>Ga0208764_10000285_pt1 | contig 31314 bp, 25 predicted proteins | sample ETNtaG_18_FD_185762 | JGI IMG/M metagenome (GOLD analysis project Ga0208764, IMG submission 185762) | Marine microbial and viral communities from oxygen minimum zone, Eastern Pacific Ocean - ETNP201302SV91 (SPAdes) (version 2) | ecosystem: Environmental > Aquatic > Marine > Oceanic ... | reverse complement strand
ACAGAACCTATTAGCGTAGAACACGGAACCCTTACAGTTTCAGTTTCCAACCCAACCTGGAGGCAAGAACTTGTGTTTAAACAACAAGACATTATAAACCAGCTAAATAAAAAGCTTGGAAAAAACACCATAAAGGAGGTTCGCTTTATATGAACGAATCACAAGCAAACAAAAATTATAGCGCAGAAAACATCAAAGTATTAGAAGGCTTAGAGGCTGTAAGAAAACGCCCCGCCATGTACATTGGTGATGTTGGAAAAAGAGGCCTTCACCATTTGGTTTATGAGGTGGTGGATAACTCTATAGATGAAGCCCTTGCTGGTTACTGTACAAGGGTAATTGTTGTGTTTAATAAAGATGGCTCAGTAACCGTTGAAGATAATGGGAGAGGAATCCCTGTTGATATTCACAAAGAAGAAAAAAAACCAGCAGTAGAGGTTGTTATGACGGTTTTACATGCGGGTGGAAAATTTGACAAAGGCTCCTATAAAGTTTCGGGTGGACTTCATGGTGTGGGGGTTTCTGTTGTGAATGCGCTATCGGAGTGGCTTTGGGTTGAGGTTAAAAGGGATGGTAAGATCCACAAACAAGAATATAAAATAGGAGAGCCCCAAACCAAATTAAAAACCACAGGAGCGGCTAAAAAAACAGGCACAAAAGTTTGTTTTTATCCAGACAACAAAATATTTAAAAATATAAGTTTTGAATATGATATTATTAGTGAAAGACTACGCGAATTAGCATATCTAAACAAGGGTATTGAAATACAACTTATTGATGAAAGGTCTGAAGAAGGGCAAAGCGACACCTTTAAGTTTAAAGGCGGTTTAAGTGATTTTGTAAAATACCTCGACGAGCACAACAACCCACTCCACAATAAAGTTATTACTGTTAATAAAGACATTAACGATGTACCTGTTGAGGTTGCTATGCGCTATGGAAACACATACAACGACAATATTTTAACATTTGTTAATAATATTAATACAATTGAGGGTGGTACCCACCTGTCTGGTTTTAGGTCCGCGCTAACCAGGGCAATGAACAACCATGCGTCCAAAAACAACCTTATAAAAGCAAAGAAGAATGAAAAAATAACACTATCAGGGGAAGATTTTAGGGAAGGGTTAACCGCTATTATTAGTGTAAAGGTTGCAGAGCCACAATTTGAAGGGCAAACTAAAACAAAACTTGGCAACGGAGACATTAAGGGGGTTGTTGATAAAATTGTTTATGAAGGTATATTAGATTTTTTAGAACAAAACCCATCAATAGGAAGAAGAATTATTGAAAAAGCACTTCTTGCTGCACGCAGTAGGTCTGCTGCAAGAAAAGCGCGTGAATTAATAAGAAGAAAAAGCGCCCTAGGTGGATCTTCCCTACCTGGAAAATTATCCGACTGTTCTAATAGAGACCCTGTTTTTTGTGAGATTTATTTAGTTGAGGGGGATTCTGCTGGTGGGTCAGCCAAACAAGGAAGAGACAGAAGAACACAAGCAATATTACCACTTCGCGGTAAGGTTATTAATTCAGAAAAAGCAAGGATAGACAAACTCCTCTCTAATAATGAAGTACAATCAATGATTACCGCGCTAGGTGCTGGGTTTGGTGGATCAGAAGACGAGTCTGGTGAAAAAGCAGCTGGAGATTTTGATTCTGAAAAACTCCGCTACCACAAAGTTATAATTATGACCGACGCTGATGTGGACGGTTCACATATTAGAACACTTCTACTAACTTTTTTCTATAGAAAAATGAAAGAGATAATCGATGGCGGCTATTTGTATTTAGCACTCCCACCGCTTTATAGGGTTTCCCAAGGAAAAAAAGAGTCATACGCTTATGATGACAATGAAAGAGATTTATTAATTGAGCGCATGAAGAAAGATAACAAAAACACAAAAGTGGGTATTCAAAGATATAAAGGACTTGGCGAAATGAACCCAGGCCAACTATGGGAAACCACCATGGATCCAGAAAAAAGAACATTAATGAAAGTAACAGTTGAAAGCGCCGCAGAAGCAGCGGAAACTTTTCAAAATTTAATGGGTAGCGACGTTGAGGCAAGGCGCAGTTTTATTGAGCGCAATGCAAAATTTGTTGTTAACCTAGATGTATAATTATTGGAGTTATAAATGACAGATTTTAACAGAGACAATACACTACCAAGAGATATTGTTGATGAAATGAAGGAGAGTTATCTCAACTATTCAATGTCTGTAATTGTATCTAGGGCGCTGCCAGATGTTCGCGATGGATTAAAACCGGTACATAGAAGAATATTATATGGCATGAGCGAGTTGGGATCTAGTTGGAATAGACCATATAAGAAGTCAGCAAGAATTGTTGGAGATGTTTTAGGTAAGTACCACCCCCATGGAGATAGCTCTGTTTATGATGCGCTAGTTAGGATGGCACAAGATTTTTCTATGCGCTATGAGCTTGTTGATGGCCAAGGAAATTTTGGATCCATAGATGGTGATAATGCCGCAGCTATGCGCTATACCGAGTCTAGAATGACCAGGCTTACAAGTGAAATGTTAAAAGATTTAGAAAAAGAGACAGTAGAGTGGAATTTAAATTTTGACGAGACACTAAAAGAACCAAGCGTACTACCATCAGCAGTTCCAACATTACTTGTAAACGGATCAGAGGGTATTGCGGTTGGTATGGCGACAAAAATTCCACCACACAACTTAGTAGAAATCATTAATGGTCTAATCGCATTAATTGACAACCAGTCTATTGATACAGAGGGGATAATGCAACACATTAAAGGGCCCGACTTTCCAACAGCGGGCTTAATTCTTGGTATGGATGGCTTAAAACAAGCCTATGAGACTGGGCGGGGTAAAATAAAAATGCGCGCAAAAGCCCATATTGAGACCAATAAAAAAGGAAGAAATAGTATTATAGTTACAGAGGTTCCATACCAAACAAACAAAGCGTCACTTGTAGAAAAAATTGCTGATTTAGTGCGTGATAAAAAAGTTGAAGGTATCAGCGATCTCCGCGATGAATCAGATAAAGACGGAATACGTGTAGTTGTAGAAACAAAGCGCGATGCTGTTCCTGAGGTGATTTTAAATCAACTCTACAAACACACCCAACTACAAGATACGTTTGGAATAATTTTATTAGCACTAGTAGATGGTATTCCAAAAATCATGCCACTAAAAACCGTACTAAATCATTTTATTGATTTTAGACACGAAGTTGTTGTTAGAAGAACCAAATTTGAATTAAAAGAAGCTGAGGCCCGAGCCCACATATTGGAAGGGTTAAAAATTGCACTAGATAATATCGATGCTGTAATTAAAGTGATTAGAGGAAGCAAAGACCCCGCCCAAGCTAAAGAAGGTCTTATGAATAGCTTTAATTTATCAGAGTTACAATCCCAGGCTATTTTAGAAATGAGACTTCAAAAGCTAACCGGCCTTGAGGTTGATAAGGTTGTTGGTGAGTATAAAGAGCTAATCAAGATTATTTCAAACTTAAAAAGCATATTGGAAAACAAAATAAAACGGATGGACATTATTAAAACTGAGCTATTAGAAATTAAAGATCAGTATGGCGACGAAAGAAGAACTGAAATAATCCCCGTTGATACAGATTTTTCTATGGAAGATATGATTGCAGAAGAAGAGGTTGTTCTAACTATTACGCATCAAGGATATATTAAAAGAACAGCCCTTAATACATATAGAACACAGCGGCGTGGTGGGCGTGGCGTTCAAGGTGCTATGAGTAAAGATGAGGATTTTGTAGAACACTTATTTATTGCAAATACACATAATTATATGCTTTTCTTTACCGACACTGGAAAATGTTACTGGTTAAAAGTATACGACATACCGCAAGCGGGACGCGCCTCCAGAGGTAGGGCGATTGTCAATCTAATCGGTTGCAACCCAGAGGAAAGAGTAGAAGCTTTTGTTAGTGTAAAAGAATTTGATGATGACCACTACATTGTTATGGCAACCAAAAATGGCATTATCAAAAAAACAGTTCTATCTGCATATGGAAAACCTAGAAAAGGCGGAATATATGCCATTGAAATTAGAGAAGGAGACAAACTTATTCAGGCTCGAGTTTCTAATGGTGAAAACGACATTTTATTGGGTACGCACGAAGGTAAATCTATACGCTTCTCTGAAAACGACGTAAGGGCCAGCGGAAGAAAAACAATGGGAGTAAAAGGTATCAAGCTTAGCTCAAAAGTAGACTATGTGGTTGGCATGTTAATAGTAAAACGAGAAGGAACAATTTTAGTTGCGACTGAAAAAGGATACGGAAAAAGAACTGAAGTGTTACAGTATCGTACACAAACACGAGCTGGAAAAGGTGTATTAACAATGCGCTGCACAGATAAAACCGGAAAAATGGTTAATATAATGGAGGTTGTTGATTCGGACGATTTAATTGTAATTACTGATTCAGGTGTGTTAATGAGACAGCCGGTTAAAGCAATACGAGCGATTGGTAGAGTCACCCAAGGCGTCAGGCTTGTTAAATTAGACGATGGAGCAAACATATCATCTATTACCAGAGTAATCAGTGAGGATAGTGCAACCAAACAAGAAGAAGACAATCAAATATCTATAGATACCGAAACAGAAGAAAAGCCACCCGAATCTGATTAATGAGTATTGAGAATAACCTTCACAATATATTAAGTGCAATAAAGTCTTCAAAAAAGAATAGTAGCCAAAACCAAGAGGTTACACTGGTTGCTGCAACAAAAACCCAACCCTTTCGTTTAATTGAAGAGGTTTATTCTTTAGGGGTTTTACATATTGGAGAAAACAGAATACAAGAAGCGGTAACAAAATTCAAATCATTTTCTTCAATGCCAAACATAACCCGCCGATTTATTGGACATCTCCAGTCTAATAAAATAAATAAATTTATAGATCTATTTGATACAATTGATTCCATTGATTCATATAAATTGGCCAACAAGATTAACAATAAAGCAGAACTGTTGAACAAGCCTATTGTTGGGTTGGTCGAGATTAATACCAGTGGAGACAAAAATAAGAACGGCTTTAAACCGGTGCTTAGTGATGATTTAATTAAATCTATTAACCTTGACCATATTACTATAAAGGGACTTATGACCCTTGGACCTTTTTCCCAAAACGAACAAGAAACCAGAAAAGCATTTGTTGATTTAAGAAAATTTCTTGATTTGCTTAACAAAGAATGTGGCTCAGAAAAACTAACAGAACTTTCAATGGGTATGAGCGGGGATTTTACTATTGCAATAGAAGAAGGAAGCACGATGGTGCGGGTCGGCACCTCCCTATTTGGATCTAGACAATGACCCAATTTATATATTGTTGCTCACAAAGCATTGTAGATCAATTGAATATCAAATACGATGATTACCTTTATGATCATGGGGTAAAAAATAATGATCAGTATACTTTTCTATTTCCACTTAATAATACAAACAAAACTATTAACCCTAAAAATTATTCAAAAATAAAAAATAAATACCAACTAAAGAGCCTGGTCTTAATTGATAGGGTGTATACAGACACCATCACAACCCGCGCTATTGATCATGTAAATAAAACAGGTCAAAGCTTTCTACGGGGCAACACGCCACACGAAAACCTCCCAACTTTTCCAGACATTTCCAAAATTTATAATTCCAATAAAGGAAAGATATTTGTAAGTGTTGGAGAGAAAAAACCCTTGAATATTACAGTTTCAAAAAATGAAATTCTATCTGAGTGGATTGCTATGATTTCTCCGGTTTGGCATTATATAGGTGTGAATATTATCGGCATAGGCATAAATAAAAAAATTAAATCAACAGATCAAATAACAATATAATTTAATGAAACCATTAATTCTTTTATTATTGTTCATGCTTACAACATGTACCAATAAAAAAATCGCTATTGCTCATATAAAAGGAATTGGCTCAAACCCAATCAATGGTATAGCAAAGTTTATAGAGAAGAACAATATTATAAAGCTATCTATAGATATACGGGATGCCAACGCAGACCAATTAGCAATCCATATTCATGAAATAGGTGATTGTGAATCATTAGATGGCCTTAGCGCGGGCGGTCATTGGAACCCTACCGATGAAGAGCATGGTAAATGGGGAACATCACCATTTCATAGTGGCGATATCGGTAATTTGCTCATAAACGAAGAAGGGGCCGGGGCTTTGGTTGTTGAGGATTATTATAAGCGGTGGTCGATTTCTAGTTCCGGTAAATCAAATATAATTGGGCGCGCTATCATTATTCATTCAGGAGTAGATGATATGCATACCCAACCAAGCGGAGCCGCGGGCAATCGAATTGCTTGCGGTACAATTGAGTAGTTCAATGCAATTGCTGGACCCAAAACGCTACAACCTCACCCCAAGAACTAAATTGGTTAGAGTTGATAATGCCATAGGAATTATTATTGATAGAAAATCACGCATTATAATGAAAGATGGTGGTAAAATATTAGACCAAGCCAATACAATTCAAAAAACAGAAAACTCCCCAATTGTTTTGCTTACATCAGCGCCCGTTTGTGGTAAGACAAAAAATTATTTATTAGATAATAATATTTCAATCAAAAACCTATAATCATTAACCAAATATTCTAGTTGCAGTGCAAACGAAACCAAGAATTTTTTTCCATGAAAAGTCGTAATTTCCAGTGCTAGTATTATTGTATTGATTAAAAAAACATGTATAGAGATACAGACCCACAAGAAACCAAGGAATGGCTAGAGTCTATCGAGGATGCGCTCGAAGAATACGGACAAGAAAGAGCACAGTTTCTATTACAAACCCTTATTTCGTATGCACAAACAAAAGGCGCAAGGCTACCATTTAATACCAACACGCCCTATATAAATACAATACTACCATCAGAGCAATCAGATTATCCAGGCGATCTTGTCTTAGAGGAAAAAATAACATCAATCATACGTTGGAATGCAATGGCAATGGTTACACGAGCGAATACAACAACGCCCGGAATTGGTGGTCACATTTCAACTTATGCATCTGCTGCAACCCTCTATGAGGTTGCATTTAATCATTTTTTTAAAGGCTTAGAACACCCCGACGGTCAAGACCTGATATTTTTTCAAGGACATGCATCCCCAGGTATTTATTCCCGCGCATATCTTGAGGGTAGATTAACTAAGCAAAAACTTCACAATTTTAGACATGAGCTATCTGATGGCGGCGGATTATCTTCATATCCGCACCCGTATTTAATGCCCGATTTTTGGCAGTTTGCAACGGTATCTATGGGACTGGGGCCTATCATGGGAATATATCAAGCACGATTTATGAGATATATGATCGACAGAGGTTTTATTAAAGACACGGGAAGAAAAGTATTTGTATATACCGGTGATGGTGAAATGGATGAGCCCGAGTCTTTAGGGGCACTGACGTTAGCATCAAGAGAAAACCTTGATAATTTAATTTTTGTTGTAAACTGTAATTTGCAAAGACTTGATGGTCCAGTGCGCGGTAATTCAAAAGTGATTCAAGAACTTGAGGGGGCATTTAGAGGCGCTGGCTGGAATGTTATAAAGGTAATTTGGGGATCTGAGTGGGACGACCTTTTTCAAAAAGACATAAACGGCAAGCTGGTTAATAGGCTTAGTGAGCTGGTTGATGGGGATTTACTTAAATATACGGTTGAGGGTGGAAAGTTTTTTAGAAAAGAATTTTTTGGTAAAGACCCTGAGCTTCTCGCTATGGTTAAGGATTTATCAGATATAGACCTAGAACAAATGCTCGCAGGTGGACATGATCCGATAAAAATGTATTCAGCATATCAAGAAGCGGTGAATTATAAAGGAAAACCAACAGCAATTTTAGCCAGAACAGTTAAAGGCTATGGTCTTGGTGAAGCAGGTGAGGGCAGAAACATAACCCATAACCAAAAAAAGCTTAATGAAAAAGAGCTTCTATATTTTCGTGATCGATTTGACATACCATTAAATGATAAAGATACTATAAAGGCACCATTTCAAAATTTTAATAAAAATACAAAAGAATATAAATACTTAAAAAATCAACGTGAAATGCTTGGTGGCCCCGTACCGGTTAGGGCTGATAAGTCAAAAAAACTTCAGGTTCCCAATATAAAAATATTTGACGAGCTATTAAACGGAACGGGCAAACGCGAAGTTTCAACCACCATGGCTTATGTGCGACTACTTACTTTATTAACGAAGGATAAAACAATTGGCAAACATATTGTTCCAATTATACCCGATGAAGCTAGGACGTTTGGAATGGATCCATTGTTTAGGCAATTGGGTATTTATGCACATAAAGGTCAGCTGTATGACCCGGTTGATTCCGACCAGTTTTTATATTATAAAGAAGCGAAAAGCGGTCAAATTTTAGAAGAAGGTATCAATGAAGCTGGTGCACTGTCATCTTTTTGTGCAGCGGGTACAAGCTACAGCAACCATGGCGTTAAGATGGTTCCTTTTTATATTTATTACTCCATGTTTGGATTTCAAAGAGTTTGGGATCTTATTTGGGCATCCGGCGACATGAGAGCGCGCGGCTTTCTGTTGGGCGGAACTGCCGGAAGGACAACGCTTAATGGTGAAGGATTGCAACACCAAGATGGGCACAGCCACCTTGCAGCTGCTGCCACACCCAATATAAAGGCATACGATGTCGCCTATGGTTACGAAATAGCAACAATTGTTCACCACGGACTTGGTGAAATGTGCCAACAAGATATGGACGTTGTATATTATTTAACTCTTGAGAATGAGAACTATCAACATCCACCAATGCCTAAAAACTCCAGCAGGGGAATCATAAAAGGATTATATAATATAAAAAAATCAAAAAACCCCGCGCTTCGTCTTTTAGGTAGCGGACCGCTAATGGGAGAAACCTTTGCAGCGGCAAACTTATTAAAAAAAGATTGGAACATTGATTGCGAAATTTGGAATGTTACCAGCTTTAGTGAATTAAGAAGAGACGCTGAAGAGGTAGAGCGTTGGAATTTAATGCACCCAGCAGGAAAAAATAAAAAATCACACCTAGAAGAATGTCTAAGTGATAAATCTATTCCTGTAGTTGCAGTATCAGACTATGTAAAGATGGTTTCAGAGCAAATTGGACCCTATGTGCCCGGTCCATATTATGCACTAGGCACCGATGGTTTTGGTAGAAGCGATACTAGAGAAAATCTTCGACACTTCTTTGAAGTAGATAGATATTATATTACTTTATGTGCTATACGTTCATTAATTATCGATAAAAAATTAGATGCTTCAACTGCAAAGAAAGCAATTTCAAAATATAAAATTGATCCCAAAAAACCCAGCCCGATTAGTGTATAGATGGCCAAATCAATAAAAGACATAATACTGCCAGATCTTGGCGAAGGGATTTCTGCTGCAGAAGTTAGCGAAGTATCTGTTTCGGTTGGAGATCAGCTTAATAAGGGAGACACTATCGTTGTTTTAGAATCAGATAAAGCATCGATGGAAATTCCATCAGATATAAACGGAACCGTAAAAGAGGTTTTAGTAAAAATAGGACAAGAGATTGAAGTTGGATGCCTTTTAATAAAATTAGAAGCAGACGGCGCCCGTGACAATACAAAAGAGACGAAAAATCAGACAGATGAAAACAGCGACAAACAAGATGCGCCTAAACAACCAACCCCAGAAAACGCACAATCCGATATTCAGCAGACCTATTCCTCAGGTGATAAAATTTTTGCATCACCAGGAGTGCGTCGATTAGCAAGAGAGCTTTCAATAAACTTATCCCAGATGAAAGGATCCGGTGATAAAGGGCGTGTTACAAAAGATGATTTGCACAAACACATTAAATTACAAATGGCAAGTCAACGCGGCGTTGCTCAATCTATCAACAAAAAAGTCGATTTTAATCAGTGGGGTGGCACCGAGGAAGTAAAATTAAGTAAAATAAAAAAAATTACAGGTAAGCGATTACAAGAGGCCTGGCAGTCTATACCTCACGTAACCCAATTTGATGAAGCCGATATTACAGAATTAGACTCTAGGCGACGCGCTATAAATAAAGAGTTAGAAAAAAAGAAAATAAAAATTACCTTTCTACCCTTTCTAATAAAGGCTATTACACACGTATTAAAATCAATGCCCGAGTTCAATAGTTCATTAAACCACACAGCCGAAACGCTTATTATGAAACAATATTATAATATTGGTATAGCAGTGGACACACCAAGCGGATTGGTTGTGCCCGTGATAAAAGACGTTGACAATAAAAGCATAACAGACTTATCTATTGAATTGTCTGAAATAAGCAATAGGGCAAGATCAAACAAACTTAAACCAAAAGAGCTTTCCGGTGGAACCTTTACAATCTCTAGTTTAGGCGGAATTGGTGGGAAGTTTTTTACACCAATTATCAACCCACCAGAAGTAGCTATTTTAGGAATATCAAAAAGTGTCTGGGAAAATGTTTATAACCACGAAACAAAATCTTCTTCCCCAAAATATATTATGCCGTTTTCATTATCCTATGATCACCGGATTATAGATGGTGCAGCAGCAGCTAAGTTCACCAGCGCATTTAGCCAGACGATAGAAGAGCTTTCGTTTAAAGAAAAATAATTATGAGCAAAACTAAACATACAGAAATTCTTGTAATTGGTGCAGGACCCGGCGGATACGCGGCAGCCTTTCGAGCGGCAGATCTCGGCAAAAAAGTAACGCTAATTGATCGCGATAAAGATATGGGGGGTGTCTGTTTGAATCGCGGGTGCATACCATCAAAAGCATTATTACATATAACCAAAGTAATGGATGAAGCCGCTTCGCTTACTAAGGCTGGTATTACATTTGCAAATCCCAAAATTGATTTAGATAAAGTTAGGGAGCATAAGAATAAAATTGTATCCCAACTAAATAATGGAATAGCCAGCATGGCAAAAGCTAGAAAGGTAGACTTTATACAGGGCAATGCAACATTTAAATCTAATTCAGAAGTAGAGGTGCTCAACGGCAAAAAGAAAGAATCATTATCATTTGATCAATGTATAGTTGCTGCCGGGTCATCTTCTTCTATGTTACCCAACGTACCGAAACACAAAAACATACTTACTTCTAAAACCGCACTTGACCTAGAGAGCATACCTAAGAGCCTTCTTGTTATCGGTGGAGGTGTAATTGGAGTAGAGCTAGGGCAAGTATATTCTACTCTTGGCTCCAAGGTGTCGTTAGTTGAGTTTTTACCAAGTATTATTCCTGGCGCAGATCAAGATATTGTTAAGCCTCTTGAGCGTAAACTAAAAAAACAATTTGATTTGATAATGATGAATTCAAAAGTTATTAATATTAAAGAAACAAAAAACAATCTACTCAGCGTTACCATTGAACAAGAATCAAAATCCAAAACCATGGATTTTGAAAAGATTTTGGTTGCTGTGGGCAGGAAGCCAAACACAGACCTTCTAAATTTGAAGGCAACAAGCATCGCAGTAAACAATCAGGGGTTTATTAATGTTGATCAATATCAACGCACCAACGTTAAATCAATTTTTGCAATTGGTGACATATCAGATAATCCAATGCTGGCTCACAAAGCTACACACCAAGGTAAAGTTGCTGCAGAAGTTGCATGTGGTAAGCCTTCAATTTTTGATCCTAAAGCAATCCCAAGTGTTGTATATACTGACCCAGAAGTAGCTTGGTGTGGATTAACTGAAGCGCAAGCAAAAATAGATGATATAAATTATGAAAAAGCAGAATTTCCATGGGCCGCTAGTGGTAGAGCGATTGCAATGGGCGCGAATCAAGGTAAAACAAAAATATTATTTGACCCTGAATCTAAAGTAGTATTAGGTGTTGGCATTGTTGGCCCAGCCGCCGGCGATATTATTTCTGAGGGTATGCTAGCTATAGAAATGGGCACTGATGCAGAAGATATTTCACTCACTATTCACCCACATCCAACGGTTGGTGAGACCATTGGCTTAGCCGCTGAAGTGTTTGACGGCACAATTACTGATTTATACATTCCAAAAAAATAATAAATGCCTAAACTGTTTGAACATATAAAATCGTCAGGCGGTATCGAGGAATACCAATTAAAGTCCAACGGATTAAAAGTTTTAATGCTTCAAGATAATTCAACCCCCGTTGCAACTTTTATGGTAACCTATCATGTTGGCTCACGTAATGAGGCAATTGGATATACTGGATCAACGCACTTGCTGGAACATCTAATGTTTAAAGGTTCCCGTAATTATAATAAAGAAAAAGGTACCGCAATTTGGGATGAGCTCCAAAGCATTGGAGCTCAAATAAATGCGACCACATGGAATGACAGAACAAATTATTTTGAAGTTGTGCCTAGTGAGCATCTTGAGAAAGCAATCTCTATTGAAGCTGATAGAATGCGGTATTCATTTTTAAAAGATGAAGACAGGCAACCTGAAATGACCGTGGTTAGAAATGAATATGAACGAGGTGAAAATAGCCCTTTTGATGTCTTAGATAAAAACATATGGGCTACTGCTTATCAAGCGCACCCATATCATCATTCAACTATTGGCTGGCGATCTGATATTGAAAATGTTTCCACAAAACGGTTGCAGGAATTTTATAATGTTTATTATTGGCCAAACAATGCCACTGCTACTATTATTGGTGATTTTAATACAGATACTGCCCTATCGCTTATTTCAAAATATTTTGGCGAGCATAGCAACAGCAGTCACGAAATCCCTAAAGTCTATACAGAAGAACCAATACAGGAAGGCCCTAGGCGAGTGATTGTTAAGCGCACAGGCCAATCTGGAATTACAGCTGTGGGTCATAAAACCCCTCATGGGCTTCATAAAGATATGCATGCAATACACTTGCTAGGTAAAATCCTGTGCGATGGCAAATCTAGTAGATTGCATAGAAAGATTGTAGACAAAGGACTTGCAACATCACTGTTTATGTATGATTTCCCATTTAAGGATAACGGTCTATTTATAACCTATGCTTTTTTAACACCAGACACACCCAATCAGGATGTTGAAGATATCATTATTGATGAATACACAGATATTATTGCTAACGGCATTACAAAAGAAGAGCTTAAGAGAGCCATTGCTCAAACAAGGGCGACGGTAGCTTTCAGCAGGGACGGGTCTTACGCTGTGGCGAGTGCCTTAAACGAAGCTATAGCTATTGGTGATTGGGAGTTCTATACTACTTTTCTTCAAAAAATTGAATCCATATCAATTAATGATGTTCAATCTGTTGCAAAAAAATATCTTATTGAGGATCAAAGTACAACAGGATGGTTTATACCAAAACAATAATCATTACATGAAATTTGTAGATTCAGTAAATATCGATAATCAACTTGATGGACTAACTACCTATGTAGTTCCAACTAAAATAAAAGACGTAATTACTATTGCGGGAAGTATGTTGGGCGGTGCTGTATATAGTAAGGAAAATAATCCTCGATTATCTTCTATAACGGTCTCAATGCTGGACAAAGGAACCGTTGATAAATCTAAATACGATATTAGTAATATATTAGAATCAATTGGTGCGGAGATAAGTTTTATATCTTCAAATCACCATATTAATTTTTCAGCACATTGCTTAAGACAAGACCTACCTGTTGTAGTGGAATTATTGACTGAGCAACTTCGAACACCTGAATTTTCTCCTGATGAACTTACCTTATTGAAAAAAAGAGTTATTGCAAACCTAGAAAGATCCAAGGAAGATACTAAAAAACAGGCACTAATTGGTTTATTGGAACATCTATATCCTATTAGACACATCAACTATAAAAACACTATTGAGGAATCCATAGAATTTGTTAATAGTGTCAATTTATCAGATATTAAAAAATATCATCAAACTACATTTGGTCTTGGATCAATTAATATTATTGCTGCAGGTGATGTGCCTTCTGAAAAATTCACAGGTCTTGTAAATAATAGTTTTAAGGATTGGGGCACACAAAAGCTTGTTGAATTAGATATACACGCCGATGCAAATAAACGGAAGCATGCTACAGGCTCAATGGAAATAAAAGATAAAACAAGCTCTGATATTTACATTGGACAAACTGTTAATATTACAGAGGAACATGAAGATTATTATGACCTAATGATGGGTATCTATATACTGGGTGGTAATTTTTCTGCTAGATTAATGCAAACAGTTAGAGATAAAGAAGGGTTGACCTATGGTATTGGATCATCTATGTCCGGGTGTAGTTATGGGGTCAATGGTCATTGGTATACCTGGGGAACATTTGCACCTAAATTAGTTGATCAGGGCATTAAATCAACCATGGAGCAAATAAAACAATGGTACGAAAATGGTATTACCGAAAAAGAACTTGCAGCAAAAAAAACCACTCTAAGTGGCTTGTTCAAAGTTTCACTGGACACAACAAGCGGCTTAGTAGATAAATTATTATCAAATGCCGAAAAAAATAGAAAATTAACGTTTCTTGATGAATATCATCATAAAATTAATGATTTAGACCATCAATCAATAAATCAATCAATAAAACGTCACATCGATATAAAAAAACTTACCACAAGCATAGCCGGCAGTAAAGCTTGAAGCTTGTACTAATATGTGCTACCACGCTAGATGGATTTATTGCTCGGCATAGCAAGGAGATAACAAACTGGACTATGGATCTTAGCTTATTTAAAAAACAAACAATGGGCAATACTGTAATAATGGGATACAACACATTCAAAGTACTTGATAAAGAACTTGAGGGCCGAAATATTATAGTACCAGACAAAAATGATAGGGCAAAAGATATCATAGATAAACTAACAAATACAGTAGATATATGCTACCTGGCAGGTGGCGGAAAAACAAATTCAAGATTCATTGAATACATAACACATATATATATTACCCCACACCCAATCATATTTGGTAGTGGAGTAGGGCTATTCAATGATATACAATTTGAGTATAATATTTCGCTTCAAAATACAATTGATGTATTAGGTGATGGTAAATTATATCAATATCAATATAAAGTACTAAAATAATAGAATTCGGATAATATTGATATACAATTTGAGTATAATATTTCGCTTCAAAATACAATTGATGTATTAGGTGATGGTAAATTATATCAATATCAATATAAAGTACTAAAATAATAGAATTCGGATAATATTATTATTACGTTATATATATTTCGGATATCCGTTATTATAATATAAAATATCGGATTATTGGAATATAAAAATATTTAGTAGCTTACTAATTCAGTAGAATTAGCGTCAATAAAGCTATGTTATAAGATAAGATTCATTATTGATTAGGGGGCTATTTATATGCCTTATCATACTATAATAATTTCAACAAGCGTATTTTTATTTAGATATACAATTATATAATTACTTAGTTATTATATTTTGAATTGCATTGATCAGACTGCTTAAAATTAATAAAAAAAACTATTCTACGATATTTATCAATCATTACTTATGTTTATTGATAATTTATCAATATTGAATAATAACTATACATAAATTATAATTGTTAAAAAAATTTCGTTTATATTTGTCGTATAATTTAAAATAGATAATAATTTAATAGGATCATTAGTCTAGCTAATAAAAGTCAGGATTTAGGGCAAATTTGATCATTTTTAGTATATATCCATCAATTATAATAAAAATAGCACTCATTTTGGGTATTTAATGTACTTGCGCAGGATTTTATTCATATTGTCAGGGAGGGTAGGAATATTGTGTCTATTTAATTACATAAAATGTTAAATTAACAGCATATTTATTATAAAATTGGTTATTATGTATAATTAATTTTATACAATTACACATTAATATGCGCTATTTTACGAAGATCTTTTTGCTTTTACTATGGCAGCTTTAATTTTACCCCTTAAAACTTTATCTTCCAGGCCATTTATTTCATCCATATTGCCCTTTACCCCCTCTTCTACAAGCTTTATGAATAAATCATCTTGAGTATTATCTGAGTCATCATCTTTTTCTATTTGTTCATTAGAATGGCTCGACTCTTGTTCGATAGCATCTCCAGCCTCTGGCATAGCTGGTCGTTCAGCTATTCCTTTATTGATTTTCATGATGAGGGATTTTGATTTAGCACGTAGGACTTTATCCTCAAGAGCCTTTAGTGGAGCATCATCTCCATCTAATGCTTGATTGACAACTGTTGCTATAATATCCTCAGGGCTTTGTGTAGGAGCTGCTTGTGGTTTATTATCTGAAGTTGCAGAATTAGCTGGTGTTACTGGTGCAGCCTCTCCAGCCTCTGGCATAGCTGGTCGTTCAGCTATTCCTTTATTGATTTTCATTAATAACGCTTTTGCTTTCCCTCGTGCATATACATCATTTGTTGCCTTTATTATATTTGATTTTGCTTTCCCTCTTGCATATACATCATTTGTTGCCTTTATTATATTTGAATCACCATCAAGGGTTTTATTAACTAAATAAGCAGCCATTTGATTACGATCGGCAAATATATTATCTGTCGATGAATCTGAGCTTGTAGCTTCCTTTGTTGTTTTAGAATCTGATTTAAATTCCTCCTCAGGTATTAAATATCCTAGATTATCTAATATTTTCGATTTATTACTATCAAAACCCCATACACTCATAAATGAAAAGGGTCCGTAGCTTTTTCTAGTACAGGATAAAGTTGTTCCCTCCGAATGCGTATTAAGATCAAATGAAACATATTCCTTGTGCAAGGGGTTGTATTGCATAACCATTTCAAGTTTTTTGTTTGGAACAACAGATGCAATCATAGCTTTACCAGAGGGGAAGGGCCCTTTTGGCTTAATTCGCAATAATGATCCAGGAGCAAATATAAACTGATCAAATGAATATCTATGAACGTACCTATCAGAATCTATGACTGGTAAAATTCTACCAACACCAGGAAACCAATAATTATAATCAGAAAGATTAGATATCGCGCGCCAAACAGAATCTACAGAAGCTGCATAATTATGACGAACAAAAGTCCCTGATTCAAACGGGGAAAGGTATGTAGACACCTCGCTTGTTGTTGTTTGATCCTTTGCCGTATCAAGTATAAACAAGACAGTGACGAGCAAAAAAGCAATCATAGCTATGATTAAAACCATTTATTATATCCCATATAAGAATTGTAAATTTAACATGAGTGATTTAAATATCGAAGATTTTGATTGGAGGAGTTGTGAATTCAATAAATGCACATGAATTAAAGAAATTAAAAGATTATAATAAAAATTTTACATTATTAGATGTTCGTGAAAATGATGAATTAAGTATAGCAAAAATTGATCCACATAAACATATCCCTATGGGAGAAATACAAAACCGGAAAGATGAATTAAATAAAAATGAACTTATTGTAGTTATGTGTCATGGAGGGTTTAGATCAGCTAGAGTATGTAAGTTTCTAAATAAAGAAGGATATAATGCAGTGAACTTTACTGGGGGAATAAGATCGTGGTCAATTGAAATAGATCAATCTGTTCCTCAGTATTAGTGTTTAAAGCAGCGAGCTCCAGTAAATGCCATAGCAATCGAATATTCATTACACGCATCAATAACTTCCTGATCATTAACAGATCCGCCAGGTTGAATAATAGTTTTGATTCCGCATGCAGCAATTTTATCAATGCTATCTTTAAATGGAAAAAATGCATCAGAAAGTAAAATGGCACCGTCAAGCTGATCTTTTGATTTAGAGATAGCAATATCAACGGAATCCACACGACTTACTTGACCCGCACCAACTCCAATAGTAGCACCATCCTTAACTATTAATATTCCATTAGATTTAACATATTTTAATACAGACCAGCCAAAAAGAATAGTTTGATGATCCGATGTGAGTATAAGGTTATTAGTAACAGATTTAAGTTTATCCACACTTAATACATAGGCATCATCTTGCTGTAATAATAATCCACCATGAATATTGCGAACAGCGGTCGCCTCCTTAAATTGTTTAAAATTATTCAATTCAATTACGCGCAGATTTTTTTTATTTGAAAAAATATCTAATGCATTATCTGTAAATGATGGAGCTACAATAATTTCAATAAAAAAATCTTTTAATTGGGTTGCGATATCTTTACCACATTCGCTATTTAATGCAACAACTCCACCAAATGCTGATAGGCGATCTGCTGCCAAAGCTTTACTGAACGCATCATTTATGTTATCTGATATAGCTGCACCGCATGGGTTTGCATGTTTAATGATAGCACAAGCAGGGTCATTGAATTCTGTAATACAAGATACGGCTGCATCAGCATCCATTATGTTATTATACGATAATTCCTTTCCCTGGTGAATGGTCGAGTTCAGTATACCAGCTGTTGATTGTTCATTAATATATACTGAGGATTTTTGTTGTGGGTTTTCACCATAGCGTAAATCAGAGAATTTTTTATATGTCACAGTTAATTGATCCGGAAATTCATCATCAGAAAGGTATTGATTGATCATAGATTCATATTGCGCAGTTGCAGTAAATGCTTTTTTTGCCATTTGTGTTCTAAAATCATAGGAGATGGTTCCATCACTATCTAAACATTGAATTAAATCATTATAATCACCCGGGTCTACAATGACGCACACCCAACCAAGGTTTTTAGCAGCAGAACGAATCATTGTTGGGCCACCAATATCTATATTCTCTAAGGCCATTGATAAGGAACAATTCTCTTGAGCTATAGTTTTAGCAAAAGGATAAAGATTGCAGACAACCAAATCAATATATTGAATATTATTTTCAGTAACATCAGAATCATGAATATCCCGAAGCGCTAGCACGCCACCAGCCACCAGCGGGTTTAGCGTTTTAACTCTTCCATCCATAATTTCTGGGAATCCCGTAAAATTATTTAAATCAGTTACTGGTATATCAGATTGTTTTAGTGTATCTGCAGTTCCCCCAGTTGAAATAATTTCTATATTTAAAGCATGTAACTTTTCTGATAGCTCAACAACATTAGTTTTATCATACACAGAAATAAGCGCCCTGTTAATTTTAATGGGTCTCTCATTAATTGTTACGTCATTAAGCATAAGTTTGATTCTCAATCATATGAAGGGCTTCAATAAATGCTGCACCTTCAAGTTTTTGTACTCTCAGCTTTAACGAATCAATATCATCATCCTTAAAAACCGCACATTTTTTTTGAATTAGGACGGGACCCGAATCGACATCTTCAGTAACATAATGTATTGTACAGCCCGTTTCACTATCATTGTTTAACAGCACTTGTTTATGAACGTCATTGTTAATGCCTCCAGCATATTTAGGGAGTAGAGATGGGTGTACATTAAGAATTTTATCTTTCCACACTTGACAAAATTTATTTGATAGAATTTTCATAAAACCTATTAATAGAATAATATCAACATTGCATTTAACAAAATGCTCTGTGAGTATATTTGCAAATTCATCTCGATCGATATTTTTATCAGAAATGAATTTATTAGGTATTTTATGCTTATTGGCTCTTTCAAGTATATATGCGTTTTGAATATTAGATATAACCATATTTATTTCAGCGTTCAAAGTACCTTGTTCTATAGCATCAATAATTGCCTGCAAATCTGTTCCCTTTGTTGACCCCAAAACTCCTAGTTTTAACATCGAATCTTTTCCATATTTGCTTTTCTTCTATCAATTAATTCTTGAGTTCCAATATCAACACGATGATAAAGCGGGCCTTTGACTTTTTTAATATTTTCTTCAGCAGATTTTTCAGCACTAATAATTGTATCTGCTATTGATGTTACCGCTAAAGTTCTACTACCCGTTTCAATTAGCTTGCCATCCTTTATATCAACCGATGCATAAAATATTTGATCTTTATTTTTGATTTCTGTGACATCAATGAATTGATTTTTAACTGGATCGTCTGGATATCCTTTCGGTACAGAATATTTGCATACCGTAGCTTTATTTTCAAATACGATTTTAATTTTATCTAAATCACCCGATGCCATTTTAATACATATATCAATTAAATCCGTTTTTAATAATGACAACACATTCATTGCTTCAGGATCACCAAATCTTGCATTATACTCAATCAGTTTAGTGCCACCCTTAACTGCCATAAACCCGCCGTACAGTATTCCAATATAGTCTAACCCAGTTTTGCTTTTCAATGCCTGCATTGTAAGTGTATTGATTTTTTTTGCGTTTTCTAAGTCAGAGTCTTTTAAGAATGGTAAAGAATGATTGGAGTCAGAGTATGTTCCCATTCCTCCAGTATTAGGGCCTGTATCATTCTCATAAGCTCTTTTATGGTCTTGCACTATTGGCATATGTTGAATATTTTTTCCATCACAAAAACTCATTAGCGAAAACTCTTCCCCAATAAACTTTTCTTCAACCACAAAACTTCCCCCCTTTTTAATTAGACTATTACAATAGTCTAATGCATCTGAAATAGTTTTAACATGTTCTCCAAAAACCTTAACCCCTTTACCGCCAGCAAGCCCATCATACTTAATCACAAATTCATTGTTTAATTCTTCAAAATATTCCTTAACCCCACTTAAGGACATAAACGATCGAAACATTGGAGCTCCCGGTATTTTATAATCAGCCTGCAGATTTCTAGTGAAGCTTTTAGATGTTTCTATCATTGCTAATTCTTTTCTAGGGCCAATTACTTTGATATTATTATCCCATAGGATATCTGCTATGCCAGCCTCTAGGGGATTTTCGGGACCTATGATTGCATAATTAATATTTTTATTTATTGCATAGTCAGCAACAAAATTTGGATTATTAAAATCACCAACTATATACTCCATGCATAATTCCACAATGCCTGGATTTTGGCTACTTCCTATGCAGAAAATATTATGATCCAATTTTGATAAAGATAAAGTTTTTACAAGAGCATGTTCTCTTGCTCCTGACCCTATGACTAATATATTGTACAGCACCTATTAAGCCACTAGACTGTTCTCTTAGAGTCTTCGCGACTCTTTTCGAGATTATTTAGAAACTGCTTAGTGACATCGCCCGTACAATACTTTCCAGAGAAAACAGAATCTTCAAAATTTTTAATATCCGGGTTTCCCATTTGCGCAGATCGCTTCAAATCATCAAGATCTTGATATATTAACTCATCTGCCCCAATGTAATTTTTAATTTGTCTTATAGATTTATTGTGTGCGATCAATTCTTTTGTTGCTGGCATATCAATACCATATACATTTTGAAATCTTACAGGAGGAGAGGCAGATGCAAAAAATACCTTCTTCGCGCCACACTTTCTTACCATTTGAATTATTTTTTTTGATGTATGTCCTCTCACAATTGAATCATCAACTAGTAGAACATTTTTTCCTTTAAATTCGAGTTCAATCGGGTTCAATTTTTGCGCTACAGATTTTTTTCTCGTTGATTGTCCTGGCATAATAAATGTTCTGCCTATATATCTATTTTTCATAAACCCTTCACGATATTTTGCGCCAACCTTATAAGCTACTTGCATTGCGCAGGTTCTGCTCGTGTCAGGAATCGGAATAACCACATCTATATTTAGTGATTTATATTCCTTAATAATTTTTTCACCTAAATAATCCCCCATTCTCAATCTTGCCTTATGTACTGATATTGAATCAATGGTAGAATCTGGGCGAGAAAAATACACGAATTCAAATAGACATGGGTTATGGCGAATATTTTTTACAAGAGCCCTTTGTGATAACTTTCCATCTTCACTAATAATCACCGCTTGACCAGGACCTATGTCTTGTACGTATTTAAAACCTAGTGCGGTAAGGGCACTACTTTCAGAAGCAAGCATATATCCATTATTATTTTCCCCCAAAACGATTGGTCTAATGCCGTGCTTATCTCTAAACGCAACAACCCCAACTCCAGCAACGATCATTATTACTGCAAATCCTCCAGAAACATTTTTGTAAACATTCTCTAGCGCTTTGAAAACATGTGTTTTGTTTAATTTTTTGAAGTTTGTTCTTGATAGTTCATAGGCAAAAAGATTTAACAAAACCTCTGAATCTGAATCTGTATTAAATTGACAAAACCGTGTTTTTAACAACTTTGTTTTAATACGATCACTATTTGTGAGTGTTCCATTATGTGCAAGAGTTATGCTTACAGGATTAGCCGTATAAAAAGGCTGAGATTCTGTTACATCATCACACCCGGCGGTAGGATAGCGCACATGTCCAATGCCAATATTCCCCGAAAGTTTAAGTAGCTCATTTGATTTGAAAACCTCGCTAACCAAACCAAGCTCTTTATATGTAAACATTTTTTTGCTGTCCCAGGTAGCAATACCAGCCGCATCTTGACCGCGATGTTGAACCTGAATCAATGCATCATAGATATCAGCGCATACATCATTTTTTGTATTATATATTCCAATGATCCCACACATTTATATCAATCCTGGAATTTTTGATGCTAAACCGATATAATTATGTGGTGTTAATGAAAGCAACTGCTGCTTTTCATTTTCTGAAATATCTAGACCCATAATAAAAGATTCCAATGATTGTTGATTAATATTATGCCCTCTTGTCAATTCTTTGAGTTTTTCATAGGCATTATCATTTCCATTTTTACGCAAAATTGTTTGTATTGCTTCTGCTAAAACTTCCCAATGGTTATTTAACTCTATATTTAATTGAGTTTTGTTGATTTTAATTCGGGTAAGACCTTTTAATATATTTTTAAGCGCTAATACCGAGTGGCCCATAGCAACGCCTTGATTTCTTAGCACTGTAGAATCGCTGAGATCCCTTTGCATTCGTGAGATCGGAAGCTTTGTTGCAAGATGGTTTAAAATAGCATTGGATATTCCCATATTTCCTTCAGCATTTTCAAATTGGATTGGATTAATTTTATGTGGCATAGCAGATGAACCAACTTCATCTTTGACCTTTTTTTGTTCAAGAATACCGCGCGATATATAATACCAAAAATCTCGACTCAGATCAATTAATATTGAATTTACTCGGACCATTTGATGATAGCTTTCTGACATTGAATCGTGTGGCTCTATTTGCGTTGTGATTAGATTTGGTTCTAATCCCAATGATTTAATAAAACCTTTTGCAAATTGCATCCAATTTACATTTGGGTATGCTACATAGTGCGTAGACCATGTTCCAGTAGCACCACCAAACTTTCCAAGAAATGATTGCAATTTCATTTGAACAGCCTGGCGGTTTAATCTAGCATGAAATACAGCTAGCTCTTTTCCAAATGTAGTTGGAGTGGCGGGTTGTCCATGTGTCATAGAAAGCATAGGAACAGATCCATATTGCTTTGCAAGTTTTTTCAATTCCGTATTAAGCGATTTAAATAGTGGGCTATAAACATTATCTAATGCGTCCTTCCACATAAGGGTATAGGATAGATTATTTATATCCTCAGATGTTAGTGCAAAATGAATCCAAGGATGTAATGATTTATCAACTTTTTCACGAATATAATATTCGATCGCTTTAACATCGTGGTTTGTTTTGCTTTCAATTTTTTTAACTTTTTTTGCACCTGCATTATTAAAATTCAAATAAATTTTTCTATATTCAGCTTGCTGTTGTTTAGTAATTAAAGATAGCTCTTTTATTGATTTTTCCTTTGATAGCGCAATTAGATATTCTATTTCTATCTTTAATCGATAGCGCATCAAGGCAGTTTCACTAAAATACGGTAAAAGATCTGCTATGCTAGAGGCATAACGACCATCAAGCGGTGAAATTCTTTCGTTCACACTACCCCTTATTTATATTATTGTAGTCATACACCAAAAATTCGCTTTACTGCTAAAGCGCAGTTTCCCGGATCAATAACCGTTAACACTGGTGTTTGGCTTGGCATTTGAAGAGTTGAGTGAATATTTACTAGCATGTCGGCCTTATCTGAAAAAGGAGGACAGCCTATAGTAGGAAATTCAGAATTAGCTGCAACAAAACCTGATAAGGCGTTTGATCGACCTGCGATTGTGATATACACCACGTTTTTTTGATCTTGATTATTATTCAATATTTCTAAAACCTTTAATGGTTGCTTATGGGCAGATGCTGCATGTTGCTCCCATTTTATATCATATTCATCTAATTTATCAGTGATTTTTTTAGCGTGAGGCTCATCGGCTGTAGAGCCCATTATAATTACAGCTTTCATAAACTATCCTTTAAGTTGTGATTAATCCTTTCATTGATTGCTAAATCATTGCTGGGAAAAGGGAATTCTTTACCAGTAATAGTTTCAAATAAATAAATATATCGTCTTGATAGTTCAACAACCAATTCTTCAGGTGCATCAGGCAGGGTTTTATCGTTATACGGATCACAGTTATCAACAAACCATAACCTCAAAAATTCTTTATCAATATTTTGCGGTTCTTTTCCATCATCTATCCTTGTTTGATAAGTATCCGCAATCCAGTATCTACTGGAGTCTGGCGTATGTATTTCATCAATTAATACAATATTACCATCTATATCTTTGCCCATCTCATATTTTGTATCTACTAAAATCATCCCATGTTCTAATGAAGTTTTTTGACCAAACTCAAAAAGCTCCATTGCTTTATTACTACAATAATTCCAGTCTGCTTCAGACATCCAGCCTTCACTAACAATTTCATCAGGGGCTATTGGCCTATCATGATGCTCTTCTTTTGTGGTAGGGGTAAGCATATTTTTTTCAAGGCGTTGATTTTTTTCAAGGCCTTCAGGTAGTTTATTGCCACAATATTCCCTATCACCATTATTATATACGGTCCATAGTGAAGTGCTTGTGCTTCCAGTAATAAAACCCCTAACCACAAATTCAATTGGGAATACATCGCACTTTTTAGCAAGCGTTACATTTGGGTCAGGTATATCAATAACATGGTTTTGAATGATATCTTTGGTTTGCTCAAACCACCATGCACTGGTTAAGTTAAGCACTTGACCTTTATAAGGTATGGAGGCTAGCACCCTGTCAAATGCACTTTGCCGATCAGTAGTAATTAGCGCCAGCTTATCGCCCAGATCGTATTGGTCCCTAACCTTGCCTGATTTCTTATTTCCAGATTTAAGCTCTGTTTGTGTTAGTGTATTATTAATCGAAGATGATATCGATTCTTTATATTTATTTGTTGATTCTATAGTATTCATAGCAATGTGGGTTAAAAAATATGTTTGTTGTTAAAATTGAATTTATTTCATCATCTAAATTACCGCTATTGACATTTACATTCCATATTACTCCGCGTTTTATGTAAGAAATTTCTTTTATATCAAAACGCTTAGTAAGGGACTCATATTTAGCCCTACCATATATATCATCATTTGGCCTCACTAAGAACGATGCATCATATCTATCATCATCGTTTATAAGATATTCTTTATTGGAATTAAAAAGTTCTCCGCTATCTATTATTTTATTTAATACCGCTGTTCTGTCGCCATCAATATTTATTTCCCAATGAATTTGTCTTTTAACATCAACGTCATAACCAAGATGCCCCAAAGCCGTATTAACTGACTTAGCTTCATTATCAGTAATAATTAAATCAACCACCCACTCTGTTGATTGGTCATTTATTTGTAAATCCTTAGCCTCAATTTTAGAAATTTTATAATTTAATGATTGATTAATCGTTGGATATTTCTCATCAATAAATTCTTTCATTGATGAGAAAATTGCATCTCCTTTTGTTGTCCGCTCGGGGTGTGGCATCATTGCCATTACATTACCAGCACCATTACATATTGCAGCAATATTACTTACTGATCCATTAGGGTTTGTTGGAAACTCGTTAATTATTTTTCCAGATACATCAGAGTATTTGAATGCAGCCTGATTATTTTTTACAATTTGTTTTAGCAAATCATCTGGCATAACAAACCGGCCCTCACCATGCGCAAGGGGAATATTAATAAGAGTGTTGGAATCCAACTTTCTTGTAAAAGCACATCGATTGGGCTCTGTTGACATTTTAAGGTTTGTCCAGGTATTATAATAACCAACACCAACCACTTTCCCATCAATGATTCGCTTGTTATCTGTTAATGCTGCCCCGATTGAATAATTGTCTAGACCTGGAACAAGACCGCTTTCGACCAATATTTGAGCACCATTACATATTCCAAGGACAGGCTTACCTTTTTCAGATTCAATTTTGATCTGCTCCATAATTGGATCCAAAGCTGCTATGATTCCCGCACGAGAACGGTCTTCATATGAAAATCCACCCACTATGATAAAACCATCCAAATTGGATAATATATCATGAGAACTATTCCATAATACTTCATGAGGCTCCATACCCACACGCATGCATGCCATAAATGTTTCTCGTTCAGTGTTTGAGCCTGGGAATTGGATGATACCTATTTTATGCAATTACTACATCCTTGTTTCCAGAGGTAATTTTTCCAATTTCGAATACAGGAGTTAGTTTAGCTAAAATAGTTTTTACATCATTAACTTTTAATGGGTCAATTATAATTGCCATACCAATTCCCATATTAAATGCCCTGAACATTTCATCATCATCAACTGAACCAATTGATTGCATAGTTTTAAAAAGTGGTAAAATTGGCCATGTTCCTAAATCAATTTTCGCTCCACAGCTATCCGGAAGGACGCGGGGTATATTTTCAACCATACCACCACCGGTAATATGTGCAACGCCTTTTATTTCAATATTTGAATCCAATAAAGTAAAAATATGATTCGTGTAGTTAATATGTGGTTCAAGCAATGCTAATCCCACTGAGGTTTCTAGATCAGGAATGACATCATTTATATCATACTTACCAATTTCAAAAAATAATTTTCTTGCAAAAGAATATCCATTTGTATGTAATCCATTAGATGGTAAGCCGAGTATTGTATCGCCTACGTTTATATTGTGACCATCAATTATTTTATCTCGCTCAACAACTCCAGTAATAACCCCAACTAAGTCATGTTCCCCAGGCAGGTATGTGTCAGGCATTTCTGCGGTTTCACCACCTACAAGCGATACGCCAGTATCTAAGCATGCTGAAACCATTCCAGAGACAATTTGATCAATTATATTAGGATCTAATTTATCATTGGCGATGTAGTCTAAAAAGGTCAATGGCCTTGCTCCCATGACTAAAATATCATTAGCTGCAGCGCTCAATAAATCTATACCAATCGTATCATATTTTTTCATTTTTCTTGCAATAATGGTTTTAGTTCCAACGCCATCAATACTCTGAACCATTATAGGATTTTTATATTTTGAAACAATATCTTTAAGACTATACAGTGACCCAAACCCACCAATGCCAGTAAGTACATTTTTTGAGAATGTAGATTTTACTTTCCCTTTTATTTTATCAACAGCTTCGTTTCCAGCATCAATATCAACTCCTGCTGATTTATAGTTTATTTTTTTCAAGATTGTATCTTCATAGTTTATTTGTTAATCCATTTTCCCAAGCATCGCGACCTTGTTCGATTGATATATTAATCTCTTCATTAATCATTATGTTTTTACTAACTGTCTTTCCAATAACAAATACTTCCAAATCATATTTAGAAAAACAGTTAGTTATACTGTGAATGTTTTCATCGTTAACTTCTAATATAAACCCCCCAGTTTCTGAAAATAATATTTCATCGATCCTTAAATCACTTTCAATCGAAACGTTACAGCCAATATTGTTTTTAAATGTCATTTCAGCTAACGCTACCGCTATCCCACCATCTGAAATATCATGGCAGGATAATACCATATTATTATCAATACAATCTGTTAAACCATAAATCTGCTTTTTGACCTCCTGCAAATCAGGTTTTGGTAAATTCGTACCCAATTCATTATTTAAATGAAAATAAGCTGATCCGCCCATTTCATTTTTCCGCTGACCAATCATAGCTATATTAGAACCAACAGATGTAAAGGCCATCCCAATAGTTTTATTTATATCATTAATTTTTCCAAGGCAACTCACAATGGGGCTTGCTGGGATAGAGCCATTTCTTGATTCATTATAGAAACTAACATTACCGGCAATGATTGGTGTGGCATGGATTGGATTATCTTTTAAAGTAATTGCGTTGCATGCGTCTGATATTCCACGAACACTTTCTACAAACTCCCACATTTGATTTTCTTTTTCAGGATTTCCAAAACACAAACAATCTGTAAGTGCATGCGGTGTGGCCCCAACAGAGGCAACATTCCTCATAGATTCAACTACGGCATTGACTCCAGCCCAGTAGGGATCAACCATACCATACAATGGATTATGATCGGTTGATAGGGCAATTCCCGTTTTTCTAATTTCTTTGGGATAATTTTTTGAATTAAATGGTGCCATAACACCGCTATCTGCTCGACCAGACTCCATTATTGTTCTACCTTGTACCTGTTTATCATATTTATCATAAACTGATTTTCGACTTGCAATGTTTTCATGAGATAATAATTTTAATAATATAGAACCATAGTCTGCAACCTGATCTAGTACCGGAGTATCATCCTTTTTATTTATAGCTGTAAATTTTCGTTCGTACAAAAACCCCCTGGTAACTTGATTGGCTTTTGCATCAATGATTGTTTCGCCATTATAATGCACAACATATTGACCATCAGATCTTATTTTACCAATCTGGGATGCCCTTGCTCCATCGCTGACAGCAGGAAGATTATAAATTTTATTATAATGATCTAAAATCAATTGCGTTATATCTGGTGGACATACCCACATAAACCTTTCCTGTGTTTCACTGCAAAGATATACGGATGGATGTAATCCATCCATACCGGTATGCACTCTATCCAACCATACCTCTGAACCGTAGCCTGAAGTTTCAGCTAGCTCTACACTAGCGCATGCTACACCACCTGCCCCCAAATCTTTAAAGCCAACCCTATCAACTAAATCCATTTGTTTTATTTTATCAAATAAAGCATACGATGATTTTAATAGATGCCTTTCTAAAAATGCATTTGGCTCTTGCACCGCACCTTTATTCTGATCTTTTTTATCTTCTTCTAGTTCAAGCGAAGCAAAGCTCGCACCACCAAATCCGCTATTGTCTGTAGGCTTACCAACAAGAATTAAATCATATCCATCCGCATTTTCTGGTGCATAAGAATGGATGATATGATCTTCTCGTACAATACCAAGGGTTACAAGCGTGACAAGGCAATTCTCATTATATCCGCTATGATAATAAATGTCACCACCAATGTTTGGTATGCCCAATGGGTTTCCATAACCAGCAATGCCCGATACAACACCATCATTTATCCATTTGGTTTTTTTATTATTTATATCTCCAAATCGAAATGAATCTGTACAGGCTATAACCTCAGCACCCATACACACAACATCACGAACATTGCCCCCAACGCCAGTAGCAGCGCCTTCATATGGAACAATCTGAGATGGATGATTATGACTTTCATGGCTCATAACAACACACCATCTATTTCCGTTTTGATCTGTTGCCACCGCAACAACCCCAGCATCTTCCTTTGCTCCAAGCACTACATCTGGACCCTCTGTGGTAAATTGCTTTAAATGATTGCGACTGCTTTTATAGCTACAGTGCTCCGATCCTTGTATAGAAAAAAGTACTAGCTCTGGGAGAGAAGGAGCACGCCCCAACATTTCATTTTGAATTTTTATTACCTCATCTGGCGTAAGAGGTATGTTTAATTCAGCTAGTTTTTTTTTGATACCTTGCGTATCTAAGCTGCTGAAATCGACAATTTCTTTTGTAAATGCCATAGGGAATATGCCATTAAATTCTTTTTATAACAAAAAACTATCTGATAATAGTTTCATGTCGCTGGGGACCTACTGATACAATTTTAACAGGGCAACCCACTTCATTTTCAATGAAAGTGATATAATTTTTAATTTCAATTGGGAGCGCATCGTATCCTTTGTCCCAAATATTTTCGGGTAGATCTCCCCAGCCAGCTAATTTTTTATATATAGGTTTTGCATCGCGATAGTGCGTAAGGCTTGCAGGCATTTCTTTAGTCTCAGTATCGTTTATTTTGTATGATGTACATATTGGAATTTCAGGGATGTTATTTAAGACATCAAGCTTAGTGAGAGCAATTTCTGTTAGCCCGCTTACCCGTACGGCCTGACGAACTTGAACCAGGTCTAACCAACCGATACGCCTTGGTCTTCCAGTGGTGGTGCCATATTCACCTCCTTTTTCACGAATTAACTCTGCATCACTATCATCAGCCTCACTTGGCAACGGACTTTCACCAACTCTACTTAAATACGCTTTTGTCACACCAATAATTCTATCTACCTTATGAAAGGTTACCCCAGATCCGATTGATATATGACCAGCAGCAGTATTAGATGAGGTAGTAAATGGATAGATACCATGATCCACATCTAAACTAATTCCTTGAGCCCCTTCAAACAGTATGCGCTTTCCCTGTATATGGGCTTTGTGTAACTCTACCGAAACATCTGCAATATACGGTTCCAGTATTTTGCCATATTGAATATATGTTTCTAATATTTCTTCAATGGTTGGGCTAAAAGATTGACCCAATACATTTTCTATCAATTTTTTATTAAAGGCGAACCCTTTATTTAATTTTTCAGAAAATACAGAGGGCTCTAATAAATCAATTATTCGAATTCCATTTCGAAACATTTTATCAGCGTAAACGGGAGCAATACCACGATTAGTGCTTCCAGCGGCCAGGTTCTCTTGATGATTAGAAAGGGCACCATCAAGAGCAATGTGATATGGCATAATTACATGCGCCCTATCACTTACCATTAATTTTGGGTCAATACCCTTATCTTTTAAATAATTGATTTCGTCAATCAGGGCTTTTGGATCTATAACGACTCCATTACCAATAACGCTCAAGGGTCCACCATAAATAACACCAGATGGAATTAGGTGGAGCTTGAAAACATTTCCATCGACGATCACCGTATGCCCTGCATTATTACCACCATGAAATCGGACAACGTAGTCTGAATCCCCCGCAAAGAAATCTGTGATTTTACCTTTACCTTCGTCTCCCCATTGCGCGCCTACAATTGTGGTTATTTCGGATAGGGTGGATTTCATGTAAGGTGTTGCTGGCTGGTCTTTAATATGCGGAAAGAAAACATCAAATAAATTATATTTGTTGTACCTAAGGTTACATTCAATTCATTCAACTATAAAAGAGCGAATTTGATTATTATATAATTTTTTCATTTTTGGAGATTATTAAAATCAACTTTATGCACCTCTTTTACCCCAAGCTTGATACAATGAAAGCGACTCATCACAAG
>Ga0208764_10000283_pt1 | contig 31418 bp, 40 predicted proteins | sample ETNtaG_18_FD_185762 | JGI IMG/M metagenome (GOLD analysis project Ga0208764, IMG submission 185762) | Marine microbial and viral communities from oxygen minimum zone, Eastern Pacific Ocean - ETNP201302SV91 (SPAdes) (version 2) | ecosystem: Environmental > Aquatic > Marine > Oceanic ... | reverse complement strand
GTAAACAGGGCCCTCGTGGTGAAATTGGTAGACACAAAGGACTTAAAATCCTTGCCCTTTTGGGAGTGCCAGTTCGAGTCTGGCCGAGGGCACCAAAAAAGGAATGATATATGAAAATAGTAATTTATTTATTTACGTTTTTTTTATTCTTTAACCCGTCTCTTGCTAAAGAATTTCGTATAGATTTTAGTAACGAAGGAATGAAAATTTTAAAAAAAAAAGGTTTTGGAAAAAAAACTATATATACGAATGGTAAAGACGAAGATGGTTATTATTTGAAGGCTGTAGCGGAGTCGAGTGCTACTGGTCTTGGTGTTGAAATTAAAAATAAAGACCTGCTAAATGAGATGCCATATTTAAATATTACTTTTAAAATTGAACAAGATTTTACTACCATTGACCAAAAAACTAAAGACGGACATGATTGGGCAGCAAGAGTTATTGTTGGTCATGGAAAAAAAATAGGTGCAAAACTTTTAAGTTTATCTCATTCATCATTTTTAGAAGAAGGGTATTTGCAACAGAGCCCATGGACAAAAGGAAGTCGAGATTATGTAATTTCTAATGATAAAAGTGGAGAATGGCATACTCGCAAGATAAATGTAAAAGAATTATTAGAAAAAACTCACAATATTTCCTTTACAAATTTTCTAGCTATTTTTACAGACTCAAACAATTCAAAACAAAAAATTATAGCTTATTATCGAAATATATATTTTAGCTCTAATTAAATAGTTTGTCTTCTTAACTGTTCTATTTTAATTTTTTTATGTAGACTGTTATTTTTATCATATAACAATTTGAATACTATTGATTTGTTAACTTTTATATTAACACTTTTCATATTACGAACTTCTATATTATCAGCAACTACACTTACAGGTCTTTTATTTATATTTAGATTTTTAATTTTGATTGTTTGAGAAAATGATAAGACTTTACCTTTCCATCTTCTAGGACGAAAAGGACTAATTGGTGTAACTGCAATTTTGTTACTATTTAAAGATAAAATTGGACCATGAACAGAGAGATTATATGCTGTGCTTCCAGCAGGCGTAGAAATTAATACACCATCAGAGATCAATTTTTTAATTAAGATTTTACTACCACACATAATTTTTAGTGAAGCTGTTTGTCTACTTTGTCTCAATAAAGATATTTCATTAATTGCTATTGCTCTTTTTTTTATATTATTTTTTGTTGTAACATTCATTGTGATAGGAGAAACTTTTATGAGTTTGGATTTATTAACTTTCTTAACAAGTTTTTTTAAATCAAATTTATTCATTAAAAAACCGAATGTTCCTTTATTCATTCCATAAAATGGTTTATTTACTTTTTGATATTTTTTTAAAGTTTGCAACATAAAACCATCACCACCTACAACAACAATTACATCAGAATTTTTTGGAGAAAAGTTTATATATTTTTTAAATATAAATTTTCTTAGGGATTTATTTTTAATTGTTTTATCAATTACAAAATGTAATTTTTTAATAGCCATTTAATTAGTTCTATCTTTTGATCCATTTTAAGTTGGTGCCCTCACACGGACTCGAACCGCGAACCTACTGATTACAAATCAGTTGCTCTACCAATTGAGCTATGAGGGCTTGTAAATTAATTTAGATATTTATATTAATTTTTCAAGCAAATAAAACCTTATTGGGCGTTGATTTTCCTTCCATTATTAATGAAATGAAACACTACTGAGGCAGAATTTGATATATTTAAACTTTCAATTTTTTCATTAATATTAATTTTTAATAAAAAATCTGAATTCTTAATAGTCTGAAATTTTAATCCATATCCCTCAGACCCGAAAAGCAGAATATTATTCCCTTTCCAGTCATGTGACGTGAAGTCTTTTCCCGAGTCTTTATCAAAACCACAAATCCAAAAGTTTTTAGTTTTTAAATATTTAAATGTTGTGCTTAGATTTGATACTTCAAATATTTTCAAATGTTCCATGCATCCACTAGCACTTTTGTATAAAAGCATACTTTCACTAGGAAATGATCTTTCTTTTACAATTAAACCATCGATATTAAAAGAAGCAGCACTTCTAATTACTGACCCTATGTTTCTGGGATCACTAACTTCTTCTAAACACACCATTGTAATATTTTTTTTATCCTTATTTTTAGTTAAAAAATCTTTAATATTTTCTTTTTCTAAATGTTCGATTTCAGCAATTAATCCTTGATGTGATATTTGATCTTTCGCACAAAGGCGATCAAGTTCATTTTTAGTTTTATATAAAATCTTTGTATTTTTGAAAATTTGTACATCTTGATTTTCTTTATTAAGGGTTTTCTTAGAGTCTTCTGTTAATAGGACTTTAATTACATTACGCTTAGGGTTCCTTAAGGCTTCTGTAACAGCGTGCTTTCCCGCAATTAAAAAAGTAGTTTTTTTCATATATTTCAGCAAATTTAGACAATTAATAGCATATTAACGGCTAAAATCATTTATTGCATTTGTTTATAAGAATGCTTATAAAACCTTGTTGAATAAAGCTTTATTGTATAGGTAACCTCCAGTATTCTGGAGGGGTACCAAAGCGGTCAAATGGGGCGGGCTGTAAACCCGTTGACTTCGGTCTTCGAAGGTTCGAATCCTTCCCCCTCCACCAAAATCAATAAAGTTTTGGACAGCTCAAGAGTGTGATAGCTTAGGAGTGTTGCGGGTGTAGTTCAATGGTAGAACGCTAGCCTTCCAAGCTGGATGTAAGGGTTCGATTCCCTTTACCCGCTCCAAGAATGATTATATAAACGAATTTATTGAGGTAGAAAAAATGGCTGAGAAAAAAAAATTTGAAAGAAAAAAACCACATTGTAACATTGGAACAATTGGGCATGTGGATCATGGTAAAACAACTCTTACGGCTGCAATAACTAAAGTACTTTCAGAAAAAGGTGGTGCAGAATTTGTTGCGTATGACCAAATTGATAAAGCTCCAGAGGAAAAAGAGAGAGGAATAACAATTGCAACAGCTCATGTTGAGTATGAAACTGATAAAAGACATTATGCTCACGTAGACTGCCCAGGTCATGCTGATTACGTTAAAAATATGATAACAGGTGCAGCTCAAATGGATGGAGCAATCTTAGTTGTTAATGCAGCAGACGGACCTATGCCTCAAACGAGAGAACATATCCTTTTAGCAAGACAAGTAGGTGTTCCTGCAATTGTTGTATATTTAAATAAAGTTGATCAAGTAAAAGATAAAGAGCTTTTAGATCTAGTAGTTGAAGAAGTTAGAGAACTTTTAACTTCATATAAATTTCCTGGAGATAAAATTCCTATAATAAAAGGCTCAGCTTTAGCAGCTGTTGAAGGAAAAGATGAAACTACAGGAAAAAATTCAATTATTGAATTAATGAAAGCTATTGACGAACATATTCCACAACCATCAAGACCGAAAGATAAACCATTTTTGATGCCTGTTGAGGATGTTTTTTCTATATCTGGTCGTGGTACCGTTGCAACTGGAAGAGTTGAACAAGGTGTTGTAAAAACTGGAGAAGAATTAGAAATTGTTGGAATAAAAGAAACAAAGAAAACAGTTATCACTGGTGTAGAAATGTTTAGAAAAATATTAGACACAGGAGAAGCTGGAGATAATATTGGTGCTTTGTTAAGAGGTGTTGAAAGAACAGACATAGAAAGAGGACAAGTTCTAGCTAAGCCTGGATCTGTAACACCACATACTGAGTTTGAAGCTCAAGCCTATGTGTTAAAAAAAGAAGAAGGTGGAAGACACACTCCATTCTTTACTAAATACAGACCGCAGTTTTATTTCAGAACAACAGATGTGACTGGTGAAGTTACTTTACCATCAGGAACAGAGATGATTATGCCTGGAGATGATGCTAAATTTACTGTTAAACTAATTACTCCGATTGCAATGAACGAAAAATTAAATTTTGCTATTAGAGAAGGTGGTAGAACCGTTGGAGCTGGAGTGGTAACAAAGATTATAAAATAACCTCTAGGAGTGTAGCTCAATTGGTAGAGTACGGGTCTCCAAAACCCGGGGTTGTGGGTTCGAGTCCCACCGCTCCTGCCAGAAAGAAAGATAAAAAATGTTAAATCCACTAAGATTTATACAAAGCGTTAAACAAGAAGCTTTTAAGGTTACTTGGCCAACCAAGAAAGATGTTCTCGTAGGGTCTTTAATGGTTTTTGTATTAGCTAGCATTGCAGCAGTTTTTTTTCTACTTTTAGATCAAATTTATAAATTTTTATTAAATATAATTTTAACTATAAATATTTAAGATGAAAAATTGGTATATAGTACAAACATTTTCAGGCTTTGAACAAAAAGTTGCAGAAATTCTAAAAGATACTATAAAAGCAAAGGAATTAGGCGATAAAATAGAAGAAGTGTTAGTGCCTATCCATGAAGTAACTGAAGTAAAAAGGGGCAAAAGAGTACAAAGGAAAAAGAAGTATTTTCCAAGCTATGTTTTGGTAAGAATGGAAATGAATAAAGATCTTTATCATATGATTAAAAACATTCAAAAGGTCACAGGTTTTTTAGGTACTACAGGAACTCCTGTTCCAGTGCCAGAAAAAGAAATTGATAAAATAATGGGTCGTATTAAAGAAGGATCTTTGGTTCCTAAAGCCCAAATAAGTTTTGATGTTGGTGAACAGGTAAAAGTTTGCGAAGGTCCTTTTGCTTCTTTTAATGGTCTAGTCGAGGAAGTTGATGAAGAAAAATCTAGATTAAAAGTATCTGTTTCAATTTTTGGAAGGCCTACTCCAATTGATTTAGAATATAATCAGGTTGAGAAATTTTAATTATGGCAAAAGAAATAGCAGGATACGTAAAATTACAAATAAAAGGTGGCCAGGCAAATCCAGCTCCACCTGTAGGGCCTGCTCTAGGTCAACGCGGAATAAATATAATGGAATTTTGTAAAGCTTTTAACGAAAAAACAAAAAGTTTTATGGGAAAACCAGTACCTGTAGTTATTACAGTTTATAAGGATAAAAAATTTGATTTTATTATAAAATCACCTCCTGCGTCACATTTTATAAAAGAAGCTGCTAAGCTCAAAGGTGGATCAAAAGAACCTGGCAGGGTATTAGTTGGATCTATAACCATGAAACAAGCAGAAACTATTGCTAAAGAAAAGATGAAAGATTTAAACGCAATAGATATAAAGGAAGCAACTAAAATAATCTGCGGGTCAGCAAGATCTATGGGAATAGAAGTTAAGGAATAAAAATGAAAAAGAAAAAATCAAAGAGATATAAAAAATTAACTGAGTCTTTACAAAAAGATAAAATTTTTGTTATTGATGAGGCTATACAATTAGTTAAAAAGAATTGTAATGTAAAATTTGATGAATCAATAGATGTTTCCTTTAATTTAAATTTAAAACAAAAAAAAGAAGAAGTTTCTTTAAGAACCAACGCAAATCTTCCACATGGTAATGGTAAAAAAATAAGAGTTGCTGTCTTGTGCGAGGAGTCAAAATCCAAAGAAGCAAAGGAATCAGGGGCAGATTTTAGTAATTTTGAAATTCTTATTAAAGATATAGAAAATGGAAAAATAAATTTTGATAAATTAGTTTCTACTCCCGCCATGATGTCTAAAATTGGAAAACTTGGTAAAATTTTAGGGCCAAAAGGTTTAATGCCAAATCCAAAATTAGGTACTGTTACTAACGATATAAAAAAAACAGTTTCTTCAATTAAATCAGGTCAAATAGAAATTAAAAATGATAAAGATGGTAACCTTGGAGCTTCCATTGGTAAAAAGAGTTTTACTGATATAAAAATTAAAGAGAATTATGATTCAATTCTCGAAACAATATTAAAAGAAAAACCAACAGGTATAAAAGGTGAGTACATTTTATCTGCTTTTTTAACTTCTACAATGGGTGTTTCATATAAATTGAAACTTAGTAAATAAATATGATGAATAAAGAAAAAAAACAAACGTATATTAAAGAGATGAAAGGTTTTTTTGCAAAAACAAGTTCTATATTTGTTACGCATTACCAAGGACTTACTGTTAAAGAAATCGATAAATTAAAAGCCGAAATGAGAAAACATGGAATTATGTTTAAAATTACTAAGAATAGAATCACTAAACTTGCTTTGGAAGGAACTAAATTTAAAAAATTAGAAAATTTGTTTACAGGTCCTACTGCTGTTGCCTTTTCTGAAGATGCAATTACTTCAGCCAAGATTTTAACCAAATTTGCAAAAAATAATTCAAATTTAAAAATTATAGGCGGAATCATGGATGAAGAGCCGCTTTCTCTTGAAGAAGTGGCTAATATTGCCACATTACCTACTTTAGATGAAGCTAGAAGTAAAATAGTAGGTATTTTGAGCACTCCTGCGAAAAACATAATGAGTATTTTACTTGCACCTGGCTCAAAAATTGCTATTTTGGCCCACGAAAAAAGTAAAAAAGGTTAATCAAAAATATCATGACAGATTTAAATAAAATTATTGACGAATTATCTAAATTAACAGTTGTTGAAGCAGCTGAGCTATCTAAACAACTTGAAGAAAAATGGGGAGTTTCTGCAGCTTCGGCAGTAGCGGCGGCGCCAGCAGCAGCAGCGGGAGCAGCAGCTGAAGAAAAATCTGATTTTACAATTTTTCTTGCATCTGCAGGAGATAAAAAAATTAATGTTATAAAAGAAGTAAGAGCTCTAACTGGGCTTGGTTTAAAAGAAGCAAAAGATTTAGTTGAAGCAGCGCCTAAAGAAGTTAAAAAAAGTGTTCCTAAAAAGGAAGCTGAGGAAGCAAAGAAAAAACTTGAGGCCGCTGGAGCTAAAGTAGAATTAAAGTAATATTTAAATTTAATTTTTTTGTTTGTATTTTATTTTGATAATTTTACATCATAAAATGCAAATCTATGCATGAGATTATCGTTTACTGAGAAAAAAAACGTTAGAAAAAATTTTGGTAAGTTAAAAGAAATTTTATCTATTCCAAATTTAATTCAAGTCCAAAAAGAATCATATAAACAATTTTTATCCTCACCTGGAACACTTGAAGGAAAAATACAAAAAGGCCTCGATAAAGTGTTTAAAAGTATTTTTCCAATAGAGGAACTTTCTGATAAAGCATCATTAGAATATTTATCATTTAGATTAGAAAAACCTAAATTTGATGTAGAAGAGTGTAGACAAAGAGATTTAACATATTCTTCAGCTCTTAAACCAACATTACGGCTAGTTGTTTATGATATTGATCATGAAAAAAATACTAAGCAAATTCTTTCAGCTAAAGAACAAGAAGTTTTTATGGGTGATATACCTTTAATGACTCCAAGCGGTACATTTGTTGTAAATGGAGTTGAAAGAGTTGTTGTCAACCAAATGCATAGAAGCCCAGGCGTATTTTTTGATCATGATAAAGGAAAAACACATGCCAGTGGTAAATTGTTATTCTATTGCAGGGTAATTCCTAACAGAGGTTCTTGGTTAGATTTTGAATTTGATGTTAAAGACATCTTATATTTTAGGATTGATAGAAAAAGAAAACTTCCTGTCACCACATTATTATATGCACTAGGATATAAAAAAGATGAAGTCTTAGAACTTTTTTATGATTTTAAAAACTTTAATTACGACAAACAAGCAGATTTGTGGAAAACTAAATTTGACCCAAATGATTATAAGCGCCCAATAAAACTTAGAAATGATCTTGTTTCTTCTGAAGGTAAAAAAATTTTAAAAAAAGGATCTAAAATTAATATTGTAATTGCAAAAAAATTACATGACGAAGGCTTAAAAAGTATTACAGTTACTTCAGATTTTTTTATAGGAAAGTATATTAAAAATGATCTTTTAGTTACTGAAACCAATGAAATATTTTTAAAATCAGGATCTCCAATCACTCAAGAAAGTTTAGATAAAATTAAAGAATTAAAGATAGATAAAATTATGATTGCTGATGTTGATCCAATAAACAAAGGAGCATATTTAATAGATACCTTTAATATAGATAAGAATAATAATAAAGAAGAAGCTATTAATGATATTTATAAAGTATTAAGACCAGGAGAACCTCCTACATTTGATATAGCAAAAGAAATTTTTAATAATTTATTTTTTTCCTCAGACCGTTATGATTTATCTGATGTTGGTAGAGTAAAACTCAATAGTAAACTGCAATTAAATTGTAGCGATGACATTAAGATTTTAAGAAATGATGACATTATTGCTATAATTGGCCACATGCTCGATTTAAGAGATGGGAAGGGTGAAGTAGATGACATCGACCATTTGGGAAATAGAAGAGTAAGATCTGTTGGTGAGTTAGTAGAAAACCATTTTAGAATCGGAATACTCCGAATGGAAAGAGTTATTAAAGAAAAAATGTCTACTCTTTTAGAGGTAGAGTCAGCCATGCCTCAAGATTTAATTAATCCAAGACCAATAACAGCAGCAATGAAAGATTTCTTTGCTACTTCTCAGTTATCACAATTTATGGATCAAACTAATCCTTTGTCTGAAATTACACATAAAAGAAGAGTATCAGCTTTAGGGCCTGGTGGTCTTACTCGAGAAAGAGCTGGTTTTGAAGTAAGAGATGTTCACCCAACTCATTATGGAAGAATATGTCCGATTGAAACTCCTGAAGGCCCAAATATAGGATTAATAAATAGTTTAGCAACATACTCAAGAATCAACAAGTATGGTTTCATAGAGAGTCCTTACAGAAAAGTAGTTAACGGAAAAGTGACTAATGAAATTGAGTATTTATCAGCTATAGAAGAATCTAAATATACTATTGCTCAGGCAAATTCAGTAATTAATGAAGCGGGGTCTTTTGTAGAAGAATTAGTTTCTTGCAGAAAGGCACTTAATTTTGTTTTGTCCAAGCCAGAAACTATTGAATATGTTGATGTTTCTCCAAAACAATTAGTTTCCGTAGCAGCATCATTAATTCCTTTTTTAGAAAACGACGATGCTAATAGAGCTTTAATGGGATCTAATATGATGAGACAAGCCGTGCCATTAATTAAACCTGAATCTCCTTTGGTAGGTACCGGCATTGAACAAGACGTAGCGTTGGACTCTGGTGTAACAATAATAGCTACACGAGATGGTGAAGTAGATAAAATTGATGGCAAAAGAATTGTTGTTAAAGCAACAGAGAAAGATCTTTCAAAATCTGGCGTAGATATTTATAATTTGTTAAAATTTCAAAAATCAAATCAAAATACCTGTATTAATCAAAGACCTTTAGTCAAGATTGGAGATCAGATAAAAAAAGGAGATATTATAGCTGATGGTCCATCAACTAAATTAGGTGAGTTGGCATTAGGTAAAAATGTTACTGTGGCTTTCATGCCTTGGCTTGGTTACAACTTTGAAGATTCAATATTAATTTCAGAAAGATGTGTTAGTGACGATGTTTTTACTTCTGTTCATATAGAAGAATATGAACTGATGGCAAGGGATACCAAACTAGGTACCGAAGATATTACCAGAGATATACCTAACATTAGTGAAGAAGCTCTTAGAAATCTAGATGAATCTGGAATTGTTTATATAGGAGCAGAAGTCAAACCAGGAGACATTCTTGTCGGTAAAGTTACACCGAAAGGAGACACTCAATCAACGCCAGAAGAAAAATTATTAAGATCCATATTTGGAGAAAAAGCTACAGATGTAAGAGACTCATCTTTAAAGATGCCATCAGGAAGTAATGGTATAGTAGTTGATGTAAAAGTGTTTAGCAGACACGGAATTGAAAAAGATGAAAGATCCATTGCAATCGAAAGGTCTGAAATCGAGGCTGTTCAAGAAGATAAAGTTGTTGAAGAAGAAATACTTGAAAGAAATATTAAGATAAGGGCTCAAGAAATAATTAGCGATAGAAAGTTAGCAAAAGATTATGCCAATACAAAATCTGGAAACAAAATCTCATCAGAAGATCTAGATAAAATTAAATTAAGTGAATATTGGAAATTAGATTTTGCTGAAAAACAAACAAATAATGATTTGGTAACTTTAAGAGAGCAATACACAGAAGTAAAAAAAGATATAAAAGAAAGATTCGAGGATAAAGCAAACAAAATTCAACAAGGGGATGATTTATTGCCCAATGTTTTAAAAATGGTAAAAGTTTTTGTTGCAGTAAAAAGAAGTCTTAAACCAGGTGACAAAATGGCTGGCAGACATGGAAACAAAGGTGTAATTAGCAAAATTGTCCCAGTAGAAGATATGCCATACATGGAAAATGGAAAACCTGTTGATGTGGTATTAAACCCTCTTGGAGTTCCTAGCCGTATGAATGTGGGTCAAATTTTAGAAACACATTTAGGATGGGCTTGCTCCGAATTAGGTGAAAAAATTAATAAAATTATTAAAATTAATCAAGATCTTGGCAAAAAAAAAGAATCTATAAAAGAAATTCTTAAAAAGGTATACGGGAAAAAATCTTATGAAAGTAAAATTGAATCTTTAAATGATAAGGAATTTGATGAATTAACAACTAATCTAAAAGCTGGCATACCTATGTCAACACCAGTATTTGATGGTGCGTCCGTCGAAGATGTTACTGAGCTTTTAAAATTGGCTAATCTTCCATCATCAGGCCAAACAACATTGTGGGACGGCCGAACCGGAGAGCAATTTGATAGAAAGGTCACTGTAGGAATTATTTATATGTTAAAACTTCATCATCTAGTAGAAGATAAAATTCATGCAAGATCTACTGGGCCTTATAGTTTAGTTACTCAGCAACCACTTGGAGGTAAAGCTCAGCAAGGAGGACAAAGATTTGGTGAAATGGAAGTTTGGGCTTTAGAAGCATATGGTGCATCTTACACATTGCAAGAAATTTTAACTGTTAAATCAGATGATGTTGCTGGAAGAACTAAAGTTTATGAAACTATAGTTAAAGGCGATGATAAATTTGAATCAGGAGTACCAGAGTCGTTTAATGTTTTAATAAAAGAAATTAAATCTTTAGCACTAAATATAGAGTTGAATTAAAATTATGGATACAAGTATTACAAAACTATTTAAACCTGAAACAATAGAACAAAAGTTTAAGAAAATAAAAATAAATTTAGCTAGCCCTGAAAAGATTAAATCTTGGTCTTTTGGTGAAATAAAAAAACCCGAAACTATCAATTACAGAACTTTTAGACCTGAAAAAGACGGACTCTTTTGTGCTAGAATTTTTGGTCCAATAAAAGATTACGAATGTTTGTGTGGCAAATATAAACGTATGAAATTTAGAGGAATTATTTGTGAAAAATGTGGCGTAGAAGTAACTAAATCAAATGTTAGAAGAGATAGAATGGGGCATATTGAGCTCGCATGTCCAGTTGCACATATTTGGTTTTTAAAATCATTACCTAGCAGAATATCTTTAACAGTCGATATGAAACTTAAGGAAGTTGAAAAAGTTTTATATTTTGAAAGTTTTATGGTCATAGAGCCAGGTTTAACTAAACTTAAAAAATTACAGTTATTAACTGAAGAAGAGTACCAAAAAGCTCAAGAAGAGTATGGAGAAGATTCTTTTCAAGCTGGGATAGGAGCTGAAGCTATTAGAGACCTTCTTGTAAAATTAGATTTAAAAGCTGAAAAAGAAAAACTTAGATCTGAATTAAATGAAATTAAATCAAAAGTTGCTGAAGAAAGAGCGATTAAAAGATTAAAATTAATAGAATCTTTTATTGAGTCAGGCAATAAACCTGAATGGATGATTTTAACTAGTGTTCCAGTTATACCACCTGAGCTTAGGCCTTTAGTTCCTCTTGATGGTGGAAGATTTGCAACATCAGACTTAAATGATTTATATAGACGAGTAATAAATAGAAATAATAGATTAAAAAGATTAATAGATTTAAAAGCTCCAGATATAATTGTTAGAAATGAAAAAAGAATGTTGCAAGAGTCCGTGGACGCTTTATTTGATAACGGAAGACGTGGAAGAGTAATAACAGGAACAGGTAAAAGACCATTAAAATCATTAGCAGAAATGTTAAAGGGAAAACATGGAAGATTTAGACAAAATCTTTTAGGTAAACGTGTAGATTACTCAGGAAGATCTGTTATTGTTGCAGGGCCAGAGCTCAAGCTACATCAATGTGGACTTCCTAAAAAAATGGCTGTTGAATTATTCAAGCCGTTTTTGTATGCAAAATTAGATAAACTTGGTTTAGCCACAACAATTAAGCAAGCAAAAAGATTGGTTGAAAAAGAAAAAAGTGAAGTTTGGGATGCTTTGGAAACAATTATTAGGGAACATCCGGTTATTTTAAATAGAGCTCCAACATTACATAGACTAGGGGTTCAAGCTTTTGAAGCAAAATTAATTGAAGGAAGTGCAATTGAATTACATCCTTTAGTTTGCGCAGCTTTTAATGCTGATTTTGATGGAGATCAAATGGCAGTCCACATACCTTTGAGTTTGGAGGCACAATTAGAAGCAAGAGTTCTGATGATGTCGACTAATAATATATTAAGTCCATCAAATGGGAAACCAATTATTGTTCCAAGTCAAGATATGGTTTTAGGTATATATTATTTGTCACAAGCTTCAGAAGGACAAGAGAACGAAAAGCCAAAAGGTTATTTTAGTGATGTTTCAGAGATTGAGCAGGCCCTTGAAGCAAAAAGTATAAGTCTTCATTCAAATGTTATAAGTAGATTTAAAACAGTTGATGAAAATGGAAAAATTGTATTAGAAAAATATAAGAGTACAGCTGGAAGATTTATTTTGTCTAGTATTTTACCAAAACACCATAAAATTAAATTTTCTTTAATAAATAAAATTTTATCCAAAAAAAATGTATCAGAAATAATTGATTCTGTTTATCGTTTTTGTGGTCAAAAAGAGACTGTGATTTTTTGTGATAGAATTAAATCATTAGGCTTTAAACACGCTTTCAAAGCTGCAATATCTTTTGGTAAAGATGACTTGATTATTCCTAAAAACAAACAATCGTTAGTAAACGATGCAAAAAAACAAATTGAGGATTACGAAAGCCAATATTCTGAAGGTTTAATTACAAGAGGTGAAAAATATAATAAAGTTGTTGATGTGTGGTCTAAGTGCACAGATTTAGTAGCAAACGCAATGATGAAGGAAATCTCTGGAGCTACTAAAATTATGCCTAATGGCAGAATTGAAACTAACTCAGTTTATATGATGGCTAATTCGGGGGCCAGAGGTTCTGCAGCTCAGATGAAACAGTTAGCAGGCATGAGAGGACTTATTGCAAAACCATCTGGAGAAATTATTGAAACTCCTATTACTGCAAATTTTAAAGAAGGATTAACAGCATTAGAGTATTTTAATTCTACGCATGGTGCCAGAAAAGGTTTGGCTGATACAGCTCTTAAAACTGCAAACTCAGGTTATTTAACAAGAAGACTTTGTGACGTGGCTCAAGATATTTCTATCACAAAACATGACTGTGGTTGTAAAACTAAAGACTCTATCCTTATTTCTGAAATCATTGATGGAGGTAATATTATAGTAAGCTTATCCGAGCGCGTTTTAGGAAGAACTGCTGCAGAGGATATAAAACATCCAATTAGCGGTGAAGTTATATTTAAAAAGAAAAATTTAATAGACGAAACAGCTTGTGAAGAAATTGATGCCGCTGGGGTAAAATCAATTAGAGTTCACTCAGTAATTACATGTATTTCTAAAAAAGGGATTTGCGCTCTTTGTTATGGTCGAGATTTATCAAGAGGTAAATTAGTAAGCGAGGGAGAAGCTATTGGAATGATAGCAGCCCAATCTATTGGTGAACCTGGAACGCAGCTAACAATGAGAACATTTCACGTTGGAGGTACAGCTCAAATTAAGGAAGAATCACAGGTTGTTGCTCACTCAACAGGAATAATAAAAATTACAAATAAAAATATTATTGAAGACTCAAGAAATAACAAGATAATCATGGGTAGAAACACACAAATCTCAATTGAAGACTCTGGAGGTAGGCAGCTTGCTATTTATAAAGTTCCTTATGGTGCAAAAATTTTCTGTGATAATAACGATGAAGTAAAAAAAGGTAAAAAAATCTGTGAATGGGATCCTTATACATTACCTGTAATTGCGGAAAAGAGTGGTATAGCTAGTTTTATGGATTTAGTTGATGGAATATCTTTAGCGGAAACTGTTGATGACGCAACTGGAATATCATCAAAATCAGTTCTTGATTGGAGATCCCAATCAAAAAATACAGAATTAAAACCAAGAATAACTCTTAGAGATGAAAAAGGTAATGTTGTAAAAAAAGCTGATGATAACGAAGCTCGTTATTATTTAGTGCCTGATTCTATTTTATCAATTAAAGATGGACAAAAAGTTTCTGCTGGAGATGTATTAGCAAGACTTCCTAAAGAAACATCAAAAACAAAAGATATAACGGGAGGTTTACCAAGGGTAGCTGAATTGTTTGAAGCACGGAGACCTAAAGATAGCGCAATTATTGCTGAGAATGATGGGTCTATTGAGTTTGGCAAAGAATTAAGAGGAAAACTCAAAGTTTCAATAGTTACACCAGAAGGCGCTTCTTCATCTTATTTAATTCCCAAAGGAAAACATATTAATTTTAATCAAGGTGAGAAGATTAAAAAAGGTGAGTATTTGTTAGACGGAAGTCCTGCTCCACACGATATACTTAGAATATTGGGTGTAGAAGAACTTACTGAGTATTTCACAAATGAGGTTCAGGAAGTTTATCGTCTACAAGGAGTTATTATAAATGATAAACATATAGAAACTATATTGAGACAAATGTTAAAAAAAATAGAGATAAAAAATTCAGGTGACTCAAATTATTTATTTGGTGAGATAGTTGATAAAATACAATTAGATAATATTAATGAAAATTTAAAAAAGGAAAATAAAAAACCTGCTTTAGGTGAAAGAATTTTACTAGGCATAACAAAAGCTTCTTTACAAACAAATTCATTTATTTCAGCAGCATCATTCCAAGAAACCACAAGAGTTCTTACTGATGCAGCAATTAAAGGAAAAGTAGATACGTTGCAAGGTTTAAAAGAAAACGTCATCGTTGGTCGTCTTATACCTGCAGGAACAGGTTCCACAAAAATCAGATGGCAATCTGAAGCGGAATCAAGAGATGAAGCTTTATCAAATGACGAGCCTACTGAAACTAAAGATAAACAGCTTCCAGCCTCATAAAAGCTTATATTTTTAAGTATTTTTTAATTAGATCGTAGTTGACTTTTAACATCTCAATGAGTAATTTAGCGCAATTTTGATGGTTAGAAGTAAGGTAGTATTTGCCTTAAACGCTAACTAAAAAGTTCAAGTAAATGCTGTCTTATTTTACTTCTCACCATTAAAAATTTATATAAAAATTATGCCGACTATAAATCAGTTGATTAAAAGATCTAGAGCAAAGCCTAAAGTTAGGAGTAAAGTTCCAGCTTTAGAACATTCTCCCCAAAAGCGAGGTGTATGTACCAAAGTTTATACAACTACGCCTAAAAAACCAAACTCCGCACTCAGAAAAGTTGCTAGAGTCAGATTATCAAATGGACATGAAGTAACTTGTTATATACCTGGAGAAGGACATAATTTGCAGGAACACTCTGTAGTTTTAATAAGAGGAGGTCGTGTAAAAGATTTACCTGGTGTTAGGTACCATATTCTTCGAGGAAATTTAGATACTCAAGGAGTAAGTGCTAGAAAACAACAAAGATCTAAATACGGAGCAAAAAAGCCTAAATAATTTTATGTCTAGAAAGAAACAAGCGCCTAAAAGAATTTTCTATCCTGATCCAAAATATGGATCTTTAGTTTTAGCAAAGTTTATTAATTTTGTTATGAATGATGGAAAAAAATCTACAGCAGAAAGAATTATATACACAACGTTTGATTTAATAAAAAATAAAACTAAGGAAGATCCAATAAAAATTTTTAATGATGCCATAAATAATATACGACCTAATCTTGAGGTCCGTTCTAGAAGAGTAGGAGGAGCTACCTATCAAGTTCCAGTAGAAGTTAAGACTAAAAGATCACAAACATTAGCTTTAAGATGGTTACTTGAAGCTTCTAGGAAAAGAAAAAATAAAACTATGTCAGATAAGCTCTTTAATGAATTAATGGATGCATCTCAAAAAAAAGGATCAGCCATTAAAAAAAGAGAAGATACACATAGAATGGCTGAATCCAACAAAGCTTTTGCGCACTTTAGGTGGTAATATTATGTCTAGAACTCATACTTTAGAAAAATATAGAAATATTGGAATCATGGCTCACATTGATGCTGGAAAAACAACTACCACAGAAAGAATTTTATATTATACGGGAAAGAGTCATAAAATTGGTGAAGTTCATGACGGTGCCGCAACAATGGATTGGATGGAACAAGAACAAGAACGAGGAATCACAATTACTTCAGCTGCAACAACTTGTTTTTGGAGAGAACACAGAATTAATATTATTGATACACCAGGACACGTAGATTTTACTATTGAAGTTGAAAGATCTTTAAAAGTTTTAGATGGAGCCGTATGTGTATTTGATGGGGTTGCCGGTGTTGAACCACAATCTGAAACAGTATGGAGACAGGCAGATAAATATAAAGTACCAAGAATTTGTTTTGTAAATAAATTAGATAGAACCGGAGCTGATTTTTTTAACTGTGTTCAAATGATAAAAGACAGACTTGGAGCTAAACCTTTAGTTATGCAAATACCAGTTGGTATAGAAGCAGGATTGAAAGGTGTTGTTGATCTTATTAAAATGAAAGCCGTTTTGTGGAAAGATGAAAAACTAGGTGCTGAGTTTGAATATGTGGAAATACCATCAGATCTAAAAGAAGAATCAGAAAAATATAGAAAAGAATTAATAGAAACTGCTGTTGAGCAAGATGAAAAATTAATGGAATCGTATTTAAATGGAAAAGAAATATCAGAAGCAGATTTAATTTCTTGTGTTAGAAAAGGTTGTATAAATTTTGATTTTGTTCCTGTGTTAACAGGATCTGCTTTTAAGAACAAAGGAGTTCAACCATTATTGGATGCTGTCGTAGATTTTTTACCTAGTCCAATAGATATCGGTTCGATTAAAGGAACCAAACCCAATTCAAAGGATGAGATAGAAAGAAAGTTTGATGATAAAGCTCCTTTTTCAGCTCTTGCTTTTAAGGTTGCTACTGATCCATTTGTTGGAACATTAACTTTTATAAGAGTTTATTCAGGCACACTAAAGGCCGCAACTGGAATATATAATACTTCTAAGGATAAAGAGGAAAGAGTTGGTAGAATGCTTTTAATGCATGCTAATAGTCGTGAAGACGTTAAAGAAGCGAACGCAGGTGATATCGTGGCTTTAGCTGGTTTAAAACACACTATTACAGGACACACACTTTCAGATGAAAATGATCCTGTTCTTCTAGAGCCTATGGAGTTTCCTGATCCTGTTATTGAAATTGCTGTTGAGCCAAAAACAAAAGCTGACCAAGAGAAAATGGGCGAAGCATTGGGAAGACTTGCTAGAGAAGATCCATCTTTTAGAGTTACTTCCGATGAAGAATCAGGACAAACTATAATTAAGGGAATGGGAGAACTTCATTTAGACATCATAGTAGACAGAATGAAAAGAGAATTTAAAGTTGAAGCAAATATTGGAGCTCCGCAAGTAGCCTATAGAGAAACTATATTAAAAACTGCAACTGTTACCTACATACATAAAAAACAAAGTGGAGGAGCAGGTCAATTCGCGAAAGTGGAATTAAGTGTTGAACCTTTGGCACCAGGAGGAGGAAGAGAAGTGGAGAATAAAATTAAAGGTGGAGCTATTCCAAAAGAATTCATCCCAGGTGTTGAAAAAGGAGTTGAAAGTGTTGCTGATAACGGAATACTCGCTGGATTTCCATTAATAGACTACAAAGTTACTATTTTAGATGGATTACATCATGATGTTGATTCCAGTGTTTTAGCTTTTGAAATTGCATCTAGATACTGTTTTAAAGAAGCGTGTACAAAAGGAACACTAAAACTTTTAGAACCTGTAATGAGAGTTGAAGTTATCACACCAGAAGATTATATGGGTGACGTTATAGGAGATTTAAACAGTAGAAGAGGTCAAGTTTCAGAAACAAATAAAAGAGGGAATGCAACGGTTATAAGTGCGATGGTTCCTCTAGCAAATATGTTTGGATACATAAATAATTTAAGATCAATGTCACAAGGAAGGGCTCAATACTCAATGTTTTTTGATCATTATGAGAAAGTACCTCAAAACGTTCAAGATGAAGTAACAAAAAAATTAGCTTAGTTATATGGATAAACAAAATATTAGAATACATTTAAGAGCATACGATAATAAGATCTTAGATCTTTCTACTATAGAAATAGTAAATACAGCCAAGAGAACAGGAGCTCAAGTAAGAGGTCCAATTCCATTACCAACAAAAAAAGAGATTTTTACTGTATTGAGATCACCGCATATTGATAAAAAAAGCAGAGAACAGTTTGAAACAAGAACCCACAAGAGATTAATTGATATTTTAGAACCAACTCCACAAACAGTAGAAGCATTAATGAAATTAGATTTAGCTTCAGGTGTGGATATTGAAATTAAACTTTAGGATTAGAAATGAGTATAGGATTAATTGGAAAAAAAATTGGTATGACAAGAGAGTTTTTTGACTCAGGTATATCTATTCCTGTAACTGTTCTATCAGTAGAAAAAGGTAGAATTATAGACATAATAACCAAAGAAAAAAGGGGATACGACGCTATAAAAGTTGGATTTGGAAAAATTAAAAACTCAAAATTAACCAAACAAATGAAAGGTTTTTATTCAAAAAAGTCTACTGAGCCCAAAAAAATATTAAAAGAATTTAGAGTTGAGAATATTTCAGATTTTAAAGAAGGAAATGAAATAGGTTTGGAACTATTTAAAGATCAAAAATTTGTAGATGTAACGGCTAAAACTATAGGAAAAGGTTTTGCAGGTGTGATGAAGAGACATAACTTTTCGGGATTGAGAGCTTCACATGGGGTTTCAGTATCACACAGAGCCCATGGATCAACAGGCCAAAACCAGGACCCTGGTAAAGTTTTTAAAGGAAAAAAAATGGCTGGTCATATGGGAGATAAAGTAAGAACAATACAAAATTTAGAAATAATTAAATCTGATATGGAAAATAATTTAATCTTTATAAAAGGCTCTATACCTGGATCAAAAAATTCAATGGTGATAATACAAAAAAATGCTAAGAAAATTACTAGAATTACTACTGTTGAAAAGGCTAAGAAATTTCAGTCAACGTCACCGTCAACAACAAATAAAAAAGATGTTAAAGAAAAAAAAGAACCTTCTGTAGATAAAAATAAATCTACTGATCCTAAAAAAAATGAAAAGGCAAAAAAATGAAGATGGATGTTATTAATATAGAAGGTAAAAAAACTGAGAATATTGAAATTTTGGATACAATTTTTTCATTAAAACCAGACAAAAAAATAATTCAATCAGTTGTTGATTACCAGATGAGTCTTTTCAAACCTAGAACTGCAAAAACTAAACAAAGAAACGAAATAAAAGGTTCTACGGCCAAAATTTATGCTCAAAAAGGAACGGGTGGAGCTAGACATAGCAGTAGAAAAGCGCCAATTTTTGTTGGTGGAGGAGTTGCTCATGGTCCAAAAGGAAATGTTTATAGAATTAAAAAAATAAACAAAAAAGTAAAAAAGCTAGCTTTACTACACTTATTATCTCAAAAAAATAAAATAAAATCTATTCATATTGTGGAAGATTTTAAGAATGAAATAAAGAAAACGAAGATATTTAATAATTTTCTTAAAAAAAATAATTTTAAAAACTCTCTAATAATTTCAGACAAAAATTCAAGAACAAATATTTATAAATCAGCAAAAAATATACCAAATATAAAAATTATAGATGAAGATGGGGCAAATATTTATGATTTATTAAAATATAAAAATGTTATTTTTACCTTCAGTTCCATTAAAAATTTACAAGAAAAACTTTCAAAATGAAAAAATTTAATATTTTAGACACAATTATTTCACCTAATATTACTGAAAAATCTTCATACTTGTCAGAATTTAATAAAGTTGTTTTCAAGGTACATTCAGGAGCAAATAAAAATTCTATTAAAAAATCAGTAGAAAAATTATTTAAAGTAAATGTAGTTAAAGTTAATACAGTAAATGTTATTGGAAAAACTAAAAATGTTAAAGGAAAAAAAGTATTCAAATCAGGTTTTAAAAAAGCAATAGTTACACTAAAAAAAGGTCAAAGCATCGATCTAGCTACTGGAGTTTAATTTTATGGCACTAAAAACTTTTAAATCATACACCAAATCTACACGAGGCACTGTATTAGTTGATAGAGAGAATTTATGGAAAGGTAAACCAGTCAAATCTTTATCATCTGGAAAAATTTCTACTGGTGGAAGAAATAATCAAGGTAGAATTACATCTAGACATAGAGGATCTGGACATAAAAATAAATATAGAGAAATAGATTTTTATAGAAAAAAAGATGACATGGAAGGTAAAGTTTTAAGGCTTGAATATGATCCGAATAGATCTGCTTATTTAGCTTTAATAGAATATAAAGACTCGACTAAGAAGTACATTCTTGCTCCAAACAAAATTAGAATTGGAGATATTATAGTTTCTGGAAGAAAAAAAGAGATTAAAATTGGAAACTGCATGCCTTTAAGTGATATTCCTGATGGAACCGATATACATAATATAGAATTAAATCCAAATGGTGGTGGTAAATTAATAAGATCAGCTGGTGCAGCAGCGCAAATTTCTGGTAATGACGGAAACTACTGTATTATTAAGTTGTCGTCTGGAGAAATAAGAAAAATTATTAATACAGCGAGAGCTACAATTGGATCTGTATCAAATTCTGATCATCAAAATATTAAAATTGGTAAAGCTGGTAGAAATAGATGGCGAGGTAAGAGACCCCAAAGTCGAGGTGTTGCAATGAATCCTGTAGATCATCCTCACGGAGGTGGTGAGGGAAAGACATCTGGAGGAAGAAGCCCTGTATCTCCTTGGGGACAATCTGCCAAAGGTCTAAAAACAAGATCAAACAAGAGAACGAACAAATTTATAATAACTAGAAGAAAAAAAAGGAATTAATTTATGTCACGTGCTGTATGGAAGGGACCTTTTGTTGATCCAAGCTTAATTAAAAAAGTTGAGAAACTTAAGGGCCAAACAAATGTACCACCGATAAAAACTTGGTCTAGAAAGTCTACAATAATTCCTGAGTTTGTTGGCTTAAGCTTTTTGATACATAATGGTAAAAAATTTATACCAATTAGAATATCAGAAGAAATGGTAGGTCATAAACTTGGCGAATTTTCACCAACGAGAACTTTTAATGGTCATACACCTGCTGATAAGAAAGCAGCTCAAGCTGAAGGATCAAGCAAACCTGCTTCACCAGGAAGTGTAAGCACTACAACTGCAACAACACCTGCTACTCCAAAACCTAAAGAAGGAGGAAACGATGCAAAAAAATAAAAATATAGTGAAGGCTGTCAATCGAAATGTCAGATCAAGCCCAAGAAAAGTAAATATAATATTAAAAAATATTAGAGGAAAAAAAGCTGACGTTGCTATTCGAGATCTGTCTTTTGCAAGACAAAGAATAGCTTTTGATATTAAGAAAACAGTTCAATCAGCTATAGCTAATGCTGAAAATAACTATCAATACGATATTGATAACTTGTTTATTAAAGAAGCATATGTTGGAAAATCTATTGTTTTAAAAAGATTTAGACCAAGAGCCAAAGGTAGAGCGAGTGGTATTAAAAAGCCTTATAGCAATGTAACAATTATACTTTCAGAAAAGGAAGTAAATAAAGAGGGAGCCCATGGGTCAAAAAGTTAATCCAATAGGTTTGAGACTTGGAATAAACAGAGGTTGGGATTCTGTTTGGTTTGCAAAAAAAAGAAATTATGGAAATCTTTTAATTGAAGATTTTAAAATAAGAAACTATATAAAGAAAAATATCTTAAATTCTGGGGTTTCTAACGTTATGATAGAAAGAACTTCTAAAAAGTGTATTGTTTCAATTTATACATCTAGACCAGGATTTGTTATTGGAAAAAAAGGATCCGATGTTGATAAAATTAAAAAGAATTTATCTAAAATATCAACTAGCGATATTAGTTTAAATATCAAAGAAGTGAAAAAACCTGAGTTAAATGCTTTTTTAGTAGCTGATAATATAGCTCAACAGCTAGTTAAGAGAATAGCTTACAGAAGAGCAATGAAGAGAGCTATGCAATCCACTCTTCGATTGGGAGCAAAAGGTATTAGAGTTTGTGTAAGCGGCAGGTTAGGTGGAAACGAAATCGCAAGATCGGAATGGTTACGTGAAGGCAGCGTACCTCTGCATACTTTTAGAGCCGATGTAGATTATGCTGAAGCTGAAGCTTTAACAACATATGGAATTATAGGGGTAAAAGTTTGGATTTATAAAGGAGAAAAATTTAAGGATAAAAATACATTAAAAGGAAGAGAAGAAAAAAATGCTACAGCCAACAAGAACAAAATATAGAAAAGCTCACAAAGGTAGAATACACGGTAAAGCCTCTAGAGGCGAAATACTAAATTATGGAGCTTACGGTCTAAAAGCAATGGAGCCAGAAAGAATAATTTCAAAACAGATTGAAGCTGCAAGAGTAGCTTTGACTAGATATATGAAAAGAACTGGTAAAGTATGGTTAAGAATTTTTCCAAATATACCAGTATCAAAAAAACCTACCGAAGTAAGAATGGGAAAAGGAAAAGGAGCTCCTGAATTTTGGGCCTGCAGAGTAAAACCAGGAAGAATAATATTTGAAGTTGATGGTGTAGACGAAGCTACCGCTAAAATAGCTCTGTACAAAGCTTCTGCTAAATTACCTATTAAAACAAAATTTATTAAAAGATTTAATACATGAAAAATAAAGAAATTAAGAAACTTAGTGTTGATGAGTTAAAGAAAAAAATAGATGTTTTGAAAAAAGATTTGTTTAATTTCAGATTTAGAAAAGTTAATGGACAAATAGATGATACTTCAAAAATATCACAAACAAAAAAAGATTTAGCTAAAGTTTTGACAAATTTAAATAATAAGAGCAAATAAAATGAAGAAAAAAGTATTAAATGGAAAAGTGGTAAGCGACTGTAACAACAAAACTATTATTGTGCTAGTTAAAAGAAAATATTCGCATCCTTTTTTTGGCAAAGTAATAACGTCGTCAAAAAAGTATCATGCGCATGATGAAAAAAATAAGTTTAAAATTGGTGATAATGTTAAAATTATAGAGTCAAAACCTTACTCTAAGAAGAAGAAGTGGGAGGTATTAGAAAATAAATGATACAAGTACAAACAGAATTAAGTGTAGCCGACAATACAGGAGCTAAAATTGTAGAATGTATTAAGGTCCTTGGCGGATCTAAAAGAAGATATGCTTCTATAGGTGACAATATTGTTGTAAGTGTAAAAGAAGCTATTCCAAATGGGAAAGTCAAAAAAGGTTCAGTGCATAAAGCAGTTGTTGTTCGCACAAAGAAATCCATTCATAGAAATGATGGCAGTAAGGTTAAATTTGATAGTAATGCAGTAGTTTTAACTGATGAAAAAGGTGAACCAGTTGGAACAAGAATTTTTGGACCAGTAACAAGAGAATTAAGATCAAAAGGTCAAACAAAAATAATATCACTTGCGCCGGAGGTTTTATAAAAATGATTAAAAAAGGTAATCAAGTAGAAATAATTTGTGGAAAAGACAAAGGTAAAAAAGGTGAGGTTATAGAAATTTTTAGAAAAAACAATAAAGCTAAAGTTAAAGGTATTAATATTATTAAAAAGCATGAAAAAACAACTAAAGAAAAAAAAGGTGGAATAATATCAAAAGAAAATTTTATAGACATGTCTAATTTAAAGGCATTAGAAACCAATGATAACAAAAAAAAAATGGTAGATAAAAAATGACTCCACGTCTAAAAGAAAAATATGAAAAAGATATAATAAAAGATTTACAAAGTAAATTTTCAATGAAAAATAAACTAATGGTTCCAAAATTAGTTAAAATAGTCCTAAATATGGGCTTGGGATTAGATGGAAATGATAAAAAAAAATTACAAAATTGTATTGAAGATATGTCCTTGATAGCTGGACAAAAACCAATAGTTACAAAGTTTAAAAAATCAATTTCAAATTTTAAAACTCGTAAAGGTTCTACAGCAGGAGTTAAAGTTACACTTAGAAGCAATAAGATGTACGAGTTTATGGACCGACTTGTAAACATTGCTTTACCTAGAATAAAGGATTTTAGAGGATTAAAGCCTGATGGTTTTGATAATTTTGGTAATTATAATTTTGGTATAAAGGAACATATTATATTTCCTGAAATAAATTTTGATAAAGTTGATCGTATTAGGGGTATGGATATTACAATAGTTACTAGCGGCAGGGATAAAAATTCAAAGTTTGCTTTACTAGAAGCTATGAATTTTCCATTCATTAAAAAAAATAAACAAAAGGTTAATTAAAAATGGCAAAAACAAGTTCAATACAAAGAAATTTAAAAAGAATTAAGCTTAATAAAAAATTTCAAAAGAAAAGAGAAGCTTTAAAAAAAATTATTAGAAATAAAAAACTTCCATTGGATGAAAGATTTGCAGCTCAACTAAAGCTTACAAAATTACCCAAAAATTCATCTAAAATTAGAATAAGAAATCGATGTGAAATAACTGGTAGACCACACGGCGTGTATAGAAAATTAAAAATTTCACGAATTGCTCTAAGAGAACTTGCATCCTCTGGTAAAATTCCTGGAATGACAAAATCAAGTTGGTAAAAAAAGGAGATAATATATGACATTAGTAGATCCAATTGGAGATATGATTACTAGAATAAGAAATGCTCAAATGAGACTTTTGGGTAGCGTTAATATCCCAAATTCAAAATTTAGAGCAAAAATTTTAGAAGTTCTTAAACATGAAGGTTATATTTCTGATTTTAAATTAGTTACTAATGAAAAAAATATAGGCATTTTATCAGTTAATCTTAAATATACAGATGGACTTCCTGTCATCAAAGAAATAAAGAGAGTTTCAAAACCTGGTAGAAGAATTTATGCAAGAGCTGATAGTATTTCTAAAATTCAAAATGGGTTAGGATTATCAATAGTATCAACTTCAAAAGGTATAATGACTGATAACGATGCAAGAAATAAAAAAATTGGTGGAGAAATTATTTGTAAGGTATTTTAACATATGTCGAAACTCGGAAAAAAACCTATAAACATACCAAAAGATACAAAAATTACTTTAGAAACAGGTAAGCTAAAGATGATTGGTCCAATGGGATCTAGAGAATTACCTATCAACGAAAAAATTTTTTCAGCAACAATTTCAAAAGAAAATAATTTGATTTTGGCTTTGATAAATAAAAAGGATAAAGAAAAAGATAACGTTATATGGGGAACTACTAGAAGTATATTAAATAGCGCTATCATAGGTGTAAGCAAAGGCCATGAGAAGATTTTAGAGTTGACTGGCGTTGGTTTTAGGGCAAACTTAAAAGGAGATAAGTTAAATCTTCAATTAGGATTTAGTCATGATATTTTATATGAAATACCTAAAGGAGCTAAAGTAACTGTTGAAAAAACTACTATAATAAAAATTTCTGGAGTAGACAAAGAGTTGGTTGGAAAGATAGCTTCAGAGATAAAAATGTTAAAACCAGTAGAACCGTATAAAGGCAAAGGAATAAAAGAAAAAGGTCAGTATGTTCTACGCAAAGAAGGAAAAAAGAAATAATAATGAAAAAATCAAACCAAAAAAAACGCGCTCAAAGAATAAGAGGAAGATTAAAAAAGTTTAATAAGGGCAGATACAGATTGTCGATATACAAAACTTCAAAAAATATATCAGCTCAAATTATTGATGATAAAAAAAATATAACCTTAGTATCAGCTTCATCATTAAAGGAAAAAACTGATGGCATTAAAAAAAGTGAGACATCATCTAAGATTGCTGAGACCTTAGCAAAAAAAGCAATTGAGAAAAAAATAAAAAATGTTTATTTCGACAGAGGCAGATACAGATATCATGGAAGAATTAAAATATTCGCTGATACTTTAAGAAAAAATGGAATGGTCTTTTAAAAATGAATAATACTGAATATAAAGATAAATTAGTTTCTATAAACAGAATTACAAAAGTTGTTAAAGGAGGAAGAAGATTTGCTTTTTCAGCATTAGTCGTTGTGGGTAACCAAATTGGATCTATTGGGATAGGACATGCTAAAGCTAAACAAGTACCAGATGCAATAAAAAAAGCTACTGAACTAGCGAAAAGAAATCTTATAAAAATACCTTTACGAGATGGTAGAACTCTTCATCACGATGTTTTGGGAAAAGATGGTGCAGGAAAAGTTTTATTACGATCAGCTCCTTCTGGGACGGGTATTATAGCTGGAGGCCCTATTAGAGCTGCCTGTGAAGTTATAGGAATAAAAGATATAGTTGCAAAATCTTTAGGATCATCAAATCCAATGAATGTTTTAAGAGCTTGCATGAAAGGTTTGAAAAGTCAAAATTCTCCAAAATTAATTGCTAGACTAAGGGGTAAAAAAATATCTGAAATCACTAAGCAAAAGAACTAAATTTATGCAGCTAAATACAATAAATATTAAACTTAAAAAAAGATCAAAAAGAGTTGGCAGAGGCATAGGTTCTTCCAAAGGCAAAACTTCTGGAAGAGGCCATAAAGGACAAAAATCAAGATCTGGAGTAGCTATAAAAAGTTTTGAAGGTGGTCAAATGCCATTATATAGAAGATTACCAAAAAGAGGATTTAATAATATTCAAATTAAGAAAGATATAGCAACAATAAATTTAGAAAAAATTCAAACTCTTATAGATAGTAAAAAAATAGTAATAACAAAGAAGATAACACTTACTGAGTTACAAAAAACTGATTTGATAAGTAAAAAATACAAAAAAATTAAAATCTTAGGAAAAGGAGATGTAAAAACAAAAATTGAGACTGATGTTAATTTTATATCAAAGCCTGCAAGAGAAAAAATTGAAAAAGCGGGTGGAAAAGTTAATTTAATTAAATAACCATTAAATTTATTTTGCTAAAATGGAAAACAAAAATTCAAACCCAGGTTTTTTTTCAAAAGGAAATGATCTAAGTAGCAGAATCATTTTTACTGTTTTAATGTTGTGTGTTTATAGATTGGGCACATATATCCCTTTACCTGGTATAGACCCACAATCTTTACAAACTTTAATGGACTCTAATCAAAAGGGTTTATTGGGAATGTTTAACGTTTTTTCAGGTGGAGCCGTTAGTAGGATGGCTATTTTTGCATTGGGAATAATGCCTTATATTTCATCTTCAATTATAGTTCAATTGTTGACAGGAGTTTCAGAGTATTTCAAAAGTTTAAAAAATCAAGGAGAGCAAGGAAGAAAAAAAATTACTCAGTACACAAGATACGGAACAGTTTTGCTAGCGACAGTTCAAGGATACGGTGTCTCAGTAGGCTTAGAAAGTTCTACTGTTGTAATTGATCCAGGTGGTTTTTTCAAACTTACCACTGTTATAACTTTAGTAGCCGGTACAATATTTTTAATGTGGTTAGGAGAACAAATTACTCAAAGGGGTATAGGAAATGGTATTTCTTTGATAATTTTTTCCGGTATCGTTGCTGAAATTCCAAGAGCGTTAGCTCGTACCTTTGAATTAGGAAGAACTGGAGCTTTATCTTTAAGCACAATACTTATTATATTTTCCTTATTAATTTTAACTGTAGCTTTTATAGTTTTTATTGAAAGAGCAGTAAGAAAAATTTTAATAAATTATCCTAAAAGACAAATGGGAACAAAAATTTATGGGGGGGAATCATCTCATTTACCTTTGAAAATTAATACTGCTGGCGTAATCCCAGCAATATTTGCATCTGCTCTTTTGCTATTACCTGTCACGTTTTCAAATTTTAATTTATCTGAGTCAGAATTTTTTGTTAATTTTAGTTCACTTTTTTCTCAAGGAAAACCTTTGTACATGGCAATATATGCATCAGGTATTATTTTCTTTTCTTTTTTTTATACCTCAATAGTTTTTAATCCTAAAGAAACTGCAGAAAATTTAAGAAAACATGGTGGTTATATTCCGGGGATAAGACCTGGAGAGAGAACAGCATATTATATAGAAGATATTTTAACAAGATTAACTACTCTTGGAGCTATGTATTTAACATTAGTCTGTTTGATGCCAGAGTTTTTAATTTCCAAATATCCTATTCCATTTTATTTGGGAGGAACCTCAGTATTAATAGTTGTTGTTGTAGCAATGGATACTGTATCCCAAATCCAGACACGGATGATGAGTCAACAGTACGAATCTTTAATTAAAAAAACACGGTTTGGAAGATAGCACAAGTGAATATCGTTTTATTTGGCTTACCAGGATCAGGAAAAGGTACGCAATCTGATTTTTTAAGCAAAGAATATAATCTCCATAAGGTGTCAACAGGCGATTTATTGAGAAAAGAAGCCGAAACTAAAAATGAATTAGGCTTAGAAATCAAATCTACAATTAATAAAGGATTATTAGTTTCAGATAAAATTATTGATAAATTGCTTATTCGAATAATATCAAATAAATTGTATTTCAATCGACTTATACTTGATGGATACCCAAGAACTCTATCTCAAGCAAAAAATTTAGATAGTGTGTTAGAAAAATTAAAACAAGAGATTAGTTTTGTTTTTAGATTAAAAGTTGATGAAGATATTATTATAAAAAGAATTTTAGGTAGAATAAATTGCTCAAAATGCGGCATGATCTTTAATGAGTTTTTTAACAAACCAAATGACAAAAACCATAAATGTGGAGCTCAATATTTGAAAAAAAGAGAAGATGACAATGAAGAAATTCTGAGAAAAAGGTTTAAAACTTATAATGAACAAACAGCGCCAATTTTAGACTATTATAGTAGGCAAAATTTATTTGTTGAAATTGACGGAACGCTTGAAATCGAGGAAATTCACGATAATTTGCGTAAAATTATTCATTCATGAAGCCTTGACTTTGGACGGTCTATTTATATAAATAGCTTTTTTAGATAACTGATCTCAATAAAACTATGGCACGTATAGCTGGAGTAAATATACCTCAAAATAAAGTAGTACACGTAGCTTTAACCTATATCCATGGGATAGGTAAAAAATTTTCAAATCAAATATGTGCGGAATTAGAAATTGCAAAAAACAAGAGAGTAAATACTTTAACCGATGATGAAGTTTTGAAAATTAGAAAATTTATTGACGACAACTATAAAGTCGAGGGCGATTTAAGAAGAGAAATTTCTTTAAATATTAAAAGATTGGTAGACTTGGCTACTTATAGAGGGTCCAGACATAAGAAAAAATTACCAGTAAGAGGGCAAAGAACCCATTGCAACGCAAGAACAAGAAAAGGGAAAGCTATAGCTATCGCTGGTAAAAAATTAACACCTATGAAAAAGTAAATTATGAATAAAACTTCTGTTGATAAAAAAGAAGCACCAAAAGAAAATACTGGAAAAGAATTAAAAGTTAAAAAAACAAAGAAAAAAATTAAAAAAAATATTACAGCTGGTATAGCTTTTGTTAACGCTACTTTTAACAACACTATAATTACAATTACTGACGAAAGTGGCAATGTTATATCTTGGTCATCTGCAGGAGCAAAAGGATTTAAAGGGTCTAGAAAATCTACACCATATGCTGCACAAATAGCCGCTGATGATGCAGCAAGAAAAGCTCAAGAACATGGATTAAAAACTTTAACTGTAAAACTAAAAGGTCCAGGATCAGGTAGAGAAACTGCATTAAGAGCATTTCAAGCTTGTGGATTTAAAATTTTTTCTATTAAAGATATAACGCCAATGGCGCATAACGGTTCAAGACCACCAAAAAAAAGGAGAGTGTAATAATGGAGAGTGCTGCAATAACAAAAAATTGGGAATCATTAATTAAACCCGGCAAATTAAATATACAAAGCAATGAAAATAAATCAATAACAACTCTAATAGCTGAGCCGCTAGAGAAAGGTTATGCTTTAACTATAGGAAATTCGCTTAGAAGAATACTATTATCCTCTATAAGGGGATCTGCAATAACATCAATCCAAATCGATGGAGTTTTACACGAATTTTCTTCAATCAAAGGAGTTCGCGAAGATGTAACAGATATTGTTTTAAATTTAAAATCATTATCATTGAAAGTTATGTCTGAAGGTACAAAAAAATTAATTTTGGATGTAAAAGGTCCAGGTGAAATAAAAGCAAAAGATATCCAACCAAATTCTGAAGTAGAGATTTTAAATCCCGACCTAGTAATATGTCATTTAGATGATAACACAAAATTTCATATGGAATTAACTGCTAGCACTGGAAAAGGTTACTGTCCTTCAGAAAAAAATAAAATTGAAGATGCTCCCTTAGGGCTAATTCCAATAGATTCACTTTTTAGCCCAGTTAAAAAAGTTTCTTATACTGTTGAGAATGCCCGAGAAGGAAAATCTTTAGATTATGATAAATTAGTAATGAATATAGAAACCGATGGTTCAATTAATGCTGAAGATGCAGTAGCTTACGCAGCAAGAATATTTCAAGACCAACTTTCATTATTTGTTAATTTTGATGAACCAAAAGCTGTCGAACAAAAAACAACAGTTGTTGAACCAGCTTTTAACAAAAACCTTCTAAAAAAAGTAGATGAACTTGAGCTGTCAGTAAGATCAATGAATTGTCTTAAAAATGATAATATAATTTATATTGGAGATTTAGTCCAAAAAAGTGAATCTGAGATGCTCAGAACACCTAATTTTGGAAGAAAATCACTTAACGAAATAAAAGAAGTGCTTAACTCTATGTCACTTTTCCTAGGTATGGAGATACCAAATTGGCCACCTGATAACATAGCAGAGCTATCCAAAAAACTTGAAGAAAATATTTAGTTTATGAGACATAGAATTGCACATAGAAAACTAAATAGAACATCTGAACACAGAAAAGCATTATTTAAAAATATGTTAAATTCATTAATTAAATATGAACAAATAACAACAACTTTACCTAAAGCAAAAGAATTAAAACCAAAAATTGATAAAGTTATAACGATAGGAAAAAGAAAGAATTTGAATGCTAAGAAAAATTTATTTTCGAAACTTCAAGACAAATCATCAGTGAATAAGCTAGTTAAAATTTTGTCCGACAGATATCAAAAAAGAAAAGGTGGTTATAGCAGAGTCATAAAATCTGGATTTAGATATGGCGACGATGCTCCAATGGCAGTTATAGAATTAGTTGACAGAGATGTTAATGCCAAAAAAATTGATATTAAAAAGAAAACAGATACTCCAAAAAAAGAA
>Ga0208764_10000282_pt1 | contig 31423 bp, 29 predicted proteins | sample ETNtaG_18_FD_185762 | JGI IMG/M metagenome (GOLD analysis project Ga0208764, IMG submission 185762) | Marine microbial and viral communities from oxygen minimum zone, Eastern Pacific Ocean - ETNP201302SV91 (SPAdes) (version 2) | ecosystem: Environmental > Aquatic > Marine > Oceanic ... | reverse complement strand
TTACCAATAAAACAAATCAGCTTACTGATGAGTTTACGGTAACAGCGCCTAAGCAAGCATCATCAGATCCTGTAGAAGATGTGAAAATGATTAATGTATTTCCTAACCCATACATGGGCCGTCATGAGCTTGAAGGAACAGACTCTGTGCTCCCACTGCCTAAGTATGTAACATTCAATCATCTTCCAACATCTCAAGATGTTTATTTCAAAATATTCAATGTCGCTGGTACAATGGTAGCTAACTTCCAGAAGTCTACTACTACACAGTATCAGAGATGGGATATGAGAAATTCAAATGATTTCCCATTGGCAAGTGGTGTGTATGTCATTCATATTGACATGCCAGGACTTAACACTTCAAAGGTATTGAAGTTTGCCATGGTCACTGAAGAAGAATTCTCAAAACGCTTTTAAGGCGAGAAGGATAACATGATTATGATTAATAAAAGAATAATTGCGATCACAGCTGTATTAGCATTCTCTCTTAATGCCTTAACGGCTCAAGGAAGATTCGAATACGGTGGTGACCTAGCTGGGGGTGCCAGAAATGGTACTTCTTCAGCTGTGTCTCTGCTCATCCCTCAGGGCGCTGCTTACTTAAGTGGTGGCGGTGCTGTGGCAACAGCTACTGGAGTTGGTGCTGCATACTGGAACCCTGCAGGAATGGCTAGAGCAATGAACAATCTAGAAACTACGTTTTCACAGCGTTCACACTTTGCTGACATGTCAGTAATGTTTGCAGGTGCTGCTGTTAAACTGGGTAAAAACTCATTTGGTATATCTGTTAGATCGCTAGATGTTGGTGAAATCGCAGTGACAACAGTATACGCACCCGATGGAACAGGTGAACAATTTTCACCTAGCAACTTTACTGCTGGATTAACTCTTTCACGCCAGATGTCTGCTAAGACTTCTATGGGTGTTACTGTTAATACGACTTCAGAAGGGTTTAGACGAGTTAAAGGTACTGCAATGACAATTGACGCTGGTGTGCAGTATGTTGACTTTTTAAACGTTACTGGACTTGATGTTGGTGTTGCTGTAAGAAACTTTGGTAGACCTATGCGCTACGAAGGTTCTGGTTTATTAACAAAAGCAGTTGAAGTTGGAACTGAGCGTTTAACTCAGTTTATGTCAATTGAACCTGCTGAATTTGATGTACCTATGCTATTTGAAATGGGTGCAGCTTATGATGTTATGCCAGGAATGACAGTTGCTGGATCTTATGAAAGCAACAACTTTGAACAGGATAAGATGAAGCTAATGGGTTCATACTCATTACCTGGTCTACTTACTGTTCGCGCAGGAATGCTAATGGAAATGGAAACTGTTGAGCGTACAGATGACTCAAGAACTACTACGGTAGATGAATCATCTGATAAAGTCAAAATTGATAACATGTATGATGGTATTTCTTTTGGCGGAACCGTATATCTTCAGAGATATTTAGGTATTAATGCATCTATTGATTATGCATACATACCAACTGGTTTCGACGGCTTTGACGCGAGCTCTGTTTTCACATTGAACGTTGGATTCTAGTTTAAACTAGATGACGCTTTTAAAAGCCTCGCACATTTTGAATGTGCGGGGCTTTTTTATTTATACTTAACTTGTCCATTATGATTTACAGGCGATTAATTTCAAAGCCTATTATTTTGGCAGCTATATTTATATTTGGTTGCTCTAAGAATTCCCCAAAGACCTCATTCAACAAAGTAGACCATAAAGAGCCTAGCGTTAGTTTTGCTGACTTTATTGGTAGCAACCAATGCCAATCCTGCCATGCAGATATCTATGATCAATGGAAAGGCTCTACGCATGCAAGCGCCGGCGGTCCAGCGACTGCTGAAAATATTATTGCCCCATTTAATGGTAATCCAATAACCCTGAACGATGCGGTTGTATACCCAGAGAAAGTTAATTCTACATACCAATTTAGAATTACTGAACTCAATGGAGACTTGAGACAAACTATTGCCGTTGAAGCGGTAGTTGGTAAGGGGTTGATGTATGGGGGCGGTACGCAAACATTCTTCGGTCAATACGATGATGGCACCTATCGATTCTTACCTTTTGATTATAGTAAACATGAAGAAACTTGGTTTGTTCAGCTTAAAAAAGATGAAAAGTGGGTTAAAATAGATTCCCAGTTAAATTTAGATGAACTGTATAATTGGCCGCCGCACCGCACGCTCGGTGAAATAGATGACATCTCTAATTGCCAACAATGCCATGGCAGTCAAATTCTTGCCAAGAAAATAGATGATGTATATGATGTTAAGTTTACATCCTTATCCATTAATTGTGAATCCTGTCATGGTCCTGCAAAAAATCATGCGACTATCATGTCAAACATTGTTCAAAATGTTGTGAATGAATATCAAACGATTGGTATTGAAACCGCGGTAGGTATTAGCACCAATGAAAGTTTAAATATGTGCTTTCAGTGCCACGCGGTTAAAGCACCCATCAAAAATAATTATTTACCGGGGGAAAACCTGGAGGAATTTTATTCATTAAAATTGCCCTTACTTGGCAATGAAAACCCATTTAGCTTAAATGGGCGCATAAAAACATTTGGCTATCAGTTAAATCATTTATTTAGCGATTGCTTCCTCAGTGGATCCATGGATTGTACCAGCTGCCATAACCCCCATAGTAATGATTACCAGGATATCTCCAAAAACGCCTTAATTGGCCGTTTTGATGATAATCAATGCCTTTCTTGCCATGTAACAAAATCTAGCGATATTGCCGCGCATACCTACCATAAACCCGAATCTGAGGGCAGTCGCTGTGTTGCTTGCCATATGCCTGCAAGACAACATCTAGCGATCGGTACAGAAATAAAGTATACGCGCGCTGATCACACCGTTTCTATTCCTAGGCCTAGCTTTGATGCTTCCCAGGGTTTTGCATCGGCCTGTAAGCAGTGTCATTCAGATATATCGGATCAGGAGCTACAGATAACGGTCAATGATTGGTATGGCGAGATCAAGCCCTTACATCCCGTGATAGCAAATCGTATGAAAATCAATGAGCGTACCACTGGAGCTGATGCGGCAAAAGTATTACTGCAACCTGACTACGAACACCCCATGGGACAATTTGCAAATCTCAGTTATTTTATTAAACGCTACCTATCACCAGGAATGTCCTATCTAGATCTTCAGATCATAGAAAAGCTGATTGATTATACCGAGCATGATGACCTTGACATTAAAGCATTAGCATATGCTGGACTTCACTACAGCCAGCATAATAACCCTCAAGTAAAACGATTTTTAGTTACCGAAATCAATAAATTAGGTCAAAAGGAAGAGCCTGTTCGAAGAAGATGGGGTTTGATATTAGATTATTTTGGAAGTGTTTTTTTCCTATCCGGAGATAAGGCCAAGGCTATTGAGTGCTATGAGCTTGCTTCTGAGATTCTACCCGATGATGCTACCATCATAAATAATCTATCTAAAGCTAGGTCTTAATTATTAAATAATTGATTTAGCGCAATGATCAATTGTTCATAGCCAAGATTTTGACCAAAGTAGTATTCTCCACTTTGATTTTGTAAAATCAATTCCCAATGTAAATGCGATTCATCTCGCGTTCCTAGCGTGCTTGGTTCGGTTCCTGAGTTACCCGATTTTGCAAATATTTCTCCTGCCTTAATTGTATAGCCCGGTTTTATTGCAGAATTAATTTCTGATAAATGGGCATAAATCGTTATCGCTCTATAGCCATTGAATAGTTCAAATCCGTGATCGATTATTACAGCTTGCCCAAGTAGAAGTTCATTAAAAATATCAGAGGGTGTGCGATCAAGCAGCGCTGCCCTTTTCAACATTTCTCTTCTGAAATCTGCAGGATACTCTTTATATGATAGGTCTGATCTGATAATTATTCCATCGGCAACTGACACTACGGGTGTACCCCAATTTGAAAAGAAATCGATACCCCTGTGTATTCCAGATCGATAGCTTCTAGGTGCATTAGGCAACCTAGAGGCTTTGGTAGGGATATCTAAATTAGCAATTGGCAGCGCAAGTTTTGTTGAGGCGCTAATTTGATCAAACTCTGGGGGATTTGGATTGATATTAAATAAAGCATGTATATAATTATGATTAGTAAATGATTGGATATTCTTTCTTAATAATGGAAATATGTATGCTGTATCTAGTGTAAAATAAAACTGAACTGTACCATCTTTTTGTTTTATCTCCCGCAAGGTTCTTTTGGTTAAGCTTGGAGCAATTTTATTGCTGGTTATTGCTGCCACCATTGATAGCGTAGAATCATCCATATTTGGCTGAAGTGTTTTGATTAAGTATTCAATTGAAAGGGGCTTTTCTGCCTGAAGGATTAATTGATTAACATTGGAGAGATTGCTATCGGTGATAATTTGAGCACCCAAACTATCATCATAAAAGACAATTTCTGATAGAACATTTTCCCTATTAGATTCTACAATTGGCTGATTAACAGTCTGAGCGCAGCTGATCAATAATAATTGACAGCCAATACAGCCAATGATAAAGGAATTAAATGATTTTATTGAGCTCTTTAATTGCATCCAGATAAATATTAGTGGGAATACCAGATAACGTTTTTTTGCAGTAGCTGTTGAAAATTGATTCTTTGCCGCTACTATAATTATATTTTTCATCCAGAACTATTTGAATGGTCAATATATCAGAAACCTGTAAACATTCTAACAAAGAGTATTCATATAACGACCAAGCCATTGGTGTAAACAATAACCCATCTGCCCAATTATGGTTTCTTTGAATAAAATTAATTGCAGCATATGCCTTATGGGTTTGCAAGATTTTTATATCAGCGTTGATATCTTTTGCAGAGCGCTTCAATGCTGTATTGATTTTCCCCAATGTAAGATTATCCCCAATTTTTGCAGATGCTTTACCAATTAAATTCAGATTAGGACCGTGTAGAACAAGTATATTCATTTTAATCAATTATCTTATTGGCATAAGATGGCCAATAATATATCCTATTAATATTCCAATCGATAAGGCCAGGGTAAGCACCCTTGATTTTACCATTTCCTTGCTGTAGCCTTTTTTTATTGCTACCGCACCCACAAAGGATCCAGTGGCTTGAATGACCCAAATAATAGGAAGCGCAAATATTTTTACTATAAATGGACCAATTAATGGTAAGGCGCCAATAAGAGCAGCAAGCCCAGCAAATGCTTGAGTAAATACACCAATTAAGACCGTACCAAAGACAACTGCCTTCTTATCAATTCCATATTTCAACGCTACAATGATTATAGAAACAATAACCGTCCAAACAATGATATGCTTCCAATGTGCTTTAAGATATTCTCTCATATTAACTAACTCCTAATAGGGATTGTGCAATTAAGAAATAAAAAGCAACACCAAGAATATCGATTGCCGTGGTTACAAAGGGGCCGGTTGCAATTGCCGGGTCAACATCAAATCGATTTAATATTAAAGGAACTAACGATCCAATCGTTGCAGCTAGAATCATCGACACACAAATACTTAAACCTACTACAAATCCAAGCAGTGGGGAGGTATCAATAAATTGAAAGATTGCAAACACGCCAAGCAGAATTCCATAGAGAATACCCAAAATCAACCCAACACGCATTTCTTTAAATAATACTTTTACCGAATTTTCAAAGCTGACCCTACCGGTTGCTAATCCCCGAACAATCATTGTTGAGGATTGTGTTCCAACATTTCCACCCATACCAATAATAACAGGGATAAATGCTGCCAATGCTATCGCGTTTTCTAAAATATTATCGAATATTCCAATAATAAATGCTGCCATAATGCCACCAATCCAACTCGCGAATAACCACGGCAAGCGAATACGGGCATTCTCCCATGAAGATTTAAGTAATATTTCCCTATCTTTACCTGCTCCAGCAAGCTGCAAAAAGTCTTCCGTTGCTTCTTCGCGAATAACATCAACCACATTATCAACAGTCACAATACCAAGAAGTTGTTCATCAGAATCAACAACGGGTACAGCCAAAAAATTATATTGCGAAACTATCCTTGCAACTTCTTCTTGATCGGTTTCTGGCCTAACCGCTTGAATGTTTTTTGACATAATATCTTTGAGCATGGTATCACCATGAGTGGTCACTAAATCTCGAAGTGAAATTACCCCGGTTAACCTTCCATCATCATCTAATGTATATAAGTAAAAGACCATTTCAGCCTCTTCTTGGTCTTGAAGGGCATAAATCGCTTCCCTAGCCTTTGTGTCTTCATGCAAAGTGAATACATCGGTATGCATGAGAATTCCTGCACTATCTTCAGGATAGGCCATCATTTCTTCAAGCTCTTCTTGCTCTTCAACTTGTAACAATTCAATAACCGAAGCAGCGAATTTGTCATCTATAAGACCCATTAAATAGGCTTGTTCATTAGAGCTTGCCTCTTCTAATATTTCGGCAAGCCTGTTTGGTGTCTCATTTTCTATTAATCGAGTCGTAATGGATTCATCCAATTCATTTAAAAACTCAACAGTTTCTTCTGAAGCAGACATACTTGAAAAAATAGAATCTTGCTCGGTATCATTAAAATATCTAAAAATTAGCGCTAGATCTGCGGGGTGCGTTTTATCGATCAACTTAACAATGTTGGTTTTTGCGTGTCTGCGTAGTAGCCTTCTAAATGTGTCTCTAAGAATCGTGATTTCTGAGCTATACATTTCCTTTTTCATTTTAGGCCCTACTTTCATATGGCATCTGTTTTAGACTGAACCAAAATGCATATGCCCCGATGGTTAAAAGCAATGGATTGACATGGCCATTCCACAACAGTGCGCTTTCTGCATTCTCGCCAAGGAATATGAATAACATCGAGGTTCCATTAATTGCCATATGCATTATTATAGAAGGAAAAATAGATTGTGTGAGCCAGGATAAATATCCCAATAGCAGCCCCATAAAATAAATTTGAATAGCCCAATATGGATTAAAATGTATTGCTGCAAAAAACAAGCTAGAAATCAATATTGCACGGGTGACATCTTGCCAGGTATCCTCCAAATATCTTTGCAAAAAACCTCTAAAAACCATTTCTTCTCCAATGGGCGCAATAACAACAACAGTGAGTACCACCAGTATTAACGATATGGGGTTTCCAGGGGCAAGCACAGTATCTAAATCCAAAAAAGATTGCGGAATAGGAAACACCATGTCAATTAAAATATTCATTTCACTTGAAAGCAGTACCGCTCCAAAGGATAAAATTAATGAGAGAAACACCATTTGTTTTGAAATTTTGTTGAGCCGAAAATTATCAGAAAGATTAAATCCATTTTTTACTAAGAAGAAAGCACTTGGTGCAACGAGAAAAATTTGAGCCAGAAACAATGCAACATAAGAAAGTATTCCAAGGTTGGACCCAGAAAGGATAGACGGGTCTAAGGCACTAAATATCGCAGCGATAAATAGAGAACACAGAAACGAAACAATAACGATTCCAAAAGCAAGCCGTACTGTTAATACTCGGCTCATAGGGCTCCAAATCAACTTTATCCATAATGCTGTAAATTACCACTTTATTTACCAATGGTGAAACAAAGCAATTATCGCGCTAATTTGCTTAAAAAAATACCCATTGCAACGCCGACATTTAGTGATTCGCCCTTACCAATCCTAGGGATTGAATATATTTTGTCTAATTTTGATTTTATTTTATTATTGATACCATGGGCTTCGCTTCCCATAACAAGCACCCATTTTTGATCTAGGCTTTTTAATTGATCCAATGGTTTTCCTTCAGCGCTGGCACCAATCCAATGATAATTATTGATTAGATCCAATTTTTCTTGACCCAAAAAACGTAATTGAAAATGGCTTCCCATTGCCGATGCAACTACTTTTGGATTAAATGGATCTATGCACCCTTTAGATAGGATTATTTGGTCTAAACCGAACCATGCTGCGGTTCTTATTATGGTTCCCATATTGCCTGGATCAGAAATTTGATCAAGAAAAATGGCATTTCTATTTGTATCAAACCTTTTGTATTCGGGAAATTTTGTTACCACTAAAATTCCCGATGGAGTAACTGAATTAGATAATTGATTCATCTCTTTTTCAGTTATCTCATTCAATAAATCCTTATTGATCTTACTTATTAAATTGTCATTTTTCGATTTGAATTCTTTCGTATATAATACGATATCTATGATAGCACCATCATCAATTATTGATTCAACAGACCTTATTCCCTCTACCAAAATTTTTTTGTGCTCTTGGCGAAACTTTTTTTGTTTTAAGGATTTTATTTTTTTAAATGAATTATTACTAATCAATTTGCTCGGTATTCAATGTTGCCATTAAGGATAGTATATAATACTTTTGTATCTAAAATCTTTTCATCAGGAATAGTAACAAGATTTTGAGAAAAAACTGCAAAATCAGCATATTTCCCTATTTCAATAGACCCTTTTATTTTTTCTTCAAAAGCTCCGTATGCAGCATTAATTGTATAGCTTTTCAGAGCCTCTATTCTTGTCATCTTTTGCTCGGGCTCATACCCGGAATCAGGCAAGCCTTTTAAGGTCTTTCTTGTGGTGCTCGCATAAAATGAAGCAATGGGGTCTATTGGCTCTACAGGCACATCAGATCCGTTAATTAAGATTGCCCCATGATTAATTAGATTTCTCCAAACGTAAGCACTCTCAACAATACGTTTTTGACCTAGCCTATTAATAGCCCACGGTCTATCTGAAGACATGTGTATTCCCTGTATAGATGGAATAACTTTTAATCTACCAAATCTAGGTATGTCAGCAGGGTCAATGTGTTGTGCGTGTTCAATTCTCCATCGATGATCTTTTGCCATTTCAGGAAATTCATCAAACACTTTTTCATATTGGTTTAATATTTCTCTATTAGCGCGATCTCCAATGGCATGAGAATTAACCTGAAAACCGCTTTGAATTCCTTTTTTAGCAACACTATATACATAGTCCATAGATTGTGTGGCCATTCCATAGTGACCTGGCCTATCAGTATATTCATTTATTAACCATGCGCCCCTAGACCCTAAGGCGCCGTCTGCATTAAGCTTGATTGAGCGGATAGTGAGAAAATCATTTCCTGTTCCAATTTCCGGGCCCTTTTTATACCATTGATTTAATAATAATGTATCACCGCTTGTAAGCATAGCGTAAATACGCACCTTTAATAAATTATTCGAAATTGCCTCCCTAAGGGTTGCAATTGTTTTATTTCCTGCGCCAGCATCATGAAATGATGTTATGCCATTTTCCAGGCAGGCTTTGACAGCTAGCTCAATTGCTCTTAGATCAGAATTTTCATCTAAATTATTATCAACATGCCTATTGATTAACCCTTGAGCTCTTTCGTTGAAAATTCCAGTTGGATTTCCTGATAGATCTTTAATTATTTCGCCCCCAAACCCAAACTCAGTCTCTGAACTAATTCCAGCAATATCCATCGCCTTTTTATTTGCAAACCCAGCGTGTCCACTTGCATGTTTCAACCACACAGGATTATTTGGAGATATTTCAGAAAGACTTTCATGTGTTTGAAAGCCTTTGATAAAATTATCCTTATTGTCGCTCCATTTACTCTGGTGCCATCCTCTACCCAATACCCACTGTCCTGGAGATAATTGACCTACCGCATCAGAAACCATATTGACTAATTCATCATAGCTGCTTGCAGCTGAAAGATCTAATTGCATTTTTGCAAGACCAAGTCCATAAAAATGACCATGACCCTCGATTAATCCAGGCGTCATCATTGCACCATTTAAATTAATAATTTTAGTTTTTGGACCGATCAAATAATCCAAATCCTTATATTTGCCCAATGCAGCTATCTTGCCATTTATTACCGCTACCGATTCAGCGGTAGGCATAAAATCATTCATTGTATAAATCGCGCCATTATGAATTATCATATCAGCCTTTTCGGCTTCACAGCTAATAATCCAGAGCGTAATAAGCGTCAGTATTAATTTAACTTTCATATAAACTTCCCTTAAATCTTACAAGAATATGTTTATTATAAAGCAATAAATTCATTAATACTAATTCAAATTACAAATTTGATTGGAACCCCAGCTATATGCCGGTAATTTCGTATATAGATTTTTTATAATATAATTATGTCAAAAGGTATTACATCACAAAGCAAAGACTACGCAGCATGGTATACAGATGTCGTAGTGAAGGCCGGTTTAGCAGATTACGGACCCGTAAAAGGAACGATGGTAATTAAGCCGTACGGGTTTGCCTTATGGGAACTAATAAAAGATTCATTTGATCAAATGATTAAAGAAACTGGTCATGTCAATGCGTACTTCCCATTATTTATTCCCAAGTCTTTTTTTGCAAAAGAAGCAGACCATATAGAAGGCTTTGCAAAAGAATGTGCAGTTGTTACCCATACGCGATTAAAGTCCGATAAAAACAAAGGAATCATAGTTGACCCAGACTCTAAACTGGAAGAAGAGGTGATTGTTAGGCCAACTTCTGAAACGGTTATTTGGTCAATGTATAAAAAGTGGATCCAGTCCTATAGAGATTTACCATTATTAATCAATCAATGGGCTAATGTAGTACGCTGGGAAATGAGAACGAGGCTTTTCCTCAGAACTACAGAATTTTTATGGCAAGAAGGTCACACTGCGCATGCTTCTTCTGAGGAAGCTGAGAAAGAAACGTTATTAATACTTGAGCTTTACCGTAAGCTTGCTGAGGATTACTTAGCTATGCCCGTTCATACTGGGCTCAAATCCGAATCTGAAAAATTTGCAGGAGCTGAACATACATATTGTATTGAAGCAATGATGAAAGATAAACGAGCATTACAAGCAGGTACGTCTCATAATCTAGGTCAAAATTTTGCCAAAGCCTTTGGCGTTACCTTTCAATCAAAAGATAATAAAGACGAATTTGTTTATGCTACAAGCTGGGGGGTAAGTACGAGGCTGGTTGGAGGGGTAATCATGGCTCACGGAGATGAAAAAGGATTAAGACTTCCGCCTAAGATAGCCCCTTACCAAGTAGTTGTCATACCCATATTTAAAAACGATGATGAAATAAAAACAATTAAAGAATACATTGACCCTGTGTTAAGTGAGCTAAAAACAAATCAGATTAGAATTCATGAAGACTGGAGAAAAGAGAGCCCTGGTTACAAATTTAATGAATGGGAAATGAAGGGGGCACCGCTACGACTTGAGATTGGCCTGCGCGATATAGAAAAAAATAGCACAATGGTTGCCCGAAGAGATAATGGAGAAAAGCAGGCGATAGATAAAAATGAATTGGCTGTACAGATTCCAATCTTACTTGATCAAATTCAGGAAGCTTTATTCATTCAGGCTTCAAAGTTCAGAGACGATAATACTTATTCGGTCACCAGTTATGACGAGTTTAAAGATTTAATCAAAAAAAATAGCGGTTTTATTAAGTGTGGCTGGGATGGCGATCCAAAGACTGAGCAGGCCATTAAAGATGAAACAAAAGCAACCATCCGGGTTATACCTATGGATGAAAGCCCCAAAGATCTTCTATGTATATATTCAGGAACACCAGCCAAGCATGAAGTGATTTTTGCAAAAGCCTATTGATTAAAGCAATATGATTAGTAATTCTAATGCCATTGTTCTCAAACGATTTCCTTATGGCGAAAGCAGTATAATTGCTAGATGTTTTCTAAAAAATAAAGGAAAGCTTAGTTTTATTGTCCACGGTGCTAGAAGAAAAAAATCACCCAGAAGTTCACATTTTCAGCCGGCAAACTGTTTGGAAATAGTTTATTATTATAAACCCACAAAAAACCTGCAAACCATTTCAAAATCAAGCTTTATAAATACATGGAAAAATATTACTCAGGATTTTAAAAAAATATCATACTGTATGGCTTTAATGGAATTAACTGAAAAATGTTTAAGTGAAAATGATCCCCATGAAAGTCTCTATGATGAATTATTTAAAGCGCTTTTATCCATAGAACATAATACCGGAAATGATAATCTAACATTTTGGTATTATCAATATCAGATTTTAAATAAACTCGGATTTAAACCAGATTTTACACAAACAGATGTGGACAATACTCCACTTCCAAATCCTTATAAATCCTTAAATTCAAAAGAAGTATTTGATTGTTTTGAAAATAGTGATTCTGGAATTGAGAAAAATATTATTCTTTCCTCAAAAGATAGAAATATTATTTCCAGCTATTTAAACACATGCCTTCAAATACATTTTGACGGGTTGGGTCAATTAAAATCATTGCAGTTTATTAAAGAGACAATGAATTAATATAAAATATTATTATATTTTGAATCATGAGATATCAATTTCAATCTGAGCACAGTAACTACCCTATTAAATCGCAACGATTTACCGATGTGATTAAAGCCCTGATTTCAATAAATGCTGTTTTATTTTTGCTTAGATATTTTATGATGAATCAATTTGATCTACTAAGCTTAGGATTATCATCTAGTCCAAAATTATGGCAACCAATTACATATATGTTTGTACATGGTGATTTTTTCCATATTTTTATGAATATGTTTGTTTTGTGGATGTTTGGGACTGAAATGGAATCAATATGGGGAAGTAGAAAATTTTTACAATATTATCTTATTACTGGAGTTGGATCAGGAATTATATGGTTATTATTCAATTATGGTAATAATTATAGCATACTTATTGGAGCCAGTGGTGCAATCTATGGAATATTATTAGCCTACGGATTAATGTTCCCAAACAGAAAAGTATTGATATATTTTTTATTTCCAATCAAAGTTAAATACTTTGTAATTATTCTTGCAGCCATAGCATTTGTCTCATCAATTGATACTTCAGGATCAAATATTAGTCACCTTACGCATTTATCCGGAATGATCATCGGCTTTGTTTATCTTAAGTTTCCTAATTTAAAATATAGAACAACCATGTATATAAATTATAAGATTGCAGAGTCTAAGGATAAAAAATCTGAAAGACGAAAATCTAATATTATCAGTCTACAAAAAAAAGTTGACCAGCTTCTAGATAAGGTTAGTAGTGATGGGTTTGATTCTCTTAATGATGATGAAAAAGATCAGCTCTATATATATAGCAAGCGACTAGGGAAGGATATAAAAAAAGATTAGTCCTCTTTCTTTTCAATAACCTTAAATACCTTTTCTCGTTTTTTTGCCATACGGTACTTTTCTCTAGCCATTTCTTCAATATACTTATAATCAGTTTTTAATCTAGTTTTTTCATCTTCTAGCGTAATTCTTTGATTCCGTAAATAATCGATTTCTTCTTGAATCTTTTTTCGTTCTGATTTTAAGGTATAAAGGTGATATAAACCGTGGTCGCCAAAAAAGAAAGAAATCAAAAGCACTAACAAGCCTAACAATAACATTAATTTGATAATTTTCTTTTGAATTATTGATCTGCTATTAGCAGAGCCTCTTTTTCTTTGACCTCTCCTCATTTTGTTTCAATCGCTAATTTTTTTGCACCTGCGAATATAGCCTTGCTCCCTAATTGCTCTTCAATCCTTAATAATTGATTATATTTTGCAACCCTATCTGTTCTAGATAAAGAACCCGTTTTGATTTGTCCAGTACCCATCGATACTGAAAAATCTGAAATTATTGTATCCTCAGTTTCTCCGGAGCGATGTGAAATAATAGATCCAAAATTATGTTTATTCGCAAGCTCAATTGCTTCAATTGTTTCAGTTACTGTTCCAATTTGGTTTAATTTGATTAAAATTGCATTCATAGATTTCTGCTCAATTGCTTTGGCTAGATGCACTTTATTTGTTACCGTTAGATCATCACCAACAATTTGGCATTTATCACCAATTGATGCATTGAGTTTTTTCCAGCCAGCCCAGTCGTTTTGATCTAATCCATCTTCAATTGATAAAATTGGATATTGATTAACTAAGCTAGATAAATAATCAATCATTTGATCGCTTGATAGTTGTTTATCCTCAGAAGCCAGGAGATATTTATCATTATTAAATAATTCACTTGCAGCAACATCTAATGCTATAAAAATTTCTTTTGCTGCTTGGTATGGAGTACGTTGAATAGCTTCCAGGATAATTTCAATAGCTTCCTGATTGGAGCTCAAATTTGGCGCAAACCCACCCTCATCTCCAACTGCTGTTGAATATCCTTTTTGATTCAAGATAGATTTTAAATGGTAAAATATTTCAGCACATATTTGTATAGCATGAGAAAATGATTTTGCACCAATTGGGAAAATCATAAACTCCTGAAAATCTACATTATTGTTAGCGTGGCTTCCCCCATTAATAATATTTATCATTGGTGTAGGCATCGTAAACTCAAAATGCTTATTAAATGATTTATATAGAGGGATATTAGCATATAAAGCATTGGCTCGTGCATACGCCATGGAAACACCTAGTATAGCATTAGCGCCTAAATTCTTTTTGTTCGATGAACCATCAAGATTTATTAGTATTGTATCTAAATTTTCTTGAGAGTCAATTATTTCATTAATTAGTGTATTGTTTATAATAGTATTTACATTATCAACAGCTTTTAACACCCCTTTTCCAGTAAACCTATCAGGATCACCATCCCGAAGCTCAACCGCTTCATGCTCACCAGTAGACGCGCCAGAAGGAACAATAGCCCTTCCAGTAATATTGCCATCTAAAGAAAGCTCAACCTCAATGGTTGGATTTCCCCTAGAATCGAGCAATTCTCTTGCATGTACGTCAATAATTTTCATTAAATAGGATGATTAATATATTTATTTGATAAATACACTTTTCAATTATAGCAACATATTGAGCTATTACAGAAACGAAAACAGCAAAAAATAAAGAAAATTCAAAGTTTATTGATTAATACAGATTTATGTTTAAATTCTAGCAACTTAATAATACAGTGGAATATATAACCACATACACAAACGCGAAAGAATTGAACAAAAGGGGGCAGGGATACCTGCCCCCTTTTTTAATGTTCAATAAAACCTTAACCAAGGAGGAACCTAATGGCTGATTTTACTTCAACCGTATCAGGGATTGCCACTTCAGTAGTTGGCTTAGTTAAAGCACTTATTGTGATGTTTGTATTTGTAAACATCATTTACTCAACTGGGTTTGACCCAATTGGAGGAATTGTAGATTTAGTAGAATCCTTTTTAGATGGTGGATTCTCAGGTCTATTAGCTTTACTAATCTTTGTTTCTTGGGCCGCATAACCAGTAGAAATTTAAGGGGCTCTCTTTAGAGAGTCCCTTTCTGCTTAAATAATTTAGGAGACAAGAAATGAAAAAGGCCTTTGACACCGTAACAGCATTTGTTGAGGATGTAACATCTCTCTTAACAGGCTTAGTTATGCTTGGCATTGTTGTCGGTATTCTCTTTGATGATTACTTTGGTGTAGTTGCTGCGATGGGCGAATTGATGAGTAAGTTTGGTGATGCAGGATTTGCAGGTCTACTAGCACTAATGATCATTGTATTTTGGTATAACAAGAACTAGTTACTACCAAATAAATAAATAAAAGCGCTCCATTTTATAACATTTGGAGCGTTTTTATTTATATTTAGATTTCTTTATTTTTTCTCAATCTTTTATAATATTATATATACCGGAATAATTTATTTTATGTTTCTTTTACGAAAATCTTTTTATTTAATATTTGTATTTAGCTTTTTGGTATTAACTGTAGCTAAATCTTCCACAGTGCGAGTAGTCAACCGTGTTAATAATTCTACGGATGAAATTAAAACCTTAGATAATTTGAGGGGGGTCTATGTATCTGCGAAAGATGTTTCTCGGGTTTTATCAGCAAGAAAACCATATATAAATACCGATCGATTAAAAATGGTTATATATATTGGTAATAATAGAATAAAAATATCTGGAAATAGTAGTTATATATTAGTTGACGAACGAGTGTATCAGATGCCAGCCTATGCTATTTGGGATGGTGATGACATTTTTGTTCAAGCTGAGGCATTGTTTAATCTGATAAAAGAAACCACGATGCCCGGTATAGGTTATGATGCAAGGCGTATGGTTCTTGATATTGATATTAAAGAGTTCAATATAACTGGTATAGAGATTGATGAAAAAGCAAATGGTACGATTTTAAGAATAAAAACTCGCTCTAGTTTTCCTGAAGGAAATATCAGTTCATTTTTTCATGAAAATGGGTGGTTTTATATAACTATCGCAGATGCATTAGTTGATACAACTGAAATAAGAAGAAGTGATATTAGAGGCGTAGTGAGAAGTATTGCGGCTGATCAATTAGAAAAAACCGCGCAAATTGCTCTACAAATAAAGACAAAAGTTGATAGTCATGAGCTATATCAAGCAAAAGATCCCAGTGAAATAGTGGTATCATTAAGGACCCCTATGGATAATAGTATTGAGCGAATTAAAGAAGTAAAAGATAGATGGAAGCTAGATACAATTGTGTTAGATGCGGGTCATGGTGGCAAAGATCCTGGTACAATGGGTCCTAGAGGTACAAAAGAAAAAGACATTGCCTTAGATATTGTAAAGCGCATCGGACTTCTTCTTGAAAAAAATACTAAACTAAAAGTCATCTACACGAGAGAAGAAGACACTTTTATCCCGTTATGGAAAAGGACAAAGATGGCCAATGAGTCAAATGGAAAAATGTTTTTAAGCATTCATTTGAATGGAAATCCAAATAAATCAGCTTATGGTTTTGAAACTTATTTATTACGCCCAGGAAAAACAGAAGATGCGATTGAAGTTGCATCTCGTGAGAATGAGGCAATTAAATATGAGAATAGAGCAGACAATAGATATAAAGATCTGTCTGGAGAAAATCTAATCATGGCAACGATGGCTCAAAGCATTTTTATGAGAGAAAGCGAAGAATTAGCTGCGATGGTTCAAGAAGAAATGGCTAAAAAGATTAAATCAAAAAATAGAGGCGTAAAGCAGGCTGGATTCCATGTTTTAATAGGCGCAAGTATGCCAAATGTTTTAATAGAAGCAGGTTATTTAACCAATAGAAACGAAGAGAAAAATCTTCGAAATTCTAAATACAGACAGGCTATTGCAAATTGCGTATATAAAGCAATTGTAAAATTTAGATACTCACGAGAGCAATATTTAGCTGAAAGCTAATGTTAATCAATTCATTTATTTTTCTTTACATTTCACATTATTAACACTTCAATTCATATTAAAAACCAGCTTGCCTATCTTTATAATCTGAAACGATTAGGAATTAAAAAAGGACTAGACCATACCCTAAAACTTTTAAAATCATGTGGTGATCCCCATCATAAGTTAGCTTCAATTCATATTGCCGGAACAAATGGTAAGGGCTCAACAGCATCAATGCTTGCCTCTATCCTGCGATCCGAAGGATATAAAGTTGGATTATATACCTCTCCCCACCTTGTAAGATTTAATGAAAGAATTACAATTAATGGGGAATGCATTTTAGATGATGATATCGCGTCATTTATTGAAGAAAAAAGAATTGATATTGACAGAATATGCTCTACCTTTTTTGAAACTACGACAGTCATGGCATTAGATTATTTTGTTCAGAAAAAAGTAGATATTGCGATTATTGAGGTTGGTCTAGGCGGACGGTTAGATTCCACAAATATTATATTACCTAAGGTTGCAGCAATTACCCCAATATCACTTGATCATAAACATATTTTAGGAAAAGATATCTTATCAATAACAAAAGAAAAATCGGGAATAATAAAGAAAAATATTCCAGTAGTGCTTTCACATCAAGACTTGAAAGCAGAACAATATATTATCAAAGTAGCTAATAAAATGAACTCACCTATTAATAAAATCGCAGATATAAATAATATTCATCTATCACCATTGGGAACAGAATTTAAATATAAGTCCGAAACGTTTATCACTCCACTGTTAGGATTCCATCAGGCCCAAAATGCAGCAACGTCAATTGAAATTGCAAAAACATTTAATAACAAAATTAAAACACTAACAATTCAAAAAGGGTTAACAAATACAAAATGGCATGGGAGGATGCAGAAAGTCTCTTCTAGCTTACCTATATATTATGATGTTGCGCATAACGACAAAGGGGTTGAAGCGATGATTGATACAATAAGATCTATATATAAAACTCTTCCACATATAGTTCTTTCATTAAAAGGAGATAAGGAAATTGAATTAATTTCTAAAGCATTAATGAATAATTTTGCATCATTGATAATAACAGGTTCAGATAAATTCGATTTATTGGAAGCAAATGATTTATATAAATTTTTTACTAATAAATCCAATCAAGAAAATATTGAAAAGGTAAAATCGATTGATAAATCATTTGATTTACTTATAAACAAAGTAGAAACAAGTCATAATCCTGGTATAATAATGGGAAGTCATTACATGGCAAAATCAGTTTTTGATAAATTTGGCATTTTTAGATAAAATTTTGTAATATCCATCTTAATTATTGATATACGTGTTTATAAAGTCCCGGCCCTAGGCGCGGGCGTACTCCTCAAAAAAATTTCTAAGCTTATTTTCAATTATTTAATTAAGGTTATTTATTTATGAATGTTAGTGAATTACAAAAGTTAAGGATTAAAGAACTCACCGAGCTTGCAACAAAGCTTGAAATAGAGAGCTACTCAGGAATGAATAGACAAGAGCTTATCGTCAAGATCCTAGAAGCTCAAATGGAGAAGGATGGTGGAGTTACGGCTAAAGGTGTTCTAGAAGTTCTAAATGAAGGTTATGGTTTTCTAAGGAGTCCAAACTTTAATTATTTACCAGGCCCTGATGATATTTATGTTAGCCCATCGCAAATCAAGCGATTTGGGCTACGGACAGGCCATGAGGTTTCTGGTCAAATTAGACCTCCTAAATCAAAAGAAAGATTTTATGCGCTGCTTAAAGTTGAAGAGGTAAATGGCAAAGACCCCTCCGAGCTTAGAAAAGCTATATTATTTGATAATTTAACCCCTCTTTATCCAGAGGAAAAATTTAATTTAGAAATAAATCCAAAAGATTTATCAACTAGAGTGATGGATATGATTTCACCTGTTGGAAAAGGACAGCGTGGCCTCTTGGTTGCACAACCTAAAACAGGAAAAACTGTATTAATGCAAAAAGTTGCCAATGCAATTACACAAAATCATCCAGAAGTAAAAATGATAATTCTGTTAATTGATGAAAGACCTGAAGAGGTTACTGATATGAAGCGGAATGTTGAAGCAGAGGTAATTAGCTCTACTTTTGACGAAGCTCCTGAAAGGCATGTTGCAGTTGCAGATATGGTAATACAAAAAGCGAGGCGTATGGTAGAATTTGGCGAAGATGTTGTAATTCTTCTTGACAGCATAACGCGACTCGGGCGAGCACATAATTCTGTTATTCCGCACAGCGGAAAAATTTTATCAGGTGGAGTAGATTCAAATGCATTAAAAAAACCAAAGCAATTTTTCGGCGCAGCTAGAAATACAGAAGAAAGTGGAAGCTTGACAATACTTGCCACGGCATTAATAGATACTGGAAGCAGAATGGATGAAGTAATTTTTGAAGAATTCAAAGGGACTGGGAATATGGAATTAGTAATGGATAGAAAGCTTAGCGATAGAAGAATTTATCCCTCCTTTGATTTAATTAAGTCTGGAACGAGAAAAGAAGAATTACTCTTAGATAAGAAAGTGCTTGCAAGGATGTGGATATTAAGAAAATTGCTTAACGATATGAATGTTATAGAAGCAATGGAATTTATTCAAGATAGAATGCGAAGAACCAAAACCAATGATGAGTTTATGGAAACAATGAGTCAGTAATTTTTGAAATTTTATATTTATGATCACTAGTACCTCTACCGTAAAATCAATCTTATTAAAAATTAAAACAGATAAGCCTGTTCGCAAAACCCCCTATCAAGTAAAGGGGGTAATTATGAAGCAATTTCCTAATGAAGAAATAGTTCCAATGTTGAATGGGGCATATAGAAAAAAATTTCTATATCCAAGAATACAGGTCAAAGTTATAGATGAGGAAATTTTCATAATTGGATTAAATCAAGGCGTTGAACCAATAATAAAAATCAAAAACGATGTAAAAGAACTTAATTTTGGAGATATAACTTTTAATGTTGAAGATTGCAAAATTGAAGAAAAAACGCAGATATTTCAACTGACATCAAATTTATTAAAGTACAACTTTATTTCAAATTGGGTAGCACTTAATCATAGTACAAATAACAAATATCGAGCTATGAAAGATGCTAATCAGTTAGAATTTTTAAACAAACTATTAGGAGAAAATATAGTTTTTCTTGCAAGGGAAGTTGGATTTGATTTTGAAAAAAACATTTTTTCTAAAATTAATATTTCTTCTTTAGAGCCAATTTCAACAGATCAAAAAGGTTGGGGGGCTTTTCAGGGCGAGTTCTACTCGAATTTAATATTACCAAATTATATTGGTATTGGTAATGGAATCACACGAGGATATGGAACTATTATTGGAGAAAATAGAGGTGAGAGTATTAATTTTAATGATAATGAATTTAATGCACTAAAAGGGGAGGCAATGGAATCAAAAGTTTCTACTGAAGAAAACAAACTCTTTTCTTCCATTCATGAGGTTGAAGTAGACAAAGTCCCAAGGCCAGTAATTTCTAAAAAGAGAAAACAGCAAAGCAAGAACAGCAAATCTAAAAAATTAAAATCAAAAAGTTTTTCAAATAATGGCATAAAATCTAATCGCAAAGCAAATAATAAAAGTTCAATAAAAAACAAAACAAAGATGAACGATAATTCACAATCATCAATTAATTATAATTCTGAAGAATACCATAAAAAACAACATACGATTAAATAATGAAGTTAGCAGATAGAGTAAATAAAGTAAAACCGTCATTTACGCTAGAAATGACATCAAGAGCTGCTGAATTAAAACACGCAGGTCATGATGTCATTAATTTTAGTGCAGGGCAACCTGACTTTAATACGCCGAAAAATATTATTGATGCTGCAAAAACCGGAATGGATAACGGCCATACCAAATACACTGCAGGCTCTGGAATGATTGAGCTTCGAAATGCTATTTGTGATAAAGTGAAGCGTGAAAATAAAATAAATATATTACCTGATCAGGTTCTTGTTTCTAATGGAGAAAAACAAAGCCTTTATCTAGCTTGCCAGGCGTTATTTCAGGATGGCGACGAAGTAATTATCTTTAAGCCGTACTGGGTTTCTTTTCCTGAGTTTGTTACACTGTCTGATGCTAGACCATTAATAATTGAAACAGATGCACAAAATAATTTTGAACCAGATATTAACACTGTACTTGCTGCAGTAAATAAAAATATAAAAGGAATAATTATTAATTCACCCTCTAATCCAACTGGCTCTGTCTGGTCTCAGAAAACTATCCTTGAGTTATTAAAAATCGCTAAAAAAAATAACTGGGTTGTAATTTCTGATGAATGCTATGAGAGACTTGTTTTTGATGGTGAGCATATTGTAAGCCAAAAATTATCTGATGAAAATAATATCGATGCCGATATTATAACATGTATGAGTATGTCTAAAACTTATGCAATGACAGGATGGCGTATTGGCTATGCATTCGGAAATAATGAAATCATTAAAGCGATGTCAAAAATACAAGGCCAAGCTACATCTTGCGCAAATTCTGTAGGGCAGGTTGCATCAATCGAAGCTTTGAATGGAGATCAAACAACCGTTGATAACATGATAGTTATTTTTAAGCAACGGCGCGATTATATGATTAATTTACTTAATAAACTCCCAGAAGTTAATTGCCTAATTCCTGGCGGTGCATTTTATGCTTTTCCAGATTTTAGTTATTATATTGGCAAATCATTTCATGAAAAAAAAATTAATAACTCATTTGACTTATGTGAAATCTTCTTAAATGAAGCGCATGTTGCTACAATACCAGGAGACGGATTTGGTGCTCCGGGGTATGTACGTTTTTCTTATGCAATTGATGAAAAAACAATTGAAGATGGCATAGGTAGAGTAGAAAAAATTATCGAAAAAATAAACTAACTATTTAAGGAAAAAAAATGAAACAAGATATACATCCTGATTATAAAGAAGGAACTGTAACATGTTCTTGCGGGTATTCATTTAAAGTATTCAGCACGATGGGCGATCAAAGCATTGATATTTGCTCGGAATGCCATCCATTTTATACTGGAAAACAAAAATTGGTTGATACCGCTGGAAGAATTGAACAGTTTAAAAAGAAATATGATAAATCGTAAAGATTATATGATTAAAACTATTCTACTTTCTATTATGAAGCCAACAATTCTAGTTGGTGGCCAAGCAGTTATTGAAGGCGTAATGATGCGAGTGCCTGGAGCTTATGCTACAGCTGTTAGAGATTCTAATGGCAAGATTCATGTGGATAGAAAAGATTATAAATCATTGGGTGAAAAATCTATTATCTGGAAGCGGCCTATTTTAAGAGGTATGGCTGGATTATTTGAATCAATGAAAATGGGGATGGAAACCTTACAATGGTCAGCAGATATTGCAATGCCCGATGAAAAAAATAAACCAAAAAATAAAATAACTGATTTTCTCTCATCCCTATTTGCGATTGCCCTTGCAATATCCTTGTTTATGATTGGTCCAATGTGGCTCACAACTTACTTACTGGACGTTGAAAAAGATGCTGTAATGTTTAATCTTACTTCAGGGTTTTTTAGAATTTCCTTTTTTGTTTTATATCTATTTCTTATTTCCCAAATGAATGATGTAAAAAGATTATTTCAATATCATGGAGCAGAACATAGAGTAGTATATAATTTTGAGTCTGGTAAAAAAATAAATATACAAAACGCTCAACATTTTCCTACCCAGCATCCTAGATGTGGGACAAGTTTTATGTTTATTGTATTGTTATCTGCAATCATTGTTTTTTCAATTGTCGATATATTTATATTAAAGCTTACCGGCGATATTAATCTTTTTTCTCGCCTTGGTTTTCATTTACCAATGGTACCATTGGTTGCAGGAATTTCTTATGAGCTAATTAAAGTTAGCTCAAGAAATGAGAACTTATTTTTCAGAATTCTCAGGGCCCCAGGATTATGGTTGCAAAATATTACTACTCGCCAACCAGATGATGAGATGGTTGCAGTAGCCATTGTTGCGATTGAAAAAGCATTTGGGAAGAAGTTAGATTCTATGTCTGGAAAGCAATATGTCGCTGAAGCTGTTGGATGATCGATAAGCTTAAAGAAATTATTGTCCACTTTGATGACTTAGAACAGCAAATGCTTGACCCTAGTTTGATTAATGATCAAAATAAATATAAAGAAGTCACAAAGGAACACAGAAGACTAGTTCCTATTATAGAAAAATCAAAAAAATATATATCCATTTACGATCAAATCGACGAAGATGAATCCATACTTAAAGGTGATGATGATGAACTAAAGAATATCGTAAAGGATGAATTGGATGATTTAAAAGGCGAAGCCAATCAAATTGAAGATGAATTAAAAATTCTGTTATTACCTCATGATCCAAATGACGATAAAAATATTATTGTAGAGATACGGGCCGGAACAGGTGGCGATGAAGCTGCGTTGTTTGCCGCAGACTTGTATAGGGTATATTCAAGATTTGCAGAAAGAAATAAATGGGAATATAAAGTCATGGAATCCAACCCAATTGGCATAGGTGGCTACAAAGAGCTAGTTATGTCTATTAGTGGGAATGGTGCATATGGAATGTTAAAATTTGAAAGCGGTGTTCATAGAGTGCAGAGAGTTCCAAAGACAGAAACTAGTGGCCGAGTACATACATCAGCTGCCACAGTTGCAGTATTGCCAGAAGCAGAAGAAGCGGATATTCAATTAGTTGATGCTGATTTAAAAATAGATACCTATAGAGCAAGTGGGGCTGGGGGTCAGCACGTCAATAAAACAGAATCTGCAATTAGAATTACACATATTCCAACGGGACTTGTAGTTACATGCCAAGATGAAACATCACAGCATAAAAATAAAGCTGCAGCACTAAAAGTATTAAGGTCGAGGCTACTTGCAGCGGAGCAAGACCAGCTAGCTAAAGAAAGAGCCGCGGCAAGAAAAGATATGGTTTCTACTGGTGATAGATCTGCTAAAATAAGGACATATAATTTTCCACAAGGAAGAATAACAGATCATAGAATTAATTTTACCGCATATAATTTAGATGGAGTAATGGATGGCGAGATAAATGAATTGATTGATAATCTAACTCTTGCAGATCAACAGATTAAGCTAACTGAAGTTGTATAAATAATTGGAAGTAGCTAAGGAAAGTAAGCACGCTTGGAGTATAATAGATTTAATTAAATGGGGTGAGGGTTATTTTAAAAAAAATAATTTTGATAGCCCTAAACAAGAAATAGAATGGTTATTATGCGATCTTTTGGATTACAAACGAGTTGATCTGTATGTTAATTTTGAAGAAATTGTTCCAAATAATAAACTTTCCACTCTTAAAAAATGGGTTAAAAAAAGAATCAAAAGAATGCCGCTACAATACATAACTGGATCTACTGAATTTTATGGAAATAAATTTTTTTTGAATAAAGATGTTTTAATACCAAGACCAGAAACAGAGCGCTTAGTAGATATTTCTTTAAAATGCATAAATAAATTATCTGCTCCCAGAATACTAGAGATAGGAACAGGTTCAGGCTGTATTTCAATATCAATTTCTCTGATTCGAAGTGATGCAAAAATATTATCTATTGATATTTCTCAAAATGCTTTGAAAAAAGCTATAAAAAATTCTGAATACCATAAGACAAGAAATATTAGTTTTGTTGAGCTTGATTTTTTAAAAGAATTACCAAAGGGTCGTTTTGATATTATAATTTCTAATCCTCCATATATTCCATCAGATGAAATGAAAAATATTATGATTGATGTAAAAGATTATGAGCCTGAAATTGCATTAACTGACTTTATGGATGGACTTCAATTTTATGAAAGACTTTCAATTGTCGCCCCAAAATTATTAAATAAGCAAGGGGCGCTTATTCTTGAGGTTGGATCAAAAGAACATCCAGACAAAGTATTAAAATTATTTCAATCAAAAGGTTATGATAGTATAGAATTATTTCGAGATTACAACAACGATCAAAGGGTATTACAGGTTAACACTTAAATGAATTCAGAATTTGTACATTTACATAATCATTCAGATTATAGTTTATTAGATGGGGCTCAAACTGTTCAGACGCTCGTAAATACTATCGATGATCTTGGGATGGATTCTGTTGCACTCACTGAGCATGGAAACATGTTTAGCGTTATCCCGTACTATAAATCTGCTCAAAAAGCTGGTGTAAAACCAATTATTGGATGTGAAGTATATGTTGCCGTTGGCAGTAGATTTGAAAAGAAGGCAAGGCCCGATGGCGGATGGGGCAATAATCATCTTGTTCTTTTAGCAAAGAATTATACGGGTTACCAAAATTTAATGAAACTTGTAACACATGGATATTTAGAAGGTTTTTATTATAGACCAAGAATAGATATGGATCTATTGAAAGAACACAGCGAAGGGATTATTTGTTTATCAGGATGCTTAAAAGGTGAAATCCCCGAAAGAATGATAAAAGGTGATTGGGCTGGAGCAAAACAGGCCGCACTTAACTTTTCTGAAATTTTTCAAGACCGTTTTTATCTAGAAGTTCAAAATCACGGTATTCCAGATGAAATACAAAACATAAAGAATATGAAAAAATTAAGTGCCGAGCTTGATTTACCAATGGTATGCACAAATGATGCGCACTACGCAAAACATGAACATTGGGAAGCTCACGATGTTCACATTTGCTTAGGAACAGGCAAGGATAGGGATGACCCAAAGCGTTTGAGATATGCAACACCTGAATTCTATTTTAAAACCCAAGATCAGATGTTTGATATGTTTAAAGATGTGCCTGGCGCTATCGAGAACACTAGAAGAATTGCAGATAGCATTGAATTTGAAATACCTATGGGCAATTATCATTTACCAAACTTCCCAATTCCTAAAGATGCAGAAAACGCTGACCCTGATAATTATTTAAAATCATTATGCCTAGAGGGTGTTAAAAATAGATACGGTGACTATACTCCCGAGCTAGAATCTAGATTAAATCACGAATTAAATGTTATTCAGAAAATGGGGTTTGCTGGTTATTTTTTAATAACAGCAGATTTTGTTAAATATGCTAAAGATAATGCAATACCAGTAGGGCCCGGCCGAGGTTCTGCTGCGGGTAGCTTAGTTTCCTACTCACTTGGAATAACTACTATAGATCCGATTAGGCATAAGCTTTTATTCGAGCGCTTTTTAAATCCAGATAGAATTAGTATGCCTGATATAGATATTGATTTTTGTATCGAAAGGCGTGGTGAGGTTATTGATTATATAAAAAGCCAATATGGTGAAAATTCTGTAACTCAGATAATTACATTTGGAAAAATGAAGGCGAAGCAGGTAGTTAGAGATGTTGGAAGAGTTTTAGGTCATTCGTTTGGAGATGTTGACAAGCTTGCAAAAATGATTCCGACAACACTAAATATTACTCTTGATGAGGCCCTTGAACAGAACCCCGAACTTTTGGCAGCATCAAAAGGTGAGTATAAAGAATTATTAGACTATTCCAAAGTTCTTGAAGGTATGAATCGTCATGCATCTATTCATGCAGCTGGTGTGGTTATTGCTCCTGGCGAGTTGACAGATTATGTACCTTTATATAAATCCTCACAAGGAGATATAACTTCGCAGTATGACATGAAAGGATTAGAAGATCTTGGTTTATTAAAACTTGATTTTTTAGGCCTAAGAAATCTTACAGTGATTGATAATGCAATCAAGTTAATAAATGAAACCGGGGAAAAAATAGATATTGAAAATATCCCATTAGATGATCAAGAGGTTTATAAGTTATTTACAAAAGGACTTACTATTGGAGTATTTCAATTTGAATCCTCAGGCATGAGAGAGTTTTTAAAAAAACTTAAACCAACCGCTATTGAAGATTTAATTGCAATGAATGCACTTTACAGGCCCGGCCCCATGAATAATATTGATGATTTTATCAAAAGAAAACATGGTAAAAAACAAATTCAATATGCACATCCCAGTATGGAGAACATACTTCAAGAGACCTATGGAATTATAGTTTATCAGGAGCAGGTAATGCAAATAGCCAATGAAATAGCAGGATTTTCTTTGGCAGAAGCAGATATTATGCGTAGAGCTATGGGGAAAAAAATCAAAAAACTGATGGATGAATTAAAAATTAAATTTATTGAAGGAGCAAAAAAGAAAAATAATATAGAGCCTGAAATAGGTAGGCAAATTTATGAATTGATAGAAAAATTTGCTGAATATGGGTTTAATAAAAGCCACTCGACCGCTTATGCATATGTTGCATATCAAACAGCTTGGTTAAAGACACATTATCCTGCCGAGTTTATGAGTGCAAACTTAACAAGCGAAATGTCAAACATAGATCGCATTGTAATATTAATCAATGAGTGTAGAAAAATGAAAATTGATGTTAATCCCCCAGATGTAAATATTTCATCAATTGATTTTAGACCCGTAGATGAAAAAACGATATCATTTGGTCTCAATGCGATAAAAAATGTTGGAACAAAAGCACTTGAGCAAATAATTGATTCTAGGAAAAGTCAAAACAAATACAATTCAATTTTTGATTTTACCGCAAACGTTGCATTGAAAACTGTCAATAAAAAGGTTTTGGAAAGCTTAATTATGTCGGGTGCAATGGATTCACTTGAAGGGAATAGGGCGCAAAAATTTAATGCAATTGAAGTAGCTCTTAAATATGGACAAAACGAACAAGATGCTAAATCAAAAAATCAAGTTAACCTCTTTGGTTCAAGTGAATCTGATAGCTCATCTGATTCAATGGTGCCCACTTTAGGTCAAGCAGATGAATGGATTGAAAGTAAAATGCTTGAAAATGAAAAAGAAGTTCTAGGTATGTACTTATCAGGACATCCTTTGCTGAAATATGCCGATGATCTAGAAGAATATTCAAATTTTGATTTTACAGATAAAGTCAATTATTCTAATCAAGAAAAGATTAGAATTGGAGGAGCCATAACCGATCTCAAATTGCATTTTGATAAAAAAAATAATCAAATGGCATTTTTTAAATTAGATTGCCTTGGAGGGCAAGCAGAAATTCTTGCGTTTAGCAGTGTATTTTCAAAATATAAAAACCTGGTAAAAAGTGATAATGTAGTCTTTGTTAAAGGTAAGCAGACTGATGAAACAGATTTTTCGGATCTAAAATTAATCGCTGAAGAGATAGTTACAGTTGAGAATGCAAAAGAAATTTATTCAAAAAATGTAAATATCCGATTAGATTTAAAAGATACCGATTTGGATATCTCAAAGATTTCTAAATTAGCCAAAGAATACAAAGGCAAGTGCGGCTTAATGTTTCACATGGCGTCAGCAAATGGTAGGACGCAGCGAATTATTGCACATAATATCAAAGTAGATTCAAGCAAGTCATTTTTGAAAAAAGCTAGACAGCTTTGCGGGAATGATAATGTATGGGTTTCAGAATAAATTTTTATTAATTTATGAATGTGAAGCGTAAAATAAGAATTTTAATGGCAAAACCTGGATTAGATGGTCACGATAGAGGAATTAAAGTGTTGGCATCTGCTTATCGTGACGCGGGCATGGAGGTAATCTATCTTGGTCTTAGGCAAACACCCGGGATGATTGTATCATCTGCATTGCAAGAAGATGTTGATGTAATAGCTCTTTCAAGCCTAAACAATGCCCACATGACAATTTTCCCAAATGTACTAAGCTTAATGCAAGAAAAGGGACTTGATGACGTGCTTTTGGTAGGAGGGGGAATTATACCAAAAAAGGATATGGAAGAATTAGAAAACTTAGGAACAGGTAAATTATTTGGGCCTGGCACTCCTATTGAAGAAACATTAAATTATATTGTTAATTGGGTAAATGAAAATAGAAGATAGATGGACATTACAAATCAAACCGAGCTAGAATTATACTTTGCTGATCACTTCGATACTATTTTATTTCCTGTTTTGGCAGAAATATATCAAAGCAAAGCGGAATACAATAGGGCAAAACGCGTTTGTGAAATTGGGCTAGAACACCACCCCAATTCTGTAGAGGGGCAATTTATTTTATCTCAAGCTGAAATGGCTTTAGGTAATTTAGTTGTAGCAGAAAAATGGTTAAAGAAAGTTCTTGATATGATTCCTGCTCATCAACCAGCAGCAGCAGCATTACCAGTATTGCAAGAACAGTTAGGTCGATCAAAAAATACCCTTACTGATAGCTGGAAACGAGCACAGGATGCTGACCCTAATAATCAATTTGCAACTGATTTTTTATCACCAGAAACTTCAAAAAATAAAAAAGATGAAGAAGCAATCCCAGCAGATATTATGATTGAAAAAGCATCAATCAGCCCGCGCCTTGCAACATTTACATTAGTGCACGTTCTTAAGGGGCAGGGGCTTTATCAAAGAGCACTAGATGTTCTAGATATTCTTGATCAAAAAGGTGAGAATAAAAAGCAAATTGAAGTCGAGAGACAATCCATACAATCTTTGCTTTGATCCATACTTGAACTATCAAGAATGCTTGTTAAAAACGGAATTCAGCATTTAAAAAAATCAGATAAGCGATTAAAAGAAATAATTAACCAATACCCTGTTCCTTCAATAAAAAAATCACATAATTTTTTTCAGTCACTTATAAAATATATTATTTATCAGCAATTAAGCACTAAATCCGCTTCAGTTATTTATGATCGATTTATTAAATCCTTTGATACTACTAGACTAGCACCGAAGCATGTTTTATCTATTACAAAAGAAGAATTAAAACTAATCGGACTATCAAGGCAGAAAAAACAATACATTTTTTTACTTGCAAAAAATTGGTCAAAAACAAAAAATAAACTGATGAATATTGAATTATTAAATGATGATGAGATAGGAAAGGGACTGATGTTAAATAAAGGAATTGGTCAATGGACTGTAGATATGTTTCTTATTTTTTCATTAGCACGCCCTGATATTTTACCATTAAACGATTTAGTTATACAAAAAGGGTATGCAAAACTAACAAAGATGGATAGACTTCCAACTAAAGATGAATTATTAAGAGGTGCCGAAAAATGGAGACCATATAGAACCTTAGCATCTCTATACTTATGGGATATGATAGATGGGCCATTCGAATGGTAAATAAAAATTATCTTTTGTTATTATTTTTTATTCTGGTGATTATTTTATCTTCACTTAATTCTAAAAATAAAAATATAGATTTATCTAAATACGAAAATTATCAAGTCACTATATATAGAGACACATGGGGCGTTCCCCATATTTTTGGAAATAAAGATGAAGATACTGCTTACGGTTTAGGTTATGCACATGCAGAGGACGATTTTGAGACCATACAAAATATTCTAATTGCAGCGCGAGGAGATCTGGCAAAATTTCATGGAAAGTCTGCAGCTGCAAATGATTATATGGTACAATTATTGAAAATATGGGATATTGTAGAAACTAGCTATGATAAGGGATTATCAACTGATGTTATTAGAATAAGTGAAGCATATGCTGATGGTATAAATCATTTTATTTCACTAAATCCTGATATAGCGTATAAAGGAACTTTCCCAATTGACGGCAAAGATATCATTGCAGGATTTATTCATAGAATGCCATTGATGTTTGGCCTGGATAGAGTTTTGGGGAAATTGGCATCAAATCAAAACCCTAAGAAGAAAGTTGAAATTTCAAAATCTAAATCAAAACTATTTGGACAAAAAATGCTAGGCTCAAATGTGATTGCAGTTGCGCCAAATAGATCATCTGATAAACATACAAGAATTTTAATTAATTCACATCAACCGTGGACAGGTCCAGTCGCATGGTATGAAGCACATTTAAATAGTAATGAGGGGTGGAATATGGTTGGTGGGCTTTTCCCTGGGTCGCCAGTTGTATTTGTTGGGCATAATGAAAATATTGGATGGAGTCATACAGTTAATAATCCCGATCTTATAGATGTTTATGAGCTAGATATTAATCCAGCCAACCCTAATCAATATTATTTTGATGGGCAATATGAAAATTTGGAAATATCAGAAGCTAAAATTAAAGTTAAAATTTGGGGACCAATAAAATGGACATTCAAACGAAAGATATTTAGGTCCAAGCATGGTCCTGTTATCAAAAACGACCAAGGATCATTTGCAATAAAATATGCGGGGCATGATGAGTTTCGCTATCTTGAACAATGGTTTAGAATGAATAAATCAAAGGATTTCAAAGACTTTGAAAGTGCTATGA
>Ga0208764_10000280_pt1 | contig 31589 bp, 37 predicted proteins | sample ETNtaG_18_FD_185762 | JGI IMG/M metagenome (GOLD analysis project Ga0208764, IMG submission 185762) | Marine microbial and viral communities from oxygen minimum zone, Eastern Pacific Ocean - ETNP201302SV91 (SPAdes) (version 2) | ecosystem: Environmental > Aquatic > Marine > Oceanic ... | reverse complement strand
ACTGGCAATTGCAATTGTAGGCGGTATGATCAGTTCAACTTTTCTTTCATTGGTGATTGTACCCATCATTTATTCATGGGCGGAGAAGAGAAAGCTCAGGAAACGACTTTATAATCTTGAAAGAAGCGCTTCCAGTTCGAATACATGATTCTGGGTCCCATGAGATTGAACTTTAATTGAACCCAAGATCGACCCAAGTTTTCCAGATTTTTCCCATCCCAGATCATTGATCATTCCATAGATCAAGCCGGCACGATATGCATCGCCACAACCAGTAGGATCTGCCTCATTTTCAACTGGAATAGGATCAATCGAAATCACTTGGTCTTCAACATAAATATCTGAACCCTGACCTCCTTTGGTCACAATCATAGCTGAAACTTTTGCTTTGATTTCATTGTGATCAAGTCCTGTAATCTCAGAGAGAAGGTTTGCCTCATACTCATTGAGAATAATCCACTTTGCCTGATCAATAAAATTTAAGATTTCTGACTTATCGAACATTGGAAGGCCTTGTCCAGGATCATACATGATTGGTATTCCTTTATTGTGCATCTCATTCGCATGCAAGATGGTACTGTCTTTCCCATCTGGTGAAAGAATAAGCATCTCTATGCCTTCAACATGAGGAATCGGATTATTGTGCCCCTCTTCCATTGCTCCTGGGTGAAATGAGGTCAACTGATTGTTTTTTTGATCTGTGGTTATAAAACACTGTGCTGTGTACATATCCTCAATCACCTTGATGCCAGAAATTGAAATATCATTGGATTCTAGCCATGCTCTATAATCTCCAAAATCTTTACCCACAGTGGCACATATGATCGGGTCCATGCCTAATTTCTTCATATTGAATCCAATATTTCCTGCGCAACCACCAAATTCTTTTCTTAGCCTTGGCACATTAAACGCAACACTCAAGATATGGATCTGATCCGGTAGAATAAAATCTCCAAATTCACCATCAAACTCCATTAAATAGTCATAGGCAACTGAGCCACAAACAATTACTGACATAATTTATACCTCTTATTAATTCAAAGACATTCGTTTTTCAATATCCTCAATTTCTTTCAGTAAGCTTCCGGACAAAACATTACAACCACTTTTTGTGACCAAAACATCGTCTTCTATTCTTACCCCTATGCCGCGCCAAACTTTGTCGACATTCTTATTTTTCTTTGAGATATAGATTCCTGGCTCTATGGTAAGAACCATTCCAGCTTCAAACTTCTTGGATTTTCCTTTGTCACTCATATAAGCCCCTACATCGTGTACATCCATACCTAGCCAGTGGCCAATGCCATGCATATAGAAATCCTTGTAAGCCTCTTTCTTAATTAATGATTTAACAGTGCCTTTGAGAAGGCCCAATTTTCTCAATCCTTTGGTAATGCTTTCGATAGCTTGATTTTGCAAGTTTTCAAAAGTTTGCCCTGGTTTTACGGAATTGATAGCTTCTTTTTGGGCATCTAATACGATTGAATAAACTGCTTTTTGTTCATCTGTGTAAGAACCTGATACAGGAATAGTACGAGTGATATCTGCTGCATACATCTGATGTTCACAACCAGCATCAGTGAGAAGAAGATCGCCAGCTTTTAATTTATCCTTGTTTTCAATGTAATGTAAGGTACAAGCATTTGCTCCAGAAGCTACAATACTATGATATGCGGGGACAGCTCCGTATTTCCCAAATTGGTGCTTAATTGAGGCATCAATCTGATATTCGTGCAAACTATCATTGCATTCATCCATGACCCGATAATGAGCCTCGACACTAATTTGAGCAGACTTCTTCATTAATCGAATCTCTTCTCTAGATTTAATCAACCTCATTTCGTGAACTAGAGGTTCTAGCGAAGTAATTTCTGTAGGAACAACGCCACCCCTTCTCTGATTGGCTCTAACCTGATTAAATGCATTAACGATGCATTTGTCATAATTTTCATCGTTACCGAGAGTATAGAAAACTTTTTGACGATTCTGGAGCATGGTAGATAAGATCGAATCAATATCTTCTATTTTGAAAGCCTCATCTGCAAGATAATTCCTTTTAGCGCCTGTAACACCCTCCATATAACCGTCCCAGATTTCCTTTGAGGGATCCTTAGGTCTAACGAAAAGAACAAATTCACCCTCAGGCCTTCCTGGTGCCAGAATCATAAGAGCTTCTGGTTCAGAGAAACCTGTAAAGTAATAAAAATCGGAGTTTGCTCTAAAAGGATAGTCGGTATCCCTGCTTCTCATTTTAATAGAAGATGTAGGTAAAATAGCTATGCTATCCCTACCAATCAATCTGCTTAATTTACTCCGCCTCTTTTTGTACTCATGACTCATTCTTATAACCTCTAAAGTTCTCGTATAATAATTGTACGCTTACACTTACATATTCAACTAGCTCCATAAAAGCAATTTCTTCGTCTTGCTCATCTGAGATAGAATTAGAATCAAGTGTAGAGATTTGAGCAAAATCTTCAATGATTTCAGCAGCTTCCCCATCTCCAAGTTTATTGATTTCAATCTCTAATTCCGCGACAGACATTCCGTATCCATCAATAAAACCCTGGCACCATGAAGCTAGAGCGAGCGCACGATACTCTATAGGCTCTGAGTCACTGGGTAATAATGGTTCAAAATTAAATCCGCCTTTTTTAAAATGATCTTTTGCTTCATCAAGCATTTTTAAAAGGGCATTATTGAACTCCTGAATTTGGATTGAGGTTACAGATCTATCATCAGAACTATCTTCCGATGTTAAATCTTCGAAGTTATCTATTCCGAAACAGAGTCGGGAGCTAATAAGACCATGAAATTCAGCAGCATTGGTGGAGACCGATGCTGATATTCTTAATTTTTCTAGATGAGAGTAGTTCAATTGAATTATATCCAGTTTACAAACTATTATACCGATTTGACCGATTGCTCATGACAAATTATAGTGTGTATTGTGTCTAAAGTAACTGAAAAACAAGTCTTAGAATCCGTCGAGTCACTCGAGTCTAGAATAAAAAGTTTAATTGAGGAAAAAGATCGTCTTTACGTTCAATATCAATCACTTAAAGAAGACAATAAATCCTTGGAATCACAATTAGATAACCTTGAGACACAAAAACAAAGAGCCAAAGATAAAGTCGAAGATGTTCTAGAGCGTCTCAATCAGATTGAGACAAGCGCATGAGTGAGCCAGTCACCATTGAAATAATGGGCGAACAATTCACTATCCAATGTTCTCCAGAGCAAAAAGCAAATCTAATTAAAGCTGCCACACTGGTGCATGAAACAATGAAAAAGATAGATCAACAAGGGACGGCATTTGGTTTGAATAGAATAGCAGTAATGGCTGCCCTAAATATAGCTAATGATGCGATAACAGGCAGTTCTGAAATGGCCACTAAGATTAGAACTGAATATGACTCTGAATTAGATCTCTCTGAAGTTCAAAAAAAGCTCGATAGGATTCATAACCAGGTTGAAAATTCACTTAACTCTGATAAAGATTTAAAGCTACAATAGTTAAGAAGATTGCCTGCGATGAACGAAGATCATTAAAGGACTCTCGGCCCTTAATTATTAGTTTAGGGATCAATGTCTGTATTGGTTTTGTGCATTACCAAATAGGGAAGCCTGCGCCACTACGTCAGAACCCACCTTACTGCTCGGCCTGAGAGCAACAAATGAGATACGTCATTGTGGGTATCTTCATCAAGCAAAAATGAACAACCAAAGAACTAGAATCAAAGAAAAAAGAAAACAACTTTCTGATGAAAGCTTGAATCTTTTAGGGAATGATATTTTAAAGAACATCCAAGAATCAATTTCATTTGAAGACCATGAGAGAATAAGCACCTATTTCTCGATGAATAATGAAACAGATACCTCAGAGCTGAATAATTATCTATGGAGTATAAACAAACATTTATTTCTTCCTAAAATTAAACAAGATACCTTGCTTTTCTCAAGCTACAGCAAAGATCAAAAACTCTCTTTAAATAATTATGGTATTCCTGAGCCTGACCATACAGATGAAAAATTAATCGAAGCAGCACAATGTGATCTTATGTTTATACCTTTAGTGGCCTTTGACTCTAAGTGCAATCGGATAGGTATGGGTGGTGGCTACTATGACAAAACATTAGCTTTTAAGAAAGAGAGTGGAGTCAAAAATAAACCCCTACTAATCGGTCTTGCCTATGAGTTTCAAAAAATTGACACTATAGAAAAAAATGCTTGGGACATACCAATGGATGCTATTATCACGGAGAATAAAACCTACAAAGCATAAAAGGAGGATGTTAGAAAAAGATTATGGCTGATACAAATGAAAAACGACATGCAGCAATAAAATCCTTGGAATACATAGAAGACGATTGTGTTTTAGGTGTCGGCACTGGATCAACTGTCAATTTCTTAATCTCTGAATTGCACCAAGTTAGGCACAAGATAAGATCTATTGCCTCGAGCTCCGAAGCCAGCACCAAGCTTCTCTCGGATGAAGGCTTTATGGTTGAGGATCTCTCATCGACTGGAAATCCAGATTTATATATAGATGGAGCTGATGAAATCACCAAAAATTTTCATATGATTAAAGGTGGTGGTGGCGCTCTGACAAGAGAAAAAATTATTGCTCACGCTTCTAAAACATTTGTTTGCATAGTAGATAACTCAAAGATTGTTGATGTGCTCGGTAACTTCCCCTTACCTATTGAAGTTATTCCCATGGCTAAATCCATGGTATCTAGAGAAATTGTTAAATTGGGAGGCCAATCAGAATTAAGACATGATTTCCAAACAGATAATGGCAATCTAATCCTTGATGTTTATAATCTTAAAATCATTGATCCTCCTTCTCTAGAAAAAGAAATTAACAATATACCAGGTGTTGTTACTAATGGGATTTTTGCCTTAAGGCCAGCTAATGAAATTATCATTGGAAACGCTGAAACGACCGAAGTTATTTCAAACACGTGAAACATACAAAACGAAACTTATTGAAACTAATGAGTACCTCGTTTTTATTATCGGGCCTAAAATTTGGGTCTATCTTAGCCCAAAATCAAATGCTAAGAAGAACCATCCCTTCGAGCGGTGAATCTCTACCTATTATTGGTTTAGGAACATCCAGAGTATTTGATGTAGATCCAGAAGATAGAGAAGAACTGAAGATTAGGAAAGAAATCATTGAAGTTTTACTCAATCATGGAGGCAGCTTAGTCGATACCTCGCCAATGTATGGTCAGTCTGAAGACCTACTTGGTCAGATCCTTGATGATTACCCAAGAAGAAATGAATTGTTCTTAGCGACTAAAGTATGGACTAAAGGGAAGACAGAGGGTGAGCAGCAAATCTCTGAATCATTTACGAAAATGAACACAGCCAAAATGGAGTTGATTCAAATCCACAATTTAGTTGATTGGAAAACACAAATTAAAACTCTCAGACAAATGAAGGAATCTGGTGAAATCAGTTATATAGGAATAACACATTACAAATCCAGTGCTTTTAAAGAAATGGAAGACATCATAAAAAAAGAACCTATTGATTTTGCACAATTCAATTACTCAATAGGTGAGCGAGATGCAGAGGAAAGGCTATTACCAATCTGTCAAGAGTATGGTGTTGCAACAATTATCAATAGACCATTTATGAGAGGAAAATTATTTCGTTCATTTAAAAGTGAAACTCTGCCCAATTGGTGCAAAGATTACGATATCAACAGTTGGGGGCAATTCTTCCTAAAATATATTATTGCAAACCCAGCGGTAACGAATATTATTCCAGCAACGTCTAAATCAAAAAATATGCTCGACAACAGTTTTGCAGGGATGGGGAAAGAGGTTGATCTCAAGATTCAAAAAAGAATGTTAGAGATGCTATAGATTTATCGTTTAGAGAACTGGGTCGCTTTTCTGGCTTTCTTTAAACCTACTTTCTTTCTTTCAACCTTTCTTGCGTCCCTAGTTAAAAAGCCTTTTTCTCTCAGAGCAGCACGTAAGTTTTCATCATAACTAAGCAGCGCTCTACTCAAGCCATGCCTGATTGCACCAGCTTGACCACTCCCGCCTCCACCTTTTACAGTTGCGGTAACGTCAATCTTTCCGATCAATTCTGTATGCTCTAAAGGTTGTCTAACTATCATTCGTGCTGTCTCTCGATCAAAGAATTCATCGATGGGCTTCTTATTTACAATAATATTGCCCTTGCCTTTACTAATAAAGACCCTAGCTGTAGATGTCTTTCTTCTGCCGGTTCCGTAATGTACTTCTGTTGCCATAATTTAGTTAAATCTCTAAAGGTTTTGGAGCTTGTGCTTCGTGAGTATGATCAGCTCCCGAGAAAACTCTTAATTTTTTTATCATTGCATTGCCTAACTTTGTCTTAGGCAGCATCCCTCTAACTGATTTCATCAAAACAGTTTCTGGGCTCTTTTTTAACATTGTTGCTAAATTTGAAGATTTCAAATTACCAATATAGCCAGTGTGTTTATAATACATTTTGTCTTCCATCTTTTTCCCTGTAACAGTAATTTTTGAGGCATTAATAACCACAATATAATCCCCAGTATCAACATGAGGAGTATATATTGGCTTATGCTTACCTCTTAGCCTTGTAGCGATCTCGGTAGACAATCTGCCCAGAGTTTTGTCCTTGGCATCAACCAGATACCAATCTCTAACCACATCTTCTGTTTTTGCTGAAATAGTCTTCATTTACCAGCTCTTTAATCATTATAAAAGGAAGCTAGTCTACTCATCTGAGTCTATTTTTTCAATGAAATCTTCGATAATTAAACTTTAAGCTGCGCTCAAGTTACCTCTCATTGAATCGATGGTTTTCTGATAGTCTTCAGTTCCAAAGATTCCTGAACCAGAAACAAAAACATCAGCACCATACTTGGCAATATCTCCAATATTATCAACCTTGACACCACCATCAATCTCAAGATAAATATCTCGATTGGAATCATCAATCATTTGCCTTGTTAAGGTCAATTTATCAAGGACTTCAGGAATAAAGCTTTGGCCTGCAAACCCTGGAAATACAGACATCATCGTAATAATATCCAAAGATTCAAGATGATCCTCTATAAAGCTAAGTGGTGTATCTGGATTTATCGCTAAACCACACTTGCAACCCTCCTCTTTAATTAAATTAAGAGTGGCTGAGATATCATCAGTGACTTCTGGATGAAAACTTATATAAGTTGCTCCAGCTTTTGCAAAATCAGAAATTAATCGATCCACAGGTTCAACCATTAGATGCACATCAATTGGAGCATCTATTCCGTAATTCCTTAATGATTCACAAATCACAGGACCGAAGGTTAGATTAGGGACATAATGATTGTCCATCACGTCAAAGTGAACGAAATCAGCACCGCATTGGATGACGCTCTCAACCTCCTCACCCAATCTGGCGAAATCAGCTGAAAGTATAGATGGCGCTATTTTGAAATCTCTTTGCATATTTTGATGAACTATGCCTATTATCCCTAAGTTTCTGTTTAGTTAAAGAAAAAAAATCCTAATTGCCAAATCTCTCTTCTATCAATAAAATAATACGATGAATTCACCCATACTTCAAAATCTAGAATTGATTGGACAAGGCAAGGTCAGGGACATTTATGCCGTAGATAAAGATCATCTTCTTATAGTTACAACTGATCGTATGTCTGCATTTGATGTGGTCCTACCTAATCCTATACCGGGAAAAGGAGAAGTGCTTACAGAGCTCTCAGAGTTCTGGTTCAGCAAGACTACAGCAATAGTTGACAATCATCTTACCGATGACCTTAATCTAGTTGATCTCTTGGATAGCGCTGATCAGCTTGATTATTTTCAAAAGAGAAGCATGATTGTCAAACGTCTAAAACCATTGCCGATAGAGGCTGTAGTTAGAGGCTACCTGATTGGATCAGGCTGGAAAGATTACCAAGCTACTGGAGCTGTTTGTGGAATTGATTTGCAACAAGGCCTTGAAATGGCTTCACAGTTACCAGAACCAATTTATACCCCTGCAACTAAGGCAGAATTCGGTGAACATGATGAAAATATTTCCTATGAGGAAACCATTAATTTAATTGGGCAAGAATTAGCCAGTAAAGTTAGAGACACAGCCATAGAGATCTATAATTTTGGAGTAAATCATGCCAAAGAAAGAGGCATAATCATTGCAGATACAAAATTTGAGTTCGGGCTTGATAATGATGGAAACTTGTTTCTCATAGATGAAGTCTTAACACCAGATTCATCACGTTTCTGGTCAATTGAGGAGTATCAAGTTGGCATCAGTCCGCCAAGCTTTGATAAACAGTACCTGCGAGATTATCTAGAAACTCTCGACTGGAATAAGACCGCACCAGGTCCTGAACTACCAGAGGATGTGATCGTAAACACCACAGAGAAATATAGAAACGCCTACCAAACCATAACCCAAGATTAGAATTAACCTTTAAAATTGATCAACTGCAGTTTCCGTTTATCTGCATCACTAACACCGTGAGAAAAATTCTTAATCACAATTGCAATATTTATAACTGAACCCGAGGCAGTTTCAGATTCTATAATACTATCAAGTGAGAGAGCATCCTCAGGGCTTGACTGATGCTCAATTCGCATAATTGCAGATGCCAGTGTTTTATCATTATCCGTTGATGAATCTTGATCGAGAATTTCCTGTAATTTTGATTTGTCAGCGTCTGAAGGAAAGTGTTGCATATTTGCTAGCATTGAAGCCATAGCTCTAACATTTGCATCACTTCCATGATTGCTATGAGAGATAGCTAGTGGACTAATAATTATTATCAACAATCCTAGAATTAATAATTTAGTTAGTGTTTTCCTATTCATTTAATACCTCTTAAAATTTGTTATTTTGTAAGATCATCTTTAGAAAGAAGAATCATTCTTGTTGGAAAACCTCCCGTATCTATATAGCGGTTCACTTTCCCAGCTTCAATATCAACCTCAACAACTCTGCCTTCATGAGTCAATGAGATATATGTTATCCCTTTGTAAGACGCAATATCGGGCAAAATAGCTTTACCAACATCTTCATTCCATTGACCATAAAAAGGATCAGAAACCTTAATATCTTTAATGAAGTCTCCACTAAAGCCATCATAAATACTGAGATCCCCCTCTTTTGTAAGCACAAGCAAATACTTGCCATCGTCAGTGACGTTTTGCCTGATTGATGGCTTTACAGCCAATTTTTCAATGTTGTAGTTCTTCTTGTTTAAATCCAAACGATAAAGTTGAGGAATGATGCCTTCGGTATAACACCATTTGATATTATTTACCCCGGTTAAAAAAGCGGCACAGGATCGACCAAGATCTGGATATTTAATCCTGGCAACCTCTTCTGCCCTCTCTTTCCCTCGGGTTCCTATAACCAATAATTCAGTAGCACACGAGAAGAATATTCTGCCGGATCCTTCATCTTTAGTCATACCGTGCAATCGTGGACAGTTTCCAATCTTTTTAACTTCTCTTCCTGTCCTTCGATTCAAGACCTGGACAAAGCCATTGAACAAATGACCAATATATAAATTCTTTTCTCCCTCCATATAATGATAATGATCAGGGGCAGCTAAATCATAAATCCGGGTTGGGATTTCTGATAGTCCATCAATAACTTCGGTTTGCAAAACAACTATCTTGCCGTCACCTTCAGTGATAACCGTATCGAAGCCATTAACACTTGCCATCTTGTTCTCTCGAGCACCGCCTGGAGTGTCAAAAGGGATCGTTCTAATCAAATGAGGCGGTCTAAAGGCATTTTCCTTAGAATCAAACCCAGTTGAAAGAATGCTCACAGAGTCTTGATCTGTGTCTCTACCTCTCATCGCATAGATGAGTTGCTTGGTATTGCTTTCGGCTAAAATCATAATGGAAGGGGGAACAGAGACGCGATTAACAATCTCAGCACTGGGGAAATCAATCGTGACAATACTGCTCTCCATATTATCAGCAATAAATAATCTAATATCGGAGTCCTTTAAAAGAGAAGCTCGAGTGACCCCACCGTGACCAAAAACATAATTTGGAATTAGTAATAAGAATAAGCCCATCAAGCTTATAATTTTTTTACTCATTTACTCTCCTGCAATCATTAAATCGTCTATTAATATCGAACCCGAAAAAATAGAGCCTTTCTTTTCCGGATCATTGCCTATTGTGTTAATTCGCATCAGCATATCTTTTAGATTACCAGCCACTGTTACCTCGCTAACAGGATAAGCAACCTCACCGTTTTCTATCCAGAAACCATTAGCCCCTCTCGAATAATCTCCATTGACAATATTTACCCCATAACCAATTAAACCTGTTACTAGAAAACCAGAGTCTATATTCTTAATCATAGATTCCAAATTCTCTTCTGCCGTAGGTTCAACAATTAGATTATGATGACCTCCAGCATTACCAGTTGTATCTAGCCCTAAACGTCTGGCTGAATAACTGGATAACAGATAACCTTTAAGTACACCATTTTCGACAATACATCTAGGTACGGTCTCAACTCCTTCAGCGTCAAAGTAGCAACTAGAAAAGCCTCTTTTTAAATGAGGTTCTTCACGTATGCTGACAAATTCGGGACAGATCTTTTTATCTTTTGAATCAACTAAGAAAGAGGCATTTCGATATAAACTTGACCCACTGATGGCGGTCATGAGGTGACTAATTAAACTACTTGAAACTCTCGGCGAAAATACAACTGGTGCCTTCGTGGTTTTAATTTTTCTGGATCCTAAATTATCAAGCGCTTGTTTTGCAGCCAAACTACCTATCTCTTTATGATCTTTAAGGTCTTTATAATGTCGAGCACTCGTGTAGTCATAATCCATCTCCATAAGGCCATTATCTGATGCAATAGCAGTACAACTGATTGAGTGGCCTGTGGATTTAGTTTCACCTGAAAAACCATGTGAGTTTGCGTATAAGCTTTGATTTATATAACTTCCGACCGTTGCGCCTTCAGAATTGATGACTTTGTCATCATATTCTAGAGCTGAAGCCTCGCATTCAATAGCCATAGTTTCAGCCTTTTTAATATCCAGATTCCATGGGAAATAAAGATCAAGATCCTTAGCTCCAGATGCCATCCTCTCTTTGTCAGCTAAGCCATTACAACTATCTCTGGCTGTCAGGCTAGACAGACTAAATGCTTTATCTATGGTGGCTTTAATTGCTGATTCAGATAAATTATTTGAGCTGGCTGAACCCACTGATTTATCAAGATAGACTGCGATACTAAAACTCTGATCCTTATAATCTTGGACCGTTTCTATAGCGTGATTTCTAGCTGTAACTGAAAACCCTTCGCCGTCAGCAAAACTCACACTGGCTTCATTTGCACCAATTGATTTGGCGTATCTTAATGCCATCTCTGCTTTATCCTGATGTTGCTCCAATTCTATAATCCTTTAACTTTTTATATGTTTATTCTAACTTACTTAGACACGGTAAATAAGACATTGTAGAATTACAGTATGAGTATTCAAGTAGCAATTGTAATGGGTTCCGCATCTGATTGGGATGTAATGTCGCATTGCTCTAAGATGTTGAAAGATTTTGACGTCTCTCATGAGGCTAGAGTTCTGTCTGCTCATAGGACACCAAAAGAATTGGAAGCTTTTATTAGCCAAACAGAGGCGGATGGTGTTCAAGTGTTTATAGCAGGAGCTGGTCTGGCTGCTGCGCTTCCAGGGGTTGTTGCTGCACAAACAACAATTCCAGTCATTGGCGTACCTTTAATTGCTGGCTCACTCGACGGTATGGATGCCCTTATGGCGATAGTACAAATGCCTCCAGGAATCCCTGTAGGAACAGTAGCAATAGGAAAACCCGGTGCTATTAATGCTGCTCTCTACGCCATAGGGATACTGGCATTGAAGGATGAATCAATTGCCAAACAATTAAAGGCTTATAGGAAAACACAAGCTGAAAAGGTGCTTTCAGCAAAGCTTGACTAGGCCGTTCCGCCTACGGTTAGATTCTCAATTTTCATGGTTGGCTGACCAACATTAACAGGCACTGTTTGACCATCTTTTCCACAGTTCCCAATTCCAGGATCAAGGGCCAGATCATCTGCTATCATGCTTACTTTATTAAGAGCAGATGGGCCGTCACCAATTAGCATAGCCCCTTTGATTGGACGATCTATTTTGCCATTTTTAATCAAGTAAGCTTCATTGGCTGAAAATACAAACTTACCTGAAGTGATATCAACTTGGCCGCCACCAAAATTCTTTGCATAAATGCCCTCATCAACCGATTCTATAATTTCTTCATGCTTATGATTTCCACCTAACATGAAAGTATTGGTCATACGTGGAATAGTTTGAGTCGAATAAGACTCTCTTCTGCCATTGCCTGTTGATTTTGTATTCATGAGTCTCGCATTTAATTGGTCTTGCATGTAATTGCATAGTTTGCCATCTTCAATCAATACAGTTCTTTCAGTGGGTTCTCCCTCATCATCAACATTGAGTGAACCTCTTACATCCTTTATGGTGCCATCATCGATCACTGTACAAATGGAAGAAGCAACTTTTTCTCCCATAAGTCCTGAGAATGCAGAGGTTTTCTTTCGGTTAAAGTCTCCTTCGAGTCCATGTCCAATTGCTTCGTGTACAAGCACACCTGGCCAACCTGAGCCAAGAACAACAGTCATTTCTCCAGCTGGTGCTTCAACTGCCTCTAGGTTAATTAGAGCCTGATCAACTGCCTCTGCAACATAAGTTTTAATTTTTGATTGATTAAAAAAAGTGTAATCAACCCTGCCGCCGCCGCCACTGCTGCCTCTTTCTTTTCTATCTCCCTCCTCCACGATGACACTGAGACTAAGTCTTACCATTGGTCTGATATCAGCGACTATTCGACCTAGATCATTGACGATTAAAATATTCTGAAAATTTCCTGCCAATGAAGCTATAACTTCTTTTACTCGATGATCTTTGGATCTGGCCAAAGAATCAATATCTTGTAGCAATTCAATTTTTGCTTTGTCTTCTAATGAAGAAATGGGGTTTACATATGAATAATAGTTCTGAAGGCTTGCCGGTTCCTCTATCTTAGAGGTTACTGTTTTCCCCGACTTAGCAATTGATGAGGAAGCTCTAGCTGCTTTAAATAATGAATTTTTTTCTAATGATTCTGAGTATGCCAATCCTGACTGTTCATTAACAATTGATCGAAAACCTACTCCTTGTCGACTTGCGAATGATGATTTTTTGACTAGGCCATCTTCTAATGTCCAGGATTCTTGATGAATACTTTGAAAATATATATCGCCCATATCAATGCCCTTAGAAAGCATTTCACTCATCATAAGATCTAAATCTTGTATTGAAATATTATAAGGATCGAGCAGACTCGTCTTTACTTGTGTGAAGATAGATTCCTGATTATTAATCATTATTTAAAACCTTATGTTTGAGTGATGGAAACGATTGTCGAATAGATCGCAATTCTTCCAAATCAATATCAGAGATAACAATACCATCTCCAGTATCAAGTTGATCTATAATTTTACCCCATGCATTTATAATCATCGTATGCCCATACGTTCGTCTGCTTCCATAGTGCTTTCCCCATTGAGCAGAGGCCACTACGTAAGAGAGATTTTCAATAGCCCTTGATGACAATAAAGTTTTCCAGTGAGCCAAGCCTGTTTCCTCTGTAAACGCTGATGGAATTGTTAACACGTCAACTCCCATATCAGAATAGCTTCTATAGAGTTCAGGAAATCTGACATCATAACAAATGGATAGCCCAATAGTGCACCATGGAGTTTTTACAGTAACTGGTTGTTTTCCTGGAACAATTGAAAAAGATTCATTGTATTGTTTGCCTTCAACTTCTACGTCAAAAAGATGAATCTTGTCGTAATAATTGACCACCTTCCCTTGATCATCATAAACAATCGAACGAGCAAAACTCCGATCAGCATTTGAGCTTATAACAGGAACTGACCCAGCAATAATCCAAATCTCTAATTCTCTGGCTAACATTGAGATAGATCTTTGTATGGGTCCGTCTTCAAAATCTTCCATAATCTCCTCAACCAATTGCTTTGGATAGCCCATAAAGGCGAAATTTTCAGGTAATAAGACAATATCTGCACCCTGTTCTTTAGCTTGCTTGATTAATGATTCAGTCAATAATAAGTTTTCGTCAACAGAATCGATTGAATTCATTTGAGCAGCGGCAAATTTCATGTTGGTAATAGTAATAGATTTCTATTTAATTAGTAAGAGATTGAATTTCCTGATTAACATCAGGAAGAAAATTATTGCAGTTTTCTATTAAGCTAAAATCAACTTCGTTTTCACTTAATTGTTTAATCTCAGGATTGTCCCAACTTCCATTCACTGAATAATATGCAACGCCTGCATTTTTGAGAGGTCTTCTTAGAATTTTTGTCAAAAGAAACATTGAAGCAGCAGCAGCTGGGCCTGCAACTATGGCTGCACCCCCAGGTAATAGATCAGAGACCAGTGGTTGCACTATAACCATTTGATTATAGGCACGTTTAGAGATATCAGTTGCTCCAAGAATAATAACATCTGCGGTCGTGGAGCTAATTGAGAGGTTACATGTGTAAGCAATATTATTTGTAAAGGTGACGTCTCCCTGTAAACGATCAAAGGGAAAGCCTTCCCCAAAAACATCTCTGAAATCTAGAAGTAAGCGTTTTGGAAGCTCAGAGAAGCTAAAAAGAGAAAGAACCTTACCCGGGACCCTTTCTTCACTATTAATTTGCCCGTCCTCTACATTAATGTTCAAGACACCATTACCTGAAGTGATATCGCTTCTCCGAGGGATTTCATCCCAAGCATAGCTGGTTTTAAAATTAACATTCCTGCTATCAATAATATTTGCTAATCCTATTTTTGTTTGAATCCTCTCTATATCAAGAGCTCTGGAGGAAATATTCTTTATTTCTAAGGAGGGTCTCTTTCCTCCAGGCTTACGAAAGACAAAGAGTTGTTTAATAGGAATATTATTTAATAAGAACCCATTTTCATCTTGATGGCTAAAATCTAAATTACTGCCATCAATAACTATCGCAATAATTGCAATGCTTTGATTTATAAGTGTTTTCCATAGATCAACCTCTACACTGAATTGCTCAATGATAAGCGGTGAAAGATCCTCTGGCCCTTGCTTTAAAGATATTTGATCGAAGACCAAACTGGGTCTCAAATTGATGTAATTATCGATTGTATAATTGGTCCTAACGCCTTCAAATTCTATCTCTAGACCTAAAAGGTCTTGCATGCCGAATCTGATTGATTCTCTCTCTTCGCTAATAACTCGATTGATCAAAGGTTCTGATAAATAAACAAAACCAAGCCATGCAATTATTAGCAATAAAAATAATGTCAGTATTTTTTTCATTTAATATCAAATAATATCTATTTTGAAGCCTAAGTGTAGTCAATAAATGTGAATCTATGATGAATTCAGGATCGATGATAGGGCAAATGGTTTAATATGCTCCAGGACCGATATAACTGCTCAGCAAGAATAACTGGCACAAGGCTGTGCGGAAGGGTCATAGATGACAATGAAAGAATTTTGTCAGCTCTATCTAAAACGGATTCTGAAAACCCATCTGGACCGCCAATGCCAAAAATAGGATCAATTGCGTTATCAAGCCAATCTTGCATCCAGTTTGAGAATTCATTCGTTGAAACTGACCTTCCTCTCTGATCTAGAACTATTAAAGTTTCTCTTGCTGTTATCTTTTCTAAGAAGTTTTTTCCCTCTGCTTCTATGATTTGATTGATCGATTGTTTTTTTGTTCTTCTAGCAATAGGAATTTTTATATGCTCAGTTGTAAATTGCGGGGGTAGCCTTCTAAGATAATCTGAAATTATAGATTCATATTCTGTTTTTTTTGAAGCAATCGAAATAATCTTAATGTTCATAAGTTATTCACTGGTGCTGGTGCCGACACTCCAAAGATCATCTAATTTATAAAATGACCTGACCTCATCAAGCATAACATGGACGATAATAACTCCAAGATCAATTAGAATCCATTGCCCTGATTCGTAACCCTCAATGCCTAATATTTGATGCTTTTCCTCTTTGGCCTTTTCACTTAGTTTATCGACAATTGATCGAGCATGTCGACTAGATGTCCCAGTACAAAAGATCATATAATCACTTATAGAAGTTAACTCCGAAACATTAATCTTATTAATTGCTTTAGCTTTCATATCCTCTAAAACGTCAATTGATATGGTTAATAAATCAGGGTTAATCATTAACTGGATGCCTCCGAGGAAAACATGAATAACAATTGTCCGATTTCATCCCACGGATTACCTTTGTTGATTCCCTTGATAACCTTATCCACCTCGCAGGCCTGTTCTAAAATATTGTCCATCTGAGTTGGGCTTGTTGACTGCAAAAAAGAGCCCATGATTTTTTGCTTACTGGGCCAAATCCTGGCGTTCTTCATTGCCTTATTAATTGGAATACCGTCGCCAATATCCACCATTAAATCACTGAGATTCTTGATTTCCCAATTTACAACTCTCATTAATTCAAACGGTAACATACCCTCTTTTTTCAATCGATTGTAGATTCTCAAGACACGAGATGTTTTCCTCATGATAGCTGCATCCGTAAGCTGGAAAAGGTCGAAATGAGCGCCATCAGCAACACAATCATTAATATCTTGCATACTCACATTATTAGTAACTTCCATTAAGCCAAGGCGGTCAATAGATTGCATAGCAACAAAAAGATTACCTTCTGTAAGTGCCACAAACATTTCTAGTGCTTCTCGATCAATAGATAGCCCTTTATCTCTTAACCTAGATTTAATCCAAGTCGGCATTTGAGATGGATAAACCTTTTTACATTCTATGCTCACCGCCTTTTTGCTTAAACTTTGGACCCATTTTGTGCGTTGAATATCTTTTTCCAATTTTCCACAAATAACTATTAAAAGATGATCTTCAGAAATATCATCTAAGAGCCTAATTAAAGCGTCTGAGCCTTGTTTGCCGGGTCTTGAATTAGGAATATGGATTTCAATTAACTTTTTTTCTGCAAACAGGGATTGGGTTTTCATATCGCTAAAAACATGATCCCAATTAAATCGACCGCTTATATTAAATCTGGACTTATCTTCATAACCGTTTTTGTGAGCTGCCACTCTAAGTTTGTCTACACTCTCTATAATCAGAAGGTCCTCAGCACCATGAATAAAATAGAGATGACCTAATTCTGTCTTAAGATGCTTACTTAATTCACCATTATCCAGTCGCATTATTTAACCTTTATTGAATAAGCTTTGGAGGGATCCAGCATTGGAATTTGATCGATGATGGGGTAGATAAAACTAAAACTGCTATTGAATAGAACCTTAGATAAATCATTTTTCAAGCATTCTCTTTTGATCATTTGCAAACCCTTATCAGTTGTTTCTTTTTCCTCATTAAAAGCATCGTTAACCACATACAATTTTAATTCCTCACCAGTGTTTGGACAACGAAGAAGTTGAATAAATTCATCATTCATTGATCAAAGGTCCTTCGGGTAGTGAAAAAAATTAAACTCCTCTGGAACCGGGTCATACCCATGCTTGAACAAAGGATTACATCTCAAAACCCTCAATATGGTGAGGTAAGTACCTTTAAAAGAGCCAAAACGATCAATACATTCTATGGCATATTCAGAACAAGTGGGCTGGAATCGACAATTAGGCTTTAGTAAAGGAGATATATATCTACGATACAAACCTATCAAATATTTCATAAAGAATTATCCCTCTATAGTGCGGTTATAGCATTGACGCAGCATCTTTTTTGATCCTCTGGATCATTACATTCAAACCATTATTTCTTGTTGGGCTTAGATGCTCATCCAACCCAATCATTGAAATAAACTCTGGTTCTGCCGCAAGAATTTCCGATGGCTTTTGATTATTATATATTCTCATTAATAGCGCGATGAGGCCTGAAACGATTGCTGAGTCGCTGGTTGCCTTACATCGGAACAAACCACCTTCTAACGAAGTTACAAACCAAACGCTTGATTGACAACCATAAACTCTATTATCTTCGATCATCTGCTCTTCTGGAAAAACTTCCAACTGTTTACCTAGATCGATGATGTGCTCATATTTTTCCATCCAAGTATCAAAGATCTCAAATTCACCAGATATTGAATGCTGAATTTTCTCAAGTGATTCCATCTTTTTTATAACTTTTTCCAAACAGGGCCCTCAGGTCCGTCCTCAATAGATACCCCAAGCGATTCTATCTTCTTCCTAATCTCATCTGCCTTCTCAAAATCTTTATTCAATCTAGCTTCTTCTCTATCCTTTAGCATCTGTTCAATTAATACTCCATCCACATCAGCGTCTGAATCAAACCACTTTTCAGGATCTTCATTCATCAAGCCTAATAAATTGGCAGAACCAATGAGAACCGAGCCTAGATCCTTAGCTTCTTTATCAGTTTTTGCACTGTTGATACTTTTTGCAAGCGCAAACAGTTCACTCAAAGCCTTGGGTGTATTGAGATCATCTGAAATCGCATTGATAACGTCTTGAGAAGGGTCACCTGGTAATATTTGTCCCAACTTTCTGATTGATCCATATAATCGATCAAGCTTTTTCTCTGAATCAGTAATTAGTGCATCGTTCCAATTGATGGGTTTACGATAATGTGTTGTTAAGAATGCTATTCGAATGACCTCGGGTTTAACCTCTTGCAAAAGATCACGAATAAGCAAGAGATTTCCCTCTGATTTTGACATTTTCACATTATCAAAATCGATCATACCGTTATGAACCCAATAGTTTGCTAAGGGTTGACCCTCGTGTGAACAGATGCTCTGAGCACACTCATTTTCATGATGAGGGAATAAAAGATCGCTCCCGCCCCCATGAATATCTAAAGTCTCCCCCAGGTATTTTTTAGCCATTGCAGAACATTCAAGATGCCATCCGGGTCTTCCAAAACCCCATGGACTATCCCAACCAGGAATATCTCCAGAGGAAGGCTTCCATAGGACGAAGTCTCTTTGATTTTTTTTGATTTCAGAAGGCTGAACTCGGGCTCCAGAAATCTGCTCCTCTTCTGTTCTATTTGATAGGAAACCATAATCTGGGAACGTATCTATATTAAAAAAAACATGTCCTTGATTCTCATAGGCATGACCTTTATCTATTAACACAGTCACCATCTCGATCATTTCCTCTATATGCTCTGTTGCCAATGGCTCTAGATCCGGCTCTTCAACACCGAGTGTTGACATATCTTCTTGATAAATTTTTGTATACCGCTGAGTAATTTCGGATATTTTGACATCCTCTTTTTGCGCCGCATCATAAATTTTGTCGTCAAGATCGGTAATATTTCTTACATATGTCAGTTCATATTCTCTTCTCAAGAGTTTAGCAAGAACATCAAAAACAACTGGTCCTCTGGCATTACCAATATGGGGAAAACTATATGCTGTGATCCCACAAACATACATGGTTACCTTGTTAGAGTCGATTGGAACAAACAACTCCTTCTTTTTTGTGTTTGAATTATAAAGTCTGATCTTCATTTATTGTTTTTATTGCATTTATGAAAGTTATAATACCTAATGTTTGAATAAGATTCCGGGGTTCATCGTAAATATAAAAAACATGTTTTCTAAAAGAACAAGCATAGAACAGGTTGAAGAAGGATTCGAATTAGCACCTAAATTTGATTCCTCAGGATTAATTCCAGTGGTAACAACTGATATTGATACTGGAGAACTTCTCATGCACGGGTACATGAACGAGGAAGCATTGGAAAAGACTCTGGCAACAGGTCAAATGCATTACTTCAGTAGAAGCAGACAGGTTTTATGGCACAAGGGAGCAACCAGTGGATTTTTCCAAAATGTCAAAGAACTATTGATCGATGATGACCAAGATGCACTATGGGCTAAGGTCCAAGTGCTTGGAGGTGCGAGTTGTCATGTGGGGTATAGAAGCTGTTTTTATAGAAAAATAGAATACTCAGACGGTAAGTCCGGTTTATTATTCACAGACACAGATAAAGTATTTGACCCAAAGGCTGTTTATGGCAAAGAACCAAACCCAACAAAGTTATAAATGAGCATAGTCGATACAATCAGTTATGAACTTTGGGACAAGGATCCAGAAGCCTTTGCCGATCAATTGGGAAAGAATCATAAAAACACTGGATTTTGTGGGATACAAGATCACCCGATACCTGAGCAAACGGTGTCTGATTCAATCGAGATGTTTGAAGAATTCTTTGCCTTATCACAAGACACTAAAATGAAATACTTTATTAAGGATATTGGTGGAGCAAGAGGTTATACACCCTATAGGATTGAAACGGCAAAAGGTGCTAAGCACGCAGATCTAAAGGAATTTTGGCAAACAGGTAGGTATCTCTCAGATGACCACCCCTACACAAAATATATGTTTGAAAATATAGTTGCTGAAGAAGTGCCTGAATTTAAAAAAACAATCACTGAGCTTTTTGATGCTTTTGATAGTTTTGGACAGCAACTCATGCAAGCAATAGCTATTTATTTAGGACTAGAGAGTAATTACTTTGAATCGCATATTAACGAAGGCAATAGCGTATTAAGAACCATACATTATCCTCCAGTAGATGAGGATATAGGAGAAAGATCTGGTGCTCACGGTGATATTAACCTCATAACACTGCTTATTGGAGGGAATAAACCTGGATTAGAAATCTTAGTTGATGACAACTGGTATCCAATAGATACACCTCAGAGCACAGTGGTCTGTAATGTGGGTGATATGCTAGAACGATTCACTAACAATCGCTTACCCTCAGTGTTACACCGGGTGACGACTCCATCAGATGCTGTTAAAGGTTCATCAAGATATTCTATCCCTTTCTTTTTACATCCAAATCCTGATTGGTTCATTGAAACACTACCCTCATGCATAGATGATAAGCACCCGGATCTCTTTCCAGAGGGGATCATGGCTGATGATTTTCTTCAACAACGACTATATGAAATAAAACTATTGTAAACTTAATAACATCATGGAATATGCACAAACAGTTTTAGGCGGGTTCATTCTTCTTATTTTGGGTGTTCTGTTCTCATCAAACACAAAGAAGATAAATTTATTCTATCTTGCAAATGCTATTGTTTTGCAATTCTTGCTAGCTATTCTTTTGATTAAAGTTCCTCCGGTCGCCTCCTTTTTTGAATCATTGTCTCAAGGTGTTTTAGCTCTCAAATCTGCGACGGATCAAGGAACTGGTTTTGTCTTTGGTTATCTCGCCGATGGTGCTCCAAAGCCCTTTGAGGTTGTAAATCCAGCCAGTGCGAATATATTTATATTTTCAGGATTGATGCTCATTATCGTGGTTTCTGCTCTTGCAGCAATCTTCTGGCATTGGCGAGTACTGCCTATCGTTATTAAGTTAATCTCGAGTCTTTTCAAAAAACCTTTAAATGTAGGAGGTCCCGTTGGACTAAGTGCAACAGCAAATATTATATTTGGGCAGGTTGAAGCGCCCTTGTTAATTAAACCCTACCTCAAACAAATGTCGAGACATGAATTACTCACACTCATGACTGTGGGAATGTCGACAATCTCGGGAGGGGTTATGGTGGTGTATACAACCATGCTTAATGACCTGTATGGAACATCATTGATTGGACACTTTCTGACTGCTTCGATTATCTCTGTTCCAGCGGCAATTATGTACGCTAACATCATGATGCCGAGCAATCAAAAAACAGAAGATCAGAGTCAAATTGAAGAATCAAGTCTTTATAAGAGCACCATGGATGCGTTGACCCGAGGAACTCAAGATGGGCTAAATATTACCCTAAACATTGCAGCCCTTTTACTGGTCTTAATAGCGCTGGTTACCCTTGTTAATTTTGGCTTAGCAGCTCTGCCTTTTGTTGGGGGAGAAGCCATCACTTTGGAAAGAATGGCTGGTTGGATCTTCGCTCCCATTGCCTGGTGCATGGGTATTCCTTGGGCAGAAGCTCAGTTAGCTGGGTCCTTATTAGGGGTCAAAACAATTCTCAATGAATTTGTGGCTTATGTTAATTTAGCTGCTATTGATGCCAGTGAACTCTCTGAGAAAAGTCGTCTCATCATGCTTTATGGATTATGCGGATTTGCCAATCTATCTAGTGTTGGCATATTACTTAGCGGTATAGGAACGATGATTCCTGAAAGAAAAGATGATCTAATAGCTGTCAGTGGCAAGGCTCTGATTGGAGCCACATTGGCTTCTTGTTTTACCGGCTTAGTGGTTGGGGTTATCTCTTAGATCAAATCTCTCCTAAAGAACTAACATTTTCTTATTCATTTACCAGTCTTTATATCGCCTAACAAATCGATTATTTTTCCCAAGCTCTGCAAGAGAAGAGAAGATACCCAAGCACTAAATAACGCTCCAAGACCTATAGATATAGGTATTAGACTCTCGTAAATAAGAGAGATCAGTAAAGAGAGAACAAATAAAACCACCCCAATCCATAAACAGATATTGCCTGCTATGTTCAAATTGTTTTTTAATTTATCTTTTTCATTTAGCTTAAAAGCAGCATCATCATAAATTTCAGATTTTGACAGATCTTGTTCTTCTATATTCTGGCTTGATTCCTTCTTTTCAGAAAGAGTGTCTTTATCTTTATTAAATTCATCTTCACATAGATTGCAAATTCCTCTGCTTGATAGCTTTTCTGATGGTTCTGAACAGACTACACATTTTTTCATATTTTTTTCCTCTACTTGACCGTTCCCGAGTAGAAATGCTTTCTGCATAATGAAAGATATTTTTCATTGCCGCCAATATCAATTTGTTCGCCCTCTCGAAGTATTTCACCATCATCACATACTCTTACAATCATTGTGGCTTTCTTTCCGCAATGACAGACAGCTCTTAATTCTTTCAATCGATCTGCCCAGGCCAGCAAGTATTTACTCCCATCAAACAACTCCCCCTGAAAATCTGTTCTAATCCCATAGGCCATGACGGTAATCTTTAATTGATCGACAATCTGTCCAAGCTCGATAACCTGATTCTTGGTCAGGAATTGTGCTTCATCGATTAAAACACAATTTAGGTTTTGCTTAGCATGACGTGCTTTAACGACTTCAAATAAATTATCTGTTTCTTTGAAAGTTTCAGCATCGGCTCGAAGACCAATTCGAGAAACAATCTCTGAGTTCCCATACCGATCGTCTTTTGAGGAAGTAAAAATCATAGTTTTCATACCTCTTTCCTTATAGCCATGATTGGCTTGCAAAAGAGCTGTGGACTTGCCTGCATTCATCGTTGAATATGTAAAATGAAGTTTTGCCATAATTAAATACTACCCAACTTTAACAAAACACCGTTGCTTATTTTCTCTGCAAGAGAATCATTTAAGTATTCTGCCTCCTTTCTTTTGCCCAATAACCGGTTCTGATCAAAGCTATAATCTTGTGTCTCAATATGTTTTACATCAGAGATGATCTCCTGATTCCCTTTAAATAAAGACCACACAACTTGATAGGCTATTTCATATTCCATAGGAGTATTTGTAGCAGAAATGCTTAATATTCTGTCACTGGAGATGTCTTCCTTTATAACCAGGATGTAGGATGCCTCGTCTCTTTTATCAGAAATTATTACCCCGTTATTTCTCAAAGTATCTTTGATACTTCTGTAGAACGATGAATAAGGGTCTACTGTCTGGATATAGACCGAGTCAATTTTTTCATTGAGATTGCCTGTGTTCTGAAGTTCAAATCCACACCCGCTGATTATCAGCAATCCAATCAAATAGGTTACTTGTTTTAATGTTTTCATTAAATAACGATATTAACTAACTTTTTTGGAACGATGATAATTTTTTTAACTGTCTGACCGTCTGTATGTTTTTTAATTTTTTCATCTATCATGACCAATTCCTCTAGAGCTTTATCATCAATGGAGTGATCCACCGTTATTTTTGATCTCAGCTTTCCATTCACTTGAATAACAATCTCTACAGTTTCCTGAAGCATCAATTCAGGATCATGCGTTGGCCAACTTTCATTAATAATTGAGGAGTCATAACCAAGATCAAGCCAGAGTCTATTGCAAATATGAGGCACTATGGGTGATAACAACAAAATAATAGCTTTGATCGCTTCCTTAACGACTTTTTTATCGACATCGTCATTAATTTCAAAAGCATTCAACTCATTAACTAACTCCATAACAGCAGCAATGGCAGTATTAAACGTGTATCTTCGGCCAATATCATCGCTAACTTTAGCTATGGTCTGATGGGTTTTTCTCATTAGACCCTTTTGCTTATCTGATAAATTATCACCCTTATTTAGATCATCAATGCCTGTTATTTGATCTTTTCTCGACTGAACGCTTGACCAGAGTCGCTTGAGAAATCTGAAGGATCCATTAATAGCTTTATCCGACCATTCAAGGGATTGCTCAGGTGGTGCTGTAAACATCATAAATAACCGAACGGTATCGGCACCATAATTTCTGATCATCTCTTCAGGATCAACTGTATTTCCTAAGGATTTAGACATTTTAGCGCCGTCATTTAAGACCATGCCTTGGGTCAGCAAGCTTTTAAATGGCTCATCTCCTTCAACCAGGCCTTCGTCTCTGAGTAATCGATGATAGAAACGGGCGTAGAGAAGATGGAGAATAGCGTGCTCTATGCCGCCGATGTATAAATCAACAGGTAACCAATACTTGGCTCTATCATCGAGCATCTTGTCTTTTGAGTCACTGGAACAAAATCTTGCGTAATACCATGATGACTCCATAAAGGTATCAAATGTATCTGTTTCTCTTTTTAGTCCCTCCTCCCCTCGGTCATTGACCTCATAGAAAGCTTTCATCGACTTTATGGGTGATTTAACACCATCAAATTTAACCTCCTCAGGTAAAACTACCGGAAGATTCTGATCTTTTTCTGCAATAATCTCCCGTTGTTCATTAATCAACATGGGTATTGGAGCACCCCAGTATCTCTGTCTTGATACCAACCAATCTCTAAGTCGATAATTCACCACTTTTCTTCCCGAATCCTTGTTAACTAAAATGTCGCCTATTTTTGTTTTTGCTGATACGGAATCCAGAGAAGTAAAATCCTCTGAGTCTATTAATACCCCCTCCTCAATAAAGGCTAAAGAATCAAAATCATGAGACTGATTATCGTTAGGGACAATCACTGGTTTAATCTCTAAGTTATATTTCTTAGCAAACTCAAAATCTCTTTGATCATGAGCTGGAACTGACATTATGGCGCCTGTGCCATAGGTCATTAGAACAAAATTTGCTGTCCACACCGGTATCGGCATATTGTTGATTGGATTAATCACCTCAATTCCTAGTGGAACACCCAGTTTTTCCATCTTCTCTAATGCTTCCTCAGAAACTGATTGTGATTTTGTGCTCTCTATGAATTCCGCTACCTTGGGGTCGTTTTCAGCTGCTGATTGCACCAGTGGGTGTTCTGGGGCTAGCGCCATATAGGTTGCACCAAATAATGTGTCTGGCCTCGTTGTATAGACACTGATTACATCCTTGGTATTTGAGACTGCAAAATCAATTTCTACGCCTTCTGATCGGCCAATCCAGTTTCGCTGCATTACTTTTACCTGCTCAGGCCAATCCAGATCATCTAACCCCGACAATAATTCTTCACAATAATCTGTGATTTTAAGAAACCATTGTGGGAGTTCTCTGCGTTCAACAACTGCACCAGATCTCCATCCCTTTCCATCAATAACTTGTTCATTCGCCAATACCGTGTTCTCAACAGGATCCCAATTGACCAGTGCTTTATCTCGATAAGCCAATCCTTTTTCATAAAGACGGGTGAACATCCATTGCTCCCAACGATAATAATCGGGATCACAGGTTGCTAGTTCACGAGTCCAATCGTATCCAAAACCTAGGGTTTTGAGTTGATCCTTCATGTAGCTAATATTTTCACGAGTCCACTCTGCAGGGGGCATATTATTTTTAATTGCAGCGCCTTCAGCGGGTAAACCAAAAGCATCCCATCCCATAGGCTGCAACACATTTTTCCCAAGCATTCTTTGATATCGACTGATCACATCACCAATGGTGTAATTTCTGACGTGACCCATATGAAGTCTTCCACTTGGATATGGAAACATGCATAAGCAATAGAATTTTTCTCTTTCAGAATCTTCTGAGACTTCAAAAACCTTGTTTTCTTCCCAAAACTTTTGAGCCTCAGCTTCTATTTCCCTTGGGTTGTATTTATTTTCAGGCATTTTTATTTTTTAAACGAAGCATACCTATAAACGAACCCAATGTCATAATCATTATGATTAATATCAAACAAAGAAGGTCTCCATAATTTGAATAAGGGGTGGCACCTCTCATGGGTACAAAAAAATCCTTTAAAACAGAATACTCAAAAGGCTTTAGTTGTTGTTGCACCTTGCCGTCTGGTTTAACTATAGCGGTAATCCCTGTGTTAGTTGATCTTAGAAGGTATCTCCCAGTCTCTATTGCCCTCATCCTGGACATCTGGAAATGCTGAGCTGAGGCAATTGATCTTCCAAACCATGCGTTATTTGTTGCGTTTACCAATACATTAGAAGCTGGTTGAAAATCTATGATCTCTGATCCAAAAATATCTTCGTAACATATTGAAATAGATAGAAATATATCGTCTATTTTAGGCATTACCTGACTGTTAGAGCCTTTTGCAATATCATTACTAGGTAGTCTCATTTCTCTCATCCAGGCTCTAATTGAGTCTGGTACTGGAAAATATTCACCGAAAGGAACCAAGTGTCTTTTGTTATATGTAATTTGATCATTACCTAAGCTGATCACTGAATTATAGACTTTACCATTCTGGTCTCTGGTGTTTATACCAAGCAGAAGAAGATCTATATTTTTTTGTTTTAAAATGATCTCCAATTCCTTTAAATAAGATTCAACATTGGATGAGATAGCAGGAATTGAGACTTCTGGCCATATAACGATATTAGTGTTCTCTAATTCTGTTAATGAATCCCGATACAGATCTAGGGTTTTTAAAAATTCACTTCTTAACCATTTCTTCTCTTGGGCAACACCACCTTGAACTAGAGCAACGCTATATTCCTCCTCCATGCTTTTTGTCCATTCAACCGATCGCAGAAAAAATGAAGCAGATATAATAATGAACAAAGAGCTTGCAACTAAATAAGACCTCTTCTTAATAATGATTAGTAATAACAAGGCAGCAATTAAAGCTGTGACAAAAGAGATCATAAAAACACCGCCTATTGGTGCCCAGCCCACTAAGAGATTATTTATTTGACTATAACCTAATGTTAACCATGGAAATCCTGTAATCGCATAGGCTCTCAAAATTTCTGCTAGAGCCCAAATTGAAGGTGCTACAAATATTAAAACCAGAAAATCAGACTTAAGTTCTTTAAAAGCCAGACTGATAAGAAAGCCTGTTATCAGGTAATAGATACCCATAATAGCTGCTAATAAGCCTATCAATATAATTGCTAGCCAAGGTGGAGCTCCGCTGACAATGTGAATACTAATAAAGAGCCAATATAGGCCGCCAGCAAAAATAAAACATCCAAACAGATAGAAAAACCCAGCTGTGTCCTTAGGTGCATTTTGTTTTGCATAATAAAAAAGGAAAGCTAAACATAGGATAGGCAGAAAACTTAGGCCAAAAGGTTCAAAACCCAATAAAAAAAATAAAGCGGTTAACCCAGAAGCTATAATCTTTTTAATCAATTTTTGCTACTTCTACAGTATCTATTCGCCTGGTATTTGATTCTATTATTTTGCACCTTATTGATTTTAGATCTACAATCTCATTCTTATTTGGAAGTCTCCCAATTGTTTGTGTGAGTAAGCCGCCTAGTGTGTCATAATCCTCATCGAGAAATTCAGTGCCAAAAAATTCATTAAAATCTTCAATTCTAATCAAGGCATCAACAATGAATTTATTTCTCTTTACCTCTTTAATCAACGGGACGTCCTCGATATCGTATTCATCCTCAATATCGCCAACAATTTGCTCTAAGACATCTTCAATTGTTAGTAATCCTGCAGTTCTTCCATACTCATCCACAACGATTGCTATGTGATTTCGACTCTTCCTAAACTCCTTTAAAAGAGTTTTTAGTCTTTTACTTTCTGGAATAAACGTCGCTGGCCTTAAAAAAGAATCCATCTCAAAACTGTCTTCCCCGTCTTTAGAGAACTTTAATAAGTCTTTTGCAAGAAGTATGCCCACTACCTCATCCTTATTATCAGCGATTACAGGAAATCTTGAATGACCAGAATCTATAATAGTCCTAAGCAGTTCATCAAAGCTGTGTGAAGTCTCGAGAAGAATCATATTGGATCTTGGTATCATGATATCTTTAACCTCAAGTTCAGAAACCTCAATCACTCCTTTGATCATTTTAACCTCATCTTTACCGATGAAATTTTTCCATTCGCTCTGATTCAATATTGAGTAAAAAGTGTCAATATCTTGTTTCTTCGATTTAAACAATGATTTTAAGAAATTCATTACTTTAATTAAGCTCTCCTCTTTCATCTAATACAGCTAAAACATTGTTCTCTATAAGCTTCATTTTATTTTCTTCCTCATCGTTAAAGTGATCATAACCTAATAGATGAAGAAATCCATGAACAACCATGTGAATAAAGTGTGAAGCCACGCTGATATTTAATGAACTAGCTTCTTTCTCGACGACAGCCAAACAAACTACAATATCGCCTAAAAAAGGAGGGGATAGTCCCAATTCTTTTTCCTCCTCAAGCTCACCTATGAAGGCCAAAACATTTGTCGCGTTAGTCTTGTTATTGAATTTACTATTAATACTCAAGCCCTCATCATGATCAACCAACCTCACTGTAATGCCAATAGAATAATCGTGGCTAACCTCAGATTTCTCATAAGCTATACTAATCGCATTATTAATCAAATTACTTGAAGCAGGGAATACTAGATCATCAGATGCTTGGATGTCTAAGACTACAGAGTTATTGTTTTCTGTCATCTTGAGCGTTTAAATTTCTCATAAGCCTCGACAATCTTTTGCACAATCCGATGTCGAACAATATCTTGGTAATCAAAGTTAATTATTGAAATATTGTCTATCTCGGATAACACCTCCAGAGCATGCTTAAGGCCAGAACCTTTCTCAGGTGGTAAATCGATTTGAGTCACATCACCATTAACAACTGATTTTGAGCCATATCCCATCCTCGTTAAAAACATCTTCATTTGTTCTGCGGTGGTATTTTGCGCCTCATCTAAAATAATGAAGCTTTCATTAAGAGATCTTCCTCTCATGAATGCTAACGGTGCTAATTCTATTGCTCTTCTCTCTATCAGATGTGTCACCTGATCAAATCCAAGCATCTCGTGTAAAGCGTCATACATTGGTCTTAAGTATGGATCTACTTTTTGTGATAAATCTCCAGGAAGGAAGCCTAAGTTTTCTCCTGCTTCAACAGCAGGCCTAACAAGAACAATTCTTTTAACTTCCTCTCTTTGCAATGATTCTATTGCTGCCGCAACAGCCAAATAGGTCTTGCCTGTCCCTGCTGGGCCAATTCCAAAGGATAGGTCATTATTCCTAATCGAGTTTATATAATTAAATTGATTTTCTGTGCGAGTCTTTATCTCCTTATTGGGCGTATTAATTACAGTTTCTTTAACTGTTGCTCCATTTGATTGATCGCGTGTTTGATTAAGATATTTTTTAATTATTAAATGAACTTTTTCTTGATCTAAGTCTTCTTTTTTTGCAACTGTGTACAAATCCTTAATTATTCGTTCGCCAATGACGAGCTTTGCACCCTCCCCATTGAGAACAAAAACATTGCCTCTAGTCTTTATATCGATATCTAGTTCACTCTCGATTGATCTAATATGCGTATCAAAAACACCCAACAAGTTGGCTAAGGTAGAGTTTTCTAGGGATTCAATTTGGAATTCTTTTGTTGTCTTCAAGCTTATAACTTTAATTAATAATTCTTGCACGGAGAGAATTAGGCAGCGCTTCAGTTATCCTAAGTTTTATCATTTGCCCAATTAGATCTTCATGCCCATCAAAATTAACCCAACGATTATTCTCTGTTCTTCCAGATAATTGGTTGTTTGTCTTTTTTGACTTTTTCTCGACCAAGACCGTCTGATCAGATCCAACCATACCCTCGCTAATAAGTCTTGAATTCTCATTAATCTTCGATTGTAACTGATTCAATCGCTGAAGTTTGATTTGATAGTCTGTGTTGTCTTCCATTTGGGACGCTGGCGTATTTGGTCTGGGACTATAAATAAAACTAAAAGACTGATCAAAGCCTATAGTGTCTATTAAGTCTAAGGTTTCCTTAAAATCAGAATCTGTTTCGCCAGGAAACCCAACGATGAAGTCAGATGAGATACTGATATCGGGTCTCAGTGATCTCAGTTTGTTAATTCGGTCAATATAAAGCTCAACTTTATGTTTCCTTTCCATTAATTGGAGTATTTTATTCGAACCGCTCTGTACAGGCAGATGAAGATAATTCGCTAATTTAGGATTTTCAAAAGTGTTGATAAGATCCTCTGTAAATTGAAGAGGGTGTGAAGTAGTGAAACGTATCCTTTTAACGCCATCTATAAGGCTCACACAATCAATTAGGTCGGCTAGTTTCAATTTAGTTCCATGTTTATCCTTAGCTCTATATGCATTTACATTCTGGCCTAATAAGTTAATCTCCTTAACACCTCGAGCTATAAGATCCTTTATTTCATCTAAGATACCCTCTGGCTCTCTGCTCACCTCCAAACCACGTGTATATGGAACAACACAAAAACTGCAAAACTTACTACATCCTTCCATAATAGAAACGAAAGCTGAAGGTTTTATATCTGGTGTCTTTGGTAGGGCTGAAAATTTTTCTACTTTTGGAAAACTAATATCAACCAAAGATTCTCTAGAGCTAAGTACCTCGTCATACATTTTTGGCAAACGATGAAGAGTTTGCGGTCCAAAAACAATATCAACATACGGAGCCCTATTTATAATCTTTTCGCCCTCTTGGCTGGCAACGCAACCGCCGACCCCAATAACAACATTTGGATTATTTCTTTTATAATTCTTCCAACGGCCTAGTTGGGAAAAGACTTTTTCTTGTGGCTTCTCTCTAATTGAACAGGTATTCAATAAAATAAGATCTGCGGAAAAGGCATCTTCAGTTTGCTCCATTTTCCTTTCGGCTCTCATAAGATCAAGCATCTTGGATGAATCGTATTCATTCATCTGACACCCAAAAGATTTAATGAAGATCTTTTTAGGCATGAAATTTGTGGAGTTTATATATTATTCTGCTAGAAAGGTATATCGTCATCGAAATCATCGGTTGAAAAATCATTGTCTGAAGTTGATTGAGAACTTGACGCATTATCATTGGTCATATTGTTACTCATCCGGTCTCCAAGCATCTCCATTTGATTAGCTACTACTTCAGTAGTCCATCGCTCATTGCCTTCTTTATCATCCCATTTTCTAGTTTGAAGTTTGCCTTCTACGTAGACTTG
>Ga0208764_10000278_pt1 | contig 31680 bp, 19 predicted proteins | sample ETNtaG_18_FD_185762 | JGI IMG/M metagenome (GOLD analysis project Ga0208764, IMG submission 185762) | Marine microbial and viral communities from oxygen minimum zone, Eastern Pacific Ocean - ETNP201302SV91 (SPAdes) (version 2) | ecosystem: Environmental > Aquatic > Marine > Oceanic ... | reverse complement strand
AGAACTCCGAAGCTACCGGCGGTGGTGGTGACGGAGGTGATGATTCGACTCCCCCCTCACTGACCAGAATCATGACGATGCCATTCGATGCCGAGGTCACGGGTATGTACATCGACCCGAATGGAAACTTCTTCGTCAACGCCATGCACCCTGATGACAACTACATCGATGCCACTGTTGGAGTTGTAAACGGCGTAGACTGGAACAACCTACCCGACAGCATCCCCGAGCTGGCACTGCCTACCGACCTCGCAGAGAAAACCGGAATCAGGTTATCTTACGGGCAATATCAGCACCTCATCCAGAGTGGTGACGGACTCTCGGAAGGAGGCGTGGCGGGAGGGATCTATGCCGCGGATGACGGGGAACTTCTGTTCGTGAGCGAGAAGCCCGACTTCAACGCCTTCGTACCACTAAACCCCCAAGGCACCAGAGGCTACCTGTACACAAGTTGGGAGAGTCGTCCAGCTGGTGTGAGTCAGATTCTGATAGAGTGGAATGCGGGGACAAACCGATGGGATGTACAGGGTGGAATGATGCGGGACCTTAGTGGCATGAACGGTGGCTGGGTTCTCTGCTTCGGCTCGATGAGTCCTTGGGGCACCCCTCTTCTCTCAGAGGAGCTTTACTTCGAGGATACCGAGAACTGGAACAACCCGAATTACAACTATCATTCAGATCAGGAGGAACTAGAGAACTACCTCGGTTACTACCCGAATCCTTACGACTACGGATGGATTATAGAAATTGAAAATCCGGCTACACCAACACCGGACTTCGTCAAGCACATGGCGATGGGGAGATTTTCCCACGAGAATGCCCAAGTCATGCCCGACGAGAAAACCGTGTACCTGTCTGATGATGAATATGGAACGGTCCTGTTCAAATTCGTCGCAGACACAGCCGGAGACCTCAGTGCAGGTACGCTGTACGCCGCCAAGGTCACACAAGATGACAGCAGCAACTCAGCCACCACTGGATTCGATGTGGAGTGGCTCGAAATGGCCTCCTCCAGTAATTCCGAGATTGAAGATTGGGTGAACCATTACGACGACATAACCGTCTCTGACTACAGCAATGGTCAGAACTCGTACATCACAGACTCCGAGATTAACGACTGGGCCGAAGAGCGCTTGAATGATGACCTCGATGGCAGTGGGGGCATCGGATCCGCAGTCGATGACAGAGTAGCCTTCCTCGAGTCACGTAAGGCCGCGGCATCCATCGGGGCCAGCGACGAGTGGAACAAGATGGAGGGAGTCGTCTTCAACCCGGACGCGCCGGGCTACCTCTACCTCGCGATGTCGGACATCCGCTACGACATGAGTGACGGGCAGGGTGACATTCGAGTCTCGGAGAACCGCTGTGGCATCGTATACAGGATGCCGGTCGAGGTGGACTGGGACGTCAGTAGAATAGAACCGGCTATTATCGGCGGGCCATACTCCAGCGGCGCCTCTCCCGACCAGTGCAATTCAAACAACATCGCCGGACCGGACAACCTCGCCGTTCTGGATGACGGGCGGGTGCTCGTCGGAGAGGACACAGGCAAGCACCAGAACAACATGGTCTGGTTGTGGGAGCCTCCGGTCGAGCCGGTGGAGTGGGATGGTGAGTACAGCCTGAAATTCACCCGCATCATGCCCTCGGAAGTCCCAGATCGTGACAATGACTGGTTCGAGATTACTAACACAGGAGATACCGCGGTTAGCCTAGCCGGATGGACAATTGAGCGCATACGCTCAACTGAACCTTGGATTTCCATGGTGAACGATTTGACCATCGACGCCGGAGCGTCGGTGGTGCTGACAGAGAACCCGGTAAACCTCCTAGAAGATGGAGGGATAGTAGCACTGGACGGCAACGTCGTCCTGAACAACATGCCTTGGCTGGTCGACTCGGGCAGCGCACTGCAACTGAAGACACCTGATGGAACGGTAGTCGATGCCATCGCCTTCGGTGGCGGGATTGCTGATATTGACGGATGGCAGGGAGGGGCCGTATCAGTCCCAGGAGATGGCTCGCCCGGACTCATTCTGATGCGTGGATCCGGATGCGGTGACTACCCTGACACTGACTCGGGAGCCGACTGGGAGCAGAGGTGGATACGTATCGGTGCCTCAACGTTCTGCGACGGCGGGCACTTCACGACCGAGACCGATTCGACTGTCTCCGCCTCTATTGGCCCGGACTCGGCGTTCAACGACCTCATACAGTGGATTGCCGATGCCGAGGACTCGATACACCTACATGTGTACCAGTTCATGAGTCCCGATCTGACTCACGCCCTTCTAGATGCCATAGACAGGGGCGTCGAGGTCACGCTGCTGCTTGAGGAAGGCATTCTCGATAGCAGTAGCACGGTGAACAACCAGAGAGGGCACGCACAGGCTCTGCATGATGCGGGAGGCAATGTTCTCTGGATGGAGGATCCGACACTAATCAGCTCTCCCTACACGTACATCCACAGCAAGGTGGCGGTGAGGGATTCCGAGAGCGTCTGGATCTCGTCGGGTAACTGGAAGGACACCAGCGTCCCTCCTGATGGGGTCGGCAATCGGGAGTGGTCGGTCATCTTGAACTCAGAGGCCTCTGCCCAGCTGGTGCTCTCCAGAATGGCTTGGGACGAGAATCCCCAGCACCTGCACATATCACCGCACTCCTCCCGGCACTCCCCTACATTCGACTGGACCCTAGACGAGCCCAGTCATGATGGCATCACGAATCTCACTCCCACTCACCAAGGGCCCTTTGAGGCCCAGTTGATGACCTGCCCCGACGACTGCATCGATGGCATAGTCGGCATGCTCGGTTCAGCAGAGACTTCGATTGAGCTCTCAGTACAGTACCTCGATCTCGACTGGTACTGGGGCTTCGGAGATAACCCAATCATAGCAGCGTTGCACGATGCCGCGCAGCGCGGGGTCAGCATCCGGCTGATGCTGAACGGATACTATGCTGAGTGGGATGAGGAGATTCGTGATACTATCCACATGTTCAACACCGACTGGAACGCCACCGAGGGCCTCGATACGACGGCGCGGCTGATGGCGTACTCCGACAGTATCGTCAAGCTACACAACAAGGGTGCGATAATCGACGGCGAGAGCGTCCTAGTGGGAAGTATGAACTGGGGCTCGAGCGCGGCCCTGCGTAATCGGGAAATGGGTGTGCTCATCCACCATGACGGGCTTGCTGCAGAGTACCTCTCTTCCTTTGAGGAGGACTGGGGGCGTCTCGATTCGACAACTGACTCAGATGGCGATTTGATGCCGGACCAATGGGAAGCACAATTCGGACTTAACAGGCATTCGGCAGCTGTACTAGGGACCGCTCTCAGCGAGCAGTCACTCGACCCCGATGAGGACGGCCTGAACAACCTTGAGGAGTTCCAGCTCAACGGCAACCCTCTCTCTAACGATACTGATGGTGACTGTATACTCGACGGTGAGGAGTCGGCCTTCGCACAAAGTGTGCTTCGTTCGCCCTCTTTCGCCATGATCTCTGGAGACGTGGACGAGAACGGTGTTCCTGATGGAGAGCAGCACGGCTGCCAGACCATTGTGGATGAGGGCGGAGAAGGCGGCGGTGAAGGCGGCGAAGAGGGAGAAGGGAACGGTTCCAATGAGGAAGGCGAGCCAAGTGGTGGCATCCTGAACATCAGAGAAGATCCTCTTTCAAGGCCAGGGGCCAAGTTTCTTTTCTGGCTGATGGTGATATCTACGATATCACTGGTATTAGCCGGCGCCTCGATGTTCCTACAACCTCGCAAAGGTACCGACGAGGTTCTGGTCGATGACTCTGGTTACAGGTTCGACGATCCCGAAGCTCATATGGCAATTCTAAAGGGGACTAGTTTCGACAAGGGCGCAGAGGATGCTCGTGCGCGCACCGAGGGACGCGACGATGGTTCACACGGATCTATCAGACTGGATGGTTTTGGATTTGAATCAGTCACGCGTGACGAGGTCCAGTGGATGCTCGACCAGGGGCGCACAATGGAAGAGGTGCGGGCCGAACTCGGAGAGGAGGAGTGATGTCCGAGGCGATTCGTGACCTCGTTCAAGGTGTCGTTGACGGCTCGCTCTCTGATGATGAGTTGACTGATTGGCTACGCGGTATCTACAACGTGGGACTCACAGAACTAGAAACAATTGCTCTAACCGAAGCAATGAGAGACTCGGGCGACATTCTCGAATGGAACTCCGAGATTTCCAAGTTGATAGTCGACAAGCACTCAACCGGAGGAGTCGGTGACAAGGTGTCGCTCGTGCTCGCTCCTGCTATGGCCGCGTGCGGTCTGTTGGTACCGATGATTTCGGGGCGAGGGCTCGGTCATACTGGAGGCACGCTAGACAAGCTAGAGAGCATCCCCGGACTCCGCGTCGAGATGAGCCCTGAAAGCATCCGGCAGCAAGTAGAAAGCATCGGTGTTGCGATGGTCGGCCAGAGTGATACTCTGGTTCCAGCCGACCGGCGAATGTATGCGCTTCGAGACGTTACGGACACGGTTGCATCAATCCCTCTAATTACATCCTCCATCGTTTCTAAGAAGGCGGCTGAGGGGCTGTCAGCAATGGTACTAGACGTCAAGTTCGGTCGCGCCGCCTTCATGGTCGAGCGGGAACAGGCTGTGAAGCTCGCGCGCTCGATGGTCGATGTAGCCAACGGTATGGGCATTCGTACCACGGCGGTTCTGACTTCGATGCAACACCCATTGGGCTGCGCCATTGGCAACTCACTGGAGGTGTTAGAAAGCGTCGAAACGCTGTGCGGAAGCGGCCCGGAGGACCTTGAAGAGTTGGTCTGTGTGCAGGGCGGACTTCTGCTGCACGCCACAGGCCTAGCCGAAGGCCCTAGGGCCGGTGCGGTGATGATCCACGATAGTCTACAGGACGGTTCGGCCTTCGAGCGCTTTCGCCTGATGGTAGAAGCCCAAGGAGGGAATGTTTCGATATTCGATAGTGACGCCTCACTGATGCGTGGACTGGGGCTGATGGACCCAGATCTCAACACCACTGAACTGTCGGTTGGTGCCACGGGCTGGGTAGTGGACATTGACGCCATGGCAATCGCTCGGGTCTGCTCGGGATTGGGTTCTGGTAGAGCACGATTGGGCGACTCCATCGATCGCGCTGTAGGAGCCATACTTGAGGTGCAAGTCGGAGATTATCTGGATAAGGGTGAGCCATGGATAGTGCTGTACCATCGCGACGAAGTGGATCGGGACACCATAGAAGGACTGCTTGATTCAATTACCCTATCTGATGAAGAAGTCGAAGCTGAATCGAGGATTGAGGAGATGTTCGATTGAGGCTGAGACACATCGATCAAATGAGAGCCATAGCAGTGCTATGCATGGTCGAGGTCCACACAGCAGCCATCATCCCACCTGAAGGAATCAGTGTTGGTCACCCTGCTGCCTTCGTCGCGGCCGCCTTCGGAGGGATGGCCGCGCCGATGTTCGTCGCCATATCTGGCTGGGGCATCCACATGAGTGCGGTTCGCAGAGTCGCTGGCCCTGACCACAACGCCAGGACATGGTTGCGTTGGCTGGCTCCCAGAATCTTGTTGCTGAGTCTATGTCAGCTGCTGGTCAACCTTCTACTCAGCGCGGACCGAGGAGGTCGCTTTGAGTGGCAGACCCCAGGTGTCTTGACACTGCTTGCAATAGGTGCTCTACTGGCGCCTGTCCTAATTCGGCTCCCTATGCGCTCTCGCGCATTACTGATGGTGGCGATGATGGCAACACCATTGGCTCTCGGAGACATCTCTGGTCCGGACTGGTCATGGTGGGAGCGGGTTGGTTCTGAAGGATCTTCGGAATGGCTTGCTAGGCTTCTATGGAACGGCACATATCCCGCGGTACCGTGGCTGAGTTTCGTGCTGCTGGGCTCCTTAATCTACGACCTTGCTGATAATCCGACTGCGAGAGAGCGTGGCATCGTCCTCGGACTAACTGCTACCACAGTCACGGCGGCCGTCGCAGCGTTTGAGGAGATCCCTTGGGCTCTGACCGAGGGCGAGGCAGTCCTGACCTTCTTCCCAGCGAGCACCGCCTTCCTCGTCGTTTCCGGGACCTTCGTGCTGCTCACCCACAGGGCACTCGAGGAGTCAGAGGTGCGTGGTGATGAGATAGGTGGCAGCAAGCGTCTAGCGTTCCTCGAACCCGCTGGCCGCATCACGCTGACGATCTATGTCGCTCATTTCGCTGTGCTGGGTGCTGTGGCATCGGCGATGCAGGGGGAGCCTAGACTTGATCTCGTGCCTGCATTCGCTGCGACCATTGTCCATTCTCTCGTCTGGATACCTCTGGCGATCTGGCATCAGAAATATATTCCTGAAATTTCCTTTGAAAGTTTACTGAGAAAAATCAGTCAGTCGTCAAGATAATCTGTGGTCCAAGAAATAGGCCCGAACCAGACTGAACTCTCTTCGTTTGAGGCCTGTATTCTGCCGTAGTATGTGGTTCCACAGCAAGTCAATCCAGTAACAGTATGTGAGTGATTGCCGACTGTTGTACTCCCAAAGTTTGTGCTGTCACTCCACCCTGAAGTCTGGTTACCCATGTCAGTTGTACCGTAATAGAATGTCAAAGTTGTATTCGTTCCATTATCGTAAGTCTCCCATGATATAGTAGTAGAAGTGGCATCCGATGGGTCTGGTGAAGAAAGATTACGAAGAATGGCATCGTAAACGAAATATTCTCCTCGCAGTGGATCATCGACCCAAATTGGAAGATGGGAAAGAGAGTCAAAAGTGTCCTGAGTCAGTGGGAATCCCCAAGCAGCGTGATACGGAGCTAAGTTGTATCCAGTAGCGTTTGAAAGATGTAGTACCCAAGCGTTGAACTCCTCAGTGCCACCGCTCGGAACTTCGGCGGCAGGAAGAGTGTAGTAGACCGAGAGTGCTTCTGTAATCACTCCCCATCCCCATTCTTCCTTGATGATCAGATAGGTGTCGAGTGCTATCCAAACGGACCAATTGGAGATGTTAGAGCCATCTTCGAAGTATGGTTCCATCCTCGCTGCTCTCTGCTCTGGGTCAACGGCACCGTGTCCCTCTACTCCGACTAAATCTTCCATCAAGTAGACGCTGGCGAAGTTACATCCCGTCTCCGTAGTGCCAGGGAGCGTGGATGGCATCCACTGATGGTTGTGGCCGAGTTCATGGAACATCCCCCAGTCACCGTTTTCACTCATGTATGAAACATTGACCACGCCCGCCACACTCAGGTCGTGCGCCATGAATGGGTACCCTGAGTGCATCCATCCTGCTGATATCTGTGCATCGAAGACTGCTCTCTCTACCCTCGGCCATGGTATGTAGCCGTAGAGTTCATGCTCCATCCCTAGAGCCTGATCCCACCAGTCCATCAAATCCTGAGGGTTATCTAAATCCCTAATCTCATGGCTTGGAACTGTCAAAATGAACTGGTCACCACCAATCTCTGCCCATGGTGCTGGATCATTGCGATACTGTTGCTGCCACTGGAAGATATCAGTCTCGCCGTGAATGTATCTCGGGGCCTTGACGGCGTTCGAGATGGTTATGTCGAATTCACCGAGAGTAGAGCCTGCTTCGATTCCGATGTAGATTGGTCCGCCAAATGCGTTGCCAACCTGCATTGAGGTGTTGTCGACATACCACCATCTGACAATCTGAGGATGCCGGTGAAGCTGACTCTTGCCCCAAAGACCGTCGCTGTGAGCACCGACTAGGACATAGGTGCCTGAACTGACTATCTCCGTGGGCAGAGTTACGGTCACTACCTCCCCGGGAGCGGCGTATAGACCAGTGGTCATTCGGATATGTGATCGTGCTCCAGAATAGCCGAAATTGCTTGGCAAGCCACTCTGATCTCCATCAATTGACATGGTTCGAGTGATTCTTGTGGCGTTTGCAGGTACCTCTCCTGGAAACTCAACATGACTGGGGTGAACTGGCAGTTCGTTTGCAGGCAACCCCTGCGTCAGTGCGGCCTCAACCCTAAGGAGAGTGTCTGCAACTGGGTCCTCTCCAATGTTGTAGCCAACATTCTGCCAAAGAGTCCCGTACTGGATAACAGTCCACCCAGTGGTATTGACCGTCTCTCGTAACGGACCCCAAAAGTCATGGAAATCCAGAGCCACAACACCAGTACACGAAGATAGAGTGGCATCAGCAATAGTCGCATCGGCAACAGACAGTGTATGATTGTCGATTCGGTCAGCGTAGATTGCATCGATGGCCGCTTGTGGGCGTGTCAACTCATGTGGCACGACCCTCAAATCGACGCTGTTGTAACCCCAAGCATGAGAGACGAACAGTCCGGTTGTCTTGGCAATCTTGTTGCCCGGGTAGTTGTGCGACACGTCGCTGTTCGAGTACGACCAATACCAAGCGTGACCTCCCATTATCAGACCTCCTCCTGCGAGCATGAAGTCGATTAAGTTCCGATTGTCGGCATCATCATGGCCATTCCAGAACTCGTCGAGTAGGCAATCTATACCAGAGAGATCAGCCGGAGTCACCGAAAGATGAACTGTGTGCCCCTCTCCCTGTAGTTCATCCTCAAAGTCATCATAGCCGGCGCCATAAGCTAGGCCGACATCAGCGTTCTGACCACAAACCCACTCAACGGCGCGTAGAGAAAACTCAGTCTCCTTAACTCCAGCTCCATCGACCCAACTCTCATGGCCGTATCCTAACATCTTGCCACGGCCGACGTGACTGGCGGAGATTACTGGTATTGTCGAGCCATAGCCCTCTTCTGCAAATCCGATTGGGAAGGCCCATTCTCCGATTGGAAGTACTGGTGAGGGCCAGCCACCCCAATTCGTTTGCCCCATGCCACGTAGTAGTTCCGACTGGTCAGCTGCTAGGTCGTGGATAGCTATCCAAATGCTCAATCCCACCACTCCACCGGTATTGTTTGCCCAGATAGTGTACTGATTCCAAGCAGTACGCTCGTCTGGAGTTCCGACGATAGATCCGTTGGCAAGGAGATTAAGGCCAGAGGGTAACGGAGGGACGACTTCCCAGGTCTCGATATCAGGGCCGTCGTTGGTGACTGGGATGACGATACTCTCGTTGGCCTCCAACGCGAATTCGATACCGGGCCAGGAAATCTCGTCGGGAGGCAGACTAGTCACCCGGAACTGAAGCGGAGTCGAAGCCGGGCCACCTGAGTTGTTTGCCCAGACAGTGTGATAGGTCCACGGTTGCAGGATGGTTGCCGTGCCGCTAATCTCTCCAGTGTAATGGTCGAAGGCAAATCCTATGGGCAACGGTGGATCGACTTCCCATGTATCCGGAGTGCCGCCCTGCCAAGTCGGCATTACCTGTCCGATGTCATCATCAGTCCTGAGATCGAATTGGTAGGGTTCGTACCCAATGCCCTCTACCGGGATATCCTTGACGTCGATTAGAATGGTCGAGGAGAGTGAGCCGCCAGTGTTGTGGGCAGTGATTACGTACTCTCTCATGGGGTGCACCGAAATCGGAGTTCCCCGCAGAGAGCCGTCAATCTGGTGCAGTGACACCCCTTCAGGGAGAGGAGGTTCGATCGACCATTCTGTAACCTCTCCCCCTTCGGAAGACGGTATGACCTGTACTGACACATCTATGATCCAATAGAACGGATGTCCGGGATAAGAAAGAGCCGTGGGCTCCTCATGCAGAGTGATAATCCTAATCGTAGTCTCGATGGAGCCACCTGAGTTCGAAGCGGTAATTGTGTGGTTGGAGTCTCCAAGATCACGTGCTATGCCAGTTATCGAACCGTCTTCGAGAATGGACAACCCCCTAGGAAGAGGAGGGTTTGCTGACCACATGTCTGCAGTGCCACCCATGACTAACGGCGAGCCCAAAGAACATACCTCCCCCAGAGTGCACGGCAAGACATCAGAGAGGTACTGGATGGAGTATGGAGCTGCGGCGACTACCGTGATGTCGATGGTGGTGACCGTGGAGCCTACTGCATTCGTACCGATGATAGTGTAGCGGATCTCGATTGACTCCTCCTCTGGAGTCCCGCCGATTACTCCTGACTCCCCATCAAGAGATAGTCCATCGGGAAGTCGAGGATTGACGAACCAGTTCTGTGGTCCGTCTCCAAAGAAACTCGGAGTCAGAGACTGCATCTCCACTCCAAAGACGAGCAAGATGGAACTCTCCCCATAGGTTAGCGAACTTGGCTTCTGCATCATCCTGCAATCAACTCCGGTGAATACCTGATGAGGCATGCAGTCGTCCTCGGTAATCACAGGGACATAGCAGTCAAGATGAGATGGTTCAGCGGTGCAGTCGACCTCTTCTATCGGCTCCTCTTCTTTGCCGAACAACCCGAGACATCCCGAACTGAGCATCAACATCGAGAGCAGGAGGGCGGCACTGCGCTTCGGCTGCACAGACCCTATTGGAAGCCTCTAAAGAAAAAGTGTCCGGAAGACGTGCTCCCCATGGGAGCACGCTCACGCGAGGCCGGGATAAGCAGACCCGGGCTCAAAGCAGTAGTGAACCGTCTGGAACTCGGACTTGAACTCTGCAACGTCCCTACATACGGCAGAAGGATCCTCGTTGGAGATTAGTGCCCTCGCGAAGAAGCGTGCCACGTCCTGCATTTCATCAGACCTCATACCGACCCTAGTTAACTCGGGGACACCTAGCCTGAGGCCGCTTGGAGACATCGCCTTGGTGTCTCCGGGAAGCATATTCATGTTGGTGATGATGCCGGCTTCCTCGAGTAGGGCGGCTGCATCTCTGCCAGCCCCTGAATCGGCCTCTCCATGACGGGTCAGGACCTGATGGCTGGCTGTATAGTCACGTTCCTCAGCCATTACCTCAAAACCCTCGGCAGCTAAGGCGGCGCCCAGCGCTTTGGCGTTAGCCACGATATCCCTAGCGTAGTCGGCACCGAACTCCTCAAACTCGGCTAGTGCCACCGCTTTGCCGGCTACGTGATGGAGATGATAGGAGGAGCAGACTCCAGGAAATATTGCACTGTTCAGACGACGCTGGAACTTGGGGTCATCGGAGTTCGAAAGTAGGAAGCCTCCCTGAGGTCCTGGGAAGGTCTTGTGGCTGCTCCCGGTCATCACGTCGGCACCTTCCCTCAGAGGGTCCTGGAACTGATTTCCCGCAATCAACCCAAGAACGTGAGCGGCGTCGTACATCACCTTGGCACCGACCTCATGGGCAGCGTCAGCCAGCTCCTCTAGAGGAGTTGGGAAAAGGAAGACTGACTGACCGAACAGCGCCACATTCGGCTCAGTCTCGCGAATCAGGGCTGCTGCCGCATCGATATCCGGCTCCATACGGCTCTCAATCCAGGGGTATGTCACAAGATTCAGTCCGCGCATTCCGACGGCGCCCATCCGCGCGTGCGAGATGTGTCCACCGTCGGCCGTGGACACCGCGGTGATTGTGTCTCCGGGTTTGGCTAAGGCCTTCAGACCGGCCATATTGGAGACAGTTCCTGAGGTCGACTGGATGTTAGCGAAATTACAATCAAAGACGCGTTGAGCTGCAGCAATGCCAATCTCCTCAATGGTGTCGAAGTCATCGCATCCCTGATAGTACCGCTTGCCCGGTAGACCTTCGGCGTACCTGCCGTGCAGATCCGAGTTGCAAGCCTTGCGTACCAACGGACTGAGGATGTTCTCACTGGCTATCATCGGCAGACTGTCGCGATAGTGCCTGCCTGACTCGTCTACTGCCCCCAGTATCTTAGATGCTGCCTCGCGAGCGCTCATGCATCCTGCATCGGGAACAGGTCAAAGAGTTTAGCGGAAGAGTATCGAACCCACCTATTCTGACCCATCAGGGGAGAGTATTTTGAATCGGGTCCGACATGGTACCCCATGAGCCGACGCGCCACCCTCACAACCATCTTGATTGCAATGCTGCTGGTAGCGGTTCCCTACACCGTTCTAGCGACCGATTCGGACGGCGACGGGACCGATGATGCAAACGATGACTTTCCGAACAACCCGTGTGCGGACACGGACACCGACGGGGATGGTTTACCGGATACTGTAGTTAGTGGCTGTACATATCAGTCGATAGTTGCCTACACCTCGTTCGAGGACCCATTCACTAATGGCGCAAAGTACTTTGATACTGGGAATGGGACTTCAAATTACTACCTCTGGAATAATGCGAATGAACCTCATGTAGCCCATAATCAGACCAATGGTTCTGAGATTGGTTTCACTACATTCTATACCTCAAATGGAGGGGTTGGACTTACTGATGGAGATTATTTCGGAACTGCAAACTATACTGGAACAGTAGGAAATTACACTGAAGGAACACAAGGATACCAGATGGGTGATGTTGACGGAACTGCAACCTTGACTCTTGACGACGTTGCAGCGGATTCAATGACTTTCGATGTTTTTGTACAAGGTGGGTCGAGCAATAGTTACGAAGATGCAGATAACCTAATTATTAGATTTGTAGGGAGTTCCTCAACAGTTGAGTTTCTGAATGTAACCGGCGCTACTGGTTCTAGCAATCACGGAGGTTTTGCTCCTTACATGGGAGTTTGGACTAGTTTTAGTTCGAACATTGGCTCGCTAGGACAAGGGAGTTTTGAGATTGAGTTGACTAGCAACTCGCAATCCGAATCAATTTACGTTGACAATGTAGTATTCACATCTTCAGTTGCTATGATGGCTGACGATGATGATGACAACGATGGCTGGTCGGATGATGATGAGACCGACTGCGGAACGGATCCACTGGATGACAACGATATTCCTAGCGATGCAGATGGAAACGGAATCTGTGATGCCCTAGAAGGTGATGACTACGATGGAGACGGGCTCTCCAACGAGAATGATCCTGACGATGACAACGACGGTGTGGACGACGTCGATGACGACTTTCCATTGAATCCCAACGAAACCACGGACACCGATGGTGACGGTGTAGGGGACAACGCCGACGAGGATGACGACAACGACGGTTGGATAGACGAGAACGAAGTCGGGTGCGGCACCGATCCGCTGGACGACTCATCGGTGCCTGCTGACTACGACTCCGACTCCGTATGCGACCCGCTCGATGCAGACGACGACAACGATGGCACTGACGACGTAGATGATGCGTTTCCCTACGACGAAACTGAGTGGAGAGACACAGACGGCGACGGCAAGGGTGACAACGCGGACGAAGATGATGATAATGATGGATGGAGCGATGTCGGTGAGACAGCCTGCGGCACCGACTCGAAAGATTCGGGGTCCATCCCAGCAGATCTCGACGGTGATGGAACCTGTGATTCATTGGATGAGGACACCGACGGGGACGGCTGGAGCGATGATGATGAGTCGGGTTGTGGCACGGACTCGAGCGATAGCAATTCAATACCGTCAGACTCTGATTCGGATGGAGTGTGTGACATCATGGACGATGACACCGACAACGATGGCTGGAGTGATGCTATCGAGTCGGACTGTGGTAGTGACCAGATGGATCCTGATTCGGTACCTGCTGATCAAGACGGAGATTCACAGTGCGACGCAACGGACGCAGACATAGACGGTGACGGTTACAACAACGATGACGACGAGTTCCCTGATGACGCTTCTGAGTGGGTCGACAGCGACGGGGACGGCACCGGCGACAATGCGGATTCAGATGACGACGGCGATGGCTGGAGCGATTCGGACGACGAGTTCCCTGATGACGCTTCTGAGTGGGTCGACAGTGACGGGGACGGCACCGGCGACAATGCGGATTCAGATGACGACGGCGATGGCTGGTCCGACGCAGCTGAGTCCGACTGTGGCAGCGATTCCCTAGACGAAGACTCTGTGCCGGCTGATTTCGACGGCGATGGTCAATGTGACGGCCTTGATGCGGACGACGACGGTGATGGCGTCGCTGACGGAGATGATGCGAGTCCGCTTGACGCGGGCGAGTGGGACGACACCGATGGTGATGGAATTGGGGACAACTCCGACTTGGATGACGACAATGATGGTTGGTCTGATGCCGAAGAGAACGACTGCGGCGCTGACCAGTACGACAGCGACAGCACTCCCGTGGATTACGATAGTAACGGGGTGTGTGATGCCAACGACCCAATTGTAGATCCGGAGCCCGAGGGTACGCCAGGGTTCGGACTGGTCTCAGCGCTTGCGGTGCTCGCACTTGCGGCTTTCGCACGCAGGGACTGATGTGGCGCCGACAGCAGGACTCGAACCTGCGACCTGTGGATTAACAGTCCACCGCTCCACCAACTAAGCTATGTCGGCCTGACTCGCGGCTGGCCCCATCCTTCATCAAAGAATCGGATTACTCCCACTCAATTGTTCCGGGTGGTTTGTGAGTGATATCGTAGACTACCCGGTTCACATTCCCCTTGAGTGAATTAGTAATCTCTGTACTTATTTCAGCCAATACATCGTGTGGTATCTCCGAGAATTTAGCACTCATGCCATCTAGACTCGTCACTGCTCTCACCACTACTGTCTCACCGTGCACGCGTGCGTCACCGTGCACGCCTACACTCTTGACCGGAAGTAGGGCTGCGAAATACTGCCATGGCAACTCGCATCTGCCCTCAGCCGCCGCAGCCTGCAAGTGAGTCTCAACAATATGGCAAGCCTCGCGGCAAGCAGCTACCCTGTCCGGTGTGATATCACCGAGAACCCGAACTGCGAGTCCCGGGCCAGGAAACGGCTGGCGTTCGCTCGAAGGGATACCAAGGTCGCGGGCGATAGCGCGAACCTCGTCTTTGTAGAACTCACGCAGTGGCTCGACTATGACTAGGTCGACATCCTCAGGGAGTCCGCCGACGTTGTGGTGCGACTTGATGACGTCACGGTTGCCGCCGCCTGACTCTATCCAGTCAGGAGCTATGGTGCCCTGAACTAGAAATTTTGCTCCGCAACCTTCCTGTTCGTCTTCGAAGACTCGAATGAATTGCTCTCCAATGACCTTGCGCTTCTCCTCTGGGTCAGTGACTCCTGAAAGATGGTTCAAGAAGCGCTCCGAGGCGTCCACTACCTTGAGCTCAATACCGAGGTCAGAAAACATATGTGCGACCTCATCTGATTCGTCCTTGCGCATCAGGCCAGTGTCGACGTAGACGCAGTGTAAGAGATTCCCTACGGCACGGTGAGCTAACACTGCGGCAACCGTGCTGTCTATGCCCCCAGAACAGGCGATGATTGTTGTGTCGTTAATCTGGGACTGCAGGGCCTCGACCGCTTCGTCTACGAGCATCTGAGTTTGCATCAAGCGTTCACTCCCTCAGTGACTCGTCGTCCGCGATGACTCTAGCAGTGCGTGACTTTCTCCACTCGGAGAATCTGGAGGCAAGATCATCGTCACTCATAGCGAGCATCTGAATGGCTAGCACGGCGGCGTTATCGCCACGGTCAACGCCTACGGTTGCCACGGGCATCCCAGGTGGCATTTGGACTATCGAAAGCAGGCTATCTAGTGGTACCTTGCCCCCTACTGGGACGCCGATTACCGGCAGGGTGGTCATCGCTGCAACCACCCCTGGAAGGGCCGCTGCCATCCCTGCCATCCCAATGAAAATCTGGCACCCGTCTTCGATAGCAGAGGCCACGACTCCTTCTAGATACTTGGGGGCCCTATGGGCCGAAGCAACTCTGACTTCGTGCGAGATTTCGAACTCAGAGAGTACAGTAGTACATTTGTTGGCGACCGGCAGGTCAGTCTTGGACCCCAGCAGTATGCAGACGTCCATGCACTGCCGGGACGTAGTCGGTTCAAATGCCTGCCGTCGAAGTGGTGTCGTCGCTCTGCGTGTCACCGACGAGTAGTCTCTCGGGCCACTCTAGTCCAAAGTCGGCTACCGGCGGTTGTGACAGTAGATTGGTGACCAGAGCCTTTCTGACTGGCCCGTCGGAGAAGGGGTCGTGTACGAAACCAGCGCTATCGAGCAGAGCGAGTGCGAGGAACCGGTTACTACCGCGACTGGCTCCTGCAATCACCAAGTGCCCGTACTCACAGCCGGACCTAGCAATTGAACCAGTGGTCCATCTCTCGGAAATCACCTGCCACTCAGAAGATAACTGAGATGACGATTTCCAAGCTGACTGGTCGATTGGTAGGAGCCACCTAGCTGCCGGGATTTGTAATATTTTCTCGATTTGGCGGAATGAGCGAAACCATACGACCCAAAATAGAGCGTAAGAAACCCAACCAAATATTGGACTCAATAGTATGTGAAGTGCGAAAATAGCCGAAGCACCGGCGAAGGTCGCCCAGTCGAAAGGCAAGGACAAGAGAGTACCATCAGACATCGGCTGGGCAGAACGGACTAGATAGAGAGGTATCAGAATCAGTAACCATGTCAGAGTGAAGAACAGTGCTGCTACGCTCTGATCATCGATGGGGAGGCGATCGGGGAGAATTAGGGGGATAGCAGAGAGTAATAGGAACAGCGGAGACCATGCAAGGGGCATCAGTATCGACGGGGCGATGGGTCGCAGGTGCTGTCTAGCCCATCCCTTACCGCCCTCTTGAGCAGTTGTGCTCAGCCAAGACTCGGGCGGATTCAACTCACTCCTCTCGGTAACTTGCTGCGAGGAGTCGTCGGGAAGCTTTCGCCACCTAGGTTCGCCTGTCAGCCACTGGTGGTCCAGCCCCGCTTCCATGGAGTCCGCAAGGGCCGTCAGGTATTGTCCGCTTCGGCTATCACTCGGGACCGGGATGTCGGAGAACCAAATTGCGAGCCGCCCATACCTCATCCACCCTCCTGACATCGGTGGAGTGAGGTGCGGTGGTTACTATCTCTGGATCCTCACTCAATATCGTATGAAAGTCAGCGGCGAAACGGTCCATGACCTCCTTCGATTCGGTCTCAGTGGGTTCAATCATCAGACATTCAGGGACAATCATGGGGAAGTATAGCGTTGGAGCCATGACGCCGTAGTCTAGCAACCTCTTGGCCACATCTCTACCAGTGACGCCGACTGCATCCTTCAGAGCGCTCATGGACAAAGTGAATTCGTGCTTCACCACCTCGGCAGGGGCCCCATCTAGCGGCATTGCGTGCATCCTCGCTGCAGTATCCGAATCGGGATTCATGATACGGTGACGTAGGTAGTTGGCATTCAAGACAGCGTGTTCACTCATCCGCTCTAACTCTCTACCATACCTACGGTAGAACGCCCAGGCGCGGACTACGGCACCTGAATTGCCATGCCACTGCTGGACTTTGCCGATACTGGACTCGCCTACCTCTTTCCATACATACCAGTAGCCGTCGCCCACTCCAGTAGGGTCATCTTCGACTCGCTCCCTGCGATTGGCTATCGGACTGGGCAAGAAGGTTGCGAGGTGCGACTTCACCCCAATTGGGCCGCTACCCGGGCCGCCACCACCATGTGGCTGACTGAAGGTCTTGTGCAAGTTGTAGTGTACTGCATCGAAACCCATCCGACCAGGGTCAGTCTTACCTAGAATGGCATTGAAGTTAGCACCATCATAGTACATCTGGCCGCCGGCTGTGTGAACCATCTCGGCGGCACGAGAGATGTCAGGCTCGAAGACACCGAGCGTAGAAGGATTGGTGATCATCATCGCCGCTGTGTCATCGCCCACTGCTTCATTGAGTGCAGCGAGATCGATTCTGCCATCAGCCGCGCTCGGGATTTCTATGATGTCATAGCCGCACATCGCCGCCGAAGCGGGGTTGGTGCCGTGTGCGGAATCTGGGACGATGACTTTGTCACGGTGACCTTGGCCAATGCTGCGATGGTACTCCTGAATGCAGCGCATGGCGGTGAACTCTCCCTGCGCTCCTGCAACCGGTTGCAGCGTCACCTCATCCATTCCCGAGCAGATTGCGAGCATCTCCTGCATCTCAAAGAATATCGCTAGAAGACCCTGAATCTGGTGCTCTGGTTGCAGAGGGTGGATACGGTCTATTCCTGGCAGTTGGACAATTCTTTCGTTAAGTCTGGGGTTGTGCTTCATAGTGCACGAACCCAGAGGGTAGAATCCGGTGTCGATGCCGAAATTCCTCCTCGACAACCAAGTATAATGGCGAACCAGTTCCGGCTCACTGGCTCGGGGCCAACCAGGAGGAGAGGAGCGTCGCAGAGATTCTGGAACTGTGGACCATGATTCATCGACACCTAGCGAAGGGAGGGGCTGCGACCATCCCGCGCCCTCCGCGCCTTTGAAAGCGAACAGATCGCTCATGAATCAGCCCCCTCAAGCCATGAAGAAAGTCCTGCCACGAGTGTTTCGATATCAGACTCGCTAGTGCGCTCGTCGGCACCTATGAGAAGGCAATTAGACATGCCATCCCACCAGACTCCTAAATCGAATCCGCCAAGCACACCCTTGGCGTCTAGGTAGGCCAGAGCGTCTGAGGCCTCCCCAGGGAGCTTGACAGCGAACTCCCTGAAGTTGCATGCCTGAGGATTAATCAGCTCGATGTCATCGATTGCGGTCACCGCTCTCTTCGTGGCCTCGGTGGCTGAGGCCACACGTAGAGCCAGTCTCTCGATACCTCGTGGGCCTAGAAGCGCCATGTGCATGGCTCCCATCAGTGCAATCAAGGTCTCGTTCGAGCAGATGTTCGAGGTCGCGCGGTGCCTGCGGATGTGCTGTTCACGCGTCGACAACGTGAGTGTGAATGCGCGTTTTCCGTCTACATCGCTTGTCAGACCGACGATTCTCCCTGGCATCTGTCTGGTGTATCTCTCACCGCAGGCAAAGATACCGTAGATTGGCCCGCCAGCGGTCGGGCCGATGCCGAATGGCTGGCCTTCGCCAACAACAATATCTGCACCCCAGTTACCCGGGGGCGCGACAATGCCGAGAGACACGACGTCTACACCAACGATGAGTGCCGTCTCCTCCCCAATAATCTCCTTCAGATTCATCAGACCAGGGTCAAGGATACCGAATGCACTTGGTTGCTCTACATAGACAGCGCAACAGCCAGCAGCCTCGGCAGCGGAGTCCATGTCTATGTGGCCATCTTCGAGATGCTCCAGAATCCTAATCTCTAGACCGCTGCCCTGAGTGTAGTTCCTGATAACCTCAAGCCTTTGTGGAGGTACAAACATCGAGACGTAGACGATGTTGTTCTGTGACGATTTGCGCCGGTGAACTCGCACGGCACAAGTGATGGCCTCGGCCGCTGCAGTTGATGCGTCGTACATCGAAACGTTTGCCACCGGCAGATCGACTAGTTCGCTCACCATCGTCTGGAATTCCCACATCGCCTGTAGCATTCCCTGACTGACCTCAGGCTGGTATGGAGTGTAAGACGTCAGGAACTCTCCACGGGTCGCGAGCATTCCGACCATAGTGGGTACAAAGTTTCTAGCAAGTCCGGCTGCGAGGAAGCTTGGTCTGTCGTCAAGGCTCACATTGGCCCCTAGCAGTCGCTGGGCATCCGCCCATATTTCCTCCTCTGACTGTGGGCCTCGAAGGGGCAGAGGGGTGTCTCTCCGGATATCCTCGGGAATGTCTGAGAACAACTCGTCGAGCGAACTCATTCCCATTTCAATGAGCATCTCTTGCTCTCTTCCGAGATTTGGCAACTGGTCCACTGTGGCATTCTCCCGCCTCTCGGCGCATCGAGGAGAATAGCGGGAGCCTTCAATGTTCGTCGGTGGCCTAGTCGGACCACCGACACACTCTTAATCGCCCTAAGGGAGTCCGTCTCGATAGCATGAAGGTTGCAATCTCGGCATCTGACGCGTTCGTCGCACCTTACATCGCTGAAATGCTTGGTGACTCCGCTGTAGTGGTGCCTGATGAGGCACTTTCTGATGCCACTTCACTCGATGCCATGCTAACTCCCTGCCGCGCCCTTATACACATTAATTCACGCCCCATCGATACCTCAGTGGGGCGTACCGACAGGGAGGCCTATATCTCGATGAGAGAAGCCTCTAGACCAATTCTAGATGCAGTCGATAGACACGGCGGGATACATCTGGTAATCCTAGGGACCCTGCGTGTACACCCGCAGTGGAACCCCGGAGATCCGTACTACGGACTCGAGTCTACACTAGCTCCTCGTGACATCGCAGCCGAGGGACAATTGTGGGTAGAGGAAAATGCGTTGGAACGGGCCGAGGCTGAACGGCCCGTGAGCATCATCAGGGCATCGAATGTCCAAGGAGTACCTCTGGAAGGCCCGCCGGGAAACGGTCTGCTCCATAAATGGGCCGAGGAGTCCCAGATTGGCTGGATAAACATTCCAGGAGATGGGTCCGATCTCAAGGACTTCATCCATGTCCAAGACCTAGTCAGAGTAATCGATGCGGTTCTTTCAAACCCGCCTCCGACCAGAGAGAGTATTGCGGTCGGCTCGGGTAAAGGAATCACAATGGAGGACTTAGCGTCGTCCTACAAGCAGAGGACCGGTTGCGACCCAGAGTTCGGACAAAGCGATAGAGGAGAGGTCTTCGGAATCGTCGACGCATGGGTGCTCGAGGAGAGGTTTGGTTTCAGACCAGAGATCAGCCTTGAAGAGATGATTGCTGAGGCCTTCGAGGCCGCAGGTCACTGAGCGCTCAGTATCAGTCGCTTGCGAATACCGTTCCACCCAGCGAGGGAAGTATTCAGAGAATGCTCAGAGCCACTTCGGAATAAGCCCGAATCAGCATCGTTTCGAAGTCGGATTTCGACCTCGCCGACTCCAGCAATCTCAGCAATAACAGTGCTTCCACCCCTATATGCATCATCCACACCTATTCCAAAAGTGCGTTCTGGGGCGGTTGTGACCTTTATCGAAACGTTGTGAGATTGTCCCTCAACGGAGTCAGCGAGTCTTCTCTGCTCTGAAAGCATCCTAGCCTCGGAAAATGCAGCGACGAGATCAGAGAGACTACCAGAGGGGGTTGCAACATTTGCATCGGCCAGAGGTGCTTCGGCCAGTGTAGCTGCTTCTCGAGTCTCGGCCCCACTACGAGAAGGAGGGAGTCTCCTGCGTGAGGCAACTTCGACCCTATCAGGTACGGATACCCTATCAGATGTAGTGACGCGGTGACTGTCGTGCCAACTTGAACCGCGTTGTTTGCGAACGTCAACTTGATCGGGGACGTCAACTTGATCGGGGACGTCAACTTGATCGGGGACGTCAACTTGATCGGGGATATCGATATGACGTTTCTCATGCCATGAATCGTGGCTGTCATACATCCCATCTGCAGGCTCAGGAGGTGCTACTTCCGCGTACTCTTCCTCAACTATTTTTTCCTCTGCGTTGTCTTGTATGTCAGCAACGACTACACCAGCAACACCTACTGCAGCTGTTCCAGCAGCGACGGCCTCGGGGCTTGGCAATCTCGAAACGATTTGTTCCTGTATAGAGTTAGCACGAATTCTCCAAATTCTTCGGGCGGCTGACTGTACAGAGAAAGGCAGTTTTTCAATCTCCTTATTGACCTCCGTATCAGCAATCGCTCTTGCCTGCTCGACTGACAAATTCCCCTCATTGATGGAATGCTCCATCTTGGATGCCAACTCGATGAAATTTTCTGTTACCATATCAAATTCTGATTTATCTGTCTCAGAATCTGGAAGAGGCGTTAGAGGTGTTTCATAACCTAAGACCTTGAACGGTACGTAGGCTAACTCGCGCCCATTGTTGTCCGTGTCGTGCAACCTCAGAGTCCATTCTCCTAATCCTGGGTTGGGTAGAGTGAAATCGCCGCTGGTTCTACCTTCGAGATACTTGTAACTAGTTTCGTGCTGGTCGTTGACCGCCTCGTCGCCGTGCGGAATCTCTGCCGGTACGATTCCTATCCAGGCGTCTCCTGGTAGTTCGTAGGTGGTGAAGGAGAAATCGATATTCTCGCCGCTCTTGAACGACGACCGCGGCAGAGTGATTTTGATTTGTTCAGTATCACCAAAGGGATTTGGAGTGACTCTGGAAGCGGTATCATCAGCAGATGACTCGTTCGATTCGCCAGCGACGGAGATGGTGATTTTACCCACGCCGACCCATCTTCTGGTTCCTGTGGGTAGTGATCCATCACCCCTTGGCCGCGACCAGCCACCTCTGTACCAGTCATTGCTGCCGTCCTGCTCTCTGTCGTCGAGACTCCATGAGGGTGCGCCGCCACTGTTGGCGTTGTAAGAAGTAAGGCGGCTTCCTCCGGCGCTCCTGTACCAAGCCTTACCGTTGATTTGAATTTCTTGAAGGTCGTACTCTCCATTGTAGGATTCGTTGGGATGGCCGGAGATTGAAACGCCCCCTCCAGCGGGGATAGAATCAGTCGAATTCCCGTCCATCATGGCCAAAATCTCAGAGAGATCTACCGAGTCGTCCGAATTGGTATCGAGGGCCCCAAACACTGCCCTCAATATGGCCTCAGGTGCCCGCTGGCCGGTAATCGACTCAAGAGCATTCGCGAACTCGTTGTCGGAAAGACTGCCGTTGCCATCTAAGTCATATTTTGAAAACAGGGCCTCTGCGCTTATGCCCTTCTTACGGAGGACTTCCTGCAAATTCTTGATTGCTACGGCCTCGATAGTTCCCCGTGCGCGCTCCATCATGCCCCGCGAAAAAGGCGAACAGCAATGAGGATTTGCCCGGCGGACCACACTACTTTTGGTGTAAATCACACGAATGGTGGCCTTCTGATGCTCGCCTTGACCCTTTTTCGCGGGCTCGACTGTATCCAGACATCCTGACCCAGACTAGATGACTGTAGGTATGCCATCGCAATCCCTGTTCGCCCTAGGCTCGGCGAGGGGCCTCCACTGGTGACATAGCCGAGTACGCTCGCACCCTCTTCATCGGCTGAAAGCACGGCGTGACCTGGCCTTGGCGAGGGACCTCTCTCCAAGCACTCTAGTCCATGCCACTTAGCTCCAGACTTGAGCGATTCGACCACACTATGCTTTCCGACAAAGTCGTGCTCAGTGTCGAGGCCGTATGGCACAGCAGTCTCTCCGGTATCCCTAGCTAGGAATCCATCGGGCAGATTGGCCTCCGGCTCGACGCCAAGGCCGGGCCAAAGAAAATCCTGACCAGATAGCAAGTAGCCCTTCTCAAGACGCAGGGTATCTCTAGCACCTAGTCCAACCGGAACCAGACCCAAAACGGCGCCTGCTTCGAGTAAAGCTGCCCACAAACGTGGTGCGTCAGTGTTGCTCAGGAAGATCTCGACCCCGGGCTCTCCAGTGTACCCGGTACCCTGTATCCATCCTGAGATTTCGAGTTTGTTGCCGGCTATTTCTTGGCAACGGAATCTGCCGATAGCATTGGCTTCGCCAAGCACCTCTCTGAGCACGGCGGTTGACGATGGACCTTGGAGAGCGAGTATACTAGTCTCATCCGAAATATCGTCAATGGTAATCGAGCCGTCTTCAGGAAGATGAGATGAGAACCAATCGAGCATTACTTCTACCATTGAAGCGTTGGGAACTCCAAGGACTTCGTTCTCAGACTTCACTGCGAAGATCATGTCGTCGATGATATGCCCCTCATAATCAAGGAAGTGGGTATATCCACACCTACCGCTTGCGAAGTTCAAATACTCTTGAGTAGAAATGCTACTCAGCCATGAACGAACACCGTCGCCAGAGAACCGAAGGAAGCCCATATGGGACACGTCGAATAGGCCGGCACCGGCCCTCGTCGCTAGATGCTCCTCCTGAATCGAAGAGTACCAGATTGGTAGTTCGAAACCGTGGAAGTCGACCATCTTCGCACCTGCATCGAGATGGGCCTCGTACAGCGCTGTCCTGGTCAGCCCGTCTTCAGACACGTGTCGAAGGAGGGCCGAGGGGTGCAAGAAGTTACGGGAAAGCGGACCACTGAGAAGAGGCTTGCAAGCAGAGAGAGAACAATGAGCACCGAATACGAAGGCTTAAATAATAAGGACCCTACTATACAACTGCGAGTTGAGAAGATGGAACGAGACACTGCTAGGCAGACCGATGAATCTGAGCGTGCTTCACAGAAGCGAAGCCGTACAAAGCCGATTCGACCCGCACGACGTCCATCTAAGGAGCGTGGTACGGAATCTATTACGGGCCCTTGCAAAGTGTGCGGAGCCAATTCATGGGACACCGACGATATCAGAGGCGAGACCTCTTGCTCAGAGTGCGGCTATATTGCAGCCGAGAACATGATTGACCCTGGGGCAGAGTGGATTAACCACTCTGACGGTGACGACAGGAGTCGTGTGGGCGCACCTACAACACTCACCTTGTCCGACAAGGGACTTTCTACCGAGATTCGTCGCTCAGATCTCACTGCAGGCGGTGCCAAGCGACATGGTATGTCTGGTAAGGCACTGCGCGAGTGGAGGCGTCGACAGCGTATTGACCAGCGCAGTAAGACTCGTGACAGCCGCAGCCGCAATCTCTCGAAGGCAATGCAATTCATCCGCGACCGCGGAGATTTGCCGTCTCAGATAGAACAAGAGGCGGCTTCTCTGTACCGGCACTCAGTCGAACGTGGTCTCGTCACCGGACGCAGTATCCGTGGCGTTTCTGCGGCCTGCGTCTACATCGCCGCAAGGGAGGCTAAGATACCCCGTAGAATAGAGGATGTTGCAGAGGCCTTCGACATGATCGAGGCAGTTGAGGAAAAGGAGCTCAAGCGGACCATCAGACTAGTTGCTAGGATGCTGGGCACGCACCACATCACTGGGCCAGAGGAGTACTTCGAGAAATTCCATTCAGACCTCGGTCTGCCGCCTCGTGTACTAGGTGATGTCAGGAGCCTTTGGGACTCCGTCAAGGACAATCTAGACTGGCAGGGTAAGAAGCCCTCAGGCATCGCCGGAGTAATCATCTACAAAGCTTCACAGGAAAGCTCCTCACCAAGGACTCAAAGCGAAGTCTGCAAGGTCTCGGGAATCAGTGAGGTAACCCTCAGGGGTCTACTGAAGATACTGGCTCAGCTCACTGCCGAATGATGAGTGTATTTGATTGAGTTCAATGGTGGACGCTGGGGGATTTGAACCCCCGGCCACCTGGTTGCAAACCAGGTGCTCTTCCAAGCTGAGCTAAGCGCCCTTGACAGTTCGAATCGGCTGGAGTTCTTGAGTGCAACCGTCGTCCGATACTCACTCATCCTCGATTGAGCCCATCAGTCTAGGCAGGAGAATCACTATCCCAGCCAATGAAGTCATCAGGACCAGTGCGAGGAGGTCGTTGCCCCCTGACTGCTCCCCCTCAGGTCCGGTCGGAAGATTGTCCAGTACCGTGTGTTGGTCTACAGAGAAGCTGACGGTGAAGGCAAACTCGACCATGGACTGGTTGTGCTCGATCTGATGCAGCATCGAGATATTTCCGGGAAGCAGGCCGTTCGATGGGTCGAGTAGTACCAGTTCGGTCACCTCGCAATCTGGATCTGCCCTGTCACCAGTCTCGTTCAGCTCGCACGAGGGAGAGAGCCAGGCCGTAGCCATGTCATCCACACCCTCAAACACCCCATCCCCATCAGCATCGATTAGGACTCTGTGAATGGCCTCTGCGCGGCTGTCAACATTGTAGAAGAACAACGAGTCTGTGGAGACCAAAACACCTGAAGAAACTCCGTCTGGAGTCACACCATCCTCCTTTAGAAGCATGGTGTACTCCTTGGTGTCGTGAGCAGTGGCTGGGGTGGCCAGCAGCAGTAGTGACAGTCCGACTGTCAACATACAGACTCCGCGCACGCCCCGCCGTAGCGGGGCGATGGCTTCAACATGACCGGCAGGCTCGCGGCGACCAGTGGATTCGCAACGCACCATTCTGGCCATCGGACTTGCTGTCTGTGTAGTAGCAGCTGCAACTGCTGTGATGATGATGTCAGACGTGGCAGATGATGACGGTGCGAGTTCTAGCATGATGCTCGATCCACTGATGCAGGATGAGGAGCATGACCACAGGAATGCAAGCCAGCACATGATGTATACCGATAATATTCAGCCTGTCTCGTTCAACGAACTGACAGCCCCGGGTAACGCCGAAATTCAGGTCGCAGAATCTCCTGATGGTAAGACCTACGCATATATCGCCGGATGGACTGAGATGCATATCGTCGATGTCACCGATCCCTCAAACACCACGGTTACTGGCGTGTACTATGACCCGAATACACAAGTCCTTGATGTCAAGTACCTCGAGTACAACGGGCGAGAGTACGTCATAGTGCAGAACCAGATAGTTGACCCTGGGGCTGCGGATCCAAATGTGGGCAACTGGGAAGACCCTGCACAAGTCACTGTTACCCTAGTGGATGTCACCGACAAGACTGATCCTAGTTTCGTTGATGCGTGGTACGACGTCGACCACCCAAGTGGGCCGCACAACCTCTACGCTCATATGATAGACAACGAGTGGTACATCTTCGTCGCCAACCCTGACTACGAATCCTGTGACGTTGGCCAAGGTGATGCTTGCGGAGGCATCACTGTTGCCCACCTGAACTTCGCTGGCTACGGCGACCTGCCGCGAATTGTCAAGGTAGGTGAGGCTGAAGTAAGTTGGGAGTCTACTCTGGGCGGTTGGATATACATCCATGACATGACCGTGCAGACCTGGCCGGGAGAAGATTCCAACGACCCGCGCTTCGGTAGAACCTACGTCTACGGAGCGTACTGGGAGGCCGGCCTGAGGATCTTCGACGTCTCTGATGTCCCACACCCCAACAAAGATCTCGTCGAGTACATGTGGCACGGATCATTATGCAGACTCTCAGGAGGCACACAGGCTGGTTGTACTTGGAGAGCTCCAGAAGTAGGGCAGTGGATGGAGTTTGAAGACTTCGACGGCGACGGCGAGATTGACTGCGGCTGCACTGGCAACGAAAACGGCGGTCGGGCGTCCTACATACACTACGCCGAGCCGATTGACGACATGGTCGACGCCTCGCACCTCGGATATCCTCCAGGCAAGATGCACCTGACCATTCTCGCTACTGAGGTCCTTGAGACCACTGTTGGCACCGGCATGGCCTATTTGCTTGACACGACTCCGTATGAGGAGGTAAACGGAAACGTTCGCTTCATGCCTCAACTAATCCATGGATGGGAGAACCCGTTCGCACTCGATCACCACATCCCCGGGGGAGAGGAGTGGTTGCTATTCAGCCCCCATAATGCCGACACTCAGATCTTCCAGACCGGATTGCCTGGATTGCCCGATAACAGCCATGGTGGAGCTTGGGACGGTAGAATCTACCTCAGTAGCTACCATGCGGGGCTCTGGGTTATGGATATCGAGACGTTGATGGCAAAGGGACTTGAGGACGGCAACAAGTCCGATGTTCACATGTCTGCGACCGTTGGCTATCACCTGTCTCACGGAGCTGACGGCGAGCCGTTAGATAGCGCGTACTACGACTTCGGATGGACTCCATTCATCTGGGCCGCTGAGTACCACAAAGGCTACACTTACCTGTCATGCATCACCACGGGACTTTACATCGTTCAACTGGACATTGACCAGCCATACGGCATTCCATTGGACCAATAACGCCCAAGCGCGTAGCGCTCGGGCGACCGGTGCATTGAACAACCGGCCGTATTCGTCGGCGATTGCGAGGCTTGCCCATGTCCGGACTGAGAAACGCTCCGATGCTGATGATGGTCGCGCTGATGGTGCTAGCACCGCTGTCTGGATGCCTCTCATTCATCACCGGAGGCGATTCGGCCGATGATGGATACACTTGGGTCGACCCTGTAATCGAGATCGAGGACGCCAATCACTCGCACAACGACATGTTGGCCCACAGACTGTATACTCCTAATGCCAATCTGATAGACTACCACAATCTCAACTGCGATGGCGAGGTCAAACCTCCTGCAGCCTTGGACAACACGGCCGGACGGCCTTGCTATCCAGAATGGAAGAACGTCGCGCCGACTCCAGGGGACAACTCGGAGATAGCCATCGAGGGCAACTTCCACGAGGACTGCGAAATCTACGCTGACGGCAGTGGTGGTTGCTACGCTTATGTCTCTAGTTACAATCAGTTTGAGATTCTCGACATCAGCAGCCCTAACAACATACAATTGCTCTCAACATACTACGCAGAGATTGCCCGGATGATAGACATCAAAGTCACTCCCGACAACAACTGGGTGCTGGTGAACCATGAGCTTACCAACAGCGAGCTCGACCCAATACCTAACGACGACGATGCCAATAGTGGGACGAATCGCCTCGACGTCATCTATGTAGGGGACAAAACCAGTCCAATCAAGGTCGCTGAGTGGAACAATCCTCCGGCCGGCTTCCACAATCAAGATGTACACGTCTATTGCGACTGGGATCCTGCCAATCCACTGTGGTCCGGAGAGGAGTGTCACCTATTCCTGTTCGGTGCTGACCCCTATCCAGAAATGGTTGCAGGCGGAGGTCCTGTCAAAGGCACTCAGGTATTCTACGTCCCTCTGGGATTTGAATCATGGAATCCAACTTCTAATGACGAGCAGCAAAACTCGAGTCGTGAGATACTCCGCTGGGGAGCCTATACTCCCGAAGGACAGACCACCTGCGGCGGCTCGGTTTTCAATCATGATCACGTCTTCTTCGTCCACCCTGTGACCAAGCAGAAACTTCTGATTGCATCTTACTGGGATGCTGGTCTGAGGATTGTGGACGTCACTGAACCACCGCAGGTGGCTGACGCGATGGGCATTACTTGGCCACAAGAGATAGGTCGGTGGTTGGGGTGCTCATCTGATGACAGTGGGTGGTATGGCCCCGATGGAGGTGGGCATGCTGACATGTCTGCCGAAGAGTGGCTCGACGCTGGCCAGGGCAACGGCAACATCCACTATGCAATTCCGTTCAAGAATCTGGTCTGCGATGGTATCAGCGAATATGATCCTATGTCAGAATGGCCTGCCAGCTGTGGAACCGGGCCCGAAGATGCGAGCTATGGTCAGAACTGGAGGCATTACACAATCATCGCCCCTGAGTACGGCTCCAACGACAATCATACAGGATACCTATGGACTATTGATACGACCGATCCAACCAAGCCGTTCCTCGTTTCCAAATGGAGACTTCCGGGCCAAGGCATGCTTGCCAACGGTAGCAGCCATCCTCAGCACTACATCCCTGGCGGCTACATCTACAGCCCGCACAATGGTGACGTCGGTCTCAACGGTCACGCCTATTGGACCCACTATCATGCAGGTGCTTGGTTAACTGATCATGGCCATTCATGGGACGAGTTGGTCTGGGAGAACGGCTACCCTGAGCCTGATCGAGGATACACGGCGATAGTTGAACTCGCCCCCACTCATACTGTAGGATATTACCTGCCTTCAGGTCCCGAGTGGACTGACAACGCTAGCGAGTCGATGGGATATGATATGGCCGATTGTTGGGCATCATGCATGATACCGTTCGACTGGGGCCTCCAATATGATCCACGGGGCTTCGTTCTAATCTCAGAGATGGTCAGTGGGATCTACGTCGTGCAGTTCGACGAGGACTACGACCCTCGCTACAACTACCCGGCCCTCTGGCAGGCCGAGGCGAGTGATGACTGAGTTGATTCAGATGCGTGTGAAAGCGCTTGCCGCTATTCTCGTTCTGATTCTGATGATGCCAACTGCAGCGGCTCATGGGGCTAACACGTTCTCGTTCATCATGCGCAACGAGTCAATCCAGCCAGATACTGCGCAAGTCATACAGAACGATACTCTGATTTTCGTCAATACGGCTGACTATAATCGAAGAGTGGTCATCGACAGTGATGGAGACGGCACGGAAGAGATGGATTGTGTCGCTGGCCCCTCAAATTCATCATCCACTGAAGACGAGTGCCATTTATGGTTGGAACCTGCCAACTGGAGCGAAGGGGGGTACGAGGTCAGAGTCTACTCGAATGGCAGTCTGTGGAAGAGTATCGACCTTACCATAGTGCTAGACAACCACACTGAGACCTTGCCCCCTGAAGGCTTCGTATTCGGCCCAGATCCGAGCGAACCTGAAGAGGGCGATATGTCGAGTATGCTTCTGAGTGCTGCCGTGCTAATGGCTGGTGCCGCTGCAATTGTTTGGGTTATTCGCAACGTGAAGGGAGATGAGGAGGAGTGAGGCGAATCCTAGCAATTCTGATGACTGTCAGTGTCGTTCTGGCGGGATGTCTTGGAAATACGGAGTCTGATGTGTTCTACGGCGAGGACATCGACCCACCGATGCCTGTCGATGACTTTGTGTTGATGGACGAGAATGGTGACTACTACTCGCTGTCTCAATTGCAAGGCAAAGTGATTGTAGTCGCATTCCTGTTCACACGCTGCCCAGACATCTGTCCTATCGTCAGTGCCAATCTCGACTTCATCTCTGAGCAGCTCGGAGACAGTTACGGTTCTGAGGTCGCAATCCTGTCGATTACTGTGGACCCTTGGGTTGACAACTCCTCGGTTCTAGCGAATTACGCCGAGCAGAGAGGGTTGGACTGGCCTCACCTTACAACTTCCAATGCCAGCGACATCTCCGACATAGAGGGAGTCTGGTCGAACTTCGATGTCGGTCTCAAGACCTATGCGTCCGATGAGGACTCTGATGGAGTGGCGGATGGTTTCGATATCTGCTCTGGCACCCCTGAAGGAGAGGCTGTCGACGACAACGGCTGCGGGCTAGAGACCCAGCAGTCCGATGGCGATGTCAAGATAATGCACCATCCGCTTACCTACTGGGTGAACCACACGACTGGGACCATCATCGTGGACAAGCAGATGCGTCAGAGGGTCTGGTGGGGCGACGCTGACTGGAATGCGGAGATGGTCCTCGAAGACATCTACATGTTGCTGGAGGAATGAATATGCGCAAGGAAATAGTTGCTCCCCTACTTGCCTGCATCCTGCTCCTCCCAGGATGCATTGCATCCGATGATGGAGTTGATTTATTCGGGGTCGAGTATAGGGAACCGCCTGAAGCACCCGACTTCACTCTCTTCGACCAAAATGGGGAGTCGTTCACTCTCTCTGAATACGAAGGTAAAGTGGTAGTAGTTGCATTCGTCTATACCTCTTGCCCCGATATATGCCTGGTCATTTCGGCCAACCTAGACTACATCGACCAAAACCTCGGTGAATATTCTGATGAAGTCGTAATCATCTCAGTCACAATAGATCCGGCTCGAGACACAATCAGCCACCTCGCTGAGTGGACCAATCTCATGGGATACAATTGGTATCACCTGACCGGACCGACATCTACCCTCCAAGATACATACAGATCGTGGAATGTGATAGTGGATAACGAACACATAAACGCCAGTCAGCCGCCCGAGGATGAGTCAAATAGAATTGCAGTTCTTTACCCCGACAATTCAACATTCCACCATGACGAAAACGGAGTGGGTCTGAGCGGGAGTGATTACGCAACGCGGGTTTTCAACGGATCTAACATCAGTTATGACATGGCTGAAGGGATCATCGGGGACTGGCAGTCAGATGGCGAATGGTCGTGGGTGCTGCACGCATGGGATGTAGAGAACGAATCTTGGACAGAGATCCAAGAGAGTGCCTCATCCATTATCCTCAGTACTGGCACTCACCTTGCTTGGGTCGCCAGCAACGCTGATCCTGACAACCTTCCTCCCGGTGTGGACTGCGATGGTCGTGGCTGGGTAATGGGCTCCGGAGGCGGGGCTCACTGCATGTGCGATGACGGCTACGAGAGGCCGGATGGAGATTGGTTATCTTGCATAGCCGAGAGCACGGGCAGTAGTGATGGTGACGGCGGAGTAGATCCTCACGAGGAGTCCTT
>Ga0208764_10000277_pt1 | contig 31740 bp, 33 predicted proteins | sample ETNtaG_18_FD_185762 | JGI IMG/M metagenome (GOLD analysis project Ga0208764, IMG submission 185762) | Marine microbial and viral communities from oxygen minimum zone, Eastern Pacific Ocean - ETNP201302SV91 (SPAdes) (version 2) | ecosystem: Environmental > Aquatic > Marine > Oceanic ... | reverse complement strand
ACAAGAATTGTGAAATATGTAACTATTCTTTTTAAGAGCATTTCTTCAAAGCCTCAAGTTGTTATGTTTAATAATACCTAATTTTGTTCAAATGTAAAAACAGAATGAAGGAGTATTAGTTATAATTCTTATTATATCAAGCATTTTTTTGTATTTTTTTAACTATATATGCCTATTTTCAATCACTCCCAATATCAATCATTAAATGATATACAGAATGTTTTTATGAAACTGATAATAACTTAATTTGTAGGAAATTTGAATGTTAAAATTTGTAACATTTTGTGACTGGATATTCTTTTAATTAGAGAATATAGTAAAGAAAAACATGAATGGGTCAAACAGCACTGAAGAATTTCAATTAAATTATTTGGCCAAAGAAAATTGCTAGGAGAAAAAAGTGAGACTAAGAAATCTAATTATTTATTCAGTAATATTCCTATTATCAGGGAATAATATATATGCTCAATGTAACTACCCTAAGAAAGATTTTGTAATTCCTTCTGGGACAAATTCAACCAAGGATGAAATGCTAGAGGTCATGAATAAATTTAAAACCTTACAAGCAGATCTAGAATCTTACAGATCTTGTTTATCAGAAGAAGAGGCAGCAATACCTACAGATGCTGAAAATTATGATGAATTAGTATCTATGATAGTTAAAAAACATGATGGCTCTATCGAGGAAGAAACTGCAATCGCCGATGAATGGAATGAAGCTGTTAGAGCATATAACTCCCAATAAAAGACAATAAATAATTATTTAAATGGTTTTATAAATCAGTGTCTAAAACGATTACAATCACAGGAGCAGCTGGACAGATAGGCTATCAGCTCGCCTTTAGAATTGCGTCTGGTCAGCTTTTGGGAGACAAAACAAAAGTCAATCTCAAACTTCTAGAAATAAACCCGGCTCTTGAAGCGCTTAAGGGTGTTGCTATGGAATTAGAGGATTGTGCTTTTAAATCGCTTGGTGAAATTACCGTAACGGATGATCCTTCCTTGGCTTTTGGCGATAGTAATTTTGCTTTTCTTGTCGGCGCTAAACCGAGAGGGCCTGGGATGGAACGAAGCGACCTTCTGATAGAAAATGCCGAGATATTCTCCGTCCAAGGAAAAGCCATTAATGAAAATGCTAATAAAAATATTAAAGTCCTAGTTGTCGGTAATCCAGCAAATACCAATGCTCTGATTGCGTCAACCAATGCTCCTGACATTAATCCTGGGTCTTTTAATGCAATGATGCGTCTTGATCATAATAGAGCAATTGCCCAGCTTGCCAGAAAAACAGGTATTCATAGCAGCGAAATTAATAAAGTAGCAATATGGGGCAATCACTCTACAACTCAGTATCCTGATATTACCAATGCTTTAATTGGTTCTAAAAAAGCCATAGATATTCTAGATCAAAAATGGGTTAGGAATGATTTTATACCTAGAGTTCAAAAGAGAGGGGCAGAAATTATACAAGCTAGAGGTTTATCAAGTGCTGCTTCAGCAGCCTCTGCTGCAATCGATCATATGCGAGATTGGGAACTCGGAAGCTCAGAAGATGACTGGGTTAGCATGGCAGTCCCTAGTGACGGGAGTTACGGAATCTCTGAAGGGATAATCTTTTCTTACCCTATTACTTGTAAAGATCAAGAATACTCAATTGTTCAAGGCTTAGATTTAGATGAGTTTAGTCTGGAATCAATTAAAACTAGCGAACAAGAACTTCTGGAAGAGCGAGAGGCTATTAAGCACCTACTCTAATCTTTAGACAACTTCAATCTTAAGTAGTAGAATCCACGGTCCAACCTTTAGGAAAGATAAGAAAATCTATTAAAACCTAATCGAGTACAATGTTAAGTTTTTTATTTTGGCTTTTAGTGACAATAACTACAATTGTAGTTCTTGCATATAGGTCTATTGCATTGCGTGAAAGCACAATATCACTAGGCATTTTACTAATTCTATATAGCATTAAAGGGGAGCCATCAGGTTTCTACCTTGTTTTATTATGGGTGAGTTTTGGGTTATTTGTTTCATTAAATATTCCCGAAATTAGACGCAATTACTACAGCGCAAGAATTCTAAAACTTTATAGAGTCCTATTACCAAAAATTTCAAAAACAGAGCAAGAAGCTATTGATTCTGGAAGTATATGGTGGGATGCAGAGCTATTTACTGGAAATCCAAATTGGGAGGTTTTAAGAAGTAATCCGAAACCACATTTAACTTCAGAGGAACAAGCTTTCTTAGATGGCCCAGTAAACAAAGTTTGTGAAATGATAGATGAATGGAAAGTTATACATAAAGACTATGATCTTCCTGAAGAAGTCTATGATTTCGTAAAAAAAGAAGGTTTTTTATCACTCATTATTCCAAAACAATATGGTGGTTTAGAATTTAGCCCTCTTGGTGTTGCTTCTGTAATGGCCAAAATTGGCTCCAGAAGTCCAACATTAAGCTCAATTGCTGGTGTTCCAAATTCATTAGGACCTGCAGAACTATTAATGCATTATGGGACCGAGAAACAAAGAGATGAATATCTACCCAAGCTTGCGAGTGGCGAATTGATTCCATGTTTTGCACTTACTGGTCCATATGCTGGCTCTGATGCAACTTCTATTCCAGATACAGGGGTCGTTTGTAAGGGGATTTTTGAAGGGGAAGAAATTATAGGAATTAAACTTAACTTCAATAAGAGATATATCACGCTAGCACCAATTGCAACATTAATTGGTTTGGCATTTAAGTTGTCAGATCCAGATCATCTAATAGGAGAGACAAAAGATTATGGGATCACATGCGCCCTTCTCCCAAGTGGCTTAGACGGTCTTGAAACAGGTAGGAGACATATACCCATTGGAACTCCATTTATGAATGGAACAATTATTGGTAATGACGTCTTTATTCCTCTGGATTTTATTATTGGAGGTATTGAACAAGCAGGTGGTGGTTGGAAAATGTTAACTGACTGTCTTTCTGCAGGTAGGGCTATTTCACTGCCATCAGGGGCCATGAGTGGAGCAAAATCAGCAGTAGCTGTAACTGGACCCTATGCAAGAGTGAGAGAACAATTTGGAATGCCAATTGCAGAATTTGAAGGTATTTTAGAGCCTCTTGGAAGAATAGCAGGAAGAGCTTACATTATTAATTCCTCATTAACGACAACGGCAATGGCGATAGGTGCAGGTCAGAAACCATCTGTAATTTCTGCAATCATGAAGTATCACACTACTGAATTAGCTAGATTAATCGGTATTGATGCTATGGACATCCATGGGGGTAAAGCAGTTATGCTTGGTCCAAAAAATTATTTGTCTACAGCTCATGAATCTGCACCAATAGGTATAACTGTAGAGGGAGCAAACATAATGACAAGAAGCCTTATCATTTTTGGCCAAGGTGCATTTAGATGTCACCCTTTTGTGCTAAAAGAAATCGAAGCTGCTAATTTAGAAGATGAAACAGAAGCCATAGAACAATTTGATGTCCATTTTTTCAACCATATTGGCTACTCAGTAACTAATGCTGCAAGTGCCTTTGTAAGAGGTATAACAGAAAAATTTACAGCTAGCCCTGTAATGGATGAAACTGCAACCTACTATAGACAAATAAATCGTTTTAGTGCTGCTTTTGCATTACTAACAGATATTTCTATGGTTGTAATAGGTGGTTCGCTAAAAAGAAAAGAAACTATCTCTGCTAGATTAGGTGATGTGCTAAGTTCACTCTATCTAGCTAGTGTCTCGCTAAAATATTATGAGGACACAGGAGATAAAGAATCTGAGCTTCCTTTAGTGCATTGGACACAAAAAACTTTGATTTCAGAAGCGCAAGAGAAAATACATCAAACTTTATCTAACTTTCCTAATAAATTTATAGGCACTCTGATCAAACTAATTATTTTCCCATTAGGAAGAAACTTTTGTGGGCCAACAATTGAGGAAACATTAAGAATAGGGAAACTCATATCCAGAAAAACAAAAACAAGGGCAAACTTAATCAATGGTATTTATCTGCAAGATGAGCCTACAAATCATTATGCTCAAATGAACAAAGCACTTGAATTATATGAATCCTGTCATCCTATAAAATCAGAGATGCATACAGCTAAAAAGAAAGGATTAATCAAAGGTAATAACTTTGATGATCTATTAGATTCCGCTGTTAATGAATCAATTATTTCAAAAGAACAAGCTGGGTTATTAAAAGAATATAATTTAATATGTGACGATATAATTAATGTTGATGACTTCTCTCAGGAAGAGGTTGATCAAATCAGATAGTTTCACTTTTTTAAATCAAATCTATGGTCTGAAAGCTATTTTCAATAAGCAAGTTATTAAATTCTTTAAGCTTACTTTCATTGTCTGTAAGAATAAAACCTAAATCACCTCCACCCGCTCCTGAGGGCTTATAAAATATCTCGAATTTATTAGCTAAATTAAGCAGTGTTTGATGCTCATCTGTATATATTCCTAAACTGTATCTCTCATTAAGGCGTCGCATAATAATATTATAATCCTCCATACAACTTAGAATAGATGCGGTGTTTTTTTCTGCCCAAGACATTGATAAATCCTCCAGGACTTTATCGGCATCAAATTTAAGGGCTTCAAAAAATTCTTTATTCAGAAAATGTCCTTGATTATATTTTTCTATCATTTTTGTGGTTAAACTTTCACGATTCGTAAGGACGCCCTTGATAAAAAGATTTGAGGGCCATTCATGTTTTTTCCAAGTTCTATTAGTTGCTGCATGAATATTGCATTCTATTAATCTTGAATCTGCAATAGAGGCTATTACATCTAAACCACTCCCAAGATTATTTTGTTTCTTCTCATGTAATCTAATAGCTTTATCAATAATTAGACTAGTTTTGCTCTTGATAACAAAATATGAATCAATAGCATTGATTAATGCTGAAGAAATAGCTGCACTTGAACCAATGCCTATTTTTTTATTTTTGCAATAGAATTCAGTTGTATCAATTGTAAATGTAGTATTGTTTGGTCTGATTTTCATCTCTAGAATCGCAAGCTCTATTATGAAGCCTAATTCTTTAGGATCCTTGTCATCCCATTGAATCTCAAAGTTATCATTTACATCAAAAGCAAAAGATTCATTTCGGGGTAAAGAATATAAAATATTTTTGGGTCCACTATTTTCTTCAATGGTAATTTTAGCTCTCTGCTTAGTAGATAATATGGTTGCTAATGAGCCATCGAGAGCAAGATATTCACCAGATAAGAATACCTTTCCAGGTGATGATGCTTCAGTCTTCATTAACTATCCTAGCTCCAGAGCCAATATTTGCCTCGAGTAAATCAATTATATAAGGTTTACCCGCAAGTTTTTTCTTAATTAAATCTTTATCCTCGGAATTACAAATTATCTTAACTTGTGGTCCTGCGTCTATAGTAAAAAAAAGATCTATCCCACTGCTTCTAATTTTTTTTATCTCATCAATACATAGAGTTGTTTTTTCATTTATATAATTGATACTTGGCTCAGAAGTTCTCATTACTTCATGCATTCTGAAACAGTTCTCTTCAGCAATTTTTCCCAAATTATTTATGTTCTTTTCAGAAATTGCTGATTTAGCTTTTTGTATATCTGTTTTATTTGAGTCCAACCAGGCTTTATATAGAGGCGATGTTCTCCGAGAGATCTCCATACCTTCTCTTGAACTAATGCTTTTCTCATTATCATCTGTAATACAAATAATAACCGTAAGAGGCCAATCATCAGGCTGGAGAATTTTCTCACAGTTGATCTGATCTCCAGAGTTTAAAATAACAAAGCCTCCAAGCAAGGATCTTGGAGCAGAGCCTGAGCCCAGAATTGAAGCTTTCATTAAAGTATCAAACTCTAAATTTAGATCAAATAGTCGGTTGTAAGCAATAACTAATGAAGCAATACCTGATGCTGATGAGGCAAGACCAGCAGATGTAGGGAAATTGTTACTGGATTTGATGATACAACCATGGTTGTTTTTTGAGATCTTGTTTAGGTAATCTAGAGTTGGAAGTATCTGTTCTAAATTGTATTGTTTTCTATCGTTTAATGTCCAAATATTCTCTCTAGATTTTGTGTTTTTTGAGATTTTTGTAGTTGAACTTAGTGTATCTATGGTTATAGAAATTGAACTCATGGCAGGAGTGTTTGACTCTGTATCAGCCTTGCCCCAATATTTAATTAGTGCAAAATTTGGGTGTGCTATTGACTTTACTTCTGACAATTTGATCTTAAGTTAAAAATTAACAATATTTATGAGGTAGTATACTGTATCTCTGTAGCAATTAGAGAAATTGGGATGAATAGTTATGCCGACCTTCGAAGAAAAAATTAGCGAATACAGAGAAGAAATTGATAACTATTTAAACTCTCAATTACCTTCTGGAAACATACCACCTAAGAATCTTCATCAAGCGATGAATTACTCTGTAATGAATGGAGGCAAAAGAATTAGACCACTTTTAACATTTGCTTCTGCGGAATCACTTAAAGTTGATCCAAAAAAACTTACGCCTGCTGCGGCCGCAATTGAATTTCTCCATTGTTTTTCATTAGTTCATGACGATCTACCTTGCATGGATGATGATGACTTAAGGAGGGGGCATCCTTCCACGCATAAAGTATATGGCGAGGCGACTGCTATTCTTGCAGCAGACGCACTTTTATCATTATCTTTTGAAATCTTAGCTACAGATAATTCATTTGGCGGAACCCCATCGATTAATACTTCTTTGATCTCTCTAATTTCCAGTGCAACTGGATCTAATGGAATAACCGGTGGTCAGCAATTAGATCTGAATGCAGAGGAAAATATTATTGAACAATCAGAAGTTGAACATATATATCGCCAAAAAACAGGAAAGCTTCTTAGGGCATGCATATTAGCTCCTAGCTGTTTCATTGAGATTTCTTTAGAAAAAAAAACAGCGCTAGAAAGATATGTGGACGCACTTGGATTAGCTTTTCAGATTAAAGATGATGTTCTAGAAGCTGAAGGGTCTTCCCAAATAATAGGTAAGTCATCAAAGTCAGATATTAAAAAACAAAAAGCTTCATTCCCAATAATATTTGGTTTAGACATATCAAAAAAAAGAATTCATGAATTGTTGGATTTGGCTCACAATGAAATATCAGTCTTCGGGGATAATGCTCAGCCTCTTAACTATATGGCTGAATCTATTATCAATAGAACATTTTAATCTCTTATGCCTATACCTCTCTTTAAGAGAAATATAGAAGCAATAAGCAATAATATAAAAAAGGTAATAATTATCAACAATCCGTCTAATATTTCAATATCTGAGACTCCCAAGACGCTATACCTCATTGAATTGACCATATAGAGAATTGGATTAAATTTAGAAACTGTCTGCCAAAAATCAGGTAATAGTGTAACTGTATAGAAAACCCCTCCTAAATAAGTCAAGGGAGCTAAAACAAAAGAAGGAATAACAGCAATATCATCAAATTTTTTAGCAAAAATAGCATTTAGAAGTCCTGCTAAAGAAAATACACCTGCAGTCATAATAATCACTGCAAGCATTAACATAGGATATTTAATGTTTAGATTAGTAAAAAACATAGCAATAAATGAAACTACCGCAGCTACAAATAAACCTCTTATAATTCCGCCTGCTAAATACCCTATAACAATTGAAGCTTCACTCATTGGTGAAACTAATAATTCTTCAATATGCCGTTGAATCTTTGCGTTAAAAAAACTTCCCACAACATTACCATATGAATTGGTTATAACTGACATCATAATCAAGCCAGGTGCTATATATTCCATATATGGATACCCATCCATCTCACCTATACGCCTTCCTATAAGAGTGCCGAAAATAATAAAATACAACGACATTGTGATTCCTGGTGGAATGAGCGTTTGCACCCATATTCTAAGGACTCTAGTTGTCTCTTTCCGAACCAATGCAATCATGCTGATCATCTGAGCATTCATCACTGTTCCTTTTTTATGCGATTATTTGTTAGCTCGATAAAAAGTTCCTCCAGTCTACTTGTTTTATTCCTCATGCTTATAACTTTAATATCAAGTTTCTTTAACTCGGTGAAAATGTCATTAACCCCTTGAGACTGTGAGACAGAAACTTCAATTTCTCGAGGTGACCTAAGGCTCGTTTCATAACCAGATATCTTAGGAGCAAAATCTATTGGCATATCTACATTTAAAACAAAAACTTCTTTTTTTAATTTTCCCAACACATTCAGCATGGAATCATTCTCGATAATTTCTCCCTCATCAATAATTGCAACATGGTCGCAGAGCTGTTCTGCCTCTTCCAAATAATGAGTAGTTAAAATAATAGTTGTACCTTGCTGGTTTAATTCTTGAAGAAAGCTCCACATCATACGTCTCGTCTCAATGTCTACCCCTGCTGTTGGTTCATCTAGTAATAGAAGTCTTGGTTTGTTCACCAAAGCCCTGGCTACCATGAGTCTCCTCTTCATGCCTCCAGAAAGATCTCTAGCATTACTGCTTCTTTTGTCCCAGAGATCCATTTTTTTTAGAAAATCTTTTGCTCTCTTCTTAGCCTCTGAACGAGGTATCCCATAAAAACCAGCTTGGTTGACTAGGGTATTAATACATTTATCAAATAAATTTAAATTAACTTCTTGAGGAACGACACCAAGATAACTTTTGGCAAGACTAAGTTGATTGTCAATATCAGAATCAAATACTTGGACGTTGCCTGAACTTTTATTTACCAAAGACGTAATAATACCTATAGCAGTTGTTTTCCCAGCACCATTAGGTCCTAACAAAGCAAAGAAATCGCCCTGATTAACCTCAAAATTAACTGACTTTAAGGCTTGTACTCCACTCTTGTATTGCTTGGAGAGATCATTTACTGATAAGGCTTTCATCAAAGAGCATTTTGCACCCTTCTCAAAATAAAGCAATAATGTTGCTATATTTTCATAGGAGTATTGAAGAAATGGCTCAAATTTGGCATCAAAGCAACTTAAATAGGCTGGACAAAGTAAATAAGGTCCATGAGAAAACACTAATGGAAGCACTTGAAATTGAAATTACCGATATAGGTGATGATTATGTGCAAGGCACAATGCCTGTGAATGAAAAAACAAAGCAACCCTATGGACTTCTTCATGGTGGCGCTTCAATGGGCTTAGCTGAAACTTTGGCAAGTACTGGAGCTGGACTTTGTATTGATAATGAGAAGTATAAAATTGTAGGGCAAGAAATAAATGCAAACCATCTTAGGTCTGCTACAGAGGGTAGGGTCACAGGAATAGCTAAGCCAATTTTTATAGGGTCTCGTACGCAAGTATGGGAAGTCAAAATTTATAAATCAGAAACTGTCTTTAGTGACAAAAATTTATGTTGTGTTGCAAGAATGACTGCACTGAGAATTGATAGGAGCTAACAATACTTCTTTTTGTTTTATTATTCTTTATCACTGCCATTTTATATGCTGCTGTAGGGTTTGGCGGGGGTTCTACCTATAATGCTCTCCTGATAATTGCTGATATAGATTATTGGCTAATACCAATCATTGCTCTAATTTGTAATCTTATTGTGGTCACCGGAAACACTATTCAATACCAGCGAAAAAAATTGGTCCCATGGAGTTTTGCAATTCCTATAATATCAGTCTCAATACCTGCAGCTTTTTTTGCAGGAACTCTAACCATTAGTGAACCTATCTTTGTCGTGATCCTTGGAATTAGCTTACTGTTTTCTGGTCTAGCAATGATTATTGGACACTCTGAAGTGGAAAAACCAAGAGAATGGATCCTTTCAAGATCGGGTATTTTAATGAATGCAATAATCGCTGTTATTTTAGGCCTAATTGCAGGTTTTGTTGGCATTGGGGGAGGGATACTATTTGCTCCTTTACTCCATCTTCAGAAGTGTCTGCCATCTAAACAAATTGCTGCCTTTGCAAGTGTATTTATATTTTTTAATTCAATCGCGGGTCTTAGTGGGCAACTAACCAAACAAACGACGAGTATTAATGAGATGATTCTGACTGATTATGCCTGGTTTTTCTTAGCTGTCTTGCTTGGAGGACAAATAGGAAGTCGATTAGGCTTAAAATTACTCCCTGGAATACTTATTCGCCGATTAACTGGGGCGCTGGTAATATATGTTGCTATAAGAATGTTATTAATCTCTTCTAACTAGAATTTTATGCGACAAATGATTGAAATCACAGTTCACTACTTTGCTAAGTTGAGGGACCTGACAAATAAGGAAAAAGAATCTATAAAAATAGAAATAAACAGCACGCCTAAGGATATCTATAAACATTTAGATACAATTTATGGATTACCTAATAATCCTAATTTAAAAATAGCCATCAATGATAGTTTTGCATCTTGGGAATCTGAGCTAAAAGACAAAGACAAGTTAGTTTTTATTCCTCCAGTTACTGGTGGATAAATATGTTTCATATCACAGAGGAAATAATACGAACCAATAATATCGAGTTAGAATTTCCTTCGAGCAAAGTTGGAGCTAAATCAATATTTGAAGGTATTGTAAGAGACAATAATTTAGGAAAAACTGTGGAGAAGCTTGAGTACCAATGTTACCAAGAATTGGCAATCAAAGAAGGTTCTTTGATTCTGAAAGAAGCCTTACAAAAATACAAAATAGATGATGCTTTTTGCGTCCACCGGATTGGCAAACTGGAGATAGGTGAAACTGCAGTTTTAGTTAGAGTTTTTGCTGCTCATCGTGATGATTCTTTCCATGCTTGTCGTTATATTATCGATGAAGTTAAAACAAGAGTTCCTATTTGGAAAAAAGAGATCTATGAGTCTGGTGAGAGTAATTGGCTCAAAGGCGCTGGTTGATAGAAACCTAGGGAGCTAAGAACTCTCTCTCAGCTAATTCCTTTGAAACCGCCAACATGTCTTCAAAAGTTTTTACAGACGGTCCATTGGCTGTGTATTTTCCATTAATCACCATCGTAGGTGTTGATCTAATTTTATACTTGCTTGTCAATCTTTGAGCTCGGTTAACCTTGCTTTCAACTGTGAAAGATCGAAAGCGGCTAAGGAATTGCTGTTTTGTAACGCCTTGTTTTGCAAATACTTCATAGATTTCGTTTTCATCCATCAATAATTTCCTATCCAAATGCATTGCCTTAAAGATCTCTCTATGCATAACATCTAAATTCCCTAATGACTCTGCTGTATAGTAGATTCTTGCATGCATTTTGTAATTATCATTAAATACAACCGGCATTTTTTTAAAATCTATATAGTCGGCTTTACTTTTCTCAAATTGATCTAAATATGTTTCAAAATTAAAGCAATGGTTGCAAGAGTAAGCGAATATCTCCAGAACCTCTATCTTCTCTTCTGCAATTGATAAATTCTCTGATGTGGATAAGGTTCTATAGTGCTTATTATTTTCAAATTGCCAATGATTATCTGCAACAATAATATCGGCTAATAACAAAATATATAAAGATAAAATAGCTGTTATGAGTTTTTTAGTCATATTATCTTGATCCAAGAGCCTGAATATATTCTGCAACTGCATCCATTTCTTCTGAGGTCATCCTTGAAGCTAGAGTTTGCATCATATCATTAATCCCAGGTTTTCGATTTGCGTTTGTATATTCAATTAATGCATTTTTAGTATAAGTTGCATGCTGCCCTGCAATTGATGGGTATCCAGCACCAGGGTTTCCTTTTCCTCTGGGGCCGTGACATGCTATACATGCAGTCACTCCAGATGAGTTGCCTCCTCGATATAATGACTCTCCTCTTTTAGCTAAATCATAATTATATGAAAGATTTTTTGGTGTTTGAGCCTGATAGTAGGCAGCTAAATCCATCATATCCTGTTCAGATAATGTCATTACTAATGGGTACATTACTGCATTTTTTCTGCTTTCATTCTTATAAGCCTTAAGTGTGCTTACAAAATACTTCTTGTGCTGGCCTGCAAGACTAGGCCATTCGGGATTAATACTATTTCCATCTTGGCCATGGCATGCGGAACATAACATCGATTTTGATTTGCCTTCTTCAATATTTCCTTCTGCAAGCGTCGGTTGAAGAAAAAATAATGTGTTAACCACAATACAGATGATTGCAAAAACTAAACTTTTTCCTTTCACAATAACTTCCTCTTGTTTATTGTCATTCCACTTATATGACAGAATTCGCTATTATCACCTTTATAACTTTTTAATTAAAGTATGATTTGCAAATTAACAATCCAATTAAGTAATTAATGGACTTCGAAAATATAAATTTTTTTAAAAGTATCTCCAATATAAATCAAGCTCCTGATGACATAGGCTCAGAAGTAGCATTTGTTGGAAAATCAAATGCTGGAAAATCAACAACTATAAACGTCATAACAAATAGAAAAAATCTTGCGAAAACTAGTAAAACTCCTGGAAGAACACAATTAATCAATTTTTTTAATTTAGATGAAAATATAAGATTTGTTGACCTTCCTGGTTATGGCTATGCAAAAGCCTCTAAAGAAAAACAGAAATCCTGGGGTCGACTTGTAACCGATTATATAAAAAAAAGAAGAAGCTTAAAGGGCATTGTTCTAATTATTGATATACGAAGAGGAGTTGGAGAGATGGACCAGATGTTCTTAGATTTTTTCATCCCTCTAAATAAAAGTTTGCATATTATCCTGACCAAGACAGATAAAATAAATCGTCATCAACAAACAAATATTTTAAATAAGACAGAAGAACAATTTGGATCCATAGCAACCATACAATTATTTTCAGGTACAAAAAAAATTGGTGTCAGCATAGCAAGAGAAGAGATTGCATCGATGTTAAACTCTGTTTAAGTAAGCCAAGTCAGTGTGCTTGCTCCCAGTTATCGCCAATCCCAATATCAACTTTTAGATCAACTTCCAAATTAGCAACTTCTGTCATAATAGATTCGGTTAAGTCTCTAACTCTTTCTAGATGATCCTCGTTAACCTCTAGAACAAGCTCATCGTGAACCTGCATTATGATCTTTGCATCTAGAGTTTCTTCATTAATTGAACGGTTTAACTCAATCATTGCCATTTTTATTAAATCTGCTGCAGTTCCTTGCATTGGTGCATTAATTGCGCTTCGCTCTGCATATTGTCTTCTTTGGTAGTTTTTGGATTCAATATCAGGAAGGTATAGTCTTCGCCCAAATACTGTTTCCACGTAACCTCTTTCTCTAGCTTTCGCTTTAGTCTGATCCATATATTTTTTAACATTTGGATAACGAGAAAAATAAAGTTCTATGTAATCTTGTGCTTCATGTATTCCAATACTAAGCTGTTTTGATAAACCAAATGCTGACATCCCGTAAATTAATCCAAAGTTAATGGCCTTTGCAGACCTTCTTTGATCATTACTCACTTGCTCAATTCCTACCTCAAAAATCTCTGCAGCAGTTGCACTATGTATATCTAGGTCTTTCTTGAATGCTAAAAGCAACCCTTTATCTCTAGAAATATGTGCCATAATTCTTAACTCAATTTGTGAATAATCTGCTGCGAGAAGCTGAGATCCTGGTAATGCAATAAATGCCTCTCTTATCCTCCTACCTGCTTTTGTCCTTATTGGTATATTTTGCAAATTTGGATCAGATGATGACAGTCTGCCAGTTGCAGTTACTGCCTGATGGTAGGAAGTATGAACTCTACCTGTCGACTTATTAATCATTCTGGGTAACTTGTCGGTATAGGTAGTTTTGAGCTTAGAGATCGTTCTAAAATCTAAAATCTCTTTAACAATAGGAAAATCAATAGCAAGCTCTTGAAGAACACTTTCAGAGGTTGAGGGTTGCCCCTTTGGTGTTTTCCTCAATACGGGTAAACCAAGCTTTTCAAAGAGTATTCCTTGTAATTGTTTTGGTGAACTTAGGTTAAATTCTTCTTTTGCTTCAATAAAAACACTTTTTTCTATTTCTTCTAAATTTTTTTTAAACTCCACGCTTTGCTTGTCCAGGAGTTTAGGATCTATAAGCACTCCTGTTCTCTCTATCTCCCCCAATACTTCGATCAAGGACTGCTCAATGTTTAAGTAGAGATCCATTAATTCACTTTGGTCCTTAACTAAGGGGGACAAGTTTTCATAGAGCTGAAAGCTTATATCTGCATCCTCTGCAGCGTAATAACTTGCATCTTCAATTCTAACCGCGCTAAAGGGTATTTGTTTAGCTCCCTTCCCAGCAACATCCTCATAACTGGTTGGGCTTATGTTTAGATATCTTTTTGAAACTGCATCTAAATTATGTCGAGTTGCAGTGCTGTTATATACATAAGAGAGCACCATGGTGTCAAATATTTGGCCTCGCAGACTAATATTGTATGTTTCAAAAATATGTCGATCATACTTTAGATTATGCCCTACCTTTATAGAGTCGGTATCTTCAAGCCATGGCTGCAGCTTTCCAAGAACATAGCTCCTCTCCAGTTGTTTTGGAGCGTCTTCGTAATTATGTGCCAATGGAATATAAAAGCCCTCATTAGCTTTTATAGCGATAGATATTCCAACCAGTTCTGCATCAATATAATTCAAACTTGTAGTCTCGGTATCTATAGCAACAGCATCTGAACTAAGAATCACTTCAATTAAATCATTAAGTTGTGATTTTGATAGAACAGTCTCATAGCTAACCTCTCTTTTAGTTACCTCTTCATATGATGTAATTTGGAATTGCTTAATTAGCCCATGCAGACCTAAATCATGAAATTGTTCATACAGAGAATTTTCATTAGCTTCTGAAATTACCAGATCTGAAAAAGATTCTTCTAATTCAACTTGGCAGTCTATCGTGACAAGTTCTTTATATAGATCTAATCGATCCAATGATGCTCTAAGATTTTCGCCAACCTTTCCAGAAATCTTCTCAGCATGATCAACAACGCCTTGCAAATTTCCATACTCTGATAGCCACTTTATGGCTGTTTTTGGACCCACTTTTTCTACGCCAGGAATATTATCAGAAGCATCTCCAGCTAAAGTCAGGTAATCGATAATTAACTCTGGACCAATGCCAAACTTCTCTTTGACTTCTTTCGGTCCTAACCTGGCCTCTTTCATGCTATCAATCATACAAACATTCTTGCTGACTAACTGCGCCATATCTTTATCCCCTGTAGCAATAAGAACATTTATTTGCTTTTTCTCTGCTGCTATCGCTAAAGTTCCAATAATGTCGTCGGCTTCAACTCCTGCTTGGGCTATAAGAGGAAGCCCAAGATCCTTAATCGCCTTATGGAGAGGCTCTATTTGGCTTATTAGATCCTCAGGTGTAGTTTGTCGATTAGCCTTGTACTCAGGAAAGAGCTCATGTCTAAATGTTTTCTCTGGTCTATCAAAAATTACAGCTAAATAATCAGGCTGTTCTTCTTTGATAAGCTTCTGAAGCATTATAAGAACCCCATATATAGCGCCGGTTGGCTGCCCCCTTGGTGACGTTAAATCTGGTAAAGCATGATAGGCTCGATATAGATAGGATGAACCATCTACTAGTAATAATTTCTCTTCACTCATTTAGCTCAAATTCTAGGTTTATCATTGACCCCTCATCTCTGCCTTCAGTTTCAAGTGGTAAATAAAGCTCGCCTGTTTGGCCGCAAGCCTGAATAGAAATTATTAGAACAAGTAATAGTATCTGTAAAAAAAAATTCTTCCTTTGCATATTTATCAATCATACAGTCTAATTGAATTGATAGAAAGACATCTTAAAAGGAATAAATGCAAGCGTTTAATTGGCAAGAATACAAAGAAATCTTAGGCTCTAGGGGCATCATTGGACTTGATCTAGAAACCACAGGAATTAATAGAAATATAGAATACGAGCGCCCTACTTCAGCCGCTATTTTGGAAGCAAATAAAGATTTAAACAATCCTGAAATCATCATCAATGATAAATGCCGATTGCCATATCATGTCTTGCCAGATGCAGGCGCATTAAATATTACTAATATTAACCCAATGCAACTAATGGATGAGCCATTATCACTCTTTGAATTAACCAATAAGATAGCGTCTTACTTAAAAGAATATCCAGAGAAAATTATCGCGACATACAACGGAGCCTCTTATGATCTTATAATTCTTAGGCATTCTTTTTTCTCCTCTTTAATTAATCCCTATTTATTATCAAATGCTTCAGATGACCGCATCCATATTGACCTTTATAATCTTGCTCAGGCTATTTATTGTTTTGAACCAACTTCGATTGCCTTTCATACAGATGTCGCCGGTAAACTGATTCTAAAACAAGAATTACTTGCTATCGCTAATGGAATAGATCCAGGAGATGCGCATGCTGCCTTAGATGATGTAAAAGTTCTGTTAAAACTGGCAAAACTCTTTGAACGAAACACCCCAAGAATTTTTTTCTCTGCAATTGCATCAGGAAATAAAAAAAGAGCAATAAATCTAATGACAAAACAATTGTTTTTTAATTACGGCGAAGTCAAATATAAAGAAAGGTTGGCGGTCAAAAGAACGCCTACATTTATTTGTGAAGACCCCAGCTACTCAAACAATCTTGTTCACTTCGACCTTACATATGAACCTATTGATTATGTCTTTATGACCGCTGAGGAAATTGCTCCTAAAATTAATCGAAAAGGCTCGCCATTTTTCACTATAAAATCAAATAAAAGCCCTGTTATCTTGCCTGGTGAGTTATGTGAAAAGAATGGTTTGTCTATGGACGAAGCCTCTAGAAGAGCTGAAACTGTTCAAGACAATCTGGGCTTTAAAGAAAATGTTCTTATGGCTTGTGATATTAATGGTCGTAAGCGACCTGAATGGCAAAGTCCTGATTATCCTGAATCTCAAATATACAGTCATTTTATAGATAATAATGATCGGTTACTGAGCGACACTTTTTTGCAAACCAATAATGTGGAAAAAAGAATAGAGATCATGCAACAAATCAATGATCCAAGATTAATTGATTTTGCAAAGAGAATTCTTGCGTCTGAGCACCCTAATTGTGAGCCAAAAATTATAATGAACTTTCAAGAATTTGAAGCTGAAAGACTTTTAACTGAAAATGAGGTACCTTGGAGGACATTATCTGACGCGCGGAAATCTTTGGAAGGGTTAGAATCCAAGGGAAAGAAGGTCAAGCTTAACCCTGACATTCTCTCTGCCACAAATAATTATTATAATCTAGTAGAAGAAGAGATAAGGAAGTAAGCATGGATTTTAATCATACTCAAAAAGTTCTTGATCTAATGGATAGACTAAATGCATTTATGGATGAGCATATCTATCCTAATGAAGAAGCCTACAGGGAGCATTTCAAAACCACCGATAACTTATGGAAGTCACCACCTTTGATGGATGAGCTCAAAGAAGAGGCAAAAAATGCTGGGTTATGGAACTTGTTTCTTCCAGAGTCAGAGCATGGCGCAGGGCTAACAAACTTAGAATATGCGCCGCTAGCAGAGATAATGGGTCGAGTCTTTTTTGCTTCTGAAGTCTTTAACTGTAATGCGCCTGATACAGGTAATATGGAAGTTATTGATCGCTATGGTTCAGAGGCTCAAAAAGAACAATGGCTCAAACCACTTCTCAATGGTGAAATTCGTTCGTGCTTTTCAATGACTGAGCCCAGAGTTGCTTCTTCAGACGCTACCAATATTGAATCCCCTATTGTTTTAGATGGCGACGAGTACGTTATTAACGGCAGGAAATGGTGGAGTTCTGGGGCTATGAATGAGGCGTGCAAGATTATTATCTTCATGGGAAAAACAGATCCAGAAAACCCGAACAGACACAAGCAGCAATCAATGATTCTTGTTCCCATGGATACAAAAGGCATAGAGATAATAAGACCATTGTCGGTTTTTGGTTATATTGATCAACCCTTTGGACATGCTGAAATAAACTTCGATAATGTAAGAGTGCCAAAGGACAATATAATATTGGGTGAAGGCAGAGGATTCGAAATAGCACAAGGTCGGCTTGGACCAGGAAGAATCCATCATTGCATGAGATTAATTGGGATGGCAAAACGTGCATTAGAGATGATGTGTGAGAGAGCAGAAAATCGAATAGCATTTGGGAGACCATTAAGCAAACAGGGCTCTGTTAGAGAAAGTATAGCTCTTTCAGCTAGTGAAATAGAGCAGGCGAGATTATTAACTCTTATGACCGCTGATAAAATGGATAGGCATGGCAATAAAGAAGCTAGCGACTTAATCAGCATGATCAAGGTGGTTGGTCCTAGGATGGCTTGCGAAATCATAGATCGAGCTATTCAAATACATGGTGCTGGAGGTGTTTCTGGCGATTATTTCCTTGCTGAAGCTTACGCTGGAGCAAGAACTCTTAGATTAGCCGATGGACCTGATGAGGTTCACTTAGCCTCTCTAGCTAAAAAGATTCTAAAACAAACAGAAATGATCGATGCAGGTAGAGTTTAAGAGATTCAATGAATGATGGTGTTCACACTCTTGATATCGAAAAACTCTCTAATTACTTAACTCATGAATTAGATGAATTTACTGGGATTAACAAATCCAAAAAATTTAATACTGGTCAATCAAATCCTACATATTTGCTTGAAACTGCTCAAAAGAAATACGTTTTAAGAAAAAAACCACCGGGCAAGTTACTGCCGTCTGCTCATGCAGTAGATCGAGAATACCGAATAATTAAGGCGCTTCAAGAAACAAAAGTGCCAGTCCCTAGAACCGTCTTCTTGTGCAATGACGAAAGCGTAATCGGTACAATTTTCTATGTAATGGAATTTATTGATGGAAGAATATTTTGGGATCCAACTCTTCCAGAAATTGATGAAAATAAACGAATGAATGTTTATGAAGAAACTGTTCGTATCATGGCAGAACTGCATAAGATTGATGTAGAAAAAGCTGGCTTATTAGACTTTGGTAAACCAGGGAATTATTTTGAGCGGCAAGTGGGGCGCTGGATAAAACAATATAGGGCTGCAGAATCAGAAACCTACCCAGAAGTGGAAAAGTTGATAGCTTGGTTAGAAAAAACAATGCCGGAAGATGATGGTTTAATCTCAATTGTTCATGGTGATTATAGACTCTACAACATGATATTTGATCATCAAGAGGAAAAAGTGCTTGCCCTTCTCGACTGGGAACTCTCCACAATAGGTCATCCTTATGCTGACCTAGCTTATCAGTGTATGAGTTGGCATATCCCTCAAATTGGCATCACCCCAGGTCTTGCAGGAATGAATCTTGAGAACATCGGAATACCATCAGAGGATGATTATGTTGCTAATTATTGCAGAAAAATGGGTATAAGCAGCATACCAAACTGGTCTTTCTATTTAGCCTTTGGGTTTTTTAGATTGGCTGGTATAGCTCAAGGTGTATATAAACGATCCCTTCAAGGGAATGCTTCAGCTGATAACGCACAAGAATTGGGTGCGGCAGTGCCCATATTAGGAAAAATTGCCCTTTCTATTATTGAAAGAGATAATGTTTAAAATCCGATTTAACTCTTTTTCTCTCCTTGTTTATATTGCCCTAGGGTTGTATTTCAATCCTGTATACGCAACCAGCATATCTTTTGAAGAAATCAATAGTCAGGTTGTTCTATTTAAAAATTCTAAACAACAGGGTTTAATCATAACCGGCGAAGAACATTCGGTGGTAATTGACCCTATTAGTGAAGACACTTCTAAAGAAATCAAATCTTATCTCGCATCAAACAACAAATCTGGGGTCAAAGATATCGTTTATTCTCATTCACATTGGGACAGAATAAGTGGAGCCAAGGCTTTTGATGATAATCCGAATATAATTGCCCAAAGTAACTGTGGGATTTATTTTTCTGGAATAAGAAATAAAAAAGTAGTTGATCCAACCGTTTATTTTGATCAAATTTATGTAATAAATACTGGGGAAGAAATCATAAGATTGCATTATTTTGGTCCCAGCCATGGAGAGTGCATGCTCGTTGCAGAATTAGAAAACTCAAAACTTTTATTCATCCCAGATTTGGTTAGTACACGAGGAGCTAGTTTCCCAACAGACCCAACATTGCCTTTTTTAAGGCCGGCCACGCTTAATGCTTTCTTTGATTCTATTCTAGGACTTATAGCCTCAAAGCAAATTGATTATTTCATTAGCGGTAATGCAAAAGATATAGCATTAGGAACAACTGATATTATCAGCAAACAAAAGATTTTCTGGGAACTAATTCAAGATATGGCAATAACAGCTGAAGAGGAAGGTTTAGTTGATCTGAATAATTTTATAGCTATAGAAAAAATGAATCTTGAGGATATTAAGGAATATGAAAATTATAATGATAGGGATTTGGTGAATATACTAAGAAGATACACATCGTTTCTAAATATGGGTCGTTGATGAATTGTGATTAAAAAGATATTAGTTTTAGTCTTAATCTCATTGCAAGTCGGTTGCAGTTCTAATCATGATCTGATTCAAGTTTCAGAATCGGATAGGCCTCTTTTTGGTAAAATTAAATTCTGGGAAATCGAGCAACTTTCAGATCGTCTCTATGCCTTCAGGTACACTTTTTATCGAAATATTATTCTCATAGGGGATGATGGCATTATTGTCACAGATCCTTTAACCCCTGAGGCAGCTGCTATTCTTAACGAGGAACTTAAAAAAATCAGCGATAAGCCAATAAAGTATGTGGCATACAGCCACTCTCATTGGGATCACGTATCCGGAGGTCAAATCTTCAAAGACCAAGGTGCTTCATTTGTAGCGCATCAACAATGTTTACAAAACTGGCTCGACAATCCCTCCAAAAAAGTGGTTAAACCTGACCAAGTTTTTGAGAATGAATACAGAATTGATGTGGGCAATAGTGCTTTAGAAATGTATTACTTTGGCCCTTCGCACGATAACTGTCGTGTGGTTTTCTTAACTCAGCCTGATCGCTATATTTTTATAGCTGATGATGCAAATCCTCCCAATGGCATGAACATGATATACGGAGCAGGCCTCGCTGATACTTACATATTCAATCTTGTGCCATTTTTTAAACAAGCTGAGTCATTGGCAAGAAAAAACCGTGCTCGTGGGGTCATAGGATCCCATATGAGTTTTGAAAATGAACCAATGAACTTAGTTGCAGGAACAATAGGGCCAACCAGAGTTATCAAACAACAGAGAAAATTTTATGAACTAGTTATTAAAGAAGTCCAAAAAGCCATTGATCAAGGTATATCGCCAGAATTAGTCCCTGATTATTTGATCAAAAAAGGGGTACTTAGAGCAAGAATTATTGGTTTTGATGAAGAGAAAATGAAGATCCTCTATAGAAGAATAACAAATTATCTTGTCACTGGAGAATAGGAAGGCTGAATTTATTATGAATAGAGAACTCAATAAGGAGTGGTTAGATTGGATTAATCTAAATATTGATAGAGGCTGTGATAAGGACGGAATATTTAAGATATTAATTGATGAAGGATTTGACCCCATTCAAATTGAAGAGCATATGGGCTATAAGCCAAATGTGAGTATTGACTCAATTACTAACCCATTAAAACATGATGTAAATATAAGCAAAAATTTCATTGAAGACGTAAGCCAATGGCTTAAAGGTCTCTTCTCAATCAAAAAGACAAATATTTCCTTTCAAGGGGTTCTGCCCTCTACAGAAGTTTTCATTCCAAATGCAGAGCGAATAAATAGTGAGCTAATAGAGATGTATTTATTGCCTAATTTTCTTACAAAAGATGAGTGTGAGAAAATCACCAAAATTATAAAAAGTAAACTGCGTCCTTCTACAATAGCGTCGAATACACATGAGCCTGATGAAAAGTTCCGTACTAGCAGAACTTGTGATTTGGGCACTATAGGTGATTTTTTTGTTGAGGAAATTGATCAACGCATATGTAAGATCCTTGGCATTAATGCCTCATATTCAGAAATAATTCAAGGTCAATATTATGAGCATAATCAAGAGTTTAAATCGCATACCGACTATTTTGAAGGAGACTCGTATGAAGAATTCGCCAAGAAAGAAGGACAACGAACATTTACCTTTATGGTTTACCTCAATGATGTCGAAGAAGGAGGCGAAACCGAATTTGTCAAAATTGGTAAAAAAATTAGACCTGAACAGGGTATGGCTGTTATTTGGAATAACCTTAACGCTGATGGGTCTGTAAATCCAAATACTATACATCATGCCCACCCAGTTAATTCAGATTATAAATCTATTATAACTAAATGGTTTAGGTCTAATGGTGAGGGACCTATGTATACAAAAAGCGAATCAGAGCTAATCCCAAACTATACTGATGTAGGATTTAAAAAAGATATTTTAGATAAAAATTTATTTAATAAAATCCAACAGTTTTATAAAAAAAACGAGCATAAAGCTCAGATAGAAATAGTAAAAGATTTTATCCTTAAAAAGGAAAATAATGAGCCTGCAAGTACTTTGGTTGAATTAGACGAAAAATTAAAAAAAGAAATACATTTGAATTTAAAACCCATTTTAGAACAATGGTCTAAAACAAAACTAGAACCCACATTTGTTTATGGAATCAGAGTTTATGGAAAAGATGCTGTCCTAAAAGAACACAGAGATAGAGAAAAAACACACATAGTAAGTGCAATTATTAATGTTAATCAAAATGTTGATGTTGACTGGCCATTAGTGATTGAAGATCACTATTATAGAAAACATGAGATTATTCTTTCTCCTGGAGAAATAATAATTTACGAAGGAGCTAAACTTCAACATGGAAGGCCGCAACCACTTCAAGGTGAAGAATATGCAAATATTTTTTGCCATTATAGAATTTCTGGCGCCTAATAAAAAATTATGTCGTTAGCTTCTAGCAAGTGTTGGTTGTTTTTTATTCTTCTTGTTTCATTTGGTACAAGGTTTACAGGGCTTAATCAAATAGATGGCCCGGTCTTTGATGAAGTTTTTTACCCAAACTATGGGCTGATGTACCTTCAAGGTGAAGATTTTTATTACGCGCACCCGCCATTAGCCAATTACCTGTATGCTTTTGCTATTTGGTTATATTCTCTTCTGCCTTTTGTTGATATCGAATCAATAAGAGATATTCAACTTTCTAACTTACAACCCATAAGTTACAGGTGGATTAATGCTTTATTAGGTTCGTTACTTTGTTTGGTTGTTTATGGTATAAGTTGCCAGCTTACTAAAAATAAAATCTTTGCCTTAATAGTCGCTAGTCTAGTTGTATTGGATGGATCGCTGATTGTAGACTCAAGAATCGCCTTGGCTAATACATTTCTACTTTTCTTTGGTTTTTCTGGTTTATATTTTTTCCTTCGCTTTTATCTCTACAATGACGGTATTCATAACTTAGTATTCTCAGGTTTATTAATTGCCATGACTGTCTCTATTAAATGGAGTGGATTGGGTTTTGCTTTGTTAGCTCTTTTAATTGTTCTATTGATTAAGAAAAATCCACAAACATCAACTAAGCATATTAATTTAAATAATGCTCTTCTATACACTTTTATAATCATTACTGCTTATGTGGCAATATTTCTTCCTGATATCTTTTTGAACTCAAATTATGGCTTTTTTGAAAAACATCAGCAGATGTTAGGATTCCACCAAACAATGGTCACAGCTGATGAGCACCCCTATTGCTCTAAATGGTATACCTGGCCTTTTATGATCAGACCTGTAGGATATTTCTTTGAAAGCATTCCTATCAATCAGGGCGATATAGTAAATTCTTTTAAAGATATTCATTTGTTTCCTAACCCATTTATTTATTTATTGTCAACTCTCTCAATTGTTCTTATGATCATCCAAACCCTTCTAAGTGTGCTCAAAAAGAATGGTGAAGATCATCAAAAGCAACTATTACAGGCTTTCATTAGTCTTGGATATCTGGCTAACTTTTTACCCTGGGCTTTTGTTGAGAGGTGTCTTTTTCTCTATCATTATCAAGCAGCATCGATATTTAGTTTCTTGGCTTTCGCCTGGTATTTATCAAAACTTATAAGCTCTAAGAAACTACATTATCAAGCTATGTTTCTTATGGCTATATCAACTATAGTTGTATCCTTTTTATACTGGCTCCCTATACAAATGGGTTTTGAAATACCAGACATGGAATTTTACCGCAGGATGTGGTTTAGAAGCTGGATATAAGAATAAGTAATGCTTATATGATTGATACGATAAAAAATATTTGTGTGGTTCTCCCTACTTACGATGAGTCTGAGAATATTCATAATACATTGGAGCAAATCTTCCTTAATAAAAATAATCTTAAAGATTTCAAACTTAGTGTCCTAGTCGTAGATGATAACTCGCCAGACAATACCTCTGGCCTCGTAAAAGATTTAATCAAAAAAAATCCAGAGTTGTATTTAATAAATGGTGAGAAAAAAGGACTTGGTGATGCATATAAACGTGGCATTAATTATGCGCTAAACAAATTAGAGGCAGATTTAATTGTACAAATGGATGCAGACGGTCAGCATGATCCAAGTTTAATCAGTAAATTTGTAGGTCTTTGTAATCAATATGATGTAATTATAGGTTCGAGATTTACCGAAGGAGGAGGTACGCCTGACTTTTCAACTCGCAGATTACTTCTAAGCAAAATGGGTAATTTTTTAGTTCGCTATTTAGGGGGAGCTTATCTTGTTAAGGACTGTACATCAGGTTTTAGAGTAATAAAACGCGAGGTTATAGAGAAATGTGATTTATCAAGTTTCCCTACAAGAGGCTACTCATTTCAATCTTGGTTAATTTGTGAACTATTAAAAAACGGCGCATTGATCAAAGAAAGTCCAATCATTTTTAATAAACGGAAAGCAGGAGACTCTAAGCTATCCTTTGCTGATCAATCTGAATTCATGATTAATATATTAAGGATTAGATTTAATAATTCTGAGGATTTTATTAAATATTGCTTAGTCGGTTCGAGTGGAGTGATTGTTAATTTAGGAATTTATTATTACTTAACGCGTATTTTTGAACTTCCTATTACAATTAGCTCCCCAATTGCAATTGAGATATCCATCCTATCTAATTTTATTCTAAATAATTTTTGGACTTTTAAAAGCAGACAAAGTAAAAAATCTACAGGAATCAGAATATTAAATTTTCATATTGTTGCAGGTGTTGCCGGAATCATGAACTATTTATGCTTTCTCTTTATGGTATACCTTGCAGAAATTAATGACTTAATAGCTGTTGTTCTGGGAATCACTATTGGAATAATTTTTAACTATGCTGGTAACTCATTATGGACCTTCAGAAAAGAGCAAAAATACTAGTTATTGGCAATATTTAAAGCCGACTCAAGATTTACTAAGAAGCAATCCACAGATTCATCAACTGAGCTAAAAGCCTTGCTAACTACCTCTTGGTCAGATGGGGTTTCACAGCTCTCTTTCAAATTAAAGCTATCGCTTTTCCAAGCTGAAACAATAATCGGCTGATCATTGATTACTTCACCAGAGATAGGGTTCGTTTTAACTTGAGCTCTGATAGAAATAAAGTGATCTAATACTTTAGCCAAAACTGCTTCAGGCTTATTAATAATCGGGTTTTTTTCAAAAGATATTTCAATATTATCATTTGATAACATCTTGCTTACTATAATCTGTGCTTCAATCCGAGAGAATAAATCACATTTTTCGTTTGCAACTACTTCTGCAGCATCTATAGCTTTATTCATCTATTTGGTCTGAAGAATTATTATGTCCTAACACAGCAGCTTTCTTTTGGCCTTCGTAATAAATTGAAATAAGTGTTAAGAAAATACAAAAGAAGACTATATACAAAGGTATGAGGTTGGTTTTCTTGTTCATGATCAAGCCTATATTTTTCCAAATATTCTGACTCCTTTATTTATTAATTCAACCTTAATCGGTGATGTGCCTTTATTTTCTCCGTCTATATTTAAAGGGTCATTTAGGGTTTCAATATCAAAGCTAGTAATTTGACTGTACTCCACGTGTGGATCCTCTATATGAGTTCCTGAAAATAATTGTGTAAATATTTTTAATACTCTTGGTTTTGAAGCACTCCTTACAAGGATAATATCAATTAAACCGTCATCTAAAATAGCATTAGGGGCCATTTGCATTCCTTTCCCTGTGTGGACATTATTGAGCGCAAGAAAAAACAGGGCTTTGTCTTCTATACTGCTCTCGTCTAAATTAGCTTTTAGGTGCTTTTGTTTCATTCTCATAACAGTTATCAAAGAGGCAACTGAATATCTAATGCCTCCCATCCATCTTAGCTTTTCAGCCAAAATATTAACTTCGGCAGCCATCCCCCATCCAATAATATTGATTGCAAAGAAAGTTTTTTCTCTATCATCAATTTTAAACACATCTATGAGACTTGTTTCTCCTGTGAGAATATTGCTTAACATTTTTATAGGATCTAGCTCACCTAAAGTTTCAGCAAATGCATTCCCGCTTCCTGTGGGGATTATGCCTAAAGGAATATTTTTTGGCTGGTCTAACAACATCAACCCGTTTATTGCTTCATTAATTGTCCCGTCTCCACCCAAAACACAAAGACCGTCAAAACCCTTCAGATCTTCTTTTTGAATAAACTCTGAGATTGAGCCGCCTTTGTCGCTGTGAAAAAAGTTAAAATCTATACTCTTTTTTACAAGTTCATGCTTAATCTGGCGAATTATGGCTTCACTCTTTTGCTTTCCTGCTTTTGGATTCACAAGAAAGCAAAGTTTTTTTATTTCTTTAAGCTTCATTCTTAAAAAAATATAACTTTATTCCCTTTATTACAAAGACAATTGGTTTTATACTTTTCTGCAAATTAAAAGCTTGCTTTATTTTTATTCTAAAAAATATAAGAAAAAGGAGTTAATGTGAGTGATTCAGGTCTAGGTTTTTCTCTTAATCGGTTTATTGGTTTAATAGTTTTAATTGCTGTTCTTGTCCTTCTATTTGAGTGGGTGAGTAATTTTGGTGGAGGGCTTATTAAGGCTCAAGTTGAACAAACCACCAGTAAATACGATCCTAATAAAAATATAGATAAAAGAATAGAGCCAGTAGTTGTTCTATCCAATGAGGTTGTTGTTGAATCTTTATCTCAAGACTCATCATTGGTGGATGCTAATAATTTTGTGGCTAAAGATTCGTGTCAGCAAATTATTGAAGGCAATGATATGTTGCAATTCAATCTTAAAGAAATGGTTGTTAGCTCAACTTGTGAAGAAATAACAATCACCCTTGTTCACACAGGTGCTATGCCATCCAACGTTATGGGGCACAATTGGGTATTGACAACATCGTCTGATTTCATGCCTGTTGCACAAGCAGGAGGGGCTGCGGGCGCGGAAAATGCTTATCTCCCAGTTAATGATAATAGAGTCCTTGCTGCATCTGCAGTGATAGGAGGGGGTGAAGAAACAACAGTCACTTTTTCTTCCTCGCTCTTAGAGGTTGGCGGAGACTATACATTCTTCTGTTCTTTTCCTGGGCATTATGCCGTTATGAAAGGTGCATTTAAGGTTGTCTAGTTTTTTTGTATGTCAACATCCATAGTTTTTTACTCAGGTAACCTAAGAACTGAGAGCACTCATCTCGAGTCTGGGGAAAACTATATAACAGATGCCCCAACTGATAATGAAGGGAAAGGAAAAGCCTTTTCGCCGACTGATCTAATAGCCACAGGTCTCGCTAACTGTATGCTGACTATTATGGGAATTGTAGCTAGAAGAGAGTCTCTAGAAATCGAAGGCACAAGAGCAGAGGTAACTAAAATAATGGGCAGAAACCCTAGATGCATTAGTGAAATTAAAATAAATTTTCAGTTTCCGAGGGACTATAGTGAAGAACACAAAAAACAGTTAGAAGAAGGTGCTCTGAATTGTCCTGTTGCTAAGAGCTTATCTGCAGACCTAATTCAAACAATTAATTTTTATTACTAGTTTTTATTTTTTTCTTAATGGATTCTATTTCTTTTTTTAGCTCATTGATTTCCGAGCGTTCAACAAGATCCATTTTTTGGACAGCCTCTTTAATCAAAAAAGTTAGATTTTTTTGAATATCTTCTTTGGCCTCCTTGGCTGATTTAGGAAGAATAGATGTAAGATTATCTGACCATTTTTTGAAATTATCGTTATCCATAATCGCTTCGAATAGAAAACTTCGATATTATCATTAGTAACAATGAGCATAAAGCAACTATTGATAAAACAAAATGATTGAAAAGAGAGAACAAGGCAAAAAGAAAAAAAGTCGTTTGGGTTTTTTTATCGGTTTTTTCCTCGCTCTAATAGCTGTTATTAGTCTTGGGCTGTTTTGGCTGGATAGAGAATCGCTAGATCAGCTATTGCTATCATCCTTTGCTGGCTTAACTCAAGACTTAAATGGATATGTGCTTTTGGAGTTCTTCCAATACTCTTTAGAAACAACTGTGCCTGTATTAATTCTTGGAATGTTTTTGGCCTATCTCTTAATAAGAATTCTAACTTTAATCTGGAGATCGCCAAGAATTATAAGAGAAATGCTTGCGAATAGAAGCGCTAAACGTGCACAAAGATTGCTCAATGATAGCCTAATTTTGTTGTCTAAAGGCGACATGAGGAGAGCTAAGAAAAAGCTAAAGTCTGCCAGCTCCACTAACTATCCAATACTCCAAAGTTTTCTACTAAATATAGAAATGAGTATTCACTCGGGGGATATTGCTGAATCTCATAATTGGGTGGAAAAAGCTTCGAGCAAATTACCTGAAGTCAAAGACTATATATACATCTTCGCCAGTAAGTTATTGATTGATGCAGAGTGCTTTATAGATGCTAGGTCCTATGTTGATGAACTACTAGAATCGAACCCAAAGAACCCTGCTGCTAATCAGTTGCTGTTCGAGATTTTAAAAGACACTAGGGATTATGATTTAATACTGAGAAAGATTTTTGAGTTCTCTGATTACATTAATGATGATGAAGTTGCTCAGACAATCCACAGCTTGGTTAAAGAGGCTATTAAGCATCAAAAGCCTACCAAAACCATTTTTGAGCGAGTGCCGAGGTCAATTGATAAACACCCTATGATAATTACCTCAAAAATTGAGGCCTGGATAAACAACAAAGAATATTTAAAAGCTGAAACAGAGCTAAGAAAACAAATTCCCAATAACTGGAATAAAGAATTAATCCTTCTTTATGCGGAACTGGGTGAAGACAATTTGAATGAATTATCAGAACGCACCGATAAATGGTTAGAAGAGAGGCCAAAAGATGCCAACCTCTGGTTAGTAGCTAGTCGATTAGCACAAAAAGATGGATTATGGTCAAAAGCTCAGCAGTGTATTGAAAGATCTATTGAAATCAGTCCTGCGAGTGAGATATACACCGAATTGGCTCTTATTCTTTCTGAGTTAGGAGAAAAAGAACAAGCCTCAGAAGCATTAAAGTTGGCTAGACAAACAAGTGGCTAGTCTTGTTAGCCTATTGCATGAATGAAAGCAGAATCTCGACATTTAAAAGGTAAATTTCTTCAATTTTTAGAAACTGAAAAGCGATATTCTAAGCATACTGTAGAAAATTATTCTAAAGATATTGATGATTTAGAAAATTTTTGTAGTGCCAAAAAAATAAATGCGTGGGATGAAATTAAGCCCCATCATATTAGAACTTATGCCTCTCAGATTTTTATTGATGGGTTAGGCGCCAGAAGCATTCAACGCAAGCTTTCTGCTATCAGAAGCTTTATGAATTACCTAGTCAGAGAGAACCTCCTTAGAACGAATCCTGCAGATGGAGTTAAAACTCCTAAAGCCCCAAAAAAATTACCGGGTGTTTTGGATGTCGACCAGATAAATCAATTACTTAATATTAAATCCACTGAACCAATAAGCCTAAGAGATAAAGCCATAATGGAGCTTTTGTACTCTTCAGGGTTACGACTTGCGGAGCTGGTTGCGCTTAACCCTATTGATCTTAATATTCAGGACAGAAGCCTCACAGTAATAGGAAAAGGAAATAAAAAAAGAATGTTGCCCATCGGATACAAGGCAATAGAGGCTATCAAAGTATGGATAAAGGTTAGATCTCAAATTGCTGCGCCTGATGAGGAAGCTCTCTTTGTCGGCAACAGGGGTAATAGACTAAGCAGACGATCGATACAAAGCCGAATCAATCACTGGGCAAAGAAAAATGGTTTAGCTCAAGATGTTTATCCTCATTTACTCAGGCATAGCTTTGCTACCCATCTATTAGAAGCCAGTGGAGATTTAAGGGCCGTTCAAGAATTACTAGGACATAAAGACATTAGCACCACTCAGGTTTATACTCATCTTGATTTTCAGCACCTTGCTGAAACTTATGATAAGGCCCACCCAAGATCAGGTAAGAAGTGACAGAACAGGAAAAAAAAGTAAGCTTTGGCTTTGAGAGCGTTAGCGAAGAGGAAAAGACACAAAAAGTTGGTGAAGTCTTTGATTCGGTTTCTGAGCAATACGACCTTATGAATGATTTAATGTCATTCGGTATTCATAGATTTTGGAAACGTTTTGCTCTTATGCATACTGGTCTTGAAGAGGGAATGAACGCACTAGATGTAGCAAGTGGTACCGGCGATCTTGGTGTCTTTTTGCAAGATCAAGTTGGAGAATCGGGGACAGTTATTCTAACTGATATCAATGCCTCTATGCTTCATCAAGGAAGATCTAAGTTGCTGGATCAAGGCAAGCTTAAAAACATGCAGCTACTCCAAGCCAATGCTGAAAACCTTCCATTTGATGACAATATGTTTGATTGTGTAACGATAGCCTTTGGCCTAAGAAATATCACCGACAAAAATGCAGCTCTATCCTCGATGTATAGGGTTCTAAAACCGGGAGGAAGACTTTTAATCTTAGAGTTCTCAAAAGCAAATGAACTGATCTCTCCTTTTTATGATTTTTATTCCTTCAATGTGCTTCCAAAATTAGGAGAGTGGGTAGTGAATGACGGAGATAGCTATAAGTATCTCGCCGAGTCAATTCGTGTTCACCCCGATCAAAAGAAATTAATTGAAATGATGAGTAGCGCAGGCTTTACTGATGCAGAATATTTCAATCTAAGCGCAGGCATAGTGGCGTTGCATATTGGGCATAAGGCTTAAGATGAAATCATTACAAATATTAGCTAGGCTGTTTAAAACACATCAAACATTAATTCGTTATCAATTAGATGTGTTTTTTGTTGAGTCTGATTTCCTGAAACCTCTTCGATGGATATTTTTAATTTCACCCAGATTATGGTTCAGAAAAAAAACAAAGCTTACAAAAGGGGAACGACTTAGATTGGCCCTTGAGGATCTAGGGCCTTTGTATGTCAAATTTGGTCAATCGCTATCAACAAGACCTGACCTTCTTCCAGAAGATATTGCCTCTGAATTATCTAAGCTTCAAGATAAAGTTCCCCCATTCTCTGGAGAGGTTGCAGAACAAGAAATATTCGATGCGTTTAGCAAAAACCCTGAAGAAATATTTGCTGATTTTGATAAAGAAGCCTTTGCATCAGCTTCAATAGCTCAAGCTCATTTAGCTACTCTCCAAAGCGGTGAAGAAGTTGTCGTGAAAATACTTAGGCCTAACATATGGGAAGCTATAGAAAAAGATATGGAGATTCTTTTTCTTTTTGCTAGGTTGCTAGAAAATTATTCAGATGAGTCAAAAAGATTAAAGCCCATGGAAGTGGTGAGGGATTACCAAACTTCTGTTACGCATGAACTTGATTTGCTCAGAGAGGCCGCAAATTGTTCACAAATTGGAAGAAACTGGGAAGGCTCCGAAA
>Ga0208764_10000276_pt1 | contig 31748 bp, 26 predicted proteins | sample ETNtaG_18_FD_185762 | JGI IMG/M metagenome (GOLD analysis project Ga0208764, IMG submission 185762) | Marine microbial and viral communities from oxygen minimum zone, Eastern Pacific Ocean - ETNP201302SV91 (SPAdes) (version 2) | ecosystem: Environmental > Aquatic > Marine > Oceanic ... | reverse complement strand
TGCTCGGAGATGATTTGGAGACTTCCATCTGCCCGAACTGTAGCTACATGCCTGGAGCATGGCTTCCAGGGCTGCCATGCCCCAAATGCGGAGAGACGCTTCTCTAAGCCAGTGAAGAGTAGTCTGCATCCGCCTCTTCGATGTGAATCTCGTCCACGTCCATCTGGGCAAGTTGCAGTTTCCCAGACAACTCATCATTTACTGCATGCCAATATGAATAGGCTTCCAGGACCCAGATTCCAGATTCTCTAGTCCCATTTCCACTGTCCTTCACGCCTCCAAATGGAAGATGGGCCTCTGCTCCGGTCGTCGAGTTGTTTATCCCCGTCATTCCAGCCTTGATACCCGTCTTGAATCGATACGCCTCTAGCCTATCATTGGTGTAGCAAGCACTTGAAAGTCCGTATGGAGAAGCATTTGCCAAGTGTAGTGCATTTTCGAAATCTGTAGCCTTAACGACCGTGACAACAGGGCCAAAGATTTCCTCTTGGAAGCATTGCATATCCTCTGTAACATCCGCATATACGTGCGGCCACATGTAAACTCCCTCGGACGCATCACCAAGGAAGTTTGTTGGCTTGTTTTCATTGGTAATCAGCCCCTCTCCCCAGAGTTTTGTAGCCCCGTCAGATTCACACATCCCTAGATCTCTGAGGAAATCGTTTGCATATTTTTCAGAAAGCATAGGCCCATACAGAACGTCATCGTTCCTCATGGAGTCGCCAATCCTGGTCTCCTCGACCTTGGCCATGAACTTGGCCATGAATTCATCATAGACATCTTCGTGGACAATCAAGTTCCCTAGGCTGGTGCACCTCTGTCCAGCAGTCCCAAATGACGCCCAATACGCCCCTTCGACAGCATTGTCAATATTGGCTGACGGCATGACCACCAAGGGATTCTTGCCACCTAGCTCCAAGGAGCATGAGACGAGATTTCTACCGCATACCTCGCCAATCATCTTCCCCACTGAGGTCGATCCGGTGAAACTGATCTTGTTCACCATTCCTTCCTCCGCCGAATCAACAAGGAATTGCCCCGCGCCACTGCCCTTTCCATGAATCAGGTTGATCACCCCATCTGGTAGGCCTGCCTCATGCATTATCCTGGTTAACATGAATGACAGCAGCGGAGAATCTTGCGGACTCTTCCATACGCATGTGTTACCACACATTATTGCTGGAATCATCTTCCAGAAAGGAACCGCTGAAGGGAAGTTGCTTGCATTGATGATCCCACATACGCCAAGTGGTCTCCTGTATGTGAAAAGCTCCTTGTCTGGCAATTCTGAGTTAACTGTCTGCCCATACAGCCTCCTTCCTTCCGATTGGAAGAATAGGCACGTGTCGATTGCCTCTTGGACTTCTCCTGCACTCTCCTTGAGAGTCTTCCCTATCTCCCTTGTTTCGACTCTGACAATGTCATCTTTGTAATCCATCAGCAATCTGCCCATGTTGCCAATGATTTGCCCCCTTGAAGGGGCCGGAGTCCTAGACCATTCTGTGAATGCACTTCTGGCGGATTCCAAGGCATCGTGCACATCTTCCTTTGTGGAAAGAGGAAATACTCCAAGGCAGTCATCCGTCCATGCAGGATTCCTGCTTTCGAAGGTCTCTCCATCACTGGAAGTACGCAACTCTCCGTTGATTATGTTGTACCCCATCACAGTAGGACTACCATTGGGGTTGTCTCTTTGTAAAATCTCGAATCCAGTCTCTAGTACGTGTGCCATGATAGTTCGCGGGCGCTACTTCTGAAATGAATTATGCGCATCGCACCTCTTTGTTCCGATAACCATTTTATCTCACGGAGAATCCAAGATTGCAGGGTTTAACAACCCCCGATGCACGAGAAGAAGTGGCAGGGAGCGGAAAATGACAACTGACTCATCAGAATCACTAACGTTGAGGGTCGCGAAAGCGATACCTAGCGACGTCGGTCACGGCAGAGCCAGAGTCCCGTTTGACAACGATCTAAATCTGAAGCCAGGGGATATCATAGAGATTGAGGGCGAGAGGAAGACAGCAGCCATAGTATGGAGGTGTAGGCCTGAAGATGCCAATCTAGGAGTAATTAGGGTTGATGGAATCATTAGAAAAAACGCTGGCGTAAGTCTTGGTGACAGGGCTGAGATTCGAAAAGTAGACATCGAGCCATGTACCAAACTGATCCTAAGCCCAGTAATGGCGAAGCAACAGAAGGTCCGATTCGGACCTGGAATAGAGGGATTTGCTAGAAGGGGCCTAAACAAGAGGCCAGTTGTAGCAGGAGATAGGATTTTCATCCCAGGAATGACCCTTTTCGCCGAGGCCCTACCATTTGCAATCGTACAAACCAGCCCTAAGGGAATTGTACAGGTTTTGCCAGACACTGAGATAGTCATCAAGGAAGATGCGGTTGATCAAGAAGAAGAGAATATGGTCCAGACCATATCTTACGAAGATATTGGAGGAATAGGGAACCAGCTACAGAAAGTCAGGGAAATGATAGAACTCCCTCTAAAGCACCCTATTCTTTTCCGTCGTCTTGGTATCGATCCTCCCAGGGGGGTTCTTCTTCACGGGCCACCCGGTACTGGAAAGACACTAATCGCCAAGGCCGTTGCATCCGAGACCAAAGCCCACTTTACCTCAATCAACGGACCGGAGATTATCTCGAAATACTACGGTGAGAGCGAGAAGCAACTTCGAGAGATTTTCGACGAGGCCGCAGCGAACGCACCTGCAATAATTTTCATCGACGAGCTAGATAGTATCGCTCCAAAGAGGGAGGATGTAACCGGAGAAGTTGAGAGGAGAGTGGTCGCCCAACTTCTAACCCTACTAGATGGAATGGGAGGTAGGGACAACGTCGTAGTTATTGGTGCTACAAACAGAAGAGACGCAATTGATCAGGCACTTAGGAGGCCAGGTAGGTTTGATAGGGAATTGGAAATTGGGGTTCCAGACAAAGTCGGAAGAGGCGAGATACTCGAAATCCACACCAGGGACATGCCCATCAGTGATGATTACAATCTAGATTGGCTTCTTGACAACACTCACGGTTTTGTTGGAGCAGACATCTCAGCCTTGGTTAGAGAGGCGGCGATGAAGGCATTGCGGAGATATCTACCAGAGATTGACTTGGACGAAGAAGAGATTGCCCCTGAAGTGATTGAAAAGATGGAGGTAAGGATGTCCGACTTCCAAGAAGCAGTGAAGGAGATTGAACCGAGCGCTCTGAGGGAGATCTACGTCGAGGTCCCAGAAGTTTCATGGGAACAGGTAGGCGGTCTAGAGGATGTCAAGGAGAGGCTGAAGGAGAGTGTTGAATGGCCACTGAACATGCCTGAAAAGTTCGTTCACTTTGGAATCAGCCCCCCCAGGGGAATAATGCTGTTTGGCGCTCCAGGTACTGGAAAGACGCTGATTGCAAAGGCGATCGCCAATGAGGCCAAGGCCAATTTCATCTCCATCAAAGGGCCTGAACTAATTTCCAAGTGGGTAGGTGAATCGGAGAAAGCCGTTAGGGAGGTATTCAAGAAAGCAAAGCAGTCAAGCCCGTCGATTGTTTTCCTAGACGAGTTTGAGAGCATCGCAGGAATGAGAAGAAGCCATTCAGGCGAGGGTTCTGATGTCATGAACAGAGTGGTGAACCAGTTGCTAAGCAGCCTAGATGGGGTGGAAGGAATGGAAGGCGTGATTGTTGTCGCGGCTACAAACAGACCCGAGATGATTGACCCTGCTCTGATGCGCAGCGGCCGTTTCGAGAGGGTCCTCCACATCCCACCACCAGACAGAGATTCCAGGTCTGCGATTCTGAAGATCCACACCAAGGACATGCCAATTGGTAAGTTCAAGATTGATGATCTGGCAGCAAGCATGGAGAACTACACCGGTGCAGATATTGAGGCAGTCTGCAGAGAAGCTGCGTTGATCGCCATGAGGGATGGGAAAAAGACAGTGACAAAGAAGCACTTCGAGACTGCAGTCGAGCGAGTTAGGCCTACTGTGACAGATGAGATGATGCAGTATTACTCCAAGTTGGAAGAGACTCTGACCAGCGGTCTCGAGTCAGTAAGAAGGCCATCAGGCACAATCTCCGGAATTGAATTGATTTGAGGAATTGTATGAAGACTACATTCACTCAGGAGATCCTGACTAGACAAGTTGTTGATGCGGCCGGCGATCTACTCGGTCACCTTGCAGATTTCACCGTGGATATAGAGACAGGAAATATCGTGGCAATATTGGTCGTGACCGAACAAGGAATCGACCCCAATGAACTTCCTTGGCCCACTACAGACGGACTTCTCGCTGTTCCTGTCGAGGAAGTAGCCAACGTTGGAACGGTCGTCGAACTCTCCAGATAAGTCGATGCAGGGCCGTTCAGGGTCACATAACGGTCATAAAACGAACTTCGGGCTCAACAACTGTAGTTGATGGGGGACGAGTGATGGTCGATTTGAATAAACTCCCGAAATTATTGAAATCTAGGAAGAATAGAAGAATAGCCCTACAGGCTTCTTTCTGGGCAGTACTACTACTCCTAATCCTAACAATTGCCGTCACATATGTCGTTCCTGGGCAAACTCAGCAATCGGCATATGGAGACGAATGGAACGATTTGGGAGAATTTAGAGAAGAACTCAATAGAAAGGGGGTCGAGACAACAGCTCTAGTTTCAAGTCCGCTTTTGCTCAGCGACCTTGATCATCCCGAGCAGACAATCTTCGTGATTTCTGGCGTGGAGAGGGACACCATTTCCCTCCCTCGATTCACCGGTGAAGATGATCTGATTCAGTTTTCCGAGGGAGACGGTTACACTTCGTCGGAGATCGTCGCAATTAGCGACTTCGTTTCCAGGGGCGGGACTCTTATTCTAATGGATGACTTTGGGTATTCGAGCAATCTCGCAGCAGAGTTCGGTCTTGAATTCACAAATCATCGCCTCTATGCGGACTACAGCTATGATAACGACCTCGGCTCAGACTTCGTTTGGGTCAATACCACCTCTGCGTTCAACTTCACATCTTCACAGGGAATGCAGACTAGCGTAAATCCATGCCTCAGGGATGTCGATAAGGATGGAGTTGTTGACGTTCTTGACGAGGATCCTAGTAATCCAGACGTCGGCGCTCCGTTTGTCACGGCCAAAGCAGCAGGTCTGTGTGCACATAGGTTCCAAGGAACCGACCCGTCAACAAATCAACCCATTTGGGACTGGACTCAGGACTATAGTCTGCTAACCAATACGCCCTCTGCATTCGAGAAGGCAACTTCCTACAATCCAGCTGAGCGTAGGTACGTCATCGCAAAGACTACTCAGGATTCTTGGATTGACAACAATGATGATGGAAACTACTCAGTTGGATCATTCGCAGCATTCGGTCTTGCTGGAGACGAACAGGGCCCCTTCCCGGTTTATGTGAGGTATTGCGAGTCAATACTTTGCAGAGGCTCAGAGACTGGAAGAGTCCACTTCATCTCCGATGGTTCTGTCCTGATTAACTCAATTTATGATCCCGAATCAGACTCAAGCTATCTGGCTGTACCCGATAACGACAATAGGAAATGGGCTCTAGATCTGGTTGCCGAGGCCCTATTGCTGAACGATAACGGAACTTCCCCGGGAGAGAACTCCCTGGTTATTTTCGATGAAAGTCGTCATCAGCAACCTACTATTTTCGGAGATACCTACAATCTTGTTTACTATCTCCTAATTTACTTCACAAATGACTGGATGGCAATGTTAATTCTGTTCTTGTTCCTATTCATATTACTCGAGGCGGTCCTAATCCGGAAGGAGGATCCAGAGGATTGGAGGCATGTTTTCCGAGTCGTATACTATGGTTTTGGGGATGCTGAGAGATACAAGTATTATCAAAGGCCAGAGAAAATCAGACAGGTCTTACTTACAAGGGTCAGGAATCTAAACGCCCTCACTAGGGAGGAGTTCGATGCAATGCCTGCTTCGGAACTGCAGGGGATGGTTAGAGACCCCGTTCTAGTGCGATTCCTATTCGAGGAGCGGAACTACAGGCCGGACGAATTGGTTGGTATTGTCAGGAGGATTAAGCAATGGGGAGAGTCTGGGGGGTCGACTAGAGTTGTGGACTAGGAAGGCGGCAATAATGCTTGCAGGCGGAATTAGCCTGATATTAGTTGGAATGATGATATCCAACTTCCAGATGATGATAATCGGCCTGACATTCATCGCATTCATCTCGATAAACGGTTGGATTGTAGGCCAGTCAAAACTAGAGATTTCCAGATTCGTGCCCCATTCAAATGTGTACAAGGGTGACCTAATCGAGGTCTCACTGACAATCACAAACAAATCATACAGAAGGACTCAGTTACTCGAGGTATTCGACAACGTACCTCATGAGATGAAGATAAGGAGAGGGATAAACCAGATTCGCCTGAACTTGGGCCCAGGGCAGTCAACAAAACTAGACTACATGCTCCGATGCCCGCTTCGAGGACATTATTCCATAGGTCCGATTTCCGTCAGATACCGAAACTCATTCGGATTGTTCGTCAATGAGTCTGTGATTGAAGACATCTGTGACATCACGGTATTTCCACAGGTCAGAGATGTTGAGGATGCGATGCTGAGGGCCGATGTACCAAAGATGTATACCGGCGCAACGACACTTCGAACACCGGGACCAGGAATGGAATTCTACTCGTTGAGGGAGTACCTCTCCACAGATCCAATTCGCTCAATCAACTGGAAGGCATTTGCCAGGACCGGTGAGATGATGGTCAATCAGAAGACTAGGGACGCAGTCACAGACGTTTTCGTGATTTTGGACACTAGGGAAGTTAGCAGAATTGGAACTGTACTGAAGAATCCCCTTGAGATGGGTGCCTCAGCCGCCGCCTCGCTGGCTAGCCATTTCCTGAAAAGAAAGGACTCGGTAGCGATGGTGACCTATGGTAGCAGAATGGACTACTTGCCTCCTGATACTGGTGATAAGCAACAGTACAAGGTTCTCAGCCGTCTAGCTTCAGTATCCCCATCTGGATCGATGCCCCTGCAGGCTGTTACCAACTCCCTATCTCCAAGGATTAGCCGCGGATCTCCAGTTTTCATCATCAGTAGCTTGGAGGGCGATGGAACTACATTACCAGCAATTCGAAATCTCGCTGGAAATGGTCACGAAGTCATCATCCTCTCTCCCAGTAGCGTCGACCTCGAGAGGTTGGTCAGTAGGATTCCTAGGATGGCCTACGAGGTACTCAAGCTCGAGAGGCAGAATAGGCTAACCGCAGTTTCTGGATATGGGGCAAAGGTAGTCGATTGGATGCCAGATGTTGAGTTGTCTCAAGCATTACTGCAGTCGAGGGGGTGAAGAAATGGAAATGGGTGAGAAGAAGTCTGAGGTGACTGAGACTCTGCATATTCCCGCATTGAGAAAGAAATGGCAGATTTTGGTCCTGCAGATTGTTTCCACTGCCTCGTTGCTCCTTTTGTTGAAGAGGATGAGCGAGCTTTACGGGCCGTGCAGCGATCAATTCATTATCGACAATAATGAAGAAACTTGGTGCCCCTCTTATGAGCACACTAGGGGTCTAATGTGGCTAGACAACGCGAATGGGCTACTGATCCCGGACTTCCTCCTAGGAGTCGGTCAGACTGGTGCAATGTCCATGATTGGGCCCCTAGCAATGTGCGTCTTCGCAACATTCGCAATCGAGCGTTATTGGTCATCATCCCAGGAGTTACAGACCAGGGTCAAGCAAGTCACAGGAGCATTGTTCGCTGCGTGGGTCATCATCCCATTCTTACTCGCATGGATATTCTCCACATTCAGAAATGGATTGCACTTCCCATGGAATAGCAATGACTCGATGAACCACATCGAGCACCTCTTCCACCCACTTGGCTTGGTGATGGAGATGGTTTTCTTAGGGATAGTCTTCGCACCTGTGCTAATCGGTCTGATTGGTATTTGGGGCCTGTCCAAGAGATCCATTACATGGGTAGTCGGATACTACATCATAGTAATTGCATTCCACGCCGTCCTCACATTCGAGCCAATTGTCACCGAGGTCGACGTGGGACTTAGGGCACTCCCTACTCAGATCGGAGAAGGAACCCTGTTCGGTGGCCTAATCTCCCCACTAGCCAGTTCACTGTTAGGGGTCGCAATTCTGATGCTCTTGTTCATGGAATCCGGAACGGCCGCCATCGGCCATATGGAGTACGCAGCCTCTCTCCCAGAGGAGTCCAAGCGCGATCCAGAGTACGTCAGGCAATTCAACAACGTTGTGAACTCTCACCTAATCCAACTGGTTGTCGTAGTCTCGCTAGTGGCCATTACCACTGCAATGGCACTGGCTTTCGACGACCTTATGATTTCTATCGTAGGGATTCTAGAGGGGACACAGTGGACTGGTCAGGTTAAGGAGTCCCTGGAGTTGCAGATGACATACGGCAAGGTAATCTCCGCTGGATTGTTCATCATCGCAGTCGCTGGTCTGCGGTTCATCGTACCTTGGCAGACCGTATCTGGGTATGTGGAATCTGGAATCGCCAGACTGAGGTCAGACTAGGCCCTGATTCTAACATACAACTTGCCTATCGAGCTAGCGATTAGCGGGATGGCAATAATTAGCCCACATACTACTGCAGTGAGAGACTTACCGCCAAGTGATGGCTCTATTGCAGAAGCTAATTCAGGAGCAAGAATTATCCCAATTATTGAGAGTAATACGAGTGACAATCTATCAACAAAAGGAGAGAAACTCTTACTCCCCACCTCAGTCCTACCAGGTAGCGACCCGGTCCCTTCCATGACATTCCGGTCGGGACTGGACGAATCAATTCACCGGAGGATGGGTTCAAGCCTATGCAATGGGACGACTCATCATGAGCGGTGAAATCGAGGTCCAGTCATGCAGCAGATGCCGCTCAGATGCAATTGTTTTCCAAGCATACAGCGGCCAACATCTATGTGGTCGGCACCTATACTCATCAATCCGTAAGAGAACTTCTCGTGAACTTCGACAACAACTCGATTTGCCAAAAAACGCAATCAAGGAAGACGGCTCTCCCTTCATAGTCCTCGTAGCCGTTTCAGGTGGTAAGGACTCCGCAGTCCTGCTTTCGATGATCAATGAAATCATCGGACGAAGGAGGGACGTAGAACTGGTCGCAGGATGTGTGGATGAGGGAATAGACGGATACCGAGCCCCATCCATGGAGTTCGCGAGGGAACTAGCAGAATCACTTGACATCAGATTCGAGACACTGAGCTACGAGGAGATGGGATATGGAAGAATGGACGAAGTAGTCCAGCTGATGCCCTCAATGGGAAAAAATCACGATGAGGCGAAGGGCCTCATGCCTTGCTCTTTCTGTGGTGTTTTCCGACGTCAGGGGCTCAATGCACTAGCGGAAAAGGTCGGAGCTGATGTCATGGCACTAGGGCATAATCTAGATGACATGGCCCAGTCGATTCTGATGAATCTCCAGAAGGGGGAGATTGACAGGTCGGTTAGACTAGCACCTCACACAAACTCGCAGATTGAGGGACTAGTTCCCAGGATAGTTCCTCTGAGGTGGGTGCCCGAGCAGGAGATACATGCCCATGCTCTGCATGCAGCCTTGCCAATCCACCATGGGGACTGTCCTCATGCCCCAGGTGCCATGCGCCAGCAGAGCAGGGCTGTCGTTGCAATGTTGGAGGAACTGACCCCCGGTGCTAGGCATGGTCTTCTACACTCCCTGGATCAGATCAGAGACCTCCACTCTCTAGCAAATCCAGATCTCAAGCACGACGTGAATAACTGCACCGAGTGTGGCGAGATAACCAGTCGAGATGTATGCCAGTCTTGCACAATGAGGGATTGGTTGGCGAATGCTTCCATGTGAATATTTTCACTGGGAATTACATTTCTGATTTAGATCAAATCAGATGATATTACCAATCAGCTCATCGATTTCCTGCCCTCGTCCACAGTAGTAGCACCTGACCTCCAGTGGCTCTCTCGAGACAACTTTCATCCTCTGGGGGAGAGGCTCTCGATCATTCTTGGTGATACAGTTCGGGAAGGAGCATTTCGCAATGTTAACCAGGTCATCCCCCAGTTCCACCCTCATCTTCTCCGCAACTGCATGATTCCTGATTATCGCGATGCTGGCAGCTGGTGCGATCAGAGCGAGTCTGTCTAGGTCTTCTTGGTCTAGCTCCCTGTCCTCAATTTTGAGAACATCCTTCCTCCCGAGCTTGTCGCTTGGTACATTCATCACCAGGGAAACTGGCGTAGCCCTCTCGGTGTTTATTCTGAGAATTCTGATTACCTGCATTGCGTAACCAGAGGGAATGTGGTCGACCACCGTCCCATTTCGAATCGCTGTAACCCTTCTCATCTCAGACATCAGCTCACCTTCTTCGGAACTTCTACACCAAGGCTCCGGCACAGTAGTGCCATTCTAGTTGGGACGCCATTGAATGCCTGCTGGAAGTACTTTGCAAACTCAGATGAATCTACACTTGGTGCTATCTCGTCCACTCTGGGTAGTGGATGCATGATAATCATCCCTTTCTTCGCACCCACGAGACTGGCCGCCTCGATCCTGTAAATCCCCGCGACCTTGGAATACTCTTCCTCATCAGGGAACCTCTCCTTCTGAATCCTTGTCATGTATATCACGTCGGCATCGGAAATTTGACCATCCAGCGACTCCGTCTCAGTGACATCTGCTCCGTGCGACTTCAAGTCGGAGACTATCTCTGCTGGCATCTTCAGCGAGGATGGGGAGACAAGTGTGAGGCTAGCACCGAATCTCACGAGTGCGTGAGAAAGGCTGTGAACCGTCCTCCCATACCTTAGATCCCCTACTAGAACTACGTTCAAACCATCCATCTTTCCATGGGACTGCCTAATTGTGAATAGGTCCAGCATCGTCTGAGTGGGATGATTCCCAGCCCCGTCCCCAGCATTCAGAATCGGAATATCAACCGCATCCGCACTGTATTGTGCCGCACCCTGCCTTGGGTGCCTGATTGCAGCAATGTCTGCATAGCCGTCAATCATTTGCATCGTGTCATACAGGGTTTCCCCCTTGGAAACTGAAGTTCCTACTGAGCTGAAGTTTAGGACCGAGCCACCAAGCCTCTTCATGGCGGTCTCGAAAGACATCCTAGTCCTGGTCGAGTTCTCGAAGAACATGTTTGCCAGGACCTTGCCCTGTAGAAGAGGGAGGAGAATATCTCCTTTGGCCACAGGAACTAGCCTCTCTGCATCGTCTAGTATAGAAACGATATCGTCATTGGTCAGGTCATCCATTGTGACTAGGTTGCCCATGGCTCTCTGTCTCTCGCGTATGCGCATCTCTCATATGCCTTGTCATTGGTAGAATTCATTGATTTCACCAAACCGGCGTCTTGATGAGTGATACTCTGCCCCCCAAGTTGCGATGATAATCAGCCGAACCCCGCTCAGAGTGTCCTTCTGCGGTGGCGGGACGGACATTGACAAGTTCTCGATGACCGAGTCATCTGGCGGCCGTGTTGTTTCTACTGCAATAAACAAATATGTTTACGTCACGATGAATCAGAGATTCGATGACAGGATCAGAATCTCATATTCGTCCATGGAGGATGTGGATTCAGTATCCCAGATCCAGCATGGACTGGTCAGGGAAGCTCTGCGACTAACTGGGATAGAATCTGGTGTAGAGATCACCACAATAGCAGATATTCCTGGACGAGGCACAGGGCTCGGCTCTTCTTCATCAGTCACGGTTGGCCTTCTGAATGCGATGCACTCATTCCAGGGCAGAAATCCATCAAATGAACAACTAGCAGAAGAGGCATGCAAGATCGAGATCGAAATAATGGGTGCCCCAATTGGCCGACAGGATCAGTATGCTGCATCCTTCGGAGGAATCAACTCAATCAGGTTTGGAGACGGAGGAGTAACCGTAGAACCGATCGAAATTGAGAATGACTTGGTATCCAGAATCTCCAGCAATTTCACACTAGTTTTCACAGGTATGACTAGAAGTGCCAGCAAAGTCCTTTCCGAGGAATCAGAAGACGAACAAGACAAGAGTAGTCGAATGAGAGCGATTCGCGAACATGCAGACAAGGCAGCAACAATGTTCCAACAAGGAGATCTAGACTCAATAGGGGACCTTCTAAACGAAACTTGGAATGCTAAGAGGGGCATTTCTCCAATGATTACGAACCATTCTATCGATGAACTACACGGCAAAGTCATGTCTTCAGGAGCAAAGGGAGTGAAGTTGTTGGGGGCCGGAAACGGGGGATTCCTCCTAGTCTACGGAGATGATGGACTGAGAGAGACTATGCAGAGCGAACTCGGGCCCGAGAACCGGATGTTCCCCTTGGACATAGATTTCTCCGGTTCCGTGATTATTCATGGAAATTCATAGGGGTGAACCGATGTCCTTTCTAATGAGAAATCAGGGAATAATCCCAATAATGCTGGCATCAATTCTAGTTGTACTAATCCCCCTGCAAGAATCGACCAATAACTTAGAAGAAAATGTCAAAGTGACGCAGAATTCAGATTTCGAGGGAAACCTGCTGAGTCCCCCAATCCCGATTTGGGGTCAGTCTTACCTCAACTTCACCAGTTCTATTTCTCCGAGTTCACAAGTTAATGCTACATGGTTCGCGGAGGTAACAGTCTCTGAGAGTTATGGTACCGATTTGCTGGAAAACAGATCGATGGGTTTACTGGGGCAAATTGATTCACAACTAGGCAACTCCGACGGCTGGATAAATTCAACAGAGTCTCAGGAATTCTCAGATTTGGTAGCTTCCTCAAGGGATTGGACCGACTCTGCTTCCGGTGGATGTTGCAGCTTTGACTACAACCCAATGGATGTTATTGGGCAGGTGGAAATTATCGTCCAACCCCCCGAAACAGGTCCTGTAAATCGGACCAATGGGAGTTGGAGCTGGTCTGAGTCGGCAACCATTTCTGGGACATCCGATGGAAGGACTCTGAGGCTAATCGACATCCCAAGGGCAGGTGCCATGGTAGAGGAGGTGCCCCTTGAGGTCAAACTTCCCGATGATTGGGAATATAGATACAGCCCAATGTCAGACGTAATATCCGGTAGTCCCGGATTATTCACAGTTAATCGATCTCAGGCCCCAGTTGCTTATGATATCAGAATAACGATTACCGAGAACATCCCTCCCATTATTGCCGCTTCCAAATCGCCTCTGACATCTTCCACTATCCCCCTAGATAAGCCCACATCTTTCTCCGCGACCTGTAGTGACAGCCCATTAGACTCGCCAGAAATTCAATGGACGCTGAGCCTCGAAGGGGAGGTAATTAGCACTCATAATAACCCGTGGTTCGAAGTTGTTCCATACGAGATCGGATTCTCCCACGGAGAGGTGATGAGTGTAAATGCCACATGCCTAGACTTCCATGGAGTCTCATCTAATTGGAATGATAATCCGACTGTTGACGGGATGATGCCAACATGGGTGGGCACCATGACGGTGGGAGATTCCCAAACCACTCCACTAGAACCTACAAGCCTCAGCCCAATCCTAGCTCCAGCGGGAACTACAATACGATTCGATGTGAATGGCTCAGATGACTCGACCCTCCCAGTCCTACTGGAACTATACTCCAACATTTCAGAAGGGTGGAGGCAATCGGGAATGTCCGAACAAACATTCGAGTTCACGGTGAATCAGGGTATGGGAGTAAATGGGGCCTACATGGGTATCAATCAAAGACATCAGGAGAGGGATCCAACCATGATCAGCGTAGCCCTACTGGTCTCCGATGATGCTGGAAACACCGCCATTGGACAATGGACTATTCAGGTTCTGGACTCAAATCCGCCAACGGTAATACCAAGACTATTTTCCAATGGAATAGAGATTGAGGTGGATGACGACCCCCATGAGGATGACGAGTTGATGCTGAACCTATCCCATTCCTTCGATGATTTGGACGCAATCGTCAATTTGTCATGGTCTATTTGGATAGACGACGAAGAGGTATCATGGGATCAACAGAATTGGTCAGTATCGGACTCAGTACCTATTCCTCAATTGACGCAGGGAAATCATGACATTGTCATCAAGGCGACCGATTCCAAGGGCAACACCAGGGAGGAGGAGATTCTGCTAACTGTCCAGCCAAGGACTGGAGCCCACATCAGGGTGGTCGAGGCGACTCTGTCAGAAGACTCCAAGGTTGGCGGGACAGCCATCTTGACGGTGATTGCTGAGAATGATGGGTCAGACCCAGCATTCGCAAGAGTTTGCCTTTTGGATATTTGTGGAAGGTGGACGGAGCAACCCTTCGTGTCTTCATTGGAAAACGGACCCGGGAAGGGAGTGGTCGAATTCCAATTCGAGATGGAAAACGAAAGTCTGGATGGCCTGTATTTGAATTGGGACAGCGCATCAGCAGGGACACATGGAATGATTCCACTGGAAGTAGAGTACAATACGGGCTCAGACAATCTGGACTCGATTATCCTGGTTCTAGCCATCGCTGTTCTTTCCTCCCTCATTATGTTTAACAAGTCACGAGCGGAAGTTTGAGAATTACCCAATCAAAACCTGCCCGTGGAACCGCATACATATTGACCCCCTCTGCCTGTTCGTAATCCATGGTGATGCTTCCAGACTACCCGGCACGAGTCGTCGCAAAACATCGCGGCAGGGTAGATAGGGCATCTCTAGTGTGCCAGTTCTTGCTTATCTCATTGGGTGCCTGGTGGATTTTCTCTTCATTTGGATCAGAAACCTCGTATATGGAGAGATTCGGACCCGGGGCGATTCTATTTTCATCGGCTCTGATCATGCCAGACCTTGTAGAATTCGGACCGATTCAAAGGACCAGAATATCAACCGTATGCTGTATTGCATGGCCACCGATACTTGCGTTTGCCGAGGCAAGCCGAATTGACGATGGGAATCTGGGCGCAGTAATTCTCCTAGTCCTGACCTCTGCAGCACTCTTCGCGTCTTCTAGACACATCCTTCGTTCAGATGTAAATTCGAGGAGATGGAGAGGGCTAATGACAACTTTTGGCTTTGGTCTGGCACTCCCGGTCGTTCTAACCGACCCAAACGTCGAGTCATTCCTAATCATCGGGATACCAGCCATGCTAACCACAGTCCCACCGCTTCTCACTAAGGATGGCCTCGAGGAGCAAAGGAGGTTATTCTCCGAGCGACTGAAAACCGCTGAGAGCAGAATCTTGGAATTGCAGTCTGGAAACAGCCTATTGCAACAGTCCAACTCCCTATTGAAGACTGCAAGGGAAGAAGGGTGGAAGAATCCAGAGAGAGGAATCAACCTAATCTCCGATGCAGAGATGGAGGCTGAAAGGATACTCTCCTTCCTATCCGATATTGAGGAGGTGAAGGCACAATCGATCGTTTCTATAGAAAGAGCAGAAGCAATAATCGGAAACCCCGGTCGGCCTAGGTCTATTTTCGATAGTGCGCTTACGGAGATAGATAATGGCTCTCTGAGAGCGGCTGAGAACAAGCTCAGGGAAGCCAAATCATTGGCTGAGAAAATAGAATCCCACTGGCAAGAAGCCAAAGATGCAATAGAAAATGCAGAGAAGTCGATATCAACCGAAGACGGTCACTTGGTAAGGGGGTTAATTTCTACCATAGAGGAAGCGAAGAAGGCAATGGCAGAAGAGAACCCTGAGTATGCACTGGCTATTGTATCGGAGATTCCCTCGCAGATGGGTGACGTCGAAGGACTAATGCAACGAGCCAGAAAATCACTAGATGATGCTGAGAATGAACTCTCATCATCAGGTTCCGACTCCATTACTGAACTCCAACAGAGGCTGGTTGAGGCTAACGAAGCCCTTGAGGGTGGCAACCCATCTCTCGCGATCGGGCTGTCCGACGGCGTAACGAGGTCACTTAGAGAGGAAGCGGAGGCGAAGACAGCGGTTCAGAGAGCATTGAGGCAGAGGAAGAGCATAGAAGACGGAATCCCACTAGGGGAGGTCGGTTCCGAATGGAGGGATAGGCTGGAGGAGGTCGCGGCTCTGGCCGAATCAGGAAATTGGGTCGAAGCCAACGTCACGATGCATGCACTGACTACAGATCTTGACTCGTTATCCTCCAGAAAGAGTGAGGCGAGAGAGATGCTGGATTTCCTTGTTGACGACTGGGGCAAACTCAGGAATAGGCTAGACTCATCAGGCGTTTCCGCAAATGATGAGACGAGGGTCGAAACTGAGAGGGTCTTATCCGAATCGGAGAAATCCTTGTCCGAGGGAAGGATAGACCTTTGCTTGGAATTGCTAGGAAAGGCAGACACGGCTATGGAGGCTCTCAGACGCCTAGTGTAGCATTACCTGCTTCTCACCGAGTCTCTCAATTACCACGACCGTCTCGCTGGAATCACGCGGACATGGTCTAGTGGTTATGACAGTAGGTTCCCAACCTACTAACCCGGGTTCAACTCCCGGTGTTCGCACCACCCCTTCGTTCTGTAGAGTTGTCAGTGACTCATGCAGCCAATTTGTTTAAATTACAGATGACGATGATTCAATCTTATGGACCAAACACTGGACATGCAGGTTGCCGCGCTAATTTTCCTAGCCGGCACAAAGAGCCTCGTCACTAGTGCGGACACTGGTGACGTTGAGATGACGACCGAAAAAGAAGTGGATTCGGAGGAACCGGCACCGTCGAACAATATTCCACTCAAAGAGCACTCTTTTACCAATCCTAACAGATTCCCCGGTTATTCTTCTGAGTGTAATCTGTGATACTACTGATTTCAAAAGGATGATTGAGGAGGAATGGGCATGAAGGCAGGCAATTCTCCAACACTACTGATGCTTTTCCTGATGATGACCGCTGGCTGTCTTCAGGCAGTGGATGATGTAGTCAAAGACATTGACAGAACTATCGATGCATTGGAAGGTGACTATCCAAAGCTGGATCTACCGGAAAGGACACGTTCTTCTCCTGTGCTCCAGAAGTACGATGCTTGCGACACACTTCTGGAGGACCTGAAGAGGGCTGTGTATGATGAGATGGTAGTTAATCTGGACCAGCAGAGCTACTGGCATTGGGTCTCGGAACCTTGGATGTTCAGATCTGGATTTATGGAAGTGGGTCTTGCTGAAGATTCGATGATGGCCGAATCAGCAGATGATGGAGCTACGGCTGGAATCGATTCAGACTCAGGCTCAAGGGAGGGAGAGTTCTCGGAAACAAATAATCAGGAGTCTGGCGTCGACGAGGCCGATTTCCTCAAGACAGATGGATTCCACATCTACATGCTAAACGGCCAACTACTGCTGATTATGGGTGTTCCTGAGTTTGGAAACCTGACCATGGAGTCCAATCTTTCGATCGAGGGAAACCCGACCCAGATGATGATCGAGGGCGATAGACTGGTAATATCCTCGTCTATCAACTACTGGAACCTACCTGCAGATAGCGACTTGCGGAATCTAATGGTCAAGGAGGTCACGGTGGAAGGGGATGACGATGGGGACGACTGGTTCGAAACATATACTTACACCAAGGTTCAGAGCCTAGTCAAGTACACCGTGGTGGACATCACCAACCGCTCATCTCCCGTAATAGAGAGGGAGATGTACGTCGAGGGCAACTATCACACAGCAAGGATGGTTGAGGGGACGGTTCGCTCGGTGACACACCTTTGGACATATTTCGATGAAATCAGGAATTGGGTCAAGCTTCCTGACGACTATTGGTCAGAGGATGACCTGGACATTAGAATGGCAATCTGGAACGATAGCGTGAATCAGACCATCTTGCAGAATGAGCAGGTTATCTCGGAACTAACTCTAGATGACTTCGTTCCGCATATCCACGAGATGAGGGAGGGGGAGATCTTCACCCATCCTCTGACATACGAGAAGTGCACTGAGTTCTCAGCCAGCGCAGACAGCGCAGGACGTGGATTCACGACAATCATGACAATCCGGATGCTCGAAGATGAGGCTTCATTGGAGGTAGACCACATCACCTCCTCGTGGGCCCATGTGTATTCATCAAAGGACACTCTGGTCCTAGCCGAGCCAGCCAACGACATGTGGTGGTTCTGGAGGAACTCAGACTGGGAGGATGCAACCAACATCCACTCTTTCGACATCAGTGACTCCAATCACACGACCTACGTCGCTTCTGGACGAGTTGAGGGAACAGTCAACGATCAATTCTCAATCAGCGAGCACAACGGAGATATCAGAGTCGCTTCGACCTCGGATAACTGGGGGATGTGGTGGAGAATGGGAGAATTAGACGATAACGGAGACCCGGTCTGGGGTGGCCCTACCAACCAAGTCACCATACTAACCGAAGATGGGGAGGGGCTTCTCGACCAAATTGGGTACATCGGCGGGATTGCCGAGGGCGAGACGATCTGGAGTGCTAGATTCGTTGGAGACAGGGGTTACCTAGTGACTTTCATGAACATCGATCCACTCTGGGTTCTCGACCTTTCAGATCCATCGAACCCCGAAATACTAGGAGAACTGGAGGTCCCAGGTGTCTCGACATACATCCACCCAGTCGGAGAAAATCACCTCTTGACCATCGGCATAGCACCAGGGGAAAACGGACTAGGGCTGGATTGGTCGATGACTCAGGTCTCCCTTTTCGATGTCAGTAATACGAGCAACCCTACTCTATCAGACTCGCTCATGCTTACTCCAGGATATGCGGACGAAAATTGTGTTGATATCATGTCTTGTGGTTGGTCATGGTCATACTCAGAGGCTACCTACGAGCACAAGGCATTCACGTTCTGGGCTCCAGAGTCTCTTTTGGCGGTCCCCCTTTCAACTCACAGGTACGTCTACGATGAGATCGAGATCGAAGGGAGGGTTTACTCACACTATGGGTACGAGTATGTCTCGATGCTCAAGATGATCAATGTCAATACCGAAAATGGGTCTCTGTCAGATCATGGCCAGGTTGAACACTCGGAATTCTACAATGAGGAGGGCCTGTCAAGCTGGTGGGCAGGATCAACCAGCATCAGGAGATCGATTTTCATGGGGGACTACGTCTACGCATTCTCTGAGGGCGGTGCCACAGTCCACAGGACGACGGACCTACAACTGATGGTCGAACTGGAGTTCCCCGCCAATGAGCCAATCGAATACCACTATCTACTCGTGGAGCAAGAAGTCGAGGAGGGTTCTGCTGAATCCTCGGAAGACACTGAAACTCACCCATGCAACGAGGCCGATGCAGAGGGTTGCGAGGATTAAGTCAGGTACTATCCGAATCTAAGAGCCCTACCTACTGAGCCAGGAGAGGCCATCGGGATTCCACGGAGTGGCCCATCAATCTCCCTCTTGTGGACGACTTCACCATCGACGATCGTGTAGCTCGGCCATCCGACAAGATCCATGCCATCGTAGGGGGTCCATCCAACCTTAGTCCAGGTATCTGAATCAGTAAACGTCCGACTAGTCTGTAAGTCGACTAGAGCCAAGTCACCATCATGCCCCTCGACTAGCGATCCCTTGTTCTGGATGCCGTAGACCTTGGCAGGCCCCTCGCACATCCAGCGAACCACATCTGAGACGCTACATTTGCCATCCATAGCGTGCGTAAGCATCAGAGGCAAAGAAGACTCTACTCCCGGCATACCTGCCGGTGACTTTGGAAACCCGACAGACTTTGCTTCCAATGTGTGAGGGGCATGGTCAGTGACTACACAATCTATCGTCCCGTCCTTGAGCCGCCCCCAAAGTGAGTCCCGATCCTCGGTATACCGAATTGGAGGATTCATCAATACCCGCTCACCTAACCTCTCAACATCATCCTGGTCGAACGTCAGGTGCTGAGTACAAACCTCGGTTGTTATCAGGTCCCCTTTGTTTTTCTGCAACCAGTCGGCCTCCTTGCCGCTAGTTAGATGGACGATGTGCAGCCTATGTTCGTGATCCTTAGCTAGAGCTGAGGCCCTCTTTGTAGCCAGGAATGCGCATTCAACATCCCTACACTCAGCATGAGAGGAAATGTCAGTACGGTGTCCGAACTCTGCAGTGCGCTGTTGCAGACGCGCCTCATCTTCTGCATGGGTTGCGATGATCCCCCCGGTATTGGCAAATATGTTCTCAAGATGTTCTTGCTCATGTACGAGTAAGTCTCCAGTACTGCTGCCCATGAAGACCTTGATTCCACACACTCCGTCCATACCTTCCACGCTCTGCAGATCCCTAATGTTGTCCTTTGTTGCACCAATGAAGAAGCCATGATGAGTGACCGACTTCTTGGAAGCAAGAGCGATCTTCCTCTCCAATGTAGGACGATTTGTCGCATTGGGACTGTTATTAGGCATGTCTAAGAATGCGGTTACTCCACCAGCAGCGGCAGCCCTACTACCGCTCCCTAGGTCTTCCTTTTCGGTATGCCCCGGCTCCCTGAAATGTACATGGGGGTCGATAGCTCCCGGAAGAAGATGCAAGCCAGATGCATCAATCACATCCTCGTCAATCATTGGCTCCAGACCACCACCTGCTGCTATTGTAGAGATCAAACCACCTGAAACACGCAAGTCTCCGTCAACTACTCGATCAGGCAACACAAGGGTCGCATTCTGAATAAGCAAATGGCCTTCCATGGGGGGTTCAGATGTAGTCGGAATGCTGGCATCACAATACTGTTACCATCATTCAAACCAATTTACACGTCCCGCGCGTTAAAATAACTGAGGCCCCAGCGAGAAGACAGCGGGTTGGAGTAGTCAGGTTATCTCGTCGGGCTCATAACCCGGAGACCGATGGTTCAAATCCATCACCCGCTACCAAAAAAAAGTGAAAGTGAAAAATCGATAGACTGCTCAGAATCATAGAGCATGAATACTTTCATAGAATCCCAAGGGGTCCTTTGTTTGTTCATATACTTCCGATTATGAAAGGGCGAATATTGGTGATGAGATGTCGGAAGAAACAGCTAGTGAAAAAGTGGAAGAAGAAGAGATAGTGATTGATGTGGATGAAACCGAACCCACGATTGAGGATTTGCCAGGAGTCGGTCCAGCAACAGCGGAAAAGCTTCGAGAAGCAGGTTTCGAGGACCTTTTGGGAATAGCCGTAATGAGTCCAGCAGAACTGGCAGAACAAGCAGAACTGGGCGAGGCAGTATCAGCAAAGATCATCGCTGGAGCCAAGAAACTGGCTAACATCGGTGGATTCGTCAGCGGTGCTGCACTTCTCGATAAGAGAAAGAGAGTACAGAAGCTCACCTCCGGGGCATCCTCGCTGGATGAACTACTAGGTGGAGGTTTTGAGACCCAGGCCATAGTCGAAGTATTCGGCGAGTTCGGAAGCGGAAAGACTCAGATAGGACACCAACTGGCTGTTAACTGCATTCTCGGCTTGGAGCAAGGAGGTCTCGATGGCGAGATTGTTTACATCGACACAGAAGACACATTCAGACCAGAGAGAATAGCCCAGATGTCAGAAGCAGTAGGAATTGATCCCAATGATGCACTCGATAGGATTCACGTAGCCAGGGCCTACAACTCAGCACACCAGATCCTCCTCGTCGATGAAATAAAGAGAATGGCCAAGAATATCGATGTCAAGCTGATCATAGTCGACTCCCTAACCAGTCACTTCCGCGCTGAGTACGTAGGAAGGGGGATGTTGGCCCCCAGGCAGCAGAAGCTCAATCGGCACATGAAGGAGCTGAAGCAAGTTGCTGACGTTCAGAATGCAATTGTCCTCGTAACAAATCAAGTCCAGGCCAAGCCAGATGCAATGTGGGGAGATCCCACAAGAGCAGTAGGCGGGCACATCGTAGCACACGCTAGCACATTCCGCCTATATCTCAGGAAGTCAAAGGGGGGCCGGAGAATTGCTCGCCTGATAGACAGCCCAAATCTACCTGAGGGAGAGGCCGTCTTTACCGTGACATCCGAGGGTCTGCGCGACTAGCGTAGGCCCCGGGGTCCGAAGGCTATACCGGTAAATCAGATAACGCGGCCTCCACAGTCCCCATCAGGGACATGAAGTGGCCTTCGTTGAACCCAAGCTCCAAATCAGCGGCGGAGAAGAGTTCCGGCAACGTCCTAGTGTTGCCTAGGGACATTGCATTTGCATAGTCATCTAATGCCTTCTGAGGATCACTCATCTGCGTCTTCCATAATTGCAATGATCCGAGCTGTGCTATCCCATACTCGATGTAATAGAATGGTACTCCGAAGAGATGACCCTGTTGCTGCCATGACAACTCCCTGTAGTCAGTGTGCCCCGTCCAGTCCATTTCGGAGCCGAATTTATCTCTAATTGACAGCCACACCTCAGCCCTCTCTTCTCTTGAATGACCAGGGTTGGCATAAATCCAATGCTGGAACGAATCAATTGTCGCAATCCATGGCAACAGGAAGGCTACTCCTTCCAAGTGAGCTCTCCTTGCCCTATCCGCCTCCTCAGATTCGTAGAACTTGTCCCACCACGGCTGTGTTAGAAGTTCCATCGACATGGATGCAACTTCTGCGAACTCTATGGGATAGTCCCTCTCGTCAATTAATTCCAGATGGCCGCAATAGAGTGAGTGGAATGCATGCCCAGCTTCGTGAATCATCGTCTCTAAGTCGCCCTGAAGGCCCGCGGCGTTCATGAAGATGAATGGCACCCTGCTCTTCTCGAGATAATACTGGTACCCCCCTGGTGCCTTCCCCTTCCTGGTATCAAGATCGAGCGTATCCATTTCAACGAGTTTGTCAAATTTACTTCCAAGGTCACTTGAAATTTCATGGAACATTTCAGATAGCTTCTCAACCATCTCATCCACGGTCTCAAACGGTTTTAGTGGATCTCTTCCATGAATATCCGGACCAGAACCCCCTTTCTCATTCACATCCCAAGGGCTCAACTCACCAATTCCTAGGCCATCGCGCCTATCCTTGTTGATCCTTTTCAAAATGGGCATACAAACAGACTCCACAGACTCGTGGAACTCCAAACAATCCTCGATCGAGTAATCGAATCTATGCATAGCTCTGAACATATATTGAGTATAACTCTCGAATCCAGCATTCGTCGCCATTTGATGTCTAATTGATATCAACTCATCGAATATCTCCGATAACCTCTCGCTATCTTCCATCCGCCTTGCAGACATGGCCATCCAGGCCGCCTGTCGCTGGGCCCTGTCGTTTGACTCCAGATATTTGCTCATCTGTGGAAATGTCCTTTCTTCACCCTCGAATTCAACTGTCATTGCGCCGTTAATTGTCTGTGCCTCTGTAACAAGCTCTGTTTGCCTAACTCCCAGTGGAATGTTCTCCTTCCTGAAAATTTCTACATCTGTCCTCATCCCTCTTAGCATCAGATCGTATCTATTGGGTAGTTCATCAACCGATGAGTGATTGACTATCCTCCTATTCAGTGCATCTGAGAATTCGGATAACTTGGGTCTAATGGTGCTCATGAAATCTAGGAAAGCCTCTCTCTTTTCTTCACTCTCGGTATCGCAAGTCATTCCAATGTACAGTAGAGCACCGGTTTCCGATATATGCTCTGCAAGCTCGGAGGAATCAGAAATCAGACCCTCTAAACAATTTGAGCAAGTCAACTCTCTTTTCATCAGATCGTCTGCTAGAGGCTTAATGTTCTCCCAAATCTTTGCATCAAAGACATCTGGAACGAACCCACTTGCCATGGTCGAACCTCACTTCTTTACTGGCTTTGGTCCAAGTGGAAGAGGACCTTGCTCCCTAGTCCACTTAGCACATTTCCACTCTTCTACCGCCGCTTCCACCTTCTCGCGAATCTCCTCCAAGTCCGGATGGTCGGGATTCCTCTTTTCTATCCAACAAGCTGTGCAGTACCTTTTCCCTTCATGACACAGGAAGTTCCCTGATGTACATGGGACACTGCAAACGTTGCATTTTCCGAAGCCGTAGAACTTTGGCATGTTACGAATTCCTGTCTTGTGACACGCCTATCAACATGACTGCTGAAACACCTCACCTCAAATCGGAAAGAGCTAGGTGACTCATGAACAAATCCTCTATTTCCATAATTTTTGCTCCTTCCAAGCAGCTTGAACCTATCCTAACAAGTCCACTAGCTGTTGGTATTGGCCGACTAGGCACCAGAGAACCACCTAGATGCTCAATTAGTCGAATAGCCTCTTCTGTAGATTCATTGTAGCTTTCCAATGGTATCGAGAACTCACCGAAACCATCCCCTAAATCTGAGTCTGGAAGCATCACAATCCAGGCAAGATTGTCATCTATTGCAATTCCAGCTCTCTCAAACGCCTTGTTGATCTGACGAGTCCCCGAAACTAGCCTCAGAAATTCTGCATCGGGCGTCTTTGCTACCATCTCCCCCGAGGCCTCATTCCTCCTTAGCGCATACCATGCAGTCCAGAGGTGGACTTCACTAGCCGCTGCATCGTATGCTAACATCATCCATCTATTGCTAGGTCTCCATTCGTTAACGATGGAAACCATAGAGAATACGTCCTTGACAGGCTCCGGAAACCTAACTCCCCAAGCAGGAAACCATGGAACCAGATGGTGCGCGTCCATGCATCCCGATGCGGTTCTGTTGATGAATCTGATTAGCGAGTCCTTCTGACTGCCTTGATCGCTGAATCCACCAGTTTGTCAACTAATTTTGGACTCCACCCTCTTAGGTCAGATAGCCTAGATTTATCCCTATCCGTTATCGCAGATAGATCAGATATGTCGTTTACACCAAGTGTGTCGGACATTTCCCTGGCTCTAACCCTTCCAACACCCCTAATCGCAACTAGTCCTAGGATGTCTGCCTTGCATCCATACCTAACTCTCCGGTGAACTTCGTCAATGGATTCGTACAATGTTTTGTGCGCCCTGCGGTCCATACTTGCCAGACCCTCATCCTCAGACAGAATTCTTCGCATTGCATAAAGGAGCCACTCAATCAACTCAACCCTACTTCGTAAATCCCCAGCTTGCACCCCCCAATCATTCTCTATCGAATCTAGTGAGTCCTCGTTCATCCACGAATTTACCACCAGTGCCCCCTTCATCCTACGCTCTTCTTCGAGGTCGGTTGGCGTGGAAAGTAGCTCCCTTTCACGTCCATGCAGTGCTTCTTGTATCGCGCCATAGTCATTCTTCCTTGGCCAAAGAGGAAGGAAATCAGGCGTACAAGAAGCTAGATGGAGTAGGCTCAGTGGTGAAACCTGGCCAATCTTGTCTTCTCCCGAAATAATGCCTATTGCCTTCATGAGACCATCTTGGATGATCCTGCCAGAGATTGGGTTCAGGTAGAGTCTCGAAACCCTCGCTCCCAGTTGAGTAGGCGAGTATGTCATTGCTGCCGGTTCTGGAAGAAAAGAATCCGACGGCTCGTACATGCTCGCCTTCTTGAAACCAAAAATCGCCGGTCCCCTCCTCGGTGCTAGTCTCCTTGGCGGCTCTTCATTCGGGATGAGGTCCAATCCTGGTATTGCAGTGGCCGAGTTTGCCCATGATGGCATCTCGTCTTGCCAATCCTCCTCCTCTCTTTCTTTGGTTTCCGACTCTTTTATCCTCTTCTCAACTTGCTCGGACTCCCCTTTTCTCTCTATCATTCCATTCTCACAGAGCCAGTTCAGAACATCGTCAGTTCTAGCCTCAAGAGTCTCCGGATCCATTTGACTTGATAGGAAGGTCTTAGAAAGAAATCTTGAGATTGCGTCTCTATCATCAATTCCAGCCGTGGCGACGATAGAAAGGATATGAGCAAGTAGAGCCCCGTCCTCTTCAGCATTCTGAGCTCCAGGGTTAGCCAGTTTCGAGGTAACATCTTCCGGACCTCCTCTGAGGTATAAATCGATTAGAGAGTCCTCGTCTTGCTTGCTCTTTGAAACTAGGAATGACTCTCCGAACTCATCGAAACCCGGTCTTCCGGCCCTGCCCATCATTTGCCTCACTTCCATTACCGGAAGAGGCATACTTCTAGCTGCAACCGTACTCCATCTCCTAGTATCTCTGACAACAACCCTACTCGCTGGCAGGTTTACTCCTTGGGCTAGTGTGGGCGTAGCCACTATGCACAACAGATTGCCAGTTCTGAAACCTTCCTCTATCACTCTTCTTTGAGAAGATGTAAGACCTGCATGATGGAAACCAACGCCACCTCTTACTGCATTTGCTAGTGCCTTTGCCGTCACTGAACTGCTCTCCCTAGAAGACAGTGAATTTGCCATTTCATCCCAGGATTCAGTCATTGAATCCGAGAAACCATGACTCCCCGCATCTAATTTGGATTTTACATGCTTTGAGAGCTCCCTTGCTTCCTTCTGCGCAGAGGATCTCGAAGCCACGAAAACTAGCATCTGCTTCTTCATCTCTGTCGTGTCGTCCAGAACAGAATGGAGGTTCTTGTTCACCCCGCCATCAAGCCGCTTCGACTCAGGGAGAGAAAAATCCCCTCCTGGGCTTTCGACTGAGTGGTATCTTAGATCCAAACCAGTCAGAGTGCCAGAATAGAGGGCGATTGGCCTCCATTCTGACTTGACTAGGTCGGCATCCAACCACTCTGCCAGCTCATCGGCGTTTCCTACTGTAGCCGAGAGGGCTAGAATTTGCGCACCTTCGACCCTGTGCCTAATCCTGGACAGCAATATCTCTAGTGTCGGTCCTCTGCTTGGCTCTTGCAGCAGGTGAAACTCGTCGGCAACTACAATCCCAATGTCATCCATCAGAGAAGGTTTGGAACGAAGCATCGAGTCTAACTTCTCACTGGTACAAACCAGTACGTCCGAGTCTTCAACGAAATTATTCTCACTGCTTCTATCTCCAATCGCTAGTCCCACCTTCAAATCCACACTTTTGCAGATCTCATTCAGTTCTCTGAACTTCTCTGAAGCAAGAGCCTTTAGCGGGACAATGTAAACTCCCCTCATCCCCTTCAAATCGTTAGACAACCTGTGCGCCATTGTGATATGCGCTACTAGCGATTTTCCACTAGCCGTTGGTATCGCCAGCATCAGATTCCTTCCATCAAGGGAATTTGGTAGGGCTCTTGCCTGCGGAGGGAATAATTGACTAATACCCCAATTATCTCGAAGCATCTTCTTCAGTCGTTCGTCTATTTGGAAACCCTCGAGGTCAACCATTTCGACCCCCGCCTCGTCTTCCATGGGGGGACTTCAATTCGGCCGTTCTAAAGGATGCCGAGGGAGAGTCAACTCCACCTGTGGAAGGCAGGATGCCCCTCATTAACAGCGACGAACAAACCCTCCCCTGTTGCACACACCTTGCCTTCTGCGGAAAGCACCATCATCACGCTTGCCCGGTCTTCTCCAATTTCCATTACTTCGCCAGTTACACTAAGGGTTGCCCCAAAGGGGGTTGGCCTCCTCAGTTTGATGCTGTATGAAGCTGTGACTGTACAGGGGGGCTCCGATGAACCCGATTGATCCATCAGAGCAATTGCCGCTGTCCAGTTTCCATGGCAGTCAAGCAGAGTCCCGATTATTCCCCCATTTATCATTCCTGGAAATGCTTGATGCTCTTCAGTTGGGACGAACTCCATCTCAAGTCCATTTTCCCCCCTGAAAGACCTAATCTTCAACCCGTCCTTATTGGATGGGCCGCATCCAAAGCATATGCTGGATGGCGCATGAAGCTCTTGTACGGACTTCTCACTCCCTCCCTCCATGACTGTCGAAAACCCTCTTTGAAATTGAATATTACCAAAACCGCCTTACGTATTGTATTAATTCACGAATCCCTCGGGCTGACAGTGAGTGACGGCGATTCAGCCAAAGGCGACCCCTCTTCTAGCAGTAGTGAGGCAAAACTTCCCCCTCGTGCGAAGAAGAGAAGGTTCGCACCTATCAAGATAGCAAATCAGATTCCAATGCGAAGACGGAAGGAAATCGAAAAGGCTCTTGGGGAGGTGGGTGAGAGTCCCACCAAATGGTCTCGAAATGGAGGGACCAAGAATCATGTCTTCATGAGGAAGAGGATCAAACCCGGTACGATTAGACACATGGAGTATGACCTTCTGGATGTTGAGATTGGCGAGTCATGGCCAGTTCCAATCAGTGTTATCCATGGTTCTCGCCCCGGTCCGGTAGTGACTCTTCTGGGGGCTATTCATGGGGATGAATTAGTTGGCCCTCTAGCCCTGACTTACCTCTGTGGCCCCAACTTCATGGGCCCAGACAGGGTGATCGATGCAAGCTCTCTGTCTGGCACAATCAGAATCGTCCCTATCGTAAACCTCCCTGGATACAGGAGGATGATACGTGACTTCCCAGATGGTAGGGATCTGAATCGATGCTTCCCTGGGAATCCAGACAGCAATACCACTTCTAGAGTGGCTCACAAGCTTTGGAGCAAACTCATCTCAACTAGTGACTATGTTGTCGATCTTCACTCGGCAGCAAAGGGAAGGACGAATATTCCTCAGATTAGGGCTAATCTTGCTCATGCAAGCAGCAATCGAATCGCGAGGTCGTTCGGAATTGAGACAATCCTGGATAGCGAGGGTCCTCGGGGATCTCTCCGCAGGGTAGCCAACCAGGAGGACATAGCCTGCATCACCTACGAAGGAGGTGGTTCGGACGAGGCGGATCCGGAGTCTGTTCAGATCTCCATGTATGGGATAATCAATCTCCTCAGGAGCCTTAGGATGCTGCCCGGATACCCGAGCAAGCCCAGATTCAGGATTCTGGCCTCTGGATCGGTCTGGATCAGATCAGATCAGGGCGGCCTTCTCGATGTCCTCGCCCCTGCAGGGAGCTTCGTCGAGGAAGGGGAGATTGTGGCCACGATCACCGATCCAGAACTTCCTGGGGTCCAGCACGACGTCGTCTCCCCCATCAGGGGATTGCTAATCAGTTCAGCTACTCATCCATTCGTAAATTCAGGATCCCCAATCGGCCACCTGCTTCCAGTCAAGAGGGGCGTGAATACTCTGAAGAGGAGGCTAGATGACGAGGGTTGTTTGATCATCAGCGGTTCTGATGGCGAGCCACCATGGAGGGAGGACGAGGAAATCGAGGACATCGCCGTCTTCGGAGAGTGGTCGGGAGGCTCACCAGACGCGGAGTGGGGGCCAGCTGGTTCCACAGATGAAGAAGAAGACAACTGAAGGCCTTTCTGATCAGAGGGTAGTCACTGAGAAATTAGATTTTACTTGTTTTCTCGAGTGCAGAACGTTGGAGATATTTATTGATAATAAGAAACCAGTCCAATACCGGGGGCACCAACATCCAAACTACTCCACATACTCTTTTTCAATCCAGTTCCGAATCAGTCGACAGAAAACGACTATTTTCCCAAATGAAAAGAGATTGGTGGGAGTTGGAATCGTATTCTGAGATTGTCAGAAAAATACGCCATTATGCAGCCGAAGGAAAACTTCGTCCAATAGCAATAGTCACATCAGGGCCCATTTCCGATTCTTCAATCGAATCACTTGAATTGGAACTCTCTAGGGCAATCGAACTTTCAGGAATTGAATTGCCAGAGGCAATCTTGTCGTGGCACGCAATAAACCATAATCTAGATTTGAGAAAATCAGAAGAGGTGGTTAGAAGACTAAACTCGTTGGGCGCCTCTTTCGTCCCCTCCGGTCATTCAAACTCCACAACTCCATCCGTGTCAATGATGATCGACTCAAGGGATTCGGTCCAGGAATACGTTGACTCGATTGAACATGACCCAATCATATGCTGGCTCGATTCAGATTTGGAATTCTCCACACTAATTGCTGATGGTAATGAGGTGAAAGTCAGGCAACCATGGCCATGGGTGCATATGGTCTGGAACGAATGGACTATTCGGAGCGATGTTGACATTTTGGTAGGGGATGTGACGGGGGATCCTCCAGTACCAGCATCCTCGACAATACTCACCAACCTCAGAGACCTTGCACAACTTGGTAGGTTGACCGACTCTTCTCGTTGGTCAATCCGTGATCCTTCTTATGACCTATCTGAGATTCATTCCTCTGATGCTTGCTTCCCAGCCATATCTGGAAACTGGTTGGAAGGAAGTAAAATTATGGAGGCCCTACTTTGGAAGGGTACACTCAACCGTCCCTTGGTAGCCTCTTCCAATGTATTGCTTGAACCTCACAGACCTTGGTTTGTCCGAGGAGGGGTAACAGTAGTTTTCAATCGGGATGTGATGAGAACCCCAACACCAAGGTTCGTTGTCAATGGCGTGACTGCAAGGAGGGGTGACAGTTTCTGGCTGATTCGAAATGTCATACTGAATGGATTCGTTTCAGGGCATTTCTCTTTCCCACTACTTCATCGACGTACGCATAAGAGCGAGGGGGTTGAAGAGTTAATTTCGTCATTCGAGTCAAGATTGCTATCCGATTTGTTAGGGGCTTCAGCACTAAAGGGGACATCGAACACACTTGGGAATGATAATTCTAGCCTCGTGAAGGAGATTCGCTCTGCACTATCTATCAGGGTGATGCAATCCCGGAGAGTTCTATCAGGCGCTATGGAAACTATGCGTTTTGTTAAAGAGGAGATCCCAAATCCTGAATTTGGGATAATTCTTGGAGCACTGTCGAAATCCCTTGGAAACTTGGATGAATTGGATGTAGAAGATTCAATAAACATCATGTCTACTCAGATTTCAGATTATTTGGAGGTTGATGAAAATGGAATTTTTTTGGACAGATGATGATACAGAGGCTACTCGCTCAATTGTCTACGAGTGGGTTAGAATGATGGCATATGAGGGAAATCCAGAGGGGCTAAGAGAGATTCACTTGGATGTGTGCTCAAGACTGGAGGATCTGGGATTCTCCATTGTACTCGATCACAATGAGGATGCCCCATATAGGCCATTAATTTCTGCAGTCCGAGAGTCAAATAGCAAAGGTCGTTGGCTGGGTTTCTGGGGGCACTATGACGTGGAGCCAGCAATAGATGAAGACTGGTCAACAAATCCATGGGAGCTGGTAGAGGTGGATTCTCGATGGATCGGACGGGGAGTTGGAGACAACCTGGTGCCCCTGGCGCAAAGACTGGTGGTCTTCGAGAAGTTGGATAGGAGCGTAAACATCGCATATTACTTACAGGGGGAGGAGGAGATTGGAAGCCCCTTCGCTGAATCTCGCTACGGTTCACTGAAGATTCCCCCCATCGACCTATGGATTGAAGAAACCGGTTACTTCTACAAGGATGGCCGTCAGCGATTCATGGTTTTGAATCAAAACGAATTCCTCGATGTTATTCTCGGAAAATTACAGGAGGTTCTCGAAGAAGACGGTCGTGGATGGACTGTACGAAATCGACCTCTGAACAAGGCTTTTGGAGCAGATAGATGCCCTTGTCTCAACCATCTCTTGGGTGAAATACCATATCTAGCAATCGGGCCAAATGACGATTTCAGTACCGTGCACGGCATTGACGAGTCCCTAAACCCCTCGCTATTGCCCATCTGCGCCGAACAGTTGGCCAAAATTGTAGAGGTCATGGCGGAATGATTGATTTCAGAGTAAATGAAGAACAGGCAATGTCCTTCCTATCTTCGATCGGGGCCGAGAAGATAGAATGCTCACCATCTGGTTTGCAGAATTTGATCAGATCCTCCCTCTCAACGGTTCCATTCACGAACATAATGATGCTAGCACGTCCAAGGAAATCACCCACGAAGGAAGAAATCATTGACGATATGCTATCCCTAAGAGGAGGCCCATGCGGACACTACAACCCATTCATGAACGAGATTCTTAGGCACTGCGGATTCGACTCTAGCCTGATACCTGGGTGGATGAGGGGGCAATTGTCTCACATGGCTATAATT
>Ga0208764_10000275_pt1 | contig 31784 bp, 28 predicted proteins | sample ETNtaG_18_FD_185762 | JGI IMG/M metagenome (GOLD analysis project Ga0208764, IMG submission 185762) | Marine microbial and viral communities from oxygen minimum zone, Eastern Pacific Ocean - ETNP201302SV91 (SPAdes) (version 2) | ecosystem: Environmental > Aquatic > Marine > Oceanic ... | reverse complement strand
TTTGATCCTGCTCAGTATTTCATCATCCATGGCGCAGGCTCCTTCACACGTTCTTGGCTGTGGAACCGATCGGGGGCTTGAGCCCCCGACACGGCTCCCAGTTACGTCATTACCCGGTGCCCTCAAGCCCCGAGGATCATGTCGAGGATGGTTCCATCCCCGTTAACGCTCATGTAGAACATTATCATGAATACAGCGATTCCACCCACTACGGGGTTGATGTCCTTGAACTTACCAGAGCCTGCCATGATGGCGCAGTAGGAGATGATCCCCCATGCGATTCCATCTGCAATCGAGTAAGTGAAGGGCATCATCACCATTGTCAGGAAGGCGGGCACCGCCATGGTCGAGTTGGACCAGTCGATGTCGGCTGCCTGCCTCATCATCATGGCACCCACTACGACAAGGGCGCAGGCCATTGCGTATTGCGGGATTGCCGCGAAGATGTTGGCGAAGAATAGCCCGGACAGCATCAGAACGCCGACAGTGGCTGCTGTGAGGCCGGTCTTGCCGCCCTCCTCAATTCCAGCTGCAGACTCGATGTAGGTGGTGGTGGTGCTCGTTCCGCAAAGCGCGCCGACTATGGTCGCGGCGGCGTCGGACATGAATGCCTCGTCAGAGTTCTGGAGCTCGTCGTTCTCGTCGACGTATCCTGCCTGGCGGCCAACAGAGTACAGGGTGCCAGCGGTGTCGAAGATGTCGACGAACAGGAAGGTGACCATCACCGAGATGAATCCGCCCCATCCGAGTTCGGACCCGGAGATGTCTCCGAGTGCCGTTACTGCGGCGAAGAGCGTTTCTTCAGGTAGGGCGGGGAGCTCGGCGAGCTTCGTGGGCCACTCTGCTACATTTTCACCAGCGACTCCGGCAACGAATTCGCCTTGGACTACGCATTCGGATTCGTATCCGTTCAATACGGTGCAGTACTCTACAACTGGATAGCTTTCGTTGTAGGGGTCGTTGACTCCAAGAATCCATCCGATTACCGAGACTGCCAAAACTCCGAGGATGATTGCTCCGGGGGTCTTTCTTACCATCAGCACAGCTATGGTGATTAGTCCGATCATGGCCCAGAATGCACCCGATGCCAACGGATCCATCGCGCCTGTGTCTCCTAGATTTACCAGCGTGGCGTTGTCGCCTTGCACCCAACCCATCTCCCTCAGGCCGATGATGGCCAGGAACATGCCGATACCGGCGCCCGTGGCTATCTTCAGATCAGTGGGGATGGCGTTGATCATCGCCGTCCTAACGCCTACCTGGGGTAGTGAGAGAATCAAGAAGATGACTCCCTGCACTAGGATCGCAGCCAATGCGATATCCCATGGCACTGCCATCGCCCAAGGCGCGGCGACCGTGAACGCGAAGTAGGCGTTCAGGCCCATTCCTGGCGCTAGAGCGAAGGGTAGATTCGCCCAGAACGCCATGACCATGCATCCAACGAACGCGGCAACCGCTGTCGCGAATAGGGCATCCTCGAAGGGGATGCCTGTCGCAGACAGCATTGACGGGTTCACTAGAAGGATGTAGGCCATTGTCAGGAACGTTGCAAAACCGGCTCTTACCTCGGTATTGACATCGCTCCCTGCTTCCGTTACTCCAAACATTTTGTCTAATGCTTCCATTTTTTCACCATTGTTTCTTTTGTAGCGGTGAGTTTCCACTCACCTGATGGTGCCAGGGACACTACGGCTTATGTATAATGCGTGAAGAATGCCATATTTCCCTGCTCTGGATTACGATATGGGTATCTCCAGAGCATCGTCATTAGAGGGGATATGGACCTGTGCTTCCACTCCAATATCTTCTGCGAGGGTCTCGGCTGCAGCCTCGTCAGCGTGGAATAATACCACGTGAGATGGATTACAGTCACTGGCGAATTTGCACAAGGAGGGGTGATCGGCGTGGTTGGACAGGTCGAACTTGTCGATCTCGAGTGGAATCCGTGTCTGCTTTCCGAAAATAGAAAGGGAGCCCTTCTCCAGCAATCGCCTCCCTCCCGAGCCCTCGGCTTGGTAGCCAGTCAGTAGAATTGCATTGGAACCGTCATGCCTCAGCCTGTTCAAGTACCAAAGTGCAGGGCCCCCATCCAGCATTCCACTTGTCGTGACGATCACGTCAGCACCTAACGCCTTCTTTCTGTCCGACTTCCCGGTGACCCTCCGGGACCATCGGTAAGCAGCCTCCATCGCACGGGAGTCCTGGATGAACTCGGGGCATCCTAGCCATTCCCTGGTTACCCTGGTACCCATCCCATCGTAGTGGACGTCGAGGCCGGGTGCCTCTCTGTGTAGGATTCTGAGAATGTCCTGCCCCCTTCCGGAAGCGAAGGCCGGAACCAGAGCTAGCCCTCCCCGGGAGACGACTTCCAGCACTCGGTTGACGAAGCGTTGTTCCTCCTCTGCCCTATTTGGGTGAGTCCTTCCCCCATATGTCCCCTCTAGACAAAGTATGTCGCAATCCACTGGAGTCGCCTTGGGTGCGTTGGGACTGTCCCTAGTATCGATGTCGCCAGACCAGAGGATCGTTGCATCCGGTGTCCGAATCTCAATCATAGCAGCTCCGGGGATGTGTCCTGCCGGATGCAGGCGGCATTTCCAATCGCCGACATTGAACCACGTGTTGAACTGGTGAGGCACCCACGAGTCCAGGGCAGTCTCCATGTCTCTCTTGTCCCATGCAAGAGGATACCCCTCAATGTCAGAGACCTTGTAGGTGTCAGCCCACATTATTTCCGAAACTGCTGCAGTGAGATCGGTGCCGTGTAGCGTTGTCCCATGGTTCGTAAGCCATGGGGCCATCCCGATGTGATCAATGTGAGCATGAGTCATGATGGCGTGTTTCACTGGAGGGGCTTCCGAGGGGTATTTGGGTGGTTTTGTTGGGGCCAGTCCATAGTCAATCAGGACCCTTGTGCCGGATTTGTCCTCGATAATACAACCTACGTTTCCCACTTCACGTGCGCCACCCAGGAAGTGCAGTCTTATTCCATCCGGAGCATCGGTTGGGTATGTTGACGAAGATCCTGCCGTGTACAGTACCACTGTCATGGTCAAAGGTAGGCGGGATATGAACCACACCCCCTCCCCATCCCCCCTATTTCCAGTGGACGGTGATAGAATCAAAATGGGAAGTAAAGCTGTGAACAATGTAACAATTATAGTATGCAAGCCGAAGAACTTCAGACGGCTGTAATAACCATCTAAAAATAGAGATTAGAATCTCTTTTTTCCTGAAAAATATCGTTCCAATAGAAATCAGGGGGTACGGGGGTAACTTTGAGATGGGGATGTCTCTGCCCAACAATATGCCTAGGAAGGATGCGACAGTCTTCGTGGTGGACGACGATCGTTGCTTCGGTTGTGCCGCCTGTGTCGCCCTGTGTCCTGTCAACGCTCTGGTGCTCGAAGGATTACTCGCCATCGTCGATGAGCCCAAATGCACACACTGCGAGCACTGTATCCCAGCATGCCCGGTTCATGCGTTGTCGCTCGTGAACGAGAATCGGACAGGTCTCATCGGTGTGCACGCATGACCAGCATAACCATTCTAGGCGACTGCCTTAGAGCGCTATGTGTCGGCCACCACATCCTCGACGTTGCACCTGAATCATCGGTCTCCATTATCACGGACAGGGCAGAGATTGGATTATTCGGCGAAGTCCCCGGCTTAATCTCGTCTTGGCCACCCTGCCCACCACATTGGATTTCGGATATGTCCTCGCAGACGCCGACGACATCTTCCACAGCGGTTCGCGGTTCATGGCTCCTCAAAGCCATGGGTATCCAGCTTTCGAAAAGAGGTTGCACGTTCCTCCTCAGAACGAGGGTAACTACATCCTCGAAAAAGGAGGTTCGATTCGTTGGCGCAGGACCGATGGGTAGTGGGGAGATTCAAGCAGATCACGTTTTGGACCTTAGAAATAACAGCCTTGAATCAACACTATGGTATGGTTTCGTATGTAGGACAGAGGACACTCCTGAGAGCACCGTCCTTGGGAGTAGGGCCGATGGAACTACAGAGATATGGGCCCAGGAGAAACCGGTTCACAACGGCATTTCCCTTCAGGAGATGACATGGGCCGGTGGCCACCCGTCTGATTACATCTCGGGAGAGGTTCAATCGGGGATACAACTAGCTCAGACTATTGTTGATACAATAATACACCCCGTTGAACAGTAGGTGAGAACATGGGAGCAGTCGGCGAATACATGTGCGACAGGACCCACGGAACCAGACACGCGATAGTCATAGATCCAGCCGATCAGACACCCGAAATCGCCGCCAATCGAGCTCTAGCTGCAGCGCATGCAGGCTCCAGCATGATCCTGGTAGGAGGGTCCTCGGACACGGACATGGACAATGTGCATGCCACCATCGTCGCAATTAAGGAAGCGCTGGAACTGGTGACGTGGGCAGCAAGCCAAGACTCTGACATAGATGGGGCATATGGGCAAATCCCCGTCGTTCTATTCCCTCAGGGAGCTGCAGCGCTGTCCCCAGCAGCAGACGGAATCACATTCATGATGCTCATGAATTCAATGGACCGGCGCTTCTTGATAGGAGAGCAGGTCAAAGGAGCCCCCTTTGTCAAGAAAGCAGGAATAGAACCCGTCTCGATGGGCTATCTGATCTGCGAGCCCGGCGGGAAGGCTGGCCAGGTCGGCAAGGCCGACCTCATAGCTCCCGACCAAACCGAACGAGTGGGTGCGTATGCAATGGCAGCGCAATTCCTCGGATTCAACCTATTCTACCTTGAGGCGGGTAGTGGTGCAGAGTACCCGGTAAACTCGGAATTGATCAAGGCGGCCAGGGAGTCATGCGATCTCCCGATCATCGTCGGAGGAGGAATCCGGGACCCCACCGCCGCAAGAGCTGCCTCCGAGGCCGGTGCCGATTGGATAATTACGGGAAATATCACGGAGGAGTACGATGATGCTAGTGAGCTTCAGGCGGTACTCTCCGATCTGATTAGCGGTATTGGTTGACGCACTAATCGCAGGCATACTCATACCACTCCCCCGTGGTGGGTAATCGTGACTGAGGCGACCTGTCCCTGCTGTAACTCTGAAATGGCGGCCCAGGGCGACCTCGTAGAGGGGCGCATGCACTACTGTGGTTCCTGCATGGGGATTCTGGCCAGTGACCGATGGCTGAATTCGAATATGAGGCAGACAAACCTCAGAAATCTCCGGCAATCTGTCTTTGATGGTCAGCCCGCCGGATACCGGTGCCCCACATGTCAGGGGGAGATGGTGAAGGGGCTGGTCACAACCACTAGCGGCGCTTCGATAGAAGTGGACGGGTGCCTGAAGTGCGGCGCTCTTTGGTTCGACAACAGGGAGATTGAGCCATTCATTCCAGACATCAGAGAGAAGGCAAGCCTCCCGGACGACTCCAATCCGATACTACCCGTGATTTCTGGGGGGGTGGCCGTCGCAAAGACAGTGATAGCGGACCTCTTCGGGGCGGTCGGATCTCTCGCCGGCGGCAGGAACGCGGAAGACTCCGAGGAGTGAACGCCCACTTCGCTCTGTCAAGAGTCCGAAGAGAGCCGGTCAATCTGGGCTTCCATGTCTAGAACCAGAAGCAGCAGCTCCTCCTCGTTCCTTAGGAGCCTTGCATTCTCTTCTTGTAGCTCGGCCAGTCTGCTAGACTCGGCCTCCGCACCTTCTCTGCGGGCTTTCTCGTTCTGCACAACACTCTCTAGTTGCCTCACCTTCGAACTAGCAATACGCAACCTCTCCTCAAGGTCGCCGACCAACGCGCCATCGACCCCCCCGCTTTGGGAGATCAATTCCGCCTCCCTAACTCTGCGCCTGAGGTTGGCCACCTCTCCCTCCAACCGAATCATGTCATCCCACCTGGATACTACTTCGTCCACCAACCTGTCACGAGGAATGTCCGCCAAACGATCTCGCAGACCTCGCCCTTCGTCCTCGGTTGGGGTGTTCACTGTCATACGAACTCGGAATGAACCAAACAGACGCTCACTTGAACCTTGAGGAACTGTCTACCCGCTTCGGTTAAATCAGGACCCTATCTCGGTCGCGCCATGAAGGCATTCAGAGCGCACGGTTCGTACAGGGCTGGCAAGAGGGACCAACCGTTCTCAGTGGACCTTGTGGCCACAGATGAAGACGATGCAATGGAACGGGTCCTCTCAACATTCGGTAGCAGGCACAGGGTCACCAGGAGATTCATCCTAGTCGACGGCATCGCAGAAATCGATCCTGCGATTTCGAGCGCCCCGGTCATCCAGGCCCACTTCGGAACCCCGGAAAGGCGACCTTCCGCTCCCAAAACAGAGGAAGAGTGACGACAGACCGCGTAAACCTGCCACGATAATGGGCAATTCTGAAAGGTGACGCATCAGGAGGTCGCCCACATGAAGAAGTGGCTGATGAGGCAATATTGGCGAATTCAGCAGAGCCAGGCGATAATCGGTCTGGGCTTCTGGACGGCAACCATCACGCTCCTAGTGTGGCCCTACGTATCGTGGAGGTTCGAATCGAACGAGACACTACTGTTCGTCCCCATGACATACATCGGTCTGATAGGAATCGCGACCACCGTCCTAACGACCGTCCTCCTAGCTGGATTCTTTTACGATGTGACTTTCGGTTTGTGGAGAGACCACATCACAGTAAACCAGGAGAGGAACCCCTTCACTACATACAAATTGAATCCGACATGGGGCCTGGTGATAGCACAGACCAACGAGATACTTAGACGAGTAGCCCCCGAGGACGAGGAGGTCCAGAGGTATTGCAAGTTCGTAGATAGGATGTTGATTTGGAACTCCAAGGAGGAGATATGGGCCAGAGCGATGTCCTCATGGAAGGAGATTATGGGAGATGAGGACCCGTTCCTTTTCTACCTCGATGAGGAATCCAGAATGAGCCTAGAGCGGGCAGCAGACAATCTTGAGGACTTCTAGAGGTCTCCCATGCCGTTCGATCCCAGCGAAATAGTCCGAATCTCTATTGAAGCAGGGCAGGCGATAATGGAGGTCTACGAGTCATCTGAGGGCATCGAGGTTCAGACCAAGAATGACGATTCGCCGCTAACGAAGGCGGACCTCGCCGCTCATGACGCCATCGTCAGAGGCCTGGCATCGATTGACCCCCACATACCAATCGTTTCCGAGGAAGGGAGAGTCGGCAATCCGATGGATTCCGACTCATCTTGGCTGGTAGACCCCCTCGACGGGACAAAGGAGTTCATCAAACGCAACGGGATGTTCACCGTGAACATCGCTCTCATGAAAAGGGAAGGGGCCCGTTGGAAACCCGCCTTCGGAGTCGTGCACGCCCCGGCTACCAATACAACGTGGTTCGGAGGCGAATCAACCCCTGCCACCCGTATAGCCGAATCAATTTCGCAAACAATCTCAGTGAACAACAAACCCGGCAAAGCCATCAAACTCGTCGCAAGTGGCAGCCATCGGGCGGAAAGAGACGAGAGATTCGCACAACAACTCGGGAGACACGACTTAGTCAGAATGGGATCATCTCTGAAGGCTTGCGTGGTTGCAGATGGAACCGCCGACCTCTACCCGAGGTTCGGTCCTACTTCCTGCTGGGACATCGCAGCAGCCCATGCGGTCGTAGAGTCAGCAGGAGGTTTCGTAATAGGACCGGACTGCCGTTCATTGGACTATGACTTGGTGCGGGATGTACTCAATCCATACTTCTTAGTCTCATGCAGTGCCGATTGGAATGAGATTTGGACTCAGAATCAGGATTAAATGACCGACTCCGGTCGGCGAGCCGTTCAGGTGTGGTAATGGGGAACAAGGTAGTTTGGCTGATTGGCCTCTCAGGAGCCGGTAAGACGACTATAGCGGAGGCCGCGGCAAAGAGGTACGGGGCCGAACTCCTCGATGGAGACACGATTAGAGACTTCTTCTCGAATAACGACTTCTCAAGGCAGGGAAGAGAGAGACACCTTCTTGGAATCGCGAAGATGGCTAGACTGATGTCCAAGCACACCCCGGTGATTTGCTCATTCATCACACCTTACGAGGACGTGCGAGAAAGAATACTGGAAATCCTGCCTCAGAACTCGATAATGGTGCACGTCTCAACTTCTCTAGAAGTGTGCGAGGATCGGGACGTCAAAGGCCTTTATGCCAAGGCTAGGTCGGGGGAGATCTCCAACTTCACGGGAATTTCGGATCCGTTCGACAAGCCCCAGTGCGCACACATGACCCTTGACTCAAGCGGCGCACCGGGCCACACCGTGGACGACATGGTCGAGGAACTCTCGCACTTGTTCGAGAAACCCAAGGCGGTTTTGCTCCCTGGTCGTTGGCAACCACTTCACGTGGGGCACGAATGGCTGATCCAGCAGGAGCTAGACAAAGGCAAAAGAGTCATCGTCGGGATACGAGATACCCCAGTCACAGATTCCGACCCATACCCTGCACATCTCCGCAAGCGAATGGTTGAGCACAGATATGCCGATGAGGACGTCGAGGCTTGGATAATGCCAGACATAGAGGCCGTTTCTTATGGTCGCAAGGTCGGCTACGAGGTGAGGGAGGCCCAGGACATTCCTGCAGAGGTTTTCGCAGTCTCCGCCACAGGGGTCCGAGGTGGAAATCGGGCAAACGTCTCAGAGAGAGTAATGGAGTTCATGATAGCCGAAGGAATCTGGGACGGAGAGTGAATTGCCCTCAGATTCCACCAAGGGATTCGCACTCATAGCTTGCGCAATCGTCCTCCTGTCCCTTTCTTTGGAATTGATGCAGAATCACGATGATGCGGATAGGGAGTATGAGAGGGAATGCGACCTTCAGTACCGGGCGTTGAATGGCAATGTCAGCACTCCCGATTGGGCGGTTTGTAGCGAATTGGAAGACACCCGATCTAGGAAGGCTATCTCGTTCATGGCTTCGCTGGCGGCATTCGTCATATCGGGACTTATGGGAACGGTCATGCTACTGCCAGGTGATGAGAATCAGAGATAATTGAACCAGCGACGCCTTCATTGCACCCCTTGCATCCCGTGGTACATGACTGAGCCTGACAGGGCAGAGCTTCAGCGATTGGCCCAACTGGTTGAGGTGAACAGGGAACGCCTCCAGGCGATGGAGCAGCAAATCCGAAATCTAGAGGGAATCAAAATTGAGCAGGAGCACGCTATTGAGGCACTGCAGTCAATCTCAGATGATGGAGCAAAGGGCGCCATGGTTCCATTGGGCGCCGGCGTTCAGATTGTGGCAGATATACCCGCAGATGCAGGTGCGGTGGTAGACATAGGAAGCAGAGTACAGGCAGAGAAGACTAGGCCGGAAGCCCTCGAGATACTCAGAAAGAGGAACGATGAGTTGAACGGAATCATAGACTCGGTTTCGAAGGAGCACGACGAGCTCGAGAATCACGTGGTCGCGTTAGCTAGTAGGTTCAATGAGATAGCCAATGGGATTCAGGACCCAGGGGCGGAAGGCCAGAAGGAGCCCGAACAAAAACAGACCAGCGAACCAAAGAGAAGGCCGAGAAGAAAGAGGGGAACCGAACTAACCCTGGATGACTGAGGACTTTCCATGGGGCTCTTCGATCGCTTTCGAAAGAAGGTCAAGCAGACCGATGACGATTACAGCTTCTTGGCGGATGAGGACTCCGAATTGGCAGAGAAAGCGATTGCCGAGAGAGAGGCCGCGCTAAGAAGTATGAACCAAAGGGAAAAAGCCCCCGAGGAAAAAGCCGAACCTGATAGTGAATGGGACGATTTCGAAGACGAAATCGTAGACCCATTCGCCACTCCAAAAAACTCCAAGGAGAGGAAGCGAGCCGCTCGAGATCAAGCCAGCAAGCCATCTCATCAACCCTCAAAGACCTCGAAAAGCAATCCGATGGACTCAACCACGGGGAGAAGACTAGCAGAATCCGATATGACCTTCGAAATCGACCTATCCGAATATCACACTAACATCGGCGGGATGGTGATTAGTGGGGGGCCGGTTCTGGATGAGATACTCGATGAGTTGGAGGACGAACTACTGTCCTCGGACATGGGTCACGATGCAGCATCTGAGCTAATCACCAACCTTAGGGCCCACCTCATCGGCTCCAGAGTTAGCAGGAAGACCCCGCTCAGCGAGGTCGTCGAGAGGAGCCTGAGAGGGGCGCTCCTGGCTCTTCTCAAAGCCGGATACTGGGATTTCGATCGAACAATCAGGGATTTTGTGTCCGCGGAGTCTCCCGTGGTCATCATGATGGTAGGCGTCAACGGAACAGGAAAAACAACCACATCCGCAAAGATTGCCAAGAGGCTAGACAACCAAGGATTCGGAGTAGTTCTAGCTGCTGCAGACACATTCAGAGCAGGTGCCATAGACCAGCTAGCGGCTCACGCAGAGCGATTGGGGATCAGGTGCATTAAGAGCCAGAGAGGGGGAGACGCAGCAGCCGTCGCAAGGGATGCCATAGAGAGTGCGAAGGCCAAGGGCGATGAGGTAGTCATCATCGACACTTCAGGCAGGATGCAGAACAAGTCCAACCTGATGGAGGAACTCCAGAAGGTGCATAGGGTCACCAAGCCACACCTGGTAATCTTCGTCGCAGACGCCCTCGCTGGAAATGATGCAGTTACCCAAGCCGTTGAGTTCCAGAGGAGACTAACCTTCGACGGCGCTGCACTTTGCAAACTCGACACGGATGCCAGAGGCGGTGCCGCCCTGTCGATTTCGCACGCTACCGGCCGACCAATTATACTCGCCGGAACCGGCCAGGGCTACGATGATTTGGAACCGTTCGATCCTAACTGGCTGGTAGACCAACTACTTTCATGAGCCAAACGACCAGCCACTTCTTGACCCCCATCCTATGTGGGGCAACCAGATGACTTCGGATGACAAGCCGACTGCCCTCATAGTCCATGAGAACGGGATTACGGCAAGCAGGCTGAAGTCGATAATGAGCCAGAGGGGATGGGTCTCCCAAATCTGCAATGACGGGGACAAAGCCGTCGACGAGTACGTCAAGATGAAGCCAAATATGGTATTCATGGGACTAAACTTGCCAACGATGGACGGGCACGTAGCGGCTCTGGAGATCCGCGAGAGCGATCCAGAAGCGCGAGTCGTATTCGTGGTGAGCAAATCCCGCTTGAGCAAGGCAAACGATGCAGCCTACTCTGCCGGGGCGGTCTCTGTGCTCGTGACTCCCCTCACCAGGGCCGATATCGACCAGAAGTGGGTGCTGATGAATGGCCCCATCCCAAATGCACCCGGATTGGCGGACCTAGATGCTCTCTACCCCGACATAGAGGAAGAGCCACCCGCTCTTCCACCTCTCCCTACACTCCCAGTGGAAACCAGCCAGACCGTCGCCCCCCCATCCCCGTTGCCACCCCTCCCAGAACCTCCCGGGCGGAAGAAGAGAGGGGGACTGCGAATCCTGATTCTTTTGGCTACGGTGGCGTCCATAGGTTTCGGTGCAGCATTCTACCTCGGATTCGTGGAAATCTAGCGACTCTTCTCTTCCACGAACTCAGCCACTACTCCTCCAACCATGCTGCTGCCGATTGGCGTATCTGTAATGACCTCCACAGAGACACTATCATCGTACAATAGACTCTCATCCAAGGCAGATAGCCTCAATCCGACCCTCCACCTCTTCAGAACCTCGAAAAAAACGTACGCAGCCAACCCCAGAAACACAATTGCGGAGCAGCCCCATGCTACCACGTCCCCCGTCGCTGCCAAGCTATCTCTCCAACAGTGCTCCCCAGGAGGTAGAAGCATATTCACGTGCAGCAGAGAGCGGGTCGTCCGACTTGTGGATACCAGATCCCACAATGATTGCGTCGGAACCAGCTAGAACTGCTTCTGCCGGATTCCCGTACCTTTGTCCTAGGACCCCTTCCTTAGCACTCAGATTTACACCCGGAGTCCAAATCATTCGACCATCTCCGACCTTGGAACGGAGCTCCTTCAAATCAGACTCAGAACTACCGTTTCCGATGTAACCCAACACATGAGGAGAGGCCTTGCCGATATCGAGAGTACTTTCGGTATATCCATCGACTAGAAGATTTCCAGAGCTGGACATCTGAGCCAGAAGCAGAACGCCTCCGATCCTCTCTACCTCGTCCCATGCCGCGGCTATCCCATCGATGACATCCGGACCACTGACACTATGGGAAGTGACTAAGTCGGCCCATGAACGAATATCATACAAGCCCCCCATCTGAGTCTGAGCTACCCTGCCAATATCCGCGAACTTCCGATCTTCGAATAGCAACATCCCCTTCGAACGAGCCGCATTCACTACCCTTGTCCAGCCATCCATGTTGAAGCCCTCGACCATGTCAACATGAGTCTTCAGTGCGCAAACGTACTCTCCCACTTCTTCGATTAAATCCACCATTCCGTCCACTGTGGGGAGATCCGCGGCTAGTACCACCAACGACTGTTTCTCACAGGCAACACGCATGAACTCGTGAGACAGTGGGTGCGCGCAACTCACCCATCTGGGGCCCCAAGCATCCTCCGCTTTCATCCCACAGTCCTGTACTCGCCTGTTTGTGAAGTCTTCCCCCTTCTCAGAAATATGAAGCCCCGTCAGTTCCCGCCAGCACCATGCATCCAGCGGCACTGGTCGGTCTGGGGGGCGCAATTGGCTCGATAGCACGCTGGGGGGTCGCGGAAACGATGCCCGCCGGAACGGGCGAAGTCCCATGGGCAACAATTGCTGTGAATCTCTCGGGGGCCTTCCTCCTTGGCGTCCTGATGGCCGCCTCATTACAAACGGAGACGCTCCTGTTCATCGGCACCGGACTATTGGGGGGATTTACCACTATGTCCACATTTGGAGTCGAGACAGTCGGCCTCCTCAAGGACGGAAGCACGTCTGCAGCAGCGGTGTACGTCGGACTCAACCTATTGGCACCAGTAACAGCATGGCTCGGTTGGCATTTGGGCGAGGCCTTTCTAGCATAGGGTGAGAGAATGCCTACTGAAACCAACAACCGACTCTTCGAAGTTACGACAAAGCAACTCGATGATCTCCCCGATGCACGCGGAGAGAGCGTGAGATCGATGCTCAAAGCCGACCATGGAATTGACGTGGCCTCAGTTCGTGTTATACTCGGATACCAAGTTATATCCGATATTTCCGACACTGACGCAGAGTCCCTGATTTACGACTTGTTCGCCGACCCGGTAATCGAAGTAGGATTACAGGATTCTAGGATGTTGGAAGTTTTCCAGTCCCCTCCCGAAATAGCAATTCAGGTCGGCTTCAAGCCCGGCGTTACAGACAACTCTGGCCAAGCAGGCCTGGATGGACTGTTGACCCTTTTTCCTGACCAATCTTCTGCCATGATTGCCACCTTCATCACCTATGCCTTCTGGGGTGTCGACGATAGAATATCGCCAGGAGAATTGGCAGCCACCCTTCACAACCCGATGATCGAGAGGGCGGCTGTGGCAGGAAGAGGCGACTGCTCCAAGGGGGATTGGCCACTTTTGGGGTTCCCTGAGGTGCCTCCAGCAACCTTCCAGGAGCCAGCAACAGTCGATTTGGAGGTCAATGACGACGAACTAATAGAGATTAGTGAGAAGGGATTATTGGCCCTGAACCTCGATGAGATGAGGGCGATACAGGCACACTACCGCGACCCCATGGTCAGATCCGTCAGGGAAACGATGGGACTCCCCTCGAATCGCCCCACCGACGCAGAATTGGAGTGCCTAGCACAGACGTGGTCAGAGCACTGCTCACACAAGATTTTCGCTGCCAGAATTAGGCACAAGGACAAGGTGACTGGCGAGGACTCCACGATTGACTCCCTGTTCAAGACCCACATAATGCAACCCACCCTCGACATCCAGGGGGACGTAGATTGGCTGCTAAGCATCTTCCACGACAACTCCGGGGTCATTTCTTGGAATGACGATTGGAGCGTCTGCATCAAGGCTGAGACCCACAACAGCCCCAGTGCGTTAGACCCCTATGGCGGGGCCATTACCGGAATAGTGGGGGTGAATCGGGACATCCTCGGTACAGGTCTCGGGGCCAGGCCTATCGCTAACACCGATGTATTCTGCTTCGGACCACCAGACTACTCGGGAACCATCCCCCCGGGGCTCTTCCATCCCTCGAGGGTATTCAGAGGGGTCCATTCAGGAGTCAGGTCGGGGGGAAACGAATCGGGAATTCCGACTGTGAACGGAGCAATAGTGTTCGACGAGAGGTACATCGGCAAGCCACTGGTTTTCTGCGGCACTGTTGGAATCATGCCACGTTTGCTTTCCGATGGGAGGGAGAGCCATGTGAAAACCCCCCAACCGGGTGATGTTGTCTACATGGTAGGGGGCCGTGTCGGAAGCGATGGAATCCACGGAGCCACCTTCTCCAGTCTTGAGTTGACTGAGGAGAGCCCGAGCTCCGCAGTCCAGATCGGCGATCCAATCACCCAGAAGAAGATGCTTGACATGATACTCGAGGCGAGGGATGCAGGGCTGATCCAGGTCATCACGGACAATGGGGCCGGGGGCCTATCCAGCAGTGTCGGCGAGATGGCAGAACTAACTGGCGGGGCGGAGTTAGATCTCGGCACGGTTCCTCTGAAGCAGGCAGGACTCTCCTCATGGGAGATCCTGGTCTCAGAATCACAAGAGAGGATGACAGTGGGAGTCAGACCAGAAGACTGCGCTGACTTCGAGGAACTAGCCGCGCTGCATGAAGTGGAGGCCTCCGCAGTGGGTTCGTTCACTGACTCCGGTGCCTTCATTGTCCGTCACGGGGACACCCCTGTCGCCAATCTCCCTCTCCAATTCCTTTTCGACGGCTGCCCGCAACTAATGCTTGAGTCGGAATGGCAGCCCCCCGTCCATTTGCCAGTCGAGACACCCGACCAGGACGAGGCGGGAATGGGGGTGATTCTCGGCAGGCTGCTAGCCAGGCCAAACGTCGCTAGCAAGGAGTGGTGGGTCCGGTCCTACGATCACGAGGTCATAGCCCAGAGCGTGATCAAGCCATTCGTTGGGGCAAACCACGATGCTCCAGGGGATGCAGCAGTTATCGCCCCGTTGCAGGGGGGAACACAGGGTTTGGTCATTTCGAATGGCATCGCTCCTAGGTACTCCGACATAGACGCCTATGCAATGGCTGCCGCCTCTGTGGACGAGGCCCTTCGCAACGCGGTCTGCGTCGGTGTGGACCTAGACCTCATCTCAGGCTTGGACAACTTCTGCTGGCCTGATCCTATAGAATCGAGCAAGACTCCGGATGGGAAGTACAAGCTCGCTCAGTTGGTTAGGGCAAATCGTGCTTTGGATGATGTATGCAGGGCATATCGTCTGCCTTGCATCAGCGGGAAGGACTCCATGAAGAACGACGCTATGCTGGGGGGCGAGAAGATTAGCGTCCCACCGACACTCCTTTTCAGCCTCCTCGGGAATCATCATGACGTACGCAAGGCAGTTTCATCCGACTTCAAGAAGCCGGGTGATGCCATATTCCTAATCGGCCAGACGCATCAGGAACTCGGAGCCAGCGAACTCTCCTATATGCTCCGAGATGATGGTGCGGGAGGCATAGGGGGAACCGTCCCGGAGATAGAGCCCGAGAGGAATATGGCTGCCTACAGGGCCCTGACCGCTGCGATGGGGAGGCAACTAGTGGCCAGCGCGCACGATTGCAGCGACGGCGGACTCGCCGTGGCATTGGCGGAGTGCTGCTTCGGTTCAGACTCCGGAGCGATGGTGGACATAACTCCAATTTGGTCCGACTGCGATAATCTCGACAAATGGGGGGCTTTGTTCGGCGAAAGCCTCGGCAGGATTCTGGTGAGCATCAGTCCGGATGACAGGGATGCCTTCGAGAGATCCATGGAGGGCGTCACCTGTCACTACCTCGGTGACGTGTCCGAGGGGGATGAAATCTCATTCAGTAGGGAAGACGAAGTCATATTGTCCGCATCCATGAAGATGCTTAGGGAATCATGGAAGGGAACATTGCATGGAGGGGGGGTATGATGGAGCCAAAGGTAGCAGTGCTTTCCGGCTTCGGAATCAACTGCGAGACCGAGACCATGGCTGTTTTCGAAATGGCCGGAGCAGTCGCCGAGAGGATCCACGTCAATAGACTGGTTAGAGGGGATGCCAGACTATCCGACTACCAGATAATGGCCATTCCGGGGGGCTTCTCATTCGGGGACCACCTGGGAAGCGGAAGGCTACTAGGAAACCGACTCAGATTCGGACTAAGAGATCAGGTCAGGGAGTTCGTGACATCCGGCAAGCCGGTCATAGGGATATGCAACGGTTTCCAGGTCCTTGTGAAGATGGGTCTACTGCCAGGCGACGACGAAGTCAGCCTAACTCAGACTGCGTCACTAGCACTGAACGACAGCGGGCATTACGAGAACAGATGGGCAACTCTGGAGTTTGATTCGGACAGTCCATGCATTTGGACAGACGGGCTTGAGCGTATCCGAGTCCCGGTTCGTCATGGCGAGGGCAAGTTTGTCACTGACGATGCCTCTCTGATGGACAGATGGGCCGAGTCAGGCCAGTTGGTCGCGCGATATGTGGACCCAAACACCGCATACCCCAGTGCTGGAGACGACACACTACCCTACCCTATTTCCCCAAACCAGAGCTGGAGGAACGTTGCGGGAGTATGCGACCCCTCGGGTCTAGTTTTCGGATTGATGCCGCACCCAGAAGCAAATCACTCAACATGGCTAGGCGCAACGTGGACTAGGGAGGGCCTAGACCACGGAGAGGGAGAAGGAATGGCAATTTTCCATAATGCAGTCAGGCACGTCCTGGAAGCCTAGGCTAAAATCTCGAGGACTCTCTTGAATGCTGCCAGCACCAAGACCACCACCAGCAGCCCCCTGATTCCACTTTGGGACGACACTCCTGATCCATACTTCGAACCAAGAAACCCACCCACCAGTACTACGAATGAAAACGGGAAAAGTAGACTAGGCTCCAAGTCAAGCCTACCAGCCAGACTTGCTCCGGCCAATCCAGCGAGTGAGTTTAACCAGACGAAAAGAGAGGTCGTTGCAGCCGCCTCCTTCGCCGTAGCCCACCTACCCAGCATTAGAGCCGGTAGAAGGAAGATACCACCCCCCAAGCCGATCACTCCACTAGCCAAGCCAATGACCCCTCCGACTGCCATGGCCTTGGTAGCACTGGGTCGAACCGCCTCTCTAACCCCTGCGTCACCTGAAATCAACCGCCAAGCCGCTACGATCAACGCTAGTGATAGCAGGACATCATACACGTCTCCTTCCACTAGCATGAAACCCCCAATTGCAGCCATGGGAACGCTTGTGGAGATGAATGGAATCGATAGCCTCCTGACATGGTGTCCAGACTTGTGGTAGTGCCAGAAGGCAATCCCAGCTACAATCAGATTTAGCGACCAAGCATATTGCTTGAGCCAAATAGCCTCGGACGCTGCAAATGTCGTCATCGACAGGACAGCCAGGTATCCCGAAGCCCCTCCGAGGCCAACGGAAGAGTACAGGGATGCCACTGCGAAGAGGGCCAATAGGACAAGCACCAACTCAGTGGAAACCACGAGGACCGCTTTGGGAAGGACACTTCAACTCCACCGTTTCTCGACACCCATGGAGAAGGGGGTCTCTCTGGAGCGGGCATTGGAGATTGCGAACCTCACCCCCATGGAAAGAAACCCGGAGACCCTGACTCTTGACCAGGCAACAGGTAGGACACTGTTCGATGATCTCAGTTCCCTAGTTGACGATCCACGTTTTGACAACTCTGCAATGGACGGATGGGCCGTCAGAGAGGCAGACTGCCAAGAAACAGGAGCGGTATTGAGGATAGTTGGAACCAGCCAGGCCGGTTCCGCGGAAGCTCCACTTGTGCGAGAGGGAGAGGCTTGCAGCATCATGACCGGAGCCCCGATTCCAGACGGGGCCGACGCGATCGTGATGGTCGAGGACTCAACGACTCACGATGGCACAGTCACGATCAACGGACCAGCCAGGCCGGGTTTCATTCGAAAGAGGGGGGAGAACCTCAGTCAGGGCGATCGACCCTTGAAATCTGGAAACATCCTCACTCCATCCGCCATATCCCTTGCAGCAACAATGGGACACGACATTGTGTCAGTGGTTCGACAGCCTTCGATAGCCGTGATAGGGGTAGGGGATGAGTTGACACCCCCGGGTGAGCCCCTTTCGGAGAATTCGATTTACGAGTCCAATACATTCGGAATTTCCTCCCTCGTGGAGAAGATGGGAGGCATACCACGGAGATACGAACTGATTAGAGACAGTATTGACGATCTGAGGCAAGCCCTCGACGAGGCTGCGGAGTCTTGTGACGCCATAATCACTAGCGGAGGGGTCAGCATGGGAGAGTGGGACATCGTACGACAGATAATGGAGCAAGAAGGAGACATCAGGTTCTGGAGGATTATGATGAGGCCAGGAGGCCCCCCGCTCTTCGGCTCTTGGAAGGGGAAGCCACTCTTCGGACTCCCAGGGAATCCAGTAAGCAGCCACGTGGTCTTCACGGTATTGGTCGCACCTTGGATGTCAAATAGCATGGGTTCGGAAAAATCCAACGGACCCGGTCTTGCAAACAGGGTACGCGTCACCATGCAGGAACCACTCAAGGGAGCCCCTGGGAAACTGTGTATGAGGAGGATATCAATCAAGCAGGAGGGTGACAACTTGGTAGCATCTACGAGTACCCACCAAGGAAGCGGGAACATTCACAGCATGGTTGCCCACAATGGCCTCTCACTACTACCTCCTGATGCCAGTTGTGAAAAGGGTGACACTATCGATGCCCTATGGCTATTCTGAGCCATTAACCCTAATAGCGCCCGATTCCGATTTCGCCCCGTGTTCGCAGAGTGTATCGATTGTAGGGGCACGAAGGGCATGTGCGGGATTGCGCCATGCCCTCTTCTGTCTGAGGTCAAGCGCAGACTCCCACAGAGAGAGGAAACCTCTCTTTCGGACATGGCAGGCCCGAGCCCCCCTTCCCTATTCGTAGGAAGGTACGGGTACCCCAATGTCAGAGTCGGGCCAAGCGTATCCTGGATTCAGGGCTCAGAAGGTGAGGGACCATCCAGTGGTGACCCATCAGAACTCTTCGGCCAACCTTTGGAGGAGGTAGCAGCCAGGCATGCAAACCTTGTCACTGGAAGGAGTAAAATGGGAATAAACTCCACACGAGAAACCAATCAGATTCTCGAAGCCACCCAGGTCATAGCAATGTCGTCTAGCGCAGTGGACGTCGAGCTAGACTTCGATCGCCCAGTACCAATCGGAGGGACTCCGTCCTTCGATACTATGAGTACTCCACTAGGGCCCTCCGGAGACTTGGTCAGCGCAGAAGTAGTCAGCCATGCCAGCATTAGTAGGAAGGTTGACTCAGTCGCCAATGAGACAGACCTATTGGCTAACCAAGCCATGGAAGAGTTGACAACTTCTGGGATCGGAGAGGCCCACATATCCAGGATTCTTTCCTCAGGCCTTCTTGGCAAGGAGGGAAAAAGGAAACTAGTCCCGACAAGGTGGAGCATTACTGCAACTGATGACACCCTTTCGAAGCAGTGCTGGGAGAGAGTCCGGAACCTCCCTTCACTAGACAAGTACATGGTGTTCGAGGCTACCTATCTTGACAATAGATTCCACGTCATCCTTGGACCTGGTCTTTGGGCATTTCAGATGCTAGAGGCGTGGTGTAGGGGTTCTGTATGGGGATCCGACGGACACGTGTTGGACGACTGGGAGGAGATGGAGCCAAGGTCCGAATACGCGCACTCGATTACCGGTGCATACTATGCCGCCCGACTGGCGGTTCTAGAGCATATGGAGGCAATTGGGAGATCAGGATCCTGCATGGTTTGGAGAGACATCGGACCGGGATATTGGGCACCCGTAGGAGTGTGGCTAATCAGAGAGACGGTAAGGAACGCAATGAAGGCCAAGCCAACGGTTTTCGACACTTTGATTGAAGCAGTCTCATATTTGGGTCAAAGGGTTTCTTCACCGGAAAAAGCCAAGCACTCCTGGTTCGCTAAAAGAGGGAGGCAAACAACCCTTGAAGCATTCTGAGAAGTCTGCTCATGAATGGATTGAAAGGAGCGCGCTGTGACTGCTTACTCTGGCCGAGGTGATGCGATGTCTGATAAGAAGAAGAATGGCTTCTCCAAGGATGGTTGGATTGAGGTAAAGGGGGCCAGAACTCACAACCTCAAGGACATTGACGTCAGCATCCCAAGGGGAATGTTCGTGGTGATATCTGGAGTGTCTGGCTCAGGAAAGTCCAGCCTCGCATTCGACACCCTCTATGCAGAGGGGCAGAGGAGGTATGTGGAGAGTCTTAGTTCCTATGCGAGACAGTTCCTGGGTCAGATGAAGAAACCCGATTGCGATTCGATTGAAGGGCTATCCCCCGCCATCAGTATTGATCAGAAGCAGGGCAGCCACAACCCTCGTTCAACAGTAGCCACAGTTACCGAGATGATGGACTACATGAGGCTACTATGGGCGAGAGTTGGCATCCCACACTGTCCCGAATGCGACCGCGAGGTTAGCAGGAGAACCGTTCAGGAGATAGTAGACGACGTCCTATGGCGATTCGAAGGCCATGGAATTGCTATCTGGAGCCCAACGATTAGGAACAGGAAGGGCACGCACGCAGACTTGTTCACTGCTCTGGTGGACCAAGGCTACCTAGCCGGAAAGGTAAACGGAAGGGAGGCGAGTTTCGAGGACCCTCCTCGTTTGGAGAAGAACTTGAGGCACGATATAGACGTACGAATCGACAGGATGCTATTGACTCCGCCCAACAGGCAGAGACTCACAGAAGCGATAGAGTCTGGCTTGAGACTGGGGGCAGGATCAGTCGCAGTAGAGAGCCTTAGTGCGCCCAAGCCAGGAGGGGACAACTCGGATGAGCAGAGATTCAGAACAGAGGAGGGCGAGATTATCGCCTACTCGGAGGAGTTCGCCTGTCCTACTCACGGCTCATTCCTTCCTGAAATGAGCCCCCGGGTGTTCTCTTTCAACAACCCATTGGGAGCATGCCCCACTTGCCAAGGCCTAGGGGTCGAGAGGTCATTCTCACACGAATTGGTCATCGATAGAAATGCGACAGTGGGCGAAGGATGCATTAGGCCATTCCGACGCTCAATGATGTCCGGATGGTACCGTAGTCAGATGACTCAGACCTGCGAACACTTCGGCATCCCCACAGACGTACCATTCGGGGAATTGGATGATGACAGTAGGGACATCATGCTCAACGGCTCAGGTGGAGAATCGATTGACTTTGAATTCAACTCAGAGAAGGGCTCTTCCTACACGATGTCCAGGCCTTGGGAGGGAGTTTTCTCCAGACTAGCCCGCACATACAAGGACACGAGCTCGGAGCGAACGAGATCCAGACTCTCGTCTTTCATGACCGATGAGCCATGCACAAACTGCCTTGGCGACAAACTCAATGATGCCGTATGCAAGGTTACGGTCGGAGGAATAAATCTGCCTGGAATATCGAAGTGCAGTGTTCTTGAGGCTCTCGCAGTGGTGCAGAACTGGAGACTAGGAGGCTTGGACGGCACATGGGAGAAGCTGGACCGCGAAGCCCCATCTAGCATCACTGTAAGCGCTACTGAGAAGTTGGATGAAAGATCCATGTACATAGGGAAGGAGATAATCAAGGAGATAGAATCCAGGCTTCGTTTCCTAGCCCTGGTTGGTTTGGACTATCTGACTTTGGACAGGAGGGCCAATACCCTCTCGGGAGGAGAGAGTCAGAGGATTCGCCTGGCAACCCAGATAGGTACCCGTCTCACCGGCGTCATGTACGTCCTAGATGAGCCCAGTATCGGACTCCACCCCCGGGATAACGACCGACTACTGGAGACGCTGAGGGAGCTAACGGAACTCGGTAACACTCTACTGGTCGTTGAGCATGACGAAGCCACCATGAAGCAGGCTGATTGGCTGGTAGATCTAGGGCCTGGAGCGGGCAAGGACGGAGGGAGGTTGATTGTCAACGGGACATACGACGAGCTCCTCGCCAATGAGGAAAGCCTGACCGCCGCATACCTATCTGGAAGGAAAAGCATCCCAATTCCAGAGGACAGGGTCGAGCCGACAAAGGACAGATGGGTCACAATATCCGGAGCTAGGCAGAACAACCTACAGGACATTGAAGTCGCAATTCCGATGGGTTGCATGGTTGCCGTGACAGGGGTGTCTGGCTCGGGCAAGTCATCATTGGTTACAGAGACTCTCGCACCAGCACTCCTGAGGGAGCTGCACGGGACCGACGCGACCCCCGGAGCCGTTGACTCAATTTCGGGTTTGGAAATGGTCGACAAGGCGATCGTGATCAACCAGTCCCCAATAGGAAGAACACCCAGGTCAAATCCAGCAACCTATACGGGAGCATTTGGCCCGATAAGGGAATTATTCTCTCAGACGAAGATGTCCAAGGAGAGGGGTTACGAGCCAGGCCAGTTCTCGTTCAATGTCAGAGGAGGAAGATGCGAGGCTTGCAGCGGAGCAGGCTCGACAAAGCTGGAGATGAACTTCCTACCAGATGTTTGGGTGACTTGCGATGTCTGTAAGGGGAAGAGGTACACTCGTGAGACCCTAGAGGTCAAGTGGAGAGGCAAGACAATTCACGACATCCTGGAGATGAGCGTCGATGAGGCATGCGAGTTCTTCGAGAACCAACCTAGGATCCACAAGATCGTCCAGACTGTCCGAGATGTAGGTCTAGGATACATTCGACTAGGGCAGCCCGCGACGACACTCTCGGGCGGAGAGGCTCAGAGGGTCAAGCTCTCCACGGAACTCCACAAGACCCCTAGGAAACACACATTCTACATCCTCGACGAACCGACCACCGGACTCGCCCTATCCGACGTACACCAACTCATAGAGGTCCTCCTGAGGCTCAGGAGGAACGGACACACTGTGATTGTCATCGAGCACCATCTAGACGTCATCAAGTGCGCGGATTGGATAATCGACCTCGGCCCAGAGGGAGGCGAGCTAGGAGGGGGAGTGGTAGCCACCGGACCTCCCGACGAAGTCGCTAGGGAGCCCGGCAGCTACACTGGACAGCATCTGATTGGGATGTTCTGAAAGATTCCGTGCCAACCCTTGAGAAGGGCTACACCAACCGGGTTTCTATGTACAGGTCGCGAAACCCAGCACTGAACGACTCCACCTTCGAGAAGTCCGCATACAAGGGAGCATCTTGGTGGGAAGACTACGAGTCCAACATGATGACGATAGAGGGAGTCGCTGAGAAGACCGGCCTCCTCCTCCTCATTACTGCGACCACCGCAATGGCGACCGCATTCTCCATGCCCGAATCTTCGGCATTGATTCCATTGGGAGCATTAGGCGGCCTCATCATGGCGATGGTGATCATTTTCTCGGGTTCCAAGAACCCGATCCTGATATGTGGTTATGCCGCACTGGAGGGCTTGGTAATCGGCGGCCTAACTTGGTTCGTCGAAGTCGGCCTCGAACTGCCCGGGATCGGGATAGTTGCAGCCGTTCTTACATTCTCGATCCTGGGGGGGATGCTTGCGATTTACCGTGCCGGACTGATTAGGTGGGACAGGAACCTGGCAATTGCGGTGTCTTCCGCTCTTTTCGCGATCATCCTGATCTACATCGTCTCATTCTTGGGGGCTGTAACCGGCTCTTTCCACGTCCCATACATCCACGGCGCAGGGCCAGTGGGAATCGGATTCTCGTTGTTCGTCATCGCAATAGGGGCGCTTTGCCTAGTCGCCGACTTCGACTTCATCGAGAGGGGAGTCGAGAGAGGTGCCCCGAAGCAGATGGAGTGGAGGGCTGCCTTCGGCCTCATGATTACGCTGATTTGGCTCTACCTCGAAGTACTGGAGTTGCTGGCTAAGATCGCCGCATCGAGGCGCTAGAAGATGCAGACCGACCTCATCCTCGCCCTCGCCGCAGCGGGTGTCGCCCTCGGGCTATTCGAGGGTATCCGTCCCGGCCCACTGCTCACAATGGTGATCCGAGAGACCCTAACGGGGGGGTGGTCAGCAGGAGCAAGAGCCGCATCCGCACCGATATTCACAGACGGGCCGCTCATCATCGTCAGCGTCTTCCTTTCGGGTTGGGTTGCAGAACAACCATCGATACTTTTTCTGATATCGCTACTCGGAGCTGGATTCTTGGTTTGGTTCGGGATAGACTGCTTCAGGATAGAGCCACCTGATCCGGAGATAGCACAGGAGGAGGTCACTGGCTCCTTCAGGAGGGGGGTGATGACCAACCTGCTGAATCCGAACGTCTACGTCTTCTGGTTCCTCATCGGGGGCCCGCTGATGGCTGCGGCTGCGGACGAGGAACCACTCGCTCCCGTCGCCTACGCCCTATCGTTCCTCATTTCGATAATCATCGTCAAGGTCACCATCGCATACTTCTTCGATAGGACGAGAGGGAGACTCTCGCCGCGAGGATACCGACTCGCCCTCGGGGTCTGTGGGATTGGGATGTTCGCATTCGCCGCCGGATTCGCTTACCAGGCATATGGGCTCGTCCCAGAGATATTCTGAATGCGAATCACAGGGTGCTAGGTCCACCCATCGGCATCTCCTGTACAGTCACGCCGGCCCGTAGGGAGGGGCCAACTGCAATGGTTCCGTATATCCCTTGGTCGACTATGTTGTGGGAGAGGCCGAACCAAGGGCGGCCGTGCGCGTCGACTAGAATATCGATGAAGTCCCCGAAACCACCGCACCTGTTGTAACCACAATCCGCGGTAGTGTCCAACGGATCCCCCACCTCATTGACCTGGACCGTCGTGATTAGCGGCATTGGGCTGAATGCATCGGTGATCATCCCGATGTAACCATTCCAATTGTCCCCGCCCGAGTCTCCGAGATATGCGAAAGCCACCATCCCAGAATCTCCTGCAGCGATTGCTGGGAATCCAGTGCCATTCAATCCTGCCGGAGGCGCAATCATCAGAGGAGCGCTCCAACTACCCGCTTCGTCTGTGGAATAGCTGTAGTAAGGCATGTTGTCGGAACCAATCCACATCGCATGGACGTTGTCATCCTCATCCGGGTAAACCTGCGCTTCCTCGAAGTTCCAAGTCTGAGCTGTTCCGGTGGTCTCGGTTGGAAGGGGGTGTTCGGACCAAGTGAGACCCCCATTGCTGCTCTTGAAGATCGAATACCCCTCTCCATTGCAACCGGGGTTACCGCGGTAGAAGTTCCCATTGTTGGAACCAACCATATGCCCGGTCAGGCCACCGCTGTTGCAGTCGGTTGGCGCCCCTGGGACCTCTGGCCCCCAAGTCGCCCCACCGTCATTGCTGGTCGAGCAAACGGGGTAGGGGTAGTTTCCGTTAACACAGAACACCCATGTGGTTTCATGGAAAAGAGCGTTGTAGGGGGAAGAGGCGATGGTCTGGTGATCCTGAACAGACCAACCCGTAGCAGGGGTAGGGCCGATCCAAGTCCCCCCCTCGTTGTCAGACCATTCAACAGTCATCCCGAGTAGCGCATGCATGTCGAACTTCATGATGCGATCAGTCCAGGGGTCGACGTACACGTAGGGGTCGTTGCTGTTGGGTACTGGTAGCAGGGCACTATACACGTCTTGGCATGTGTATTCGGAAATATTGGCCATCCCAATTAGGCCACTGCACTGGATAATCGCTGTTGAGCCGGCAACCCCGTTCCCCCAACTGGTCATGTACAGGTTATCCTGTGAGGTTATTCCGATTGTCGGTTCAAAGGTTGAGAAACCTATTCCATAGTATGTCCCAATCGCACATACGGGGGAATTCCCCTCAGATAGGTTGCCGGCTTCTGGATTCACGATTGCATCCGTAGCATTCGCGAAGTGGTACCAGGTGGTGTTGCTAATCGAGCCACCTTGTTCTGAGCATAGCGAATCAAACAGACTGAACTCCTGAACAATCTCTTCCTCCCCTCCGAAGCAACCGCCCAAGGGAGTCACAATCAGGAGAATAACCATGCATAGAGATGAGGCACGCACACTCTAGCGGCCTAGCCATTCCTACATCAGTTGTACGGATGACAGCTTTATCTCAGTACGATAAGGGGTTTTGTTGAAATCACATCACATGAACGGAGAAACCGTGAGACATATCCCATTTTTTCTGATGGTGCTGGTTATCAGCGCGCCGGGGTCTATCGCTGTGATTGAGCAATCACAGACAGTAGACGTCACCAAGATGAGCTCAGAATTGGTATCTATGCTCGACTCGGGAGAGGAGATTGAGGCGATAGTCCAATTCCACGATTCATCAGGAGACTTGGCGTGGGAGAGTGCCGAATCCGCCGGAATCACAGTCATCTCCGAGATGAGCGTCCTCCAGGGGGGGCTAGTCATCGGCAGCGCAGAAGAAATCGCCAAACTCTCCACTAGCCCCTTCGTAAGACACATCGAGGCCAACGTCCCAATCGAGCACTTCTACCTTCCAGGCGATCAGGACGACCACGAGTCAATGATGCACGAGACGGTTGCTTGGGTCAATGCCAGTCTTGCTTGGCATAGGGCGATAATTGGAACAGACGGGGTGATCAAGACTGAGGGGGACCTGTCATTCTCCGAGTATGATGGAAAGGGTGCTACTGCAGTCGATCTCGACACGGGGATAGATGGAGAACACCCTGACTTCGATTGTGGAGAGCCTTGGACTGGGGAGAAGTTGATTTGGTCGGCAAAGTGGACGGGCTTGGCTTGGGTGGACGCTCCAAATTGCAACTCGGATACTTCTAGCGGTCATGGGACCCACGTAGGAGGGACCATCGCAGGAAACGGTGATGCCTCCGGAGGGAGGAGACTTGGTACTGCAAAGGGTGCCACAATAGTCGCCTTGGGAACAGGCGACGGGGCTTCCATCTTTGCTGCGGTAGAGGGCCTCGAGTGGACCTACGAGCATAGCAGGCCAGGCCTAAACGAGTACAACATCCGAGTCGTATCCAACTCATGGGGTACGAACGGGGACTACAATCCCTCCAATGCCGTCACTTTACTGACTGATATGCTGACCTACGACAACGACGTGGCCGTAATCTTCGCAGCTTCCAACAGCGGCGGTAGTGGAGGGGAGTCTGAGGACGATCTCAGGACGAACGTGTACGCCAATACCCCCTCCGCAATCTCAGTCGCCGCACTCGTACACGAGGGGGATGCAGTGACCTCCTTCTCCAGCAGGGGGTGGACTACGCAGCAGCACACCTGGCCAGACATCGGCGCACCGGGCAGGAACATCTGGGCGACGGCTCCCCGAGCGACGGCAATAGACGCATCAACGAGGACCCAAGGAGATCTGTATTACATGGCCATCTCGGGAACCAGCATGGCCACACCGCACATAGGGGGGATAGCTACGCTGCTGCTAGCAGCGGCCCCGTCTCTGGGAGTCGCCGACTACCAAACCGAGGATCACGACCACCTGGAAAGTCTGTACTTCAACGACACCTCGAAGGGAATACAATTCGATGACTGGGATGGCAGGAACGAATCTAGGGTCCACGAGGTCGAGCTGATTCTTGAGCTGACCTCTCACTATGAGATCCTACGCAATTCCTGCGAGGAGGGCAATGACGAGGATTCTTGCAATGACATACCAGATGACTGCTACGTCTCGGAGAAGACCGACAGATGCCATGACTGGAGGGTCGGACACGGCTTGGTGGATACGGACAGGGCGTTGGCGCTATCCAGGACGCTACAAGTGATGAGGGATCCGAACGAGGACGGCTTCCTTGACTTCCCCCAGGTCACGGTCTGGGACGCATACAAGCACTACGAGAAGATAATGGACACACGAGATTTGCCATTGGAGACAGATCAACTCAGGCATGCATGGAAGGGCGAGTGGAGCCACTTCAACAACGGTCCTACGAGCACATTCGGAACCTATGCGACCGAGGACAGGCACTACGTTTGGGTGCCGAATGGCACCTTTGAGATGCAAGTCGCCTTCAGCTCCCTCGACTGGGATTCCAACACCGCCCAAGTAGCACAAATCAGACCAAACGTCGACCTCGGATCGGACGGCGATGATGACGCACAGGGCCAGGGCACGATAGTGGGGGATACGATCTACATAGTCCTAGAAGTCGAACCTGAGCACTGGGGGCAGTGGACCGAGTTCGATGTCACAGGGACCGCGATATCCCTCCCGGTCACCGGGATCCTCACAGGGTCTGAGTTCATGGAGCCGCGAGTCCCCTACACATTTGATGTCTTACTGACTCTGGATGTTTCCGAACAGCAGACGGTGGAGGTCCCTCTGCGGACTGACGGATACTCGGATCTCGATCCAGCGCAGCCATCCGACCTGTATGACCCGGACTCCTCGTTCGACATCCTCATGCGTAGGCCAGTATATGACGAGAGCCTGATACCAGCCTTCGAAGAACGAACCGACATTGCCGCGAAGGCAAAGTCCGCTATGTTGCCGTTGGCGGCCTTTGCGACCTCGATACTCCTGCTGGCATCTTTCGCTGGGTTTCTGTTCTGGATGAAAAAACTGGCTAGGTACGAGGAAGAGTCCCTAGAAGCTGAGATGCAAGAGCAATAGGAACTCACTTCCACCCATTCTCTAGGATTGGAGGAATGGTATCCAAGACCGAGTCCCTCGGTTCCCTCCAACTCATCCCAAGGTCCCTCTGAGCAGGGGAAGAATCCCAGAATAGCCTCTTCCCCAAGTGCATCCTAGCCCAGGAAAGAGACACCCTCGGATGGAACATTGAGACAATGAGTGATAGCGAGTAGGGGATCTGGCGAGTGGGAACTCTCAGAGTTGGGTTCTCGGCCTTGATTGCCCTTGCTACTTCCTTCCACCACATCTGTCCGGAGACGACTAGGTACCTCCCCGCGTCCTCTCCCATGGTTAGGGCCCTGACATGAGCCTCTGCAACGTCCCTCACATCCACTATGCTGATGTGCATTGGAATCACGAAGGGAATCTCGCGCCTTAGGAGCATCATCAGGAACGAAGGGCTCCCACGGAGGTGCCTCTTGGATAACGGCGGTCCTAGAACGACACAGGGGTTGATAGTCACCATCCGGACCGAACTCTCCGTCGATGAATGCCAGTCCCTGACTAGTTTTTCAGCGCTATATTTCGCCAACCCATACGGGTTCTCTTCGATGGTCGCATCATCCGCCCAGGTGTCCGTGGTTAGAGTCTGCCCGTCCTCCCACGAGCTTGGCCTGATTGCGGCGGTTGAGGATGTGTGGACCAGACTCCTGACGGTGCTCGATGCATCTATCGCATCGAGGACGTTCCTTGTTCCAACCACACTGGGGTCTACTATCTCCTCCTGAGCCCTCTTCGACTTCAGGACCACGACCGCGGCAGTGTGAATTACTGACTCGCAACCCGAAACGGCTCTTTGGACCGAGTCGCAATCTAGGAGATCCATTTCTACAATCTCCAAGTCCCCCCCATCGGAGATAGGCAAAGACTCGAGGTGACCGACTCTTTCGGGATCGGAAGAGTCCCTGACCGTTGCCCTAACCCTCATTCCTTTGGATAGTAGGTTAGCCACGACGTGGCTTCCGATGTAACCGCTGGCGCCCGTGACAAGAACCGTCCCCGAATCGTCCGACATATCATTGGTTAGCCGACGACTCGTCTTTGTTTTTGCGGGAACCAGAGAAATCAGGAGACCACCAATTGGCTCTCCCCATTAGCCTCATTGCCGAAGGTACGACTATCGCTCTCACTATGGTAGCATCCACGAAAACAGCAACAGCCAGGGCGAAACCAATAGATTTGATGATCATCACATCCGCGAATATGAATCCAGAGAAGACTGCAATCATGATCGCGGCAGCCCCAGTAATCAATCTACCAGAGGCCTGCAATCCCTCTGATACGGCACGAGTGTTATCTCCCGTTTCCAGCCAAGACTCATGAATCCTGGAAAGCATCAGGACTTCGTAGTCCATCGAGAGGCCGAAAGCAATCCCGAATACCAGTGGAGGGACCATCAGATCAAGTGGCTGTGGTGTGAAGTTCAGTGGACCGGCCAACAGACCGTCCTGGAATACAACAACTATCAGTCCGAAAGACGCGGTGATTGAGAGGATGTTCATGAATACGGCTTTTATCGGCACCAGAACAGAGTGAACTTGGAACCACACTAGTACCATGGTTACAATGAGTACGAATGCCAGCGCTACTGGAATCCTCTCTCGAAGATGATCCTTCATGTCGACTTCGTATGAGGTCCAACTCCCGACCAGTACCTCTTCCTCGCTGTCAGATGTAAACGCTCGCACGTCCTTAATCAGCTGCTCTGCCTCATCGCTCCCACTGGGATACTCGATGGGCACGTTGACCATCGCAATCGAGCTTGATACCGTTGTCAACCACGTGACCCTATGCTCTTGGGGCCATTGGTTGATTTCTGTATCGAATAGGGTTGGATTGCATAGTGGATGTTCCACGCTGATGACCCCTTCCACGCTCCGGACGTCCTCACACATTCCCGCTACTGAAATTGCAAGATCCTTGGAGTACGGCTCTTGACCCTCCTCGAAGACGATTACCAGTGGAACGGCCGAGGCGGTGAAGGCGGGGAACTCCTCCTCTAGAATCTCGTATGCCCGTCTTGACTCCAGATCCGGGGGTAGCGTATCTAGTCCTCCGGCGGTCAATTCGACATGGAGAAAGGGCGCACCCATCAGAAGCAGGACACCCATTGAGGGAACCAACCATCTCATAGGATTCTTCATCACCTTCGTAGAGAAATTCTCCCAGAATCGACCCTCTTCACCCCCCCATGGCAATGGGACGGGCAGACTGTCTATCCTGTGTCCGACTAGAGAGAGCAGTGCCGGCAACAGGGTCAGTGAGTAGACCAAGGCCCCGAGGACGGCTAGGAAGGCCCCCATCCCCATCGATGGCATGTGGGTCGCGGTGAAGTAGAACAGAGTGCACAGGCCCACTGCGACAGTAGCACCAGAGTACAGTATCGCACGGCCTGCAGTTGCCATCATCGTAGCCAATGCACCCTCTACGTCCTGCCCCTTTCCAAGCTCCTCGCGGAACCTGCTGATCATGAATAGGCTGTAGTCTATCGAGACTGCAATGCCAATGAGCGAAATCATTGACACAGAGTACTGGGTCATGGAGAACCACCGTGAGACATAGAAGGCCAACCCAGTCGCCATTGGGAACATGCACAGCGCTACAGCCATTGGGAGCAGTGAGGCCACAACAGTCCTGAAGACGAAGAGCAGTATGACCAATGAAAGAGGGATGCCGATAATCTCCGCTCTGATCTGATCCTCCTCGAGCATCCTGTCGAAGTCGTCGTCGATGATCAGACTACCTGATACGAGGACCTCGAACTCGTCGCTGTCCACGGCCGACTTGATATCGGATATTTCGGCAGCAATCTCATCCTCCGTTCCGTTGAATTTTACGAATACAGCGACCCTGTGACCGTCGATTGAGACATGACGGGCTAGGTGGAAGGGATCATCTGGATTGTCATAGGCGAGGCTGATCTCCAGGACGCCGAGCGATATTCCTTCCAGCCCCACGAGAGAATCCCTTACCGCCTTCTCGAAGGCCGGGTCATCCCACTCCAGTGAATCGTGGGTGAAGATGTAGTTCACACTGTTAGTGGAGACCACGGGCAACTCTTCGCTCACCAGTTCGAGAGCCCGGCCCGATTCTATGGACTTCGGAGGGGAATTTCCGTCATCGAACTCATTGCCCTGCGAAATCAGCACCACAGAAACCAATATCGAGATGAGGGAAGCCGCGA
>Ga0208764_10000273_pt1 | contig 31826 bp, 24 predicted proteins | sample ETNtaG_18_FD_185762 | JGI IMG/M metagenome (GOLD analysis project Ga0208764, IMG submission 185762) | Marine microbial and viral communities from oxygen minimum zone, Eastern Pacific Ocean - ETNP201302SV91 (SPAdes) (version 2) | ecosystem: Environmental > Aquatic > Marine > Oceanic ... | reverse complement strand
GTAACCAAATAATTCCATATCCTTCTGTCTCTGATTTATACACCCATGCTCTATCGTCTCTAAACGTATCATCATCATTATAGGAAGCAAATTCCATATTTAATTCTCCACCAAAATCCCAATAAGACTTTAATTGATTCCTTTGCTCAATAGATAATGATTTTGATAAGGTTAATCCATCTCCTCTTCCACTAATAAAATATCTAAATTCTAAATAATTGTTTAAAAATACTCCCCAAGGATCTTGTTTTCTTAATTCTCCATACGTCCCATAGAACCATGTATCGTTTCGAGTATTAAATCCAATATCATTTATCTCATATTTATCATCAGTAAAACCTGTTACTAAGTTTAAATCCCACCATTTTGGATCGAGATATCCAATATTAAAGCGTGCTCCATTACCTACATTTCCATCTTTTTTTGATTGAACTAACTGACCTTTAAATGTCACTCTATTATCTAAAAACTTAAGGAACCAATCAAGTCCAATTACATTCGCTTTACCAAATTCTTTTCGGTTAATATCAGTCATCATAATTCCAACTGTGGATACATTATTAATAATTGGCTGCTCTATACGACCAATAAAATAATTCGTTATTGGTTCAAGCATCCCCTTTTGTTGAATAGTTGAGTCACCACTTTCGTATTCCCAAGCGCCATATTCTTCATCGGTAACTGCATTAATAATGCCATATTTAGTACCCCTTGCTGTTTGACCTATAATTTTTCCAGCACCCAATATTGTAGTTACATCAGGTCTATCAATGATAGTAGCATCATCAGGTAATAAAAACCCAGGTGTTTGGCCAATTCTTCTAGAATGAAATAGCTTATATCGGTTTTTAAAAAAAGATCCACCTTCAATGAAAAAAGGTCTCCTTTCCTCATATTGTGTTTCAAATGCTGTCAGATTCAAAACAGATGGGTCTGCTTCCACTTGACCAAAGTCCGGATTAACTGTCATATTTAATGATGATTGCGCACTTAATCCATATTTCATATCAACTCCTATGGAGCTAACATTTGTTTGATCACTATTTCCATTTAAAATATAGGGGAACACTTCAGCTTTTTTTGGTGATGGTATATCCACTATTCCTTTTAACACTCCATAATATGGGACAAAACCACTAAACCCTTTTGATCTACCTGGCCATTGAACTTCTTCTTGTAATCTGTGAATGTGGCGAACAAATTGAATTCCCCAATCATTATCTGTATTTGCATCAAATTGAAAAACACTTGTTGGTATTTGCATTTCTACTGACCAACCACTATCATGCAACGCTACTTCAAAATCCCATACTACATCCCAGGTGCTATTAAATGCTTCCATGCCCTCACCGGAAATAAATACATCCATTCTAGAACCTAGCGAATTGACAGCAAACCAATAACCTGTTTGATCATCATCATTAGAATCAAATGCTACACCTACCCAATCTGAATGTGGCCCGAAAGCTTCCATCCATCGATCTCGCCTACTTAACCGTCCGGTTATTTTTTCAGGTTGAGAATCAATATTATTTATTGATAGATATATATTATCATTATCATAAAGTACTCTTGCTATTGTTTTCTCTGATGGTTGAGTAAGATTATATGGTTCAAATTGAAGAAAGTCGCTTTCTTTTATTGCTTCCCTCCATATATCATCATCAAGATTTCCATCAATAATTGGCGGTGTGACAGTCCTGGTTGCAACCATTTCACGAAATCGTAATTGATTAGGGTTTTCTACTTGATAATCATCTGCAAACACATTTGTACTTAGCAGTAAAAAGATGATTATTGTATACTTTTGGTCCATAAGAGGCAGAGAATATAATTGCACAAATATGTAATAAAAAACTACTGAGATATATTTTCAGCAACGAGATCTGCTAGATCTTTCACTTGGATCTCATTACGTCCTTCAGGTGTAAGAGGTTTTAATCCTTGGTTCATCATACCATAACAAAAATTGCAACCCGTAACAACAGTATCTGCTTCAGATTCCACTACTTGCTCAGCTCGAACTAAATGAGTTCTTCCTGTAGTTTCTTTTTTCCACCAAAGACCACCACCGGCTCCACAACAAAGAGTGTTTTTACCAGACTCTGGCAATTCAATAAAGTTATCTGAAGCAGCATTGATTGCAGTCCTGGGTGCATCAACTTCATCAAGCATTCTTGATAAATTACATGGATCATGGTACGTAATTTTTCCACTTGCAGTTTTATTTACCTGGATACGTTCATCTGTGATTAATTGTTCAATCACTTGAGTATGATGTTCTACGGTATAAGATATTGTATCATATTTACTATATTCTTTTTCCAGATTCAATGCACAGTGTGGGCATAAAGTAACCACTTTTTTTGCTTCACTTAATTGTTTCATATTATGTTCTCTTAACATGGAATACGTTAGTTTATCACCTAAACGATTAACTGGGTCTCCAGAACAGTGTTCTTGTTCCAGAATTCCATAAGTAACATTGGCTACATCAAGAATTTTTGTAAAGTTCTCTACAGATTTTGTGAATTCAGGATCCAACTCATATCGGGCAAAACAACCCAACCATAGAACATATTCTTTATCTGGTGAAAACTTTGGTAATCTTTCAGCTAATGGACTATTTGTGGCGCCTTCCGTATTTCCCGTTTCTTGCAAATTAGTAAATAGCTTTTGGTATTCCTGTGGAACTTTTCCTTCAACCAATACTTCTAGTCGTCGTATTTCATCTGATTTCTCAACATGATTTCCTACGGGACAAACCTCAGTACAAGCCTGACAAGTAGTGCACTCCCAACCCGCTTCTACATTAATCTCTGATAATACATCTACATCCTTTTTATCCAAAAGTGGCTGACGTAAATCAAGAATAAAGTGATGTTTTGGATCAAGGATGCCTCCTCCTCGATTTGCTGGACAAACATCAACGCAACGACCACACTCTACACATGAAAAAACATCTAGAGCTTGATTTTTAGTCATCTTAGTGAGTCCTGCCAACATGACATCTAATTCTTCTTCTGATCCTTCAAGATCTATATTTACTGGGGTATGATCAGGTTGATCAAATGGTCGAAAAAATATATTTATTGGAGCTAAAACTAGGTGAAGATGTTTTGACCTAGGTATCAAAAATAAGAAGGCAAGAATAATAACTGAATGAATCCACCAATTAATTTTCCATAAAAATTCTGAAGTTTCTCTTTCACCTATTAAATATGTAACCATTAAAACAACAATGAAAAATGCAACTAAACCTGAAGTTGGAGATAATTTCCCTAGTGCTTTTGGTTTCGTAACAAATCGACGATATGCAAGAGATAAAATACCAACAATAACCAAGATAGAAAATGGTGTGACTATCATGGTATACGCTTTATGAACATTCGGACTTAATAAGGAAAAGCCAAAACCTTTTGCAAAATGATCAATTGTTACAAGCCCAAAAATCACAAATCCCCAGAATACAAAAGCATGCATTAATCCGGGCCAGAAACGACCCCTTACTACTTTCTCATGTAGGAAAACTTCTCGGAACATCCGCCAAAAACGAGCACCTATACGGTCAAATGGTAATGTACCCATGCCTTTGAACACAATAAACAATCGACGCGTAACCTCATATATAAATGAGGCCAAACATATTGCAATTCCTAAACCGAGAACTATTTTTTCGGCAAAAGAAAAATAAATATCATGCATAAAATTTTATTTGGATTGGATTGCTTCTGTAAGCTTGGGAACAATTTCCAGTAGATCTCCTACGATACCATAATCAGCGATTTCAAAAATAGGAGCTTCTGGATCTTTATTTATTACTACAATATTCTTTGAAGCTTTCATGCCTACTACATGCTGAATAGCTCCAGATATACCTAAAGCTAGATACATCTTTGGAGATACAGCCTGGCCAGAACTCCCTACCTGATACGATGGAGGCAACCAACCGGAATCTACTACTGGCCGAGAGGATGATATTTCTGCGCCTAAAGCCTCCGCAAGATCCTGAACCATTGGTATATTTTCTTCTTTACCAATACCTCTACCAACTGAAACAATTAATTCAGCAGCAGTTAAGTCAACGCCACCTGATGACTCTTTAAAAGGTTCTTCAGAATCAGTCTTAATCATAGATGGGTCTAACGTAACAGATGCTTCTCTCAATGAAGCAGAGCCAGCTTTTGCATCATCTGACAAAAAGGATGCAGATTGAAAGCTAATTAAATAAGGCGCATCACCATTTGGGTTAATATCAGATAATAGTTTTGCATTGAACATTTGCTTTGTTAACGAAACATTGTTTTCATCAAAATGAATAGCAATACTATCCGCTAAAAATGGTTGCATTAATTTTGCACTTATTTTGGGAACATAATCTCTTACCTGATAGGAATGCCCAAATAAAACATATGTTGGGCTTTCTGAATCAATAATTTGTGTTACTGCTTCTGCATATCCATCAGAAGAATATTCATTAAGCAAATCATGCTTAAGTACTAATACTTCATCCATATCATATGCGGAAGCTTCTGATGCTAAAGAATCTGCATTCTTACCCATAACCAACACACTAGCAGATAACCCTAATTTATCAGATATATGCTGTGCTGCTGTAATGGATTCAAGACCCATTCGATGAATCTTACCATTATTGTCTTCTATGATGATTAAAATATCCATCTATTTATATCATGTAATTTTGATTTCATTGCGAAATATATTTAATAATTTTTCAACAATCTGATCAACTGAACCTTCAACCATTACTGTTTCTTTAGAGCTATTAGGAGCATATATTTTTTTAATTGATTGATTTTGATCTACAACTGCTGGAGTAAGAACCTTTATTTCTTTTTTCTTTGCTCCCATAATCCCCTTTAATGATGGATATCGCGGTGTATTGCAACCTGATTGAACGCTGATACTTGCCGGTAAGGACATTGTCACCCATTGAAAATATCCGGCTTCAAGCTCACGCTTTACTTTTATTTTATTATCTAAAATTTCCGTAGACATGGCAAGAGTAGCTGTAGACATTCCCAATAATTCTCCTAGGATTACACCTGTTTGACCAAATCCTAAATCATCAGACTGTAATCCTGAAAAAATAAGATCAAAACTTTCATCTTTAAGTGTTTCAGCAAAAAGAGAGGCCCCAACTAGTGGATCCGTTGGATAATTACCCTCTGTTTGAATGTGAATTGCCCGATCTGCTCCTTTAGATAACGCTTCTCGAATTACTTTTTGTGTTCTATCGGGTCCAAGACTAACCACAACTACTTCCCCATCATTATTCTTCTCACGAATCTGTAGTGCTTCTTCCAGAGCATAATTATCACTTTCATTCATGATATACGCTACTTGAGATTCATCTAACCAATCCTGAGAAGAGACTATAGGTAGTGGTGACTCAGCGCCTGGAACTTGTTTGACTAATACTGCAATTTTCATTTTATAAATATAATACTATCTATTGTTGTGTTAAAAATAATCAATTAAAGCATCAGCATCCAATAGATGCTTTTATAACTAACCTGTTCTAAATCTATTATTACAATTTAAAATAGACCGACCGGTCGGTTTATTTTAAATTAGAAAGTATCTTTTCGCAAGCAAATAATTAAAACAGATTTAACTATCGCGCTTCACTCAGTATTATAATGATGCTCCATTTACATCCGTAATAGTAAATTAATATTGTGCTCACTATACTATTTTTAAACAAATCCATTATTGTTGCAAATATCTTGTTTGTAATAGGCACCCTCCTTTTACTTTGGAGTATTATAAGGGTAATTACTAACCGGTATAAAAAGAAATAATTTACTTTTTCTATTTATTAATCTAGATCACATGAAAAAAAAATAATTGCCACTAGCAAAATACTGTACTAGTTTTGGGAAAGCGATCTATGAATTGTATAAAAATTCGTTCGTCTTAAGAAATAATAAGGTAAGTAAATTAGATACTTTAAGGAGGTACTAATGAATAGAAATAGGTTATTAGGTCTTTTTCTTTTTATTGCTTTAATCGTTCCGCAGCCAAGTCAGGCTCAGATCGGTGGGTACTATCATATGGTCAGTGTATATATTGATTATACATATGTAGTAAGAGAAATGACTGAAGCTGAAGATCCAGGAAATGGATATGTTGTTACTGCTAGTTGGCCAAGTTCTGCAAACCCAGTATATACTCATGAGCTAGTAAGCTTTGATGTGGGTGATACTATTGCAGTCGTTCCTGTCCCGCTAGTAAACCCAGCCTTGCTAGGCCTTTATGGGGTAGATCTATATTTGAATTTATCTGATGATGGAGATATGTTTATTAGTGGTACGTATCCAACCATTGATGTAGAGGACTGTTCAACAGCGGTTACTATTCCGCCAGTAGAAGATCCTGCTACATATCAATTAGGTGGTGATCCTGTTGTTGATGAAACTGCTGGAACTGCTACTTGGGGTTTTGGAATCGTGACTTCTGGAATCTTTGCAAATCAGATGTATGCTCCTGATTTAGAAGTAGATGTAGAAGGCGTTGATTATGGTATTGGAACAGATCAAACCTGTTGGGGAATGATTACTGCACAGTACAATGATGATTTTTCTAGAATTGAAAGTGCAGAGGTATACTGGGAAGCGCAAGATGGTGTAGAAACTACACTAGGTGTGGACACAGAAGGAAACCTTAATAGAGTATTTGGTGTTACCGGTGCTTTTGGTGACCATACCACTATTCCTTATTTAGCAACTCAAAACCCTGCAATTCATGTTGGAGAATATCCAATGATTGGTGGTACAGGTGCTGATGTAAATGGTGATGGTTCAATTGATGGTGATGATGGGTTTATCCCAAATCCTGAACTGGAATGGGGTTATTTGTTTGACCCTGTTGGAGCAGATGGAGTAGCATTTAACGGTGATGAGCCAACGCAATTCACTGGCTACTATTTTACAGGTAATCTTTTAACTGCACTTGGTGCAGTCAATGCAGCTGTAGGTCCTGATGCGGATGGCGATGGTGTCCCAGATAATATTGCTGCAGCAATTGCTCAGTACATGGCAGCAGGCTATGATCAGGCAACTGCTACAGTAATGGCAGTTAATGCTGTCGGAACAGCTTTTTTTAGTGGCCTTGCACAACTATGGGGTGTGGACTCTACTACTGCTGTAACATATGCCGGAGCTGTTGGTAGCTACGCTGATAGTTTATTTCAAGCATTATCAGCTTTAGGATTACCAACGGATCAAGTATTAACAGCCGTTGGTCAATCAACGGGTGTATATGCATTGGGTGTATTAACTCAATTGGGTGTACAGGTGAATGATTCAGGTCATGACTATGGTGCAATGGTTAATTCTCTTGCAAACGCTGGATGTGAAGTTGACGCTACTGGTTGGGCAAGCTACCCTAATGCAAATAGTCAAGCTACTGTAAACACTGGCGATGAATTGTATAACAGTAGTGATACCTTTGTTGCGTATGAAGGAAATTCAGCTCGAAAAATGTGGGGTATGTATTCTGGCGGAGAAAATATGGAAAATAACTTTTTCCAAGAATGGGCTGGTGTATATCAAGGTGGAGAAACATTTAATGTTTCTGCCATGTTTTATACACATAGCGGAGATGACCTAAATCAAGGCAATAGCTACGGTGTCTTATTTGCTAAATATTTTGATAGCAACTGGAGCATGATTTCGATGGATTCAGTACATTTTAGAGGTGCTGTTCCAGATGAATGGTATGGAATTGACTTAGTTGCAACTGTTCCTGCATCCCCTGCCGTTGTTCAGGTTGGTGTAATGCATGTTCAGCCAACTGGCGATGATCATGGCTCCTTTTATGTGGATGACTTCTATATGGGAGATGGAATGCCATCATCCAATGGTCGATTGGTTATGCAGGTTGGAAACAATTGTATACCTGACTTTTCTACACAACGCGTTAACCCTGTTTTTGCAAATGCAGGCGGTGTTGGTGTAGAATCGGAAGAATCCATGATTCCAGAAAAGTTTGCACTGTATGATAACTTTCCAAACCCATTTAACCCTACAACTCAGATTGCTATTGATCTTCCTGAAGATGCATACACTGAGTTAACTATATGGAATATTATGGGTCAACAAGTTGCGACAGTATACTCTGGAAGTCTGAATGCTGGACGTCATAACGTAACTTTTAATGGTCGCGATATGAATGGAAACATGCTTTCCAGTGGTATGTATATTTACCGTGTAACTGCAGGTAAATACAATGCAACGAAAAAAATGACATTAATGAAATAATTTATTATTTTCATTAGTTGAAAAGAAATAAACAGACAGCTCTAACCTTAAGGATTAGGGCTGTCTTTTTTTATGAGTGAGTATATGAAAAATTGTCTTCTTCTATTTTTATTATCTGTTTCCATAGTATTTGCGCAAAAAGGATCTATTAAAGGAGTAGTCACTGATCTTGATAATGGTGACCCCCTTATTGGTGCAAATATAATAATTGATGGAACTACAATGGGTGCAGCCACAGACGCAGAAGGTGCATATCTTATATCAAATGTGCCTGCTGGAGAGCATCTTTTAAAAACCACCTATATTGGTTATGAAGTAAAAGAACAATCTGTTACTGTTAATTCTGATGAAGAATTGATTGTTGATGTTTCTCTTGCAAGTGAAACTATTCAAATGCAAACATATGTGGTTACTGCATCAAGAAAGCGAGAACGTGTTGAAGATGCCCCTGCTGCTATTAGTGTAATTACCGAAAAAGATATCCGCCGTGAAAGCAATACTAACCTTGGTGCCTATATGAAGGGCGTAAAAGGTGTTGAATTCACTCAATCGGGAATTGATAGTTATAATTTAAGCGCAAGAGGATTTAATACTTCATTTAGTTCAAGATTGCTAACGCTCACGGATGGTAGAATGGCAAATGTGCCATCATTACGATTAATTGCATATAATGTAATTCCAGTATCATTTGAAGACGTAAAACAAATAGAAGTTGTATTGGGACCCTCGTCTGCATTGTATGGACCAAATGCATATACAGGAGTATTAAATATTATTACAAGTTCTCCTCTGGATGGCGATGCCACAACTGTAAATATACAAGGGGGCTTATTATCTCAAACGAATTCAGATCCGATGCAAAAATTTACTATGCGTCATTCATCGGCTTTTGAAGACTTCCGAATTGGTGGAAGGAATTTAGGAAAATTAGGATTTAAAGTATCTGGTGTAGTTTTTCGTGGTGAAGATTGGCATCATTATAACCCAGATGAATTTGAAGGTCACGATCCTGCTTTTATTGGTCGTCCAAGATTAACAAATAATGGAATTGATGATGGCGGCACACCTGGGGAATCTGGCCCAGAATTTACAGAAGAAATGTTAGGTGTTTGGGAAGGATCAGAAGCATATTGGGTTGGCAGGAGATTTGCAGATAATATTGATAATGAAAATTTTATTCGCGATGGAGAGGTTGGCTCTCCAGAGATTACTCAAGAAATGATTGATCTAGCTGCTAGCGACCCATTTCATCGTTTTACGCTGGCCAATGGAATGATATTGTGGTATGTAACTCAAGAAAAACTTGGGAAAAAATATGCAGATGGAATTGATAATAATAATGATGGATTAATTGATGAAAAGATTGATTCAGGTATAGATGATGATCCAGAACGCTGGTACGATGGTGTGGATAATGATGGAGATGGAGAAATAGATGAATTAGATGAAATTGGGATGTCGTGGACAGATCGTATAGGCAGTACTATTCCAGAAGTTGGATTAGGGGAATTCAAATATACAAAGGATGGTAGATTAATCTTCGATTCCAATGATGATGGAATTTATGATGGGGAAGGTGATTTCAAGGTAAACTATGGTGGTCTCCCAACTGTCATAAAAGATGCGAATGAAGATGGCATTGATGATTACCCAGATTTTAATGTTGAAAATTACCGGTATGATGTACGCGCAGACTGGGAGCTTAATCCAGACCTAACTTTCAGCGTCTCACATGGATATGCAAAGGCAAGAAATATAAATATTACTGGTATTGCAAGGTATCTAGCTGATGGATGGGTATATCGATATGTCCATGGAAGAATCGTATATAAAAACTGGTTTTTTCAAAGTTATTTAAATACAAGTTATTCAGGGGATTATGATCCAAGATTCCCTTTAGCGTTCTCCCCTACCCGCAATCTAGCAACTGGTGGAACTATTTATGATCGTTCAAAAAAATTCAGCAGTCAATTACAACAAGTGAATGAATTTTTAGATGGAAAGATGCGCTTCGTATGGGGGATTGATTATTTTATGACAATGCCTGATACCAGAGGTACAATTTTACGCGACAATAATCTACATGATAGAATAGATAATAATGGAAATGGAGAAGCTGGTTCGCCAGATTCGTTCTATGACCAAAATGACAATACATGGTATGACGATGGTGAACAATACACTACTTGGGCTTCCATTGATACTGCCGCTGATGGGACTCCTATTGATAATGTTATGTATGCAATAAAAGATGGCGTTGACAATGATGGTGATGGCTTAATAGATGAAGGAATTGATGAAAGCGCTGAAAATAATCGTCGAATAGTAAATGAATTAGGTGCCTATTATCAAGTTAACTGGAAACTTACAGATAAATTTGAATTTGTTCAGGCAACGAGGTGGGATGTACATGATCGCTTAACAAATATGGTGCAATTCAACAATGAAGAAGGCAGAAATGTAAATATTAGAAATTGGGAATTAAATTTTGATGATAAAGAAGGATTGCAAGTCTCGCCAAAAGTAGGTTTAATATACCGTCCGAAAGAAAATCAAACATTCCGCTTAACCTGGGCAAAGGCTTTTAATACTCCTACCAATCAAGCTCTCTTCCTTAATATATTTGTTACAAGAGTAGCCATATTTAAAGTATATGCCCGTGGAGCAGATGGTGGATATGTATATCCTAGGAATGATGATGGGCAGCCTTTTTTCTTTAATACCACAACATTTAATTATGAGCCAATGGATACATCAAAGTATATATTATTTTATCCATCTGTTGATCCAAAGATTGATGGTTTTTATAATTATACTACAGATGATCTCCCGGAAATTGATGCTGAAATTATTGATACGTGGGAATTTGGATGGAAAGGAAGAATTAATCAAAGAATGTTTGGAACTCTTGATCTATTCACAAATCATTTTTCTAATTTTATTAGTCGTCCAACATTTATTACGCCTATCATCATTAACAAATCAGTATTAGAAACAGATTGGAACGGAGATGGCATTACAAATGATGTTGTTAACGTGACTGATAATAATATAATTGCTGATGCGGAAGATTATGATGAATCGTTCAATAAATGGAGAGATAATATTGAGGGTGTTGCTGCAATGGATACTATCAAGGGCCTTGCGCCACCAGTCGTAGTAGGCTATTTAAATTATGGGCAGGTTGACGTTAGTGGGATAGATGCGAGCATTACATATTTTATTACAAGAAGCCTATCCTTTGATATGAACTATTCTTTTTTAAGCATAACAGATTTCTTAAATCCACTAACGAATGCAAAAGATCCTATCAATGCTCCAAAACACAAAGGTGGGTTTAAACTCCAGTATGATCCACAAGATAAGCCATATTCTTTTTCTTTAAAATTTCGCCATGTTGATGGTTTCCAATGGTCATCAGGAATATATTATGGTGTAATAGATTCCTATAATATTTTCGATCTACACATGGACTATGATATCAATGATAATTTAACCGCAATGTTGTCATTAGATAATATGTTTGATCACATGGCATACTGAAATTCAGGGTGGGCCTGAAATAGGACGGGTTATTGTATTTCGCCTTCAAGCAAAATTCTAGTATGTAAACTATATTAGCTTTACATATTTTTTACACAAATCAATAATTTAATTATAGAAATTCGCAACAATTAAGGAGCATTAAATTCATGAAAATAAAATATTTTATTTATTTAGCTATTGCATTTACTATCAGTTCTTCAAACTATTTGTTTGGTCATTGTCAAGTCCCGTGTGGTATTTATGATGATGCGGCTCGAATTGTTATTTTAAAAGAGCATGTAGTCACTATTGAGAAGGCTATGGATCAAATCAATCAATTAGCTAAGAGTGAATCCAATGCGCAAAATATGAATCAATCAATTCGATGGATTAATACGAAAGAAGAACATGCAACATTAATTCAATCTACAATTACAAATTATTTTCTTGCTCAAAGAATTAAACATAAAAAGAAAAATGAAGATGGAAGACAATTGTATGTAGATCAAACTCTTATTCTACAGCAAATTATAGTTGCGGCAATGAAGTGTAAGCAAACTGTAGATCAATCAAATCCTAAGAAAGTAAAACAATTATTAAATCAGTTTATAAATCTATACTTTGATGATCACGGAAAAGAACATTTAAGATCTCTAGAAAAAGGATAATTATTAATTAAAACTTTTGATGATTGATTTATTAGAAAATATTGATCGAAAAATACTATACTTAATCAACGATTCTCTTTCTAACCCTATTTTTGATCTATTTTTTATTACAATAACCAATGAAGATTTATGGGCAATTCCTGTAATAATTGGTATTCTAATTTTAGCTTTTAAAGGTGGTAATCGCGCAAGGATTGCCATTGGAATAATATTATTTGCTAATGGATTAACCGATCTAACCGTAGTGGAAGTAATTAAACCTGCTTTCGCGCGCCTACGGCCCTCTCATGCATTAGGGGACTCAATCAATGTATTAATTGGCAAGGGTGGAAAATATGGATTTGTATCAGCACATGCTGCTAACATATTTTGCGCAACTACCATTTTGTCATACTTCTACGATCAATGGAAGAAGCCATTATTGTTTTTAGCGCTTAGCGTCTCTATCAGTAGAGTTTATGTAGGGGTCCATTACCCTGGCGATGTGCTATTTGGCGGGTTATATGGCTATGGTATAGCCTGGCTATTTATTACAATATGGGTATTGATAAAAATGAGAGAATTAAAAAGAGGACGAACCTGGATTCAATATGAATAAATTCTAATTTGGAAGAACGTCTTCAGGTGGCTTAACTCCAAACTCAGTGAAACCTTCTTGCCCTGGTGCTTTAATTTCACCATACTTAGACTCAAATTTTTTGATGTTATCTGTTAAAGCCATTAAATATGCTTTTGCATGAGGTGGGGCCATAATAATTCTTGAGTGGACCTTTGCTTTTGCAACACCAGGTAATAATCGAGTGAAATCCATTACTACTTCTGCAGGAGAATGAGTAACTACAACAAAATTTGCATATTCTCCCCCACTTATCTTTTCATCTAATTCAATATTGATCTGTTGAACTTTTTTTTTCTCTTCCATGTTGATACTCCTTTTAAATAAATCAAGTACTGTTAAAATCTTCCCAGTCCTCATCAAGGCCGTCGAAGTCCTTATAGTTCACTTCCTCTTCTTCCTGCTTCTGCTGAACCATCTCATTCTCATATAGGTTAAATACTTCTTTTCTTTTCTCATGTTCAGTGACATCAACATCATCTTCATCTTCAGGATCAAATCGCTCAATATCCTCGCTGTATACTGATGCATCAAAAAAGTCTAAATTCTCTACAATGCCATTCGCCATAAGGTATTCAAGAAAGTCAAGATAATTCCTATCTTTTAGATCTTTTTTACAATTAGTGCATGCAAGTTTTTCACGAAGATCGATTTCTTCGATGTTCGCACCACAGTTTGGACAGATTATTCCTTCTTCTAACATAAATAATACTTACTAAAATCGGCGGTTAAATTAATCGGAGACCTATATGGTGGCAATGATTTGTTTAAAAATTTTAATTTTTTATTTTAATCCCAATAGCTGCAAGATATAATTATTACCTCTTTCTAAAAAATCTGTATCCTTTCTTTCAATAAGAATATTATAATATTTTTCAGCATATGTTGAATAATATCCAATTTTAATATTTGATTTTATATGCTTAATTAACGTTGTTGCAAAAGGATTGAATTCAGGGTTTAAATCTATAACTGCATGAAAATCTAGTTCTTTACATTTATTAATCAGTCGATCATTTGGCAATCCCCAATAATTTTGATCATTAGAAGAAAATAATAACAATGGGTTATTTATTAAACTATCATAAGAAATCAAACTTTGTTTTGATAAAGCATAATCAATTTTTATTGTTGGATTTGGTCCCATAGAATTATATATAGATTGTAAAAATATTCTTACCACTCTTGAATAATTTATTTCTTCTGGAACAACAAATAAAACTCGTGAAATAACATTATTATTTTCATTAATTCCTAATGTTGAGCCTTCAATAGACTTATAAATCATATTATTAAAAAATAGCGCTAGTCTTGTCTTTAATGGTATGTCCATAGCTGAATATAACTTTTTCACCATTATGATACTGCGTAGTTTTCAATAGGAACTATAACTAATTGAAATAAATAAATTATATATGTCATTAAATAAAAAACTGTTTTGGGGCGGATTAGGATGGGTCCTAGGAGGCCCAATAGGTGGTATACTTGGATATGCTTGGGCCTCAATGTCCAATGATGGTTCAATGAAGAACTTTCAAAGAAATTATAGTAAATCACCAACACAAGCCGGGGATTTCATTGTATCACTTATGGTTCTATTTGCAAAAGTTATGAAAGCAGATAAACAACTGTTACGATCAGAACTTAATTACGTAAAAGATTTTTTAAAGAAAGAACTAAAATCTTCTGATGTACAATATTTTATGATGTTATTTAAAGATATTTTAAAGCAGGATTATCCTTTACGGGATGTATGTAAGCAAATTCAACGATCAATGGATCATCCCAGTCGAATTGAATTAATTCATATCTTGTTTGGATTAGCATTTGCAGATAGACATATTGATGATAGTGAAATAAAAGTAATTCATACCATTGCAGGATACTTAAATATTAATCAAAAAGATTATGAAAGTATTAAAGCAATGTTTATAAAAGATAATAGTTATGCATACAAAATATTAGAGCTTGACCCTTCATGTAATAATGATCAAGTAAAAAAAGGGTATCGTAAAATGGCAAATAAATATCACCCAGATAAAGTGTCGCATCTCGGTATAGATTTACAACATATTGCTGAAGAAAAATTCAAGGCAGTTAGCAATGCATATCAAACTATTAAAAAAGAACGGAACATATAAATGAGTGAAAAACCAGGGAAATATCCTTTTACTAGAGGAATTTATCCCGGAATGTATAAAGATAGATTATGGTCTATGAGGCAATATGCAGGTTTTTCTTCTGCGGAAGAATCTAATAAAAGATTCAAATTTCTTTTGGATCAAGGCGTCAGCGGTCTTTCTGTAGCATTTGATCTACCTACTCAAATTGGATACGACTCTGATCATGAATTAGCAAAAGGTGAAGTAGGAAGAGTGGGTGTTCCAATATCAACAATTCAAGATATGAATATATTATTTGATGATATAAAATTGAATGAAGTTTCAACATCCATGACAATAAATGCAACTGCTCCAATTTTATTTGCACTATATATAGTTACAGCCGAGAATCAAGGAATATCATCTAATAAGCTAATGGGAACAATTCAGAATGATATATTAAAAGAGTATATAGCAAGAGGAACATATATTTTTCCTCCTGAACCATCAATGCGTTTAGTAACAGATTTATTAGAATTTGCAAGTACACATACGCCTAAGTGGAATCCTATATCAATATCTGGGTATCATATAAGAGAAGCTGGATCTACAGCTGCTCAAGAACTAGCTTTCACAATTGCAAATGGGATCACGTATGTATCCGATGCAATAAAAAGAGGTTTAGATCCTGAAACGTTTGCTAGTAGAATTTCATTCTTTTTTAATGCGCACAATGATTTACTAATTGAAGCTTCAAAATTCCGCGCTGCTAGGAGAATGTGGGCGAAAATAATGAAAAATAGATTTAATGTGAAAAGTGAAAAAGCAATGAAATGTCGTTTCCATGTTCAAACTGGTGGATCAACATTATCTGCTCAAGAGATAGATAACAATGTAATAAGAACTACGATTCAAGCTCTTTCAGCAGTTCTCGGAGGCGCACAATCATTGCATACGAATAGTCGAGATGAAGCATTATCATTGCCAACAGATGAATCAGCAAAGCTAGCACTACGTACTCAGCAAATTATTGCTCATGAATCAGGAATAACAAACCACCCTGATCCGCTTGGGGGCAGCTATGTTATAGAAGAGATGACAGACAGGATTGAAAAAGATGCAAATGATATAATGAATAATTTAGAAAATATGGGTGGTGTTATTGAAGGAATTGAGTCAGGATGGATACAAAACGAAATAGCACAAAGCGCATCAAAGTATCAACATTCTATAGATGCTAAGAAAAAAATAATTGTCGGTGTTAATAAATATAAATCAGATAATTCCGATAATTATAAGACAATGGAAATAGATAATAATTCTGTTAAAGCTCAATTAAATAGATTAAAAGATTTTAAAACTTCAAGAGATAATGGTTTAGTAAAAGATAGATTAAATGCTCTCCATGCTATTGCAGTTAGTTCTCAAAATATAATTCCTTCAATTATAGAATGTGTACAATCAAAATGTACAACTGGAGAAATTTCTGATCAATTAAGAGATGTCTTTGGAGAATATCAATCAAGCGTTTAAAACTCAATTGTTTATAATTGCAAAAACTATTTCAATTATCTTCCATCCAATGGTTTTTTCATTATTGGTATTTACTATAATTATCTTTAATAACAGCGTAATACATCCTCAGTCATTTACAATTCTTTTTACTTGTTTCATTTTTTCAAATCTATTACCCATTACTACTTTATTTTTATTACAAAAAAAAGGTGTCATATCTGATCTAGACGCTAGTATAAAAGAAGAGCGAATTATGCCACTTTATCTAGGCGTATTATTTGCAATTCTTGGTTATACGTTATTACATATTCAAGGCGCTAGTTTGCTCGTTAAAGGTTTAATGTTTTGTACAATAACAAATACGATCGTCATCATAATAATTACGCGTTATTGGAAAATATCTATACATGCTATGGGTATATCTGGCTTGTTAAGCGTTCTGTGGATACATAATAAAGAGTACCCATTCATTATGCTTATAATATTATTATTAGTTGCTTATTCAAGGGTAATATTAAAAGCACATAGCATAGCTCAGGTAACCATTGGATCTATTTTGGGGCTATTTCTTACGTTGATTCAAATTCATTTTTTATTTTTACATATATGATATTCACAAATCTGATTGAAGCCAACCTAAAGACCAGTACTATTGGAAAGTATATCGAATATTATACCCAATTAAAATCAACAAATGATGAGGCCTGGGAGATAGTTAAAGAAGGATCACAGTCTGGTACAATAATTATTACTGACAATCAAATATCAGGAAAAGGAAGAAATGGAAATGAATGGGAATCTAAATCAGGAAAAAGCCTCACCTTTTCATTGATTTACAAACCTAGAACAATACCTATTGAAAAAATAGGTCTATTATCAATCGTAGCTGGTGTTTCTGTATTAGATGGATTGAAAGAATTAAATATTAATGGTGGTCTTAAATGGCCAAATGATATCATATTAAATAAGAAGAAGATTGGCGGAATTTTATGTGAATCAAAAATCAATAAAAAAATTATAGAATGGGTTGTTATTGGTATTGGTATTAATGTAAATGAAAGCAAAGATGATTTTGACTCAAACCTTGCTAAAAAAGCATCCTCATTATTTCTGGAGATAGGAAAAAATACTCAACGTGAAAGAGTCATTTCCGGAATATTAAATAACATGGAGTTATTATTAGAACGTTTTGAAAATGACTCTATTCATTTTGATATAAGCAAAGAATGGAACAATTATTGTTCACATAAAAATAAAAAAGTTTCATTTCAAAAAAATAATATTACTCATTATGGAATTTTTAAAAATATTTCAAATGAAGGTAAATGTGTTATTGAACTTGATGGAGAAAACAATTCCTACTCTAGTGAATCAATAAACAACTTGCAAATATTGTAATACTTACGACTATTTCTTTTACGAATAGTTATGTATATCTGAAATACTAATATCTACTTCAAATTCAGGAAATATAGATTGTAGCTGTTTTTCTACAATATCACATGATTCGATTACAAGTCCTTTCGATAAACCGTCTTTAACATTAACACCAAATAATATTACATGGTGTTTATTCGTATCAACAACTCTAACATCATGAAAGCCAGTAATAACGTCATGATTTGATAAATTATCTTTTAAATATTTTTTTACTTTTTTTGTTTTTGGATCTGTAATTGAAATGGGGTCAACATGAACTGTAGGTGAAACCCCTAATTGTTTGTTTAATATCTTTTCAACGTTTTCTGAAATATTATGAGCACTAATCTGATTCTCATCCGCATCAATTTCAATATGAATACTAGCAAACTTATCCTTGCCATAGCTATGGACTGCAATATCATGCACTCCTATAACTCCTTCAACATCTTCTGATAGTTTTCTAATATCGTTTATTTCCTCAATCGTAGGTGGTCTGCCTATAAGATCATCTACGGCAGCTTTTGCAATGCCAAAACCAGACCACATAATAAATAAAGCAACGGTTAATCCTGCCCAACCATCAACCTGGGCATAACCATATTTTCCCAATATCATTGCAGCCGCAACAAGAAATGATGATATAGCATCTACTCGATGGTGCCATGCGTCTGCATGCAAAGTACCAGAAGCAATTTTGGAAGATAAAAATTCAGCATAAAGCGCAACTATCATCTTTATAAATATGGTTATAATAATACTAATTATCATCCACCATTCAGGATCTACTATCGTGGGGTTAACAATTCGCTCGATAGATGACTCAATAAATTCAATCCCTGCAACTATAAGCAATATTGCTATAACTAATGTAGCAACATATTCTGCCCTTCCATGACCATAAGGATGGTCTTTATCCGCTGGCTTTTCTGATTCCTTGAAACCCCATATAACAACTCCACTGGATATAACATCAGTTAAAGTGTGAAATGCGTCAGCAATAACAGATATAGAACCAATAATAACACCAATTAAAAGTTTCAAAAAAAACATTATTCCATTTACAATTATAGAAATCCATCCTTGAAACTTGCCAATTCGGCTTCGGTATTTTTTCGTGGATTCTTTTGATTTAGGTATGTACCTATTAGTAATAGATTCAAAAAACATATTCATTATTAACTAATACCTTTTACATCATAAAGTTTATTTTTTTTGTTTTGAAATAAAGCATACTGAAATCCATCATGTATGGCTGAAAAACCTATCTGACCATCTTTTCTTAGTGCGATATAACCAATCTGAAAGTCAGGTTTCCCAGATTGTTTTCTTAGAATTCTATTAACAGCTTCTTTACAAGCATCCATGGCAGAATACCCCTGTCGCATAAGCTCAACTACTAAAAAGCTTCCACATGTTTTTATAACCTCTTCCCCTTTTCCTGTTGCGCCAACTGCACCAATTTCATTATCCACATACATTCCTGCACCAATTATTGGACTATCACCAACACGACCATGGAGCTTATAAGCTAACCCGCTAGTAGTACAAGCTCCTGATAAATTCCCATTGTTATCTCTTGCCAGCGTGCTGATCGTATCATGTTCATCATTTGGACCCCAAACGTCTTTAATGCTATTGTCTTTTTTCCATTGTAGCCACTCTTCTTTTGATTTATCAGTGAGAAGATTTTCTTCTTTAAAGCCATTTTCTAAAGCAAATTTTTTTGCACCTTCACCAACTAGCATTACATGATCAGTCTGTTCCATTACTTTCCTAGCTACGGAAATTGGATGTTTTATATCTCTCAAAAATGCTACTGCCCCTGCATTCCCATCAGAATTCATTATACAAGCATCTAGTGTAACATGACCATCTTGATCTGGTCTACCACCTAATCCAACAGATTGCGATAAAGGATCCGCTTCAGTTTCTCTAACTCCTGCTTCCACAGCTTCTAATGATGAACCATTATTATTCATAATATTCATTGCGGCCTCATTTGCAGGAATTCCGTGGTCCCAGGTAGAAAGCGCTATTGGATTATTTTTAATTTTTCTTATTGGGTTATCACATTGAGTCAAAATTGAACTTGAGGCAACCATACTGATCGCACCTGATTTAATAAAATCACGACGTTTCATACTTTAACCCACTAAAAACTAATCAAATGCAGGAATACCTGTAATATCCTCTCCTACAATTAGAGTATGCATATCATGCGTACCTTCATATGTAAATACAGATTCAATATTTGCCATATGTCTTATGGGAGAATAATCTAAAGTAACACCATTGGCTCCCAATATTTCTCTAGATATACGAGCAACATCTCTAGCCATTGCGCAATTATTTCGTTTTGCCATAGAAACTTGATGAAAATTCATCGTACCGGCATCTTTCATTCTTCCTAATTTCATTATCATTAATTGAGCATTAGTTATTTTTGTTAATATCTCTGTTAGTTTTGCTTGTGTTAATTGATATCCTGCAATGGGTTTTGAAAACTGCTTTCTTTCTTTTGAATAATTTAATGCAGATAAATAGCAATCAGTTGCACAACCTGTCATTCCCCAAGCAATACCATAACGCGCTTGTGTTAAACATGACAATGGACCTTTCATTCCTTCTACACCATCTAAACGGGACGTATCTGGAACACGAACATTCACCATTGACAATTCAGAAGTTATTGAAGCACGAAGACTTATTTTCCCATGAATATCATTACTACTAAAACCATCCATGCCTTTCTCCAAAATAAATCCTCTAACTATACCTTCTTCATCCTTTGCCCAGACTATAGCAATATCAGCAATACTTCCATTTGTAATCCACATTTTAGATCCATTGATTATCCAATCATCTCCATCCTTTTTAGCTGTCGTTGCCATTCCACCAGCATTAGAACCAAAATTAGGTTCTGTTAATCCAAAACAACCTATTAATTCTCCTTTACCTAATCCTGGTAACCATTGTTGTTTTTGATCCATACTACCATATGCATGGATTGGATACATTACTAAGGAACCTTGAACGCTAGCAAACGATCGCAGACCAGAATCCCCTCTTTCAAGTTCATGTAGAATTAATCCATATGCAACATTACTTACACCTGCGCCACCCGATTCAACGGGCAAAGCAGAACCAAGAAACCCTAAATCGCCAAGCTTAGGAATTAATTCTTTAGGAAAAGTTCCTGCTTCATAATGTTCATTGATTAGAGGAAGAAATTCTTTATGGACAAATTCATTTGCTGTTTGCTGAATAAGCAACTCTTCTTCCGATAGCTCATCAGAAATATTATAATAATCAGGTCCAATATTTTTCATAGATAATTCCCTTATATAAATTACGAAGATATAATTGGGTTTTCATAGAACTGAGAAATTATTTCTCTCTGATCAGGAATGCCCATTGAAATTAAGAAAGGATTATCTTTTTGAATGGCTATAAAATCTTTCTTTGAAGAAATATTTTTCCATTTAAGTTGACATATAATCTGACCAATTGCTCCTCCCAATGTATTCCCCGGACCAAGTAATACAATTTTATCCGGAGAAAATTCTTTGATTGAAACTGTTAATGATTGCGTAAAATCATAAGAATTACATACTTGATTACCTAATGTATAATTCCATAAATCTATTTCATTAGTAGACCAAGGGGACCAAATATACCCTCTTCCATCAATTATTGGGATTTGAGGTTTAAGGAACATATCTTTTGGAAATTTCCTTTTTGCTTCTTTAGATATTGATTGTAAAAGTGGCGTATGAAAAGCTGCGTGGTAAGGTAATTGAAAAGGGTAATTATCTTTTTTAGGCAGTCTTTTTAAAAGCGTATTTAATGCTTCTTGCTCCCCTCCAATAACTATATACCCACCAAGATATATAGAAATTTGGGCGCCTACTTTTTCGACTTCTTTCAAGCACTGTTCCATAATACCCTTATTTATATTCCAATCATCATCAGTTATTGAATAAATAATTTGCCCTCCAATTATTTTGTTCTTCATCATAGACCCCATTGTATCGATGAGGCCATAAGCTTTCTGGAAGTGCAATGATTTAGAAAACGCTAGCGTTGAATACCATCCCATTGAATTGCCTAATATAGCAACAATTTTATATTTTGATTGATCAATTGAATAATAATCAATTAGGCTACACGCATAAATTAGAGTTGATGCATGTTCTCCTTTCATATGAACACTCGCTTTAAATTTTTGAGAATCAATTTCTGTTAAGGTTGGCAAACCAGCATTATTTCTTTCATTATCCATATATTTTATTTCGCTTGATGATGATTGGATATATTTTTTTAAATATCCTTGTGTTTCTCTAGTATAGCTCCCGCGACCTGGACAAATAATTACAATTCTCTCTCTATTCATTATATAACTCAATCGCATTATCAATTATACTTTTTTCACTTGGTAGAGTAACTGTTGCCGCTTTACCCAAAGGTATAAAACTATTATCAGCTGCATGTAATCTAATTTTTAATGGTCTTTTACTAGTCGAAAATATATCAGCAACTAATCCTTCCCCATAACAACCGCTTTTCCGACATTCATCTACGATCAAAATTTTAGAACATCTACCCACCGATTTCATAAGATTTGCAATATTTATATCGCTTAACCATCGTAAATCAATAATCTTTATTTTTTTATTTAATGTTTTCTCAATTTCTATTTTAGCTTTCATAGATAAATAAAATCCATTGCCATAGGAAATTATTATTAATGAAGATCCTTTACCGTATACTGCAAATTCACCAAGAGGAATATCTTCCTTTATACTTGGATATTTGAAACTCCATTTTCCATCTTTTGAATTATGTAAGTCTTTAACCATATATAATGCTATAGGCTCAATAAAAACTGTAATTCTTGAGTTTATATAGGACTCGATAACTGCTCTTCTAAGCATTTTTACTGCATCAAGGCCGTTGGAAGGACATGCAACTATAATTCCCGGCAAATCCCTAAATACTGATAATGAATTATCATTATGAAAATGGCCACCAAAACCTTTTTGATAGGCTAACCCTGGAATGCGCAATACCATAGGATTTACAAATTGTCCTTTGCTAAAAAAAGGTAAAGTTGCCGCTTCACCACGTAATTGATCTTCAGCATTATGATAATAAGCTAAAAATTGTATCTCAGGTATAGGAATAAAACCATTATGTGAAAGCCCTATAGCTGTTCCAATAATTGATGTTTCATCTAATGGGCTATCAAATACTCTGCGCATACCATATTGTTCAAAAAGATTTGCAGTTACATTATATACTCCCCCTTTTTTTGCAACATCTTCACCAAAAACTAATGTATTAGAATATTGATTTAGAATATCAGTAAGAGCATAGTTAATTAATTTTGCCATATGTTGGGGTTTACTAATTCTTTGATATTCCTTATCAAAAACTATTTGTCTACTCTTTGTTTTTGGGTATGGTGGTAGAATATATTTTCTTGAATTTGATATAATAGATTTCATTACACTTTTCGATGTATCAAGCTTTGGCCGAATTGCTGCCTCCTCACATACATGATTAACTAGCTCTCTTGAATATTCATATAATTTTAAGATATCATCCTTTGATAAACATTTATTATTAATCAGTATTCGTGAAGAATGAAGTAAGGGGTCATTGAATTCATTTTGCTCAATATTTTCTTTACTATTATAACCAAATTCAATATCTGAACCAGCATGACCCATTAATCGAATAGTCTTCATATGCAAAAAAACGGGTGTCCTATTTGTTCGGCAATATTCGTTCGCTAACTTTGCCTTTTGAATTAAATCCAATAAATCTAATCCATTGCATTCTATATATTTCAATCCTTTTCTGTTAGAAAAAGTATCATGGACCCAATTTTTTGGAGTTTTCACTGATATACCCAAACCATTATCTTCACAAATAAAAATAATTGGTACATGACCTCCTTGATGCGTAATCCATTCAGCTGTATTGAATCCACCTAATGCAGAAGAGTGATTAATACTTGCATCTCCAAAACTGCAAAGGATGATGCTTTCATACTCTAATTCACTTTCTTTTATCTGCAAATCTTTCGCTCTATCTATCGAAAGGGCTGCGCCAACTGCTTTAGGTATATGGCTGGATATAGTGCTTGTCTGTGGTGGTATATTTAAAAGTTTATTTCCAAAAACCTTATGCCTACCTCCACTTATAGGATCATCCGATGAAGCTGTAAGTGATAAAGCAAGATCATAGATGGGCGTTGTTCCTGGGATTTGCTTTGATCTTTCAATAAAGAATGCACCACTACGATAATGAAGAAAAGCCATATCTTCATAAGAAAAAACCTTCCCAAATACAGAATTTCCTTCATGTCCAGAGCTTGCTATTGTATAATAACACTTGCCTTCTTCTTTCATTGTTCTTGCTTTTATATCTAGGTGCCTACTAAGCACCTGAGATTCAAATAATGAAATTAAATCAGACGTTGTAGAAATATTTTGTGATAAACTTATTTCTGATTTAGGAAACTTCTCAGATTGGACAAAATCTGTGAAATTCTGATCAATTATTTTTGCTCTATTAAATAAGGACATGTGCCCTAAGAGGTTCACGAAATAATTATTTCATTAACCTTTTAAGCTTGGTTTTAAACTCCCGCAGTTCTCTGACATTCCCAGGATGTATCTCTCCTGAACTCCATTTTAGAAAAAAATCTCCTTTTGAGTCAGAACCTCCTTGCTTAGTGTATAAAGAAAATAAATCTTTATCGGTACGTGGTTTATTATGATGAAGTGACGCTGTAATCTGATACGCTAAATCCTCTAGAAGATCCTCTATCACCCTTTTGGGTAGATTCTTTTCCAATATTCCACGTTCAACTCTAGAAAACCTTAACCCACTAATAACATAGTCTTGATATGCTTCCCAAGCAAAAGGGGCAACTTTCTTTACAGATTTAGCCATTGCATCAGAAAATACTCTAATCTCATATTGAGCATGATTATCAGATCGAAGACCAATAAAATGAAGAAGGTTGTGTAAATCATTCTTCCAGTACCATTCAGTATAAAGATTTACGGGCAAAATAGCCCTCGCAAGTTCTCTTGCAACACCAGCATTATTTAATTCAGAATAAATTTCAAAGCTTCTATCAGATATTTCTTTAAAATACTTACTTACTTTCTTCTTTAATTCATCAGAAACTTCTCCAAGCCTACCTTGTTTATTAAGAGCGCTTTGAAATTGTATATTTTTTGGATCTGGGTAATAAAATTCATCGCGTGCTTCAGAATAACGCAAAGAATATTCATTTATATTAGCTGTACGATGTCTGACCCATTGTCTAGCTACAAAAATAGGCATCTTGCAATGATATTTAAACTCTACCATTTCAAATGGAGTGGTATGTCTATGCCTCATTAAGTAACGTATAAGACCTCTATCTTGACTTACCTTACTTGTACCTTTTCCATAACTTACACGCGCAGCTTGAACAATAGCGTTATCACCACCCATTGAATCAACCAATCGAACAAACCCTTTATCTAAACACTTAATTGCATCTTTTGGCATATCATTCATATCATATCTTTTCTGAAATAGCTAAAAATATTTTATTAACTGACTCTGCGTCACCAGCTATCAAACCAGGCTCTATCAGTGTCTTTTCTTTATTAAAAGTAATATCATTACCGTTTAGGTCAATAACTTTTCCACCAGATTCATTCATTATACAAGTACCTGCACAAATATCCCATTCGTTCTTTGGTCTTAGTGTTGCAAAAACATCACCAATCCCAGCAGCAGTTAAGCCTAATTTATATGCTACTGATCCAATGGGCTTCAATTCTTTGAACATATCATGGTAAGAATCCCATAACCCGCGATTTGTCTCTGATCGGCTATTTAATATAACCATTTGATTTAAATTGATCTTCTTTGAACAAGAAATCGGCTCACCATTCAAAAATGAACCATTATCTTTCGAAGCTGAAAAAATCTCATCTGTGACCGGGTTATATAAAACTCCTAATATTGATATATTATCGCATACCAAGGCAATGCTCACAACAAAGTTTGGCACACCTTCAATAAATTCTTTTGTGCCATCTAAAGGATCAACAACCCAAATATATTTCTTGCTTAATCTATCCTTTGAATCAACAGTTTCTTCAGAAAGCCACCCATAATTAGAATTATTATTAAGCAAAATTTCTTTTATTTTTTCATCCGCTTCTTTATCAGCAGTAGTAACAGGGTTATGGTAACTTTTTTCATGAACATCATAATCGTTTTTATAATATTTCATTATAATAGCACCTGCTTCTAAGGCTGCTTCTTTAGCTAAATTTAAATCTGAATTCATCCAATAAAGTTAGCTCATACTTTCCTAAATACGATCAATTTCTCTCGGTCTTTTCTAGGTTTTACTGATAGAGGTGAAAATTCCTCTCTTTCAACCTCCCATCTAGCTGAAAAAAGACCCTTTACTTCACTTATAGAAGTAGCCCATGGTGGTCCCCCTTCAGATATATCTTTATCTAATGGAAACCATAAACCAATTAAAAGACCATCTTTCACTAATAAATTAGAAACTAATTGTTCATAATTATTACGCATATTTGGATCTATAGCACAAAAACAAGTTTGCTCAATTACATAATTAAATTTATTGTAATAATCATTAGAAAGATTAAAAATATTAGAATTAATAGCATTGATATTTACTTTTGCATCTTCGGCAAGCTTCTCTAAAGCCCTAATTGCTGAAGGCGCAAAATCAATAGCTGTAACTTCAAAATTTTTCTTTGCAAACATTACTGCATCATAACCTTTTCCACATCCTATAATACATATTTTTCCAGGTCTTATATCTTTAGAAATCGCTTTAAATATTGGCGTTTCCCCACCCAAATCCCAAGTTGTATCACCTGATATATATAAATCCTCCCAAAAATTCAAATCTTCATCATTATAAATCATAATATTATATGGGGAAGTTCTTTTTCTATAATTTTTGATTTCTTTTTTTCAACAAAAACTGCCTTACGATCTGTATAAAATGATATAGCCTTATTTAGTTTTTCATTAACTAAATGAATAGCAGAACCTCCATCTATACAGTATCCATTTATTATTTTACCATCCCTAAGCATCTTATAAACTGTAGGTTTTCGATTTGATTCTTCTAAATAATGAGGACAACACATATCATTTACGAATCCTAGACAATCAATTGTGTTTAAATTACTAGCCCATGAGTCTGTAATACCTTGTTTAAACCAACATATTGCACCTGCACTAACGCCTGCTAGGATTATGCCTTTCTCATATGCGCGACGTAATAATATATCAACTTTCCACTCGCGCCAAACAGCTAACATGCTTTTTGTATTACCTCCACCTACATAAATAACGTCTGCTTTATTAAATATACCGTTTAATCTTGGTGTCCTTGAAAAAAATGATATATGACTCGGTTTACATGAAAGAGATTCAAAACAAGCATAATAATTATCTATATATGATTTATCTTCTGCACTAGCTGTAGGTATAAATAAAATACGAGGATTATTTTTGTTTGTTTGTTTTAAAATATATTTTTCAATTTTATTATGCTTAGGGTCTCTTCCAAAACCACCACCTCCAATAGCAATAATTTGACGATCAATAGTATTATTCATCCGTTTAATTATTTAATACAGAAAAATATTTAGATTCAGGATGAGAAAAATACCATCCACATACTGAAGCAGCAGGATACATAGCTCGATTTTCAGTAAGAGTTATTCCCGTATTTTCTTCGACCTGTAATAACTTCCAAATCTTATCTTTTTCCTTATGGTCAGGACAGGAGGGATACCCAGGAGCTGGGCGGATTCCTACATATTTTTCCTTAATTAATTCATCGTTTGATAGCTTCTCATTGATAGCATATCCCCAAAATTCTTTGCGTACGCGTTCATGTATTCTTTCTGTCAAGGCTTCAGCTAGTCTATCTGCCAAGACCTTAGCCATTATGGCATTATAATCATCATCTTGATCTTCATAGTCCTTTACTATTTTTTCCAAACCATGCCCAGCTGTAACTGCAAAAGTTCCAATATAATCGTTTTTTGGAGCAATGAAGTCCGCTAGACAATAATTATTATTATTTCCTTTATCTATTAGCTGCCGAGGAAAGTTAAACTTAATTCCATCACAAATTATGGATTCATCTTTAGAATAAGCTGGATGAATTCCTATTACTGCTTTGGCATGAAGCAATTTGTTAGAAATAATATGATCTAGTAATTTTTTTCCATCATTAAAAAGTTTATTTGCTTCTTTACCGTATTTTTTATTAGAAAGTATTTTAGGATATAAGCCCTTTAACTCCCAAGCATGGAAAAAAGGCGACCAATCAATATAATCGATCAGTTCATCTAGTGGATAATTATCAAATATTTTTATTCCTTCAAATAATGGTGTTGCAGAATGAACATTTTCCCAATTAGTTAAAAATCTCCTTTCCCTAGCAACTTCTAAGGATAATTTTTTAGTTGAATTTTGAAAATTGTTTTTTCTTATTTTTTGAAAATCATTTCTTATTTCATCAACAAAATTTTCTTTCTCATTCTCATTCATAAGCTTTGCAACAACACCAACAGCCCTTGATGCATCAATAACATGGATTGTTGGTCCAGAATAATTTTCCTCAATTTTTATTGCTGTATGTTTTCGACTTGTTGTAGCACCTCCAATTAATAAGGGAGTTGTTAGATTTAATCGTTGCATTTCTTTTGCAACATGAACCATTTCATCTAGACTTGGCGTAATTAATCCAGAAAGACCAATAATATCAGCATTCTCTTTAATAGCAGTAGATAATATTTTATCTGATGATACCATAACACCTAGATCAACAACATCATAACCATTACATCCCAACACTACACTTACTATATTTTTTCCAATATCATGAACATCTCCTTTAACTGTTGCCATAATTATTTTTCCATTAGACATATCCTTCAAGCCTAATTTATCTTTTTCTTCCTCAATATATGGCACTAGATGAGAAACTGCTTTTTTCATTACTCTTGCTGATTTTACAACCTGAGGTAAAAACATTTTTCCCGCACCAAACAAATCGCCCACAATATTCATTCCATCCATTAATGGCCCTTCAATGACATGAATTGGCCTATCATGTTGCTTTCTGGCTTCTTCTGTATCATCAATAATAAAATCAACTACACCTTCAACTAAAGCATGACTTAATCTTTGATTTACGGAATTCTTTCTCCATGAAAGATCCTTCTTAGACTCTTTTTTAACCCCTTTGTACTCTTCGGCTATGGTGACTAATTTTTCAGTTGCATCTACTCGACGATTAAATATGACATCCTCAACAGATTCTTTTAGATCTATATTTATATCATCATAAACTGCTAACTGTCCAGCATTAACTATCCCCATATCCATCCCCGCTTGAATCGCATGGTATAAGAACGATGAGTGCATCACCTCCCTCAAAGCCTCATTCCCTCTAAATGAAAATGATAGATTAGAAACACCACCGCTAATATGAACATTCGGGAATTGTTTTTTTATTGTTTTAGATGCTTCAATAAAAGCATTTGCATATTCGTTATGCTCTTCTATGCCTGTTGCAATCGCAAAAATATTTGGGTCGAATATTATATCTTCTGGGTTAAAGTTCACTTCTTCCGTTAGTATCTTATAGGCTTTAGAACAAATCTCTACCTTGCGCTCATACGTATCTGCCTGCCCTTGCTCATCAAAAGCCATTACTATTACTGCCGCTCCATATTTTTTAATTATTTGGGCCTGTTGTTTAAAAACATCAACTCCTTCTTTCATTGATATCGAATTAACAATTCCTTTTCCTTGAATATTTTTTAATCCTGTTTCTAACACGCTCCATTTAGATGAATCCAGCATTATCGGTACTTTAGCAATATCCGGTTCTGATGCAATAAATCTTAAATATTTTTCCATGGCTTTTTCTGAATCAAGCAACCCTTCATCCATATTGATATCAATTATCTGAGCCCCATTAGTAATTTGTTGCCTCGCAACGCTTATTGCTTCATCAAAGTTATCTTCTTTAATCAACCTTCTAAAACGCGCTGATCCCGTGACATTTGTCCTTTCACCAATATTAATAAAGTTCGATTCAGGTCTAATAGTAAACGGCTCTAAACCGCTTAATTTTGTATAACTATTAATTGGAGGAATAATTCTTGGTTTAATATCCGATACTTTATTGCAAATAGCTGATATGTGATCAGGTGATGTCCCACAACACCCACCAGTTAAGTTTATTAATCCGCTCATAGCAAACTCTTCAATAATTAATGACATCTCCTGAGGGGTCTGATCATATTCACCAAGTTCATTTGGTAAGCCTGCATTTGGATAAACAAAAACAAATGTATCAGCAATAACTGATAGATCATTCAACCAAGGTCTAATCTGCTGAGCCCCTAAAGCACAATTCAATCCAACTGCAGTAAGATTTGCATGGCGAATAGAGTTCCAAAATGCTTCCACTGTCTGACCAGATAGAGTTCTTCCACTAGCATCAGTTATTGTACCTGATACAAATAATGGCAAATCCTTTTTATAATCATCTAATAATTCTCTAACTGCATAAATTGCTGCTTTACAGTTAAGAGTATCAAAAACAGTTTCAATTAAAAATAAATCGACTCCACCATCAATCAATCCTTTAGCTTGTTCATAATATGCATCTTTTAATTGATCAAATGTTATATTTCTAAATTCCGGATTATTTACGTCTGGACTCATTGATGCTGTGCGATTAGTGGGGCCAATAGCCCCCGCAACAAATCGTGGTTTATCACTATACTTTTTGGCAACAGATTTTGCAATCTCCGCAGCTTGAACATTTATTTCGTAACTAAATTTCTCTGTTTGATAATCTTGTTGCGATATTGAATTTGCATTAAATGTATTCGTCTCAACTATATCTGCTCCCGATTCAAAATATTCTTTATGAATTTCTTCAACGATGTCTGGTCTAGTAAGGCACAATAAATCATTATTACCTTTTAAATCAATAGCATGATTAGTAAAACGATCAGCCCTAAAGTCTGATTCTGTTAAATTATATGACTGAAGCATCGTTCCCATTGCTCCATCAAAGACCATAATTTTATTATTTAATATTTCTTTTATATCATTCATAAATAAAAAACCCCATTGCTATACGGGGTTATAATACCTTTTTAGCAACATTATTTTTGGTCGCGGCAATATGGTGCAAAGCACGACATTATTTTCTTCAACTTCAAATATTATTATTATTTATTCATATTTCAAACAAAATATAATATTTCTTGCTAGGCGTTATATTATAAAGTATTTTAAAGCTTAAGTGATTTATTCTAGAGGATTTAAATTAATATAAAAAAGAATTTATCAGTTCATTTTAACAAATTATTTAACAAAGTTTTTTAACGGGTAATTACTCGTTCCTTCCTTCTAGAATACTATCATAATAGAGAATAATAAGTTATTTAACTAGGGTTAAGTACATGATTCTGTGCGGAATTTAAGTGGATAATTAGTCTATAGAGGTAGAATATGAAAAAAGAAATTTATATAAATGAAAGCATGGGGGAAACCCGTATTGCGATAGTCGAAGATAGCCAACTTGTTGAGG
>Ga0208764_10000272_pt1 | contig 31869 bp, 33 predicted proteins | sample ETNtaG_18_FD_185762 | JGI IMG/M metagenome (GOLD analysis project Ga0208764, IMG submission 185762) | Marine microbial and viral communities from oxygen minimum zone, Eastern Pacific Ocean - ETNP201302SV91 (SPAdes) (version 2) | ecosystem: Environmental > Aquatic > Marine > Oceanic ... | reverse complement strand
TGGTTCTGGTTGTGGTTCTGGTTCAGACTTTTTTATTTCAGATGATGATGGAACATCAATATCAGTTGATTCAAAAACATTTTCAAGAAAAGTTTGTTTATTGAATTTTACAATATCATCATATTCTTGACCTACACCTACATAGATAATTGGAGATGATGTTACTTTTACAATAGATAGTGCTGCACCCCCTCTAGCATCCGCATCACTTTTCGTTAAAATCGAACATTCAAAATTTACCTGTTTATGAAATTCACGTGCTTGATTTACAGTATCGTTACCGGCTAGTGAATCACCTACAAATATTTTCATGTCAGGCTTTACAACTTTGGTAATCTTTGCAATTTGTTCCATCAAATTAGAACTGGTCTGCATTCGTCCTGCAGTATCAATCAATACACAATCAACTTTGTGAGATTTAGCATACAAAACAGCATCTTTTGCAACAGCAGCAGGATCTGAGCCATAGTTTTGTGCAATGATTTTAAGATTAAGCCTGTTTGTGTGTTCACGAAGTTGTTCAATAGCACCTGCACGGTAAGTATCAGCAGCTGCTATAACTACAGACAGTTTCTCATTTTTTAGGATATTTGCAACTTTAGCAAGTGATGTTGTTTTTCCAGTACCATTTATTCCAACAAACACGACAATGAATGGTTCATTTGACGATTTTTTTTCATTAATTCTAGCCACCAAATCAACATGACCTGCATTATCAAAAGTTTCACTAATAAATTCAATTAAGCTTTGTTTGACAAAATTTTGTATATTTTTCTTTTCAACTCTAGAACCAATTATTTTTTCTTTTAAACTATCTTTGATTGAATCAATTACTTCAGTCGCTACATCGGATTCAAGTAGATTAATCTCTAATTCAAATAGAACATCTTCAATATCTTTTTCATTAAGATCTTTTTCACTAAATCCTGTAGATACATTAGAAAATGCTTTTTTTAGATTATCAAACATATTATTATGATTTTGGTTGTTGGGGTTGCTGCATAATTTGTTGCATCTGTTGTTTTCCTTGTTCTAGATTTGCTGCAATTTGTTGTCTTTGTGAATTTGTTTCTTGTAATGCAACTTCTAATTCTTTAATTTTCGATTCTAAATAACTAAGTGCTGAATCGTGATCTTTTTCCATTGCAACTCCAGCACCAACATTAACTACAATTTTTTCGTTTGGTATACTTTTAGTTTTGATAAAAGTACCCATTCCAACTGGAACTAAACTTTCAGAATCAGGATTTGCTTTAATTTCCTGAATTGATTTTATGGCAGAATTAGCATCACGGATTATGTTTTTTATAGAATTTTCTTTTTGTGACAGTTCTGCATACATGTTTTCAAGCATTTGCATTTGTTGTAACATCTGTTGGGCTTGTTCTTCGCTCATGATTTTGAATTGTATGTACTGTATAAAAATTAGAGTTTTTGAAATAAAAGAAAAAAAAGAAGAAAATTACTTTGCCTTTGAGAATCGATCGTTTACTTCATCCCAATTGATGACATTCCACCAAGCAGCTATGTAATCAGGTCTTTTGTTTTGATACTTGAGATAGTATGCATGTTCCCAAACATCTAATCCTAATAGAGGAACTAAACCCTCAGTTCGTGGACTAGTTTGGTTTGACATTGCCTTGTATTCGACTTTACTAGAGTTTGGATTGTAAACAAGCCAACCCCATCCGCTTCCTTGAATTGGAGCTGTTTTACTAGAGAATAATTCTTTAAACTCTGCAAATGATCCAAAGGAATCATTGATGGCATCAGCGATTGCACCAGTTGGTTCACCACCACCGTTTTGTTTCATACTATTCCAAAACAGTTTATGGTTATCGTATCCTCCACCATTAAAGTTAATGGCACCCTTAACATCGTCAGGGACTTGATTGATGTTTGACAAAATTTCTTCAATATCCTTACCTTGTAGTTCAGGACTAAGTTTTTCCAATGCACCATTCATACCATCAGTATATTTTTGATGATGTTTTGTATGATGGATTTCCATTGTCTGTGCATCAATGTGAGGCTCTAGTGCATCATATGCATAAGGCATCTCAGGAAGTGTGTATTTTCCCATAGTGGTTGATAAAATGGAAGTAATTTATTGTTTTTCTAAAGGAATTATTACCAATTAGAAATTATAACACATATGAGAAATTTTTTGTTTTTCACATTATTAATGGGCGTATTATTTTCGTTTGTAATTACAAATTTTGTTACTTTTGATGAAAATTATGAATTATTGTTGGATAATAGTGGACCATACATTGGTGCAGAATTTCCAAAACAATTGGGTTTTACAGGCAATGGTGTAAAAATTGGAATAATCGATACAGGAATTAACCTAAATCATCCAGATTTTTTTAATCAGAATGAAACATCCAGATTTTTGAAAGGCTACGATTTTGTTGATAATGATACAATTCCACAAGATACGAACGGGCATGGAACTCAAGTAACAGGAATTATTGCATCTGATGGTCAACTCAAAGGCATAGCACCAATGGCAGAAATTTTTTCATATAGAGTTTCATCAGATGGGGAATCAGTCCCATCAAATTTAATTATCAAAGCTATTAATCAAGCAGTAAAAGATAGAGTTGACATCATAAACATTAGTCTTGGAGTAAACATGACTCATAATAAAATTGACGAGGCAGTAAATAATGCAATAAATGAAGGGATAGTGGTCGTAGCTGCTGCAGGAAATAGTGGACCTGATAAAAGTACAATTGGTAGTCCGGCAAAAAATCCCAATGCAATTACAGTAGGAGCCACTTATAACAATCGAGATTCAAGTATGGTTTCAACATTAGAAGTTGGAAAAACACAATTCCAAGTATTACCAATGCTAGGAACAGATATAATTTCAGATCCCATATCTACTGAGATTGTATTTGGTAAATATAGTAGAGAGAATGATTTTGAAGACATAGATGTCAAAGGCAAAATAGTTTTGGCAGAAAGAGGAGGAGAACATTTGGATGAAATTGTTTTTTTCTCAGATAAAGAAATTTTTGCATCAAAGAATGGTGCAAAAGGATTAATTGTTTACAACAATCAACCAGGAATATTCTTTGGAGAATTGATTCATGAATATGTTAGTGAAGATTACTATCCATCAATTCCCACAGTTTCAATGACAAGAGAAGAAGGATTAGAATTAAAAAAAATTATTGAGAGTGAGACCTCAGGAACACTTAACGTGTTTAATCATCCAGATTTTATTGCAACATTTAGTTCAAGAGGACCAGTTTCTCCATTTTATCAAAAACCAGATCTAGTTGCACCTGGAGTTTTTGTGAATACAACCTCATTGAAAAATTTCTATAACATTACAAGTGGAACAAGTTATGCTGCACCACACGTATCAGGTGCAATTGCATTATTACTAGAAAAGAATCCAGATTTGACACCTTATGAAATTAAATCTATACTAGTTACAACTTCAGATGTCATTACAGATCAATATAAAAAAGAGTTTGAATTTGATGCGGGAGGAGCAGGAAGAATTGATTTGAAAAAGGCATTTAATTCAAAATTAGTCTTTGATCCACCAAAATTAATTTTTAATTTATCTGAACATAAGACCTCTGAAAAACATAAAATCGATATTAAATCATTTGATGGAATTTTCAATATTCAAAATGTAGAATTTTCAAGTCTAGACAATGTTGAACTCAATTATGAAATTAATGATTCAACATTATACATAACTTCAAAATTAATTGAAGATGAATTAGGTGTTTTTGAAACTAGAGCATTCATTACCAATGATGATGTGATTTATCAGATTCCAATAATTGTTAGAGTTAGTGAGGCTTCAATAGTTATTTTAGAAACTGAAAATGAACTATTATTTCAAGTAAAACAACCATTAGATTGGGAATATGCAAAAATAACAATTACTAATAGCGAAACATTTGAAGAACGTAGTATCTCCATAACACCAAAAAAATTTGAGAGTTTGAAATTATATGATGCAGGAAAATATTGGATCGAGGCAAATGTAAAGAGTAATGAAAAAACATTTGACGTGTATGAAGTTTACGATATCAAAGAAGATTTGAGCGAACAGAAACCAATTGTTGAAAATTCAGAATTACCAGAAAGAGCATTAATAATTTTAGGAATAATTTTTAGTGTTGTGATAGTCGTGGGATTAAAATTTAGAAAGAATTACTGAATTTGAGGTCCAGCATTTCTTATTTCAGGAGAAACATCTTTGAATTTTGTAAAGTTTTCACCAAACATTTGTGCTAATTTCTTTGCTGATAGATCGTAAGAATCCTTGTCAACCCATGTATTTTTTGGATCTAATACATCAGAAGGTACATTAGGACATTCGGTAGGAACATCTAGATTGAATGTATCATCATGTCTGAATTTTATCAAGTCAAATTTCCCAGTTAATGCAGCAGTTACCATTGCGCGACTATATTTTATGCTAATTCTTTTTCCAACACCATATGGACCTCCTGACCAACCAGTGTTAATTAGATAAACAACAGTATTGTGTTCAAGAATTTTTTCTCCTAACATTTTTGCATAAACAGATGCAGGACGAGGCATAAATGGAGAACCAAAACATGCAGAAAATGTTGCTTTTGGTTCTTTAATTCCACGTTCAGTGCCAGCAAGTTTACTTGTATAACCAGACATGAAATGAAACATTGCACTTTCTTTTGTTAATTTTGATACAGGTGGTAGTACGCCCAATGCATCAGCAGTCAAAAATATTATGACTTTAGGATGACCACCTACACTTGGAATTACAGCTCCTGGAATGTAATCTAGAGGATATGCTGCACGAGTATTTTCAGTTAAACTGCCATCATCAAAGTCTGGTTTCAAAGTATCTTTGTTTACTACAACATTTTCAAGAACTGCTCCTGATTTGATAGCATTCCAAATTTGCGGTTCAGCTTCTTCATTGAGATTAATACATTTTGCATAACAGCCACCTTCAAAATTAAAAACTCCACTTTGAGACCAACCATGTTCATCATCACCAATCAACATGCGTTCAGGATCTGCAGAGAGACTTGTTTTTCCAGTACCAGATAAACCAAAGAATAATGCAGTATCACCATTTTTACCTATATTTGCTGAACAGTGCATTGGAAAAACATCTTTTTTTGGCATCAAATAATTCATTACCGCAAACATAGATTTTTTCATCTCTCCTGCATAATTTGTTCCACCAATCAATACAATTCGTTTTGAGAGGTTAATCAAAATGAAAACATTTGTTCTAGTTCCATCAATTTCAGGAATTGTTTCAAAGTCATTTAAGCATAAAATTGTAAAGTCTGATTCGTGAGAGTTTAATTCCTCATTTGAAGGTCTAACAAATAACTGTCTACAAAAGAGGTTTTGCCATGCATGATCATTAATTACACGAATTGCCAATCTATTTTCTTTATCAGCACCTACAAATCCATCAAAAACATAAAGATCTTTACCTTCTGCATGTTTTTTCATTTTTTCAAAGACAGAATTGAATTTTTCAGTTGGGAATTGTCTGTTGACATCACCCCAATCAATTGTTTCATGAGTTTCATCATCATAAATGATGTAACGGTCTTGAGGAGAACGACCAGTATATTTTCCAGTTTTTACAGATAATGAACCAGTAGAGGTTAACATTCCTTCATTTGTTTCAATTGATTGTTCAACAAGTTTTTCGACAGTTAGATTTCGATGAATCAAGTGAGGAGTTACTCCAAATTCTACTAATTGATCATGTACTTTTGAACTAGTGTTAGACATATCAGAGATTTTCCTCAATACTATGTGTAGTCAAGGATTTTTGGGAAAAATTGAATATTATTATCTCTTTCTCAGATCGAATAATTTGAAACTTAGATACGTATTTATGTTAAATTTCAAAGTTTTAGTCTATGCCAATCAATAAAGAAAAACTTCAAGCAAGAGAAGAAGCTAGAATTAGCAGACCGGAGTTTATTCGTCCAGAAAGCTGGAGATATACCAGATTGGAAACTGGGTGGAGAAAACCGAAAGGAATGGATAACCATCAGAGAAAACAGAAAAGTCGCGGTCGTCCAGGATTAGTTAAAGTTGGATACGGCACACCAAAGATTGCTTATGGATTACATCCATCAGGTTATACAGATAATTTAGTACATAATGCAGGTGATTTAGATAATCTCAACCCAAAAGAAGATGGAATCAGGTTTGGTCATAGTGTAGGAGCAAAAAAAAGAAGAGAAATTATGAAAATTGCAATAGAAAAAAAATTCAAAGTGTTTAACGCAAGAGTGAGTCAAAATGCCAGTTAATCTCAAATCAAAAAAGAGACTTGTCTCAAGAATTGTAGGTGTTGGCGTAAATCGTGTAAGATTTGATAATGATCACTTAGATGATGTTGCAGATGCAATTACTAGAGATGACATAAGAAGTTTAATTACTGCGAATACAATTACAATCAAATCATTTACAGGTACATCTCATGGAAGAGCACAAGCAAAAAGAATCCAAAAAGCAAAAAGAGGTACAGGACAAGGTTCTAAGAAAGGAAGAAAAGGTGCACGTGTTGGTAAAAAAACCGTATATGTAAACAAGGTCCGTGCTTTAAGATATCTTCTCAAAGTTTCAAAAGATCGTAAAGAGATTACAAATGAATCATTCAAAGCAATTTACAAAAAAATTGGCGGTAACACGATAAGAAATAAAGCACATCTAAGAACAATCATTGCAGAAGAAATCACTACACAAAAATCTTAAAAGTGAAATAAATTATTTTTAAAATCTGAAATTTTATTATCTTTAATTTTAAATCCTTCTTTTGATAACATATGTTTTTTTCTTTCAATTCCATATGCATATCCACCAATAGTTCCATCAGATTTTACAACACGATGACATGGAACAATAACAGGAAATGGATTTTTTTTCATTATTTGTCCTACGATTCTCTGACCATTTTTTAGATTTATTGTTTTTGCAAGATCACCATATGTTGTTACATAACCAGTAGGAACTTGTAATAATTTATAATAAATTTTTTCTTCTATTTTCAAATTCTTATAACCTCTAATTTACTGGTTGAAAGAAGATCAATTAGTTTTTGTTTGTATTTACCCAAACTTTTCCAATCAAGTAAAGCAGCTTCTGCACCAGTATTTTGTATAAGTAAATGCTCAAATAAATTAGGATTAAGAAATTCTAATGCATGTTTTGGCATTACAGTTCCTAAGGCATATTTACCAAAAAGTAATTCTTTTGTGAATTTTTCAGAATAATGAGTTCCACCAAAACAAATAGCAAAAGGGAATGGAGTAGATGGGGTTTCAAGTGTATCAACTACTAATTTTGCTATAGACGAACAGAGAGTTTCATCATTCCATTGTAGTTCAGTGGTTCCAATTTCTACAAAAATTGATGGTTTTTTTAGATGAGTAGGTCCATGATGTGTAGCTTCTATTGTAATTTCAAAATCTAGGAAAGATTCACGATTATTCCAGAGTTTTTGCATATATTTTTTCTGCAAGTCAGGATACGGTATTGCTAATTCTTTATGATTTCCACCGAATTTTGCTTCATTAAAATTTCCAGTACTATGACAAGTCAAAGCAAGTGTTCCAGATTCAGCAGCATGTTTAGACAAAAAAATGAATCCATCATAATTGTATTTTTCATCTAACCAATCTGCAGAAATTGTAGGAGAGTCAATTTCAATTAAATCAAAATTCTTGCCACGATATACATCTCCATCTTTATTCATATCATTAGAGATGAATTTTGCCATATTATGGCCAGCAGGGTCATTTTTGAATGCAACCAATAAATCCATGAATAAAAGATATATTGACACATTATTATTTTTCATTATCATTTGAACCCTAAATTATTGCTCAAAAATATAGTAAATACTATAAAATTAACGAAGAAATCCGACAAGGAAGTTTACAAACAGCACCTTCGATTGGTGTTATTTGGCTTTGCTACAGTAGGACTACTTGGATTCGGAATTCAATTCATTTTTGCTACAATTTCACCAGGAATGGTATTCAAATAGAGATAAAATGTCTGAGCCAACCATCACAGAGTCAAATGAACAATCTAACCAAGAGAACATTGCTGTACCAGAACCATCAAACGGAGACTCACATCTATTTGCACTAAGAACAACTGGAGGTCAAGAAAAGGTTGTTTTAAGACAGTTAGAAGCAAAAATGAGAAGTGGAGAACTAGAAGTTCAATCAGTTCTAATTGTGGATAACTTGAAAGGATATGTCGTTATTGAAGCAAATAATCCTCAAACCATGTTTATGGCAACACAAGGATTAAGACATGTAAAAGGACAATTAAGAGGAGAGTTGCAATTTAGTGAAATTGAAAGTTATCTTGTAAAGAAATCTACAGTTTCAGAATTAGCAGTTGATGGAACCGTAGAAGTAATTGGAGGACCATTCAAAGGAATGAAAGCAACAATTACAAGAGTTGATCATGATAAAGAAGAAGCTACAGTAATTTTGTTAGATGCACCATATCAATTACCAGTAACAGTAGATGCAAACTATCTAAAACCTATTGCATCATAGGAAGGAATAAATCATTAAAAAAAAGAGAAATTTCAAATGGGCGACAAACAAACAATTTCAGCACAAGTAACAGGCGGAGAAGCTTCTGCAGGTCCACCACTTGGTCCAGCACTTGGACCATTAGGAGTAAACATTATGGAAGTCATCAATAAGATTAATGAAAAAACTGGTGATTTCAAAGGAATGAAAGTACCAGTTACAGTCAGTGTGGATACAGATACCAAAGAATGGGACATTGAGGTTGGAATTCCATCAGCATCAGCACTTATACTCAAAGAAGCAAATATCCAAAAAGGTTCCGGTACATCAGGTACAGAGTGGGTTGCAGACATCGGAATGGATGCAGTACTTAAAGTTGCAAATGTTAAACTTGAAACATCATATGCTTCAGAAATAAAATCAGTTGCAAAACAGATTATTGGGACATGTCAATGTTTAGGCATCAAAGTAGAAGGTAAAACGCCAAAAGAAATTACCGTTGAAGTAAATGACGGTAAATGGGACGAAAAGTTAGTTAACTAGATAAATACATCGGAGATTTTTCAGTTCTTTCCAACTCAACAAAGGTTTCAGTATTTTGAATTCCATCTATTTTTCCGATTTTATCTACCACAATATTGTGTAATTGTTCTAGATCTTCAGCTAATGCACCAACCATCAAGTCAAATCTACCTGTAACTTCAATAATTCTATCAATTTCTGCAATTTGTAATAGATTTTCGTGAATCGCTGTCTTAAATTTAGGATCGCGGTTAATTCCAACATATGCTTTTACACCGAATCCCAATTGAGATTCATCAATATCTATAGTGAATTTCTTAATCATCTTCTTTTTTATCAGTCGTTTTATTCTACTATACAAAACAGATGCATTGATGTTTAGTTTTTTTGCCAAAAGTGGAATCGATATACTTCCATCTTTTTTCAATTCGGATAATAATTTAAGATCTAAATCATCCACTTTTGCCATTTTCTTAAAATAAGTAAATTTTAGTAGTAAATGTAAGTTTTGGCAGAATATATCAAAATTTTACTAAAATTTAGAAAAAGATATGTCAATTTTAGAAAAATAATATAATCGTAAATAATTACTCTAAACGATAATAAGTAAGAGATTAAGGTTTTTCACATGGTAAATGAGTCTGAAATAGTCACTTTAATTCAGGAAGCAAAAAAAGGTGAAAAAGAACGTAAGTTTAAAGAATCACTAGAACTTTACATCACTCTAAAAGATATAGATGTGAAAAAAGGATTTGCACTAAATGAAGTAATTCAACTACCAAATCAAATGTCAAAACCAGCAGCCGTTTGCGTAATGGCATCAGGAGACATGGGACTAAAAGCAAAAGATGCAAAAGCAGACGAAGTTATGGATAATGATAATCTTGATAAATTAGCAGCAGACAAAAGAGCTTCTAGAAAATTAATCAACAAATATGATTTCTTTTTGGCAGATACAAAACTCATGCCTGTAGTAGGTAAATCATTAGGACAACTTCTAGGACCTAGAGGAAAAATGCCAACACCGGTTCCATTTAATGCACCTATTGAAACATTTCTAAGTAGATTCAAAAGTTCAATTAGAGTTAGAGTAAAAAATTCACTTTCAATTTCATGTAAAATAGGCGATACTACAATGGATGAACATCAGGTAGCTGCAAATGCAATTGTAGTAATTAACAATTTGAAAGCTAAATTTCCAAATGGAGATAAGAACATTAGAAAATATATGATTAAAACAACTATGGGAAAAGCAATAAAATTAGAACACAAGGTGACAAAGTAAAATGCATGAGAATAGAACAACGTATCCAAAAAAGAAAGCACAGATGTATCAACAATTACAAGAACTTCCAAAAAAATACAGTGTAATGGCACTTGTTAGAATGGAAAAGGTTAGAGGATCACAATTACTACCGTTAAGGAAAAAACTTCAAGGTGAAGTTGAAGTTGTTAGCATTAAAGATAAAGTGGCAAAACTTGCTTTTGCTAAAGCTGGAGTTACAGGTGTAGATAAATTATCTGAAAAAGTTACAGGTCAATGTGTTTTCATGTTTACCAATATGTCTCCATTCAAACTTAACGTTCTATTAGGAAAGAACAAAGTTATGTTATTTGCAAGAGGCGGAGATACTGCAAGTATGGATGTTATAATTCCACCAAAAAATACAGGAATTGCCCCAGGACCAATGTTAACTGACTTTAAAGAAAACGGAATTGCAACAAAGATTGATCAAGGTACAATCTGGATTATGAAAGAGACAATACCAGTAAAAAAAGGAGAACCAATATCTGAAAAACTTGCTGGACTTTTAACTAAATTAGACATTAAAGCAATCGAAGCAGGCATAGTTTTGAATGCAGCATTAGAAGAAGGTTTAGTCTATCAACAAGAGGAAATGATTATAGATGTTGAGAAATTCAGAAATGATTTGGCTCAAGCACATCAGCAAGCAATTTCACTTTCAATTGAAGCAGCATATATCACTGCAGATAACATTGAACAAATCTTGTCAAAGGCAGCTCAATCTGCACGTTCAGTTTCAACTGAAGTAGGATATCTAACTGAAGATACTAAAGAACAAGTATTACAAAAGGCTCATGGTCAAGCACAAGGTGTAGCCTCAAAAGCAAAAGACTACTCACCAGCATAAATTAACTACTTTTTACTTTAGGCAAATTCCAATTATACTTCATTGCAACCATTCTAAGTCCGGTAGCCAATAACAAACCAGATATTGTTCCAGCATAAACGTCATTTGTTAGAAATATTACCAAATAAAACACCGATGCTCCCAAAAAACTGGCAGAAGCATACAACTCTTTTACGAATACTATAGGTGTTTGACTGACAAAGACATCACGAAGTATTCCACCACCAATTGCAGTAAGCATGCCAGATAGCACAATTACAAGAAAGTTCATTCCAAACAAGTTATAGGCAAAAGTAGCACCAATTACAGTAAAAACTCCCAGTCCAATTGCATCAAATTTTAGAAATACATTCCAATGTTTTTTCATCTTAGAATGTAAAAGGAAAATTATGATTGCAGACACTACAGTAATTATCACATATGATGGATCAATTAGGGAATTAGGAAGAGATTTTCCAAGTATTACATCACGTATGGTTCCACCTGCAACTCCAGTAATTGTTGCAAGAATAATTATTCCAACAATATCTGCTTTGTGCTCAATAGCTTTGAATGCACCAGTTACAGCAAAAGCCATAGTACCAAATAGATCTAAAATATAAATAAAAAATTCAATTGACAAAGATGAATCTGTCAAACCAATTATAATAAAATTTAGTCACTAATAACGTTGAAAAGGTTTTGAGATTAATTTAGCCGAATAGAGAGGATAAGCCTTCCATTGCTGCTTCTTCTTGTTTCTCACTTGGTGGTTCTGCTTTCTTTTCTTTTGGTGCATCTCCACTTGCTGCTGCATCTGCTGCTGGTGCTGCTGCTGCAACTGCTACTGGTGCTGCTTTTATTGCATCTTCGATGTTAACATCAGCCAATGATGCTACAAGTGCTTTAACTTGGGCTTCGTTGACTTCAGCGCCTGTTGCTTTAACCACGCTAGTAACGTTTGCTTCGTTGACTTCTTTTTCGAGTTTGTGCAACATCAATGCAGCGTAAACATATTCCATGTACAAAAAAGCCGTTAGGCATAATAAAAAGCTATCAAAATTTGCCTTAGATCAGAATCTTTAGACTTCGACAAACCGAATAGAGGTTTCGCTTCAAATCCTTATCATATAGATTTTCCATCTTCTGTTTTAGGATTCTTTTTGCATGATCTTGATCTGTACCTTCTGGGAGAGATAACACATTATTGATTAATTCAGATAATGATTCTCTAACCCAACCATCAAAAACGGTGAAAACTTTTTTTGAGATGAATTCAACTTTTTCAGATCCAATATCTAGAACTTCCGTGAAATTTTCATATTCAATTCTATAGATTAATGCAAAAATACAATTTTCAGAACTAGGATCAGTTAGAATTTCTTTTGAACGTGGACCTGCTTTTCCTTGAGACACTTTATTCTTTAATCCAACCGGATTTACAAAAAAACCGTTTACGCCTATTTTATTTCCATCAACACCTGTAACAGTTCCAAATATAAGATTATGATAATCACCTTCATCTTTTCTGGAAGTAAATATGAAATCTCCCTCTTTTACTTCACCCTTTTTTCTTCCGAACATGAAAAGTTTCTGCATTTTTCTATATTTAACGGTTGAATCGACAGTCCTTAATATCGGCACTAGGTCAAAAATTTAGTGAATAAAAAAGAGATTCTTGAGAAATTTTCAGCAGACCCTAAAAGGTATTACAATGTGAATCTATTCAAAGATCAAGGATTCGAACGTAGATCATGTAAGACATGTAACAGATATTTTTGGACTTTAGATGCAGAAAGAGAAAAATGTCCTGACCATTCTGATGATACATATTCATTCATTGGAGATCCACCAACATCAAAAAGATTTGATTACACACAATCATGGAAAGAGGTTGAATCATTTTTTATTAAAAATAATCATACATCGATTAATAGATATCCAGTTGTCTGTAGATGGAGAGATGATCTTTATTTTACAATTGCATCAATTGTTGATTTTCAAAGAGTTATGGGAAGTAAAGTTGTATTTGAATTTCCTGCAAATCCACTTGTTGTCCCACAAACATGTTTAAGATTTAAGGATTTAGAAAATGTTGGAGTAACTGGTAGACATTTTTCATCATTTTGTATGATAGGACAACATAGTATTCCAGATGAAAATGGTTACTGGAAAGATGAATGTGTTAATCTTGACTTTAATTTATTGACACAACAATTTGGAATTGCAAAAAAAGAAATTACATTTGTAGAAGATGTGTGGGAAGGAGGAGGTTCGTTTGGTTCATCATTAGAGTATTTTGTAAGAGGTTTAGAACTTGGTAATGCAGTCTTTACAGAATTTCAAGGTGACCTCTCAAATTACAAAACACTTGATCAAAGAATAATTGACATGGGTGCAGGTCTTGAAAGATTTGCATGGATTACAATGGGAACACCTACAGCATACGATTGTTGTTTTGGACCAATTACTCAAAAATTAATTCAAGATGCAGGGATAGATACAGATTCCTCAATACTCGTCCCATATTTCACCGAAATAGCAAAGAATTTGGAATTGTACGAAGATTTATCTCATGTAAGGAAAAATGCTATCAAAACAACAGGATTGTCAGATGAACAGATTAATCGAATTATTACTCCATTAGAAGGAATTTATCTAATAATTGATCATATTAGAACACTAATCTTTGCAATTTCAGATGGTGCACTTCCTAGTAATGTAGGAGGAGGATATAATCTTCGAATAATGCTGAGAAGAATTGTTTCAACCATGGACAGATTGAAATTAAAATTTGACTTGAATGAAATAATAGATATACAAATTGATTATTTGAAAAATACATACCCAGAATTAGAAAAAACTAGAGAAGATGTCAAAGAGATAATATCAATTGAAACAGGAAGATATGATAGTTCAAAACAAAGAATGCAAAAAATTGTTAGTAAATTAGATAAAGAACCAAAAGTTGAAGATTTGATAACACTTTACGAATCAGATGGAGTTACACCAGAATATCTAAAAGAAATGAAAGTGATATCAGAGATTCCATCAACATTTTATGCAAAACTTTCTGATTTACACCAATCTAAAAAACAAAAAGAACAAGTAAACTTACCATTAGAAGGAATTCCCGATACAGAACTTCTATTCTATGGAGATGATCCAAGAGAATTTGATGCAAAAGTTTTGAAATCATTTGAAAATTTTGTTATTTTAGATAAAACTGCATTTTATGCAAGAGGAGGTGGTCAAGAACCGGATCAGGGAAACATCGGAGGTCAAGAAATTATGGATATTACAAAACATGGAAACATTGTAGTTCATGAAATAAAAGGAGATGTTCCAAAAGAAGGTGATACAGTTTCTTGTACAGTAGATGCAAAGAGAAGAGATGGAATTACAAAAAACCATACAAGTACACATATTATCAATACTTCAGCAAGAAGTGTTCTAGGTTCATGGGTATGGCAACACTCTGCATTCAAAGAAGAAGATCATGCAAGACTTGACATTACACATCATTCTGCATTAACAAATGATGATGTTAAAAAAATTGAAGATGCTGCCAACTCAATTATTGAAAAATCTATACCAGTTAAAATAGAAAATTTTGATCGTGGTACTGCAGAACAAAAATACGGATTTAGAATTTATCAAGGAGGAGTTGTTCCTGTAAAATCAGTCAGAATTGTGTCAATAGGTGATTTAGACATAGAAGCATGCGGCGGAACACATGTAGCGAATACATCAGATATTGAACAGATTAAGATTACAAAAACAAAAAGAATTCAAGATGGAGTTGTAAGAATTGAGTTTGTTTCAGGAAATAGTGCAAAAGAATTTGTAAAAAAGAAACAACAGGATTCAGAAAGTAAAGAAAAAGAAGAAAAATTGAAAGAACAAGAAAAAGGAAAAAGAATAGAACAAAGACAACTTGCTAAAGAAAGAATACCAGTCATAGCAAAATCACTATTAGAATGTAAACAAGGAACAATTACCGTAGATGACATTACAATGGAATTAGCAGCTTCCGGGAAAGCAAACTTTTGTTATTCAACAAGCGATAACTATGATGACGTTTTTCATATTGGGTTGGGTGAAGTTCTCTGTAAGGCAGATCCTAAATTGGTATATTGTGGATTATTTGAACAGGGAGAGAAAATCCGAGTAATAGTTTACTCAGGAGAAAATATATCAAAAGAGAAGAGTGCCGGAGAAATTGTCAAGAGTATTTCTCAAATTTTAGGAGGCGCCGGAGGAGGAAGTCCAAAATTTGCTCAAGGTGGAGGAATAAACAAATCAAAGAAAGAAGATGCAATTAAAAATGCGAAGTCCATGATTATCGAATAGGTAAACAAGATGGAAATAAACTGGAATCAACTAGATGAAAAATGGAGAAAAAAATGGCAAGAAACTAAAGACTTTGAAACAAATCCTAATGAAAAACCAAAAAAATTCATTACAGTTGCATACCCATATCCAAATTCACCTCAACACATAGGACATGGGCGAACATACACACTAGCCGATGTTCATGCAAGATTTTACAGGATGAAAGGGTACAATGTATTATTCCCAATGGGATTTCATTACACTGGAACTCCGGTTCTTGGAATGGCAAAAAGAATTCAAGCGGAGGAAAAAGAGATACTTGATGGATTACGAAACGTATACCATGTTCCAGAAGATGCAATCAAAACATTTGTGGAACCAATTAAAATTGCAGACTATTTCCATGAAGAAATAAAATCTGGAATGATAGAAATGGGTTATTCCATTGACTGGAGACGGGAATTTACAACTATAGTTCCAGGTTATCAGAAATTTATCGAGTGGCAGATTACTACTTTACGAGATAATGGTAAGATTATTCAGGGTTCTCATCCAGTCGGATGGTGTCCAGTTGACCAAAACCCAGTATCACAACATGATACAATGGGTGATGTTGAACCAAAGATTAATGATGAAAACTACCTTGTCAAATTTAGACTAGATGAATATGTATTCCCAATTACAACATTAAGACCTGAGACAATTTTTGGTATTACAAATCTCTGGGTTAATCCAAATACAATATACAAAAAAATTAAAGCCGATGATGAAAAGTGGATTGTTTCACAAGAGTGTGCAGAAAAATTAGAATTTTTTGGAAAAGAAATTGTAATTGAAGGAGACATCAAAGGAACAAATCTAATAGGTAAATTTGCAAAAGCCCCACATACAGAACAAGAAATTCCAATTTTTGAAGCAGAGTTTGTTGAATCAGGAATTGGAACAGGTTTGGTAATGTCAGTACCAGCACATGCACCTAAAGATTATCAAGCATTAATGGATTTAAAATTAAAAAATAACGAGTTAGCATCTAAAATTGAACCAATCCCAATCATAGTGACAGAAGGGTATGGAAAGATTCCAGCAAAAGATGTGTGTGAAAAATTAGGGGTTACTGATCAAATAGATATTAAATTAGAAGAAGCAACTGAAGAGTTGTATCTCAAGGAGTTTGGTAATGGAAAATTAAATGAAAAATGTGGAGATTTCGTTAATGAGAAAGTGGAATTTGGACGGAATAAAGTTAGAGATTGGTTAAAAGATAAAAACCAATTAGAGTCATTCCCTACTCTTCAAAATGCTCCAATTAGATGTCGATGTGGAGCCGAATGTGTTGTTAAAATCTTGAACAACCAATGGTTTCTCAATTATGGAGATGAAGAATGGAAAAAAGTGGCAAGAAACTGTCTTGATAGCATGAATATTCTTCCAAATAAAATCAAAACAGAATTTCATGATGTAATTAATTGGTTACACGAGCGAGCATGTGCAAGACAACAAGGACTTGGAACTAAACTTCCATGGGATAGGGATTGGATTGTTGAGTCATTATCAGACAGTGTCATTTACATGGCATACTATACTTTATCACGATTTGTAAATGATGGAACAGTAGAAGCAGATAATCTAACCAAAGAATTCTTTGACTATGTTTTCTTAGATAAAGGAGAGTTAGGAGTAGTTGTAAGTTCTTCCAACCTCAACGAAGATATTATTAATACAATGAAAGAAGAATTCCAGTATTTCTATCCAGTTGATGCAAGACATTCAGGTCGAGATTTAGTGCAGAATCACCTGTCATTTTTTGTTTTGAATCATGCTGCAATCTTTGATGAAAAATTATGGCCCAAGGAAATTGTCGTTAATGGTTCTGTCATGATGGATGGAGCTAAAATGTCTAAGAGTATGGGGAATATCATTCCACTTCGTACTGCAATCCGAGATCACGGTGCAGACCCAATTAGATTAGCAATAATTTCATCAGCTGAGCTACTCCAAGATGCTGATTTTAACATTGAATCAGTTTCAGGTATTAAAAACAAGTTAGAATCATTATTAGACGAATGCTCTATTCTGAAAAAAGGTGAAATTGGAGATTTACAAACAGAAGACAAGTGGATTTTATCCAAAACTCAAAGCAAGATTGAAGAAATTACAGAAGCTGTAGAAAAAATGAGACTGAGAGAAGCATTACATGATATTTTATTTACATTTGAGAGTGATTTAAGCTGGTACCAAAAAAGAATTCAAGCTAAAAAAAGAGACAATGTCTCAGGTATTTTACATCAGATAAATTCAGCTAGAGTTGCAATGCTTTCTCCATTTGCACCACATGTAGCAGAAGAGATGTGGGAAAAATTGGGAAATGTGAAACTAGTATCAAAATCATCTTGGCCAGAATATTCTCCAGATAAAGTTGATACAAGTATAATTCAATCTGAAGAATTGTTAAAGTCAACTATAGAAGATATTGCAAACATCCTCAAAGTTACAAAAATTTCTCCGCAAAAAATTGTAATCTATGTAAATTCAGATGATATGAAATCAAAAATCTATCGAAAAATTTTGAGTGTAATGGTAGGAGGTCAAAATAACATGGGAGTTGTGATGAAAGAATTGATTGCAGATCCTGAAACTACTGATGCAAAAAAGATGCCAGACTATGTTCAAAAAGTAATCAAAGACTTACATTCAGAATCAGAATCAATCAAAAAGATGAAACTGGAATCAGAGTCATTTAATGAAAAAGAATTTCTGTTGTCAGAATTATCTAGTATTGGAAGAAAAGAGTTTGGAGTAGAGATTCAAGTGTACTCTGAATCAGATAATGATGTTTATGATCCTAAAGGAAAAGCAAGACATGCAAGACCATACAAACCAGCAATTTTGATTGAATAAAACTGGAATTGTATTTATTAGGTTAATGAACTAATTAGATCAAATGAAAATTGCAGTTATGGGAATGGGAGTTGCAGGAAGTTATCTCATGGCTAGATTAAAAAATTCTGAACACGAAGTAGTAGGATATGAAAGAATGGTTGAAGAAAGACATGATTCAATTTGTGCATGGGGTACAATAAAAAATGAATTAACTAATTTTTGTAAAAAAACTGGTAGAAATTTTAATGATTTCTTAATTCATGATGGTAAAAATATGCATGTCAAAATGAACAATGATGTAAAATTTGATATTGGTTTGAAAGGATTATGCACTTATAATAAATTAGGATTGATTAAAGATTTCATTAAAGATTGTAATGTAATTTATGGTGAAGCTCCACCATTAACAGATCTTGAAAAAGAATATGATATGATAGTAGATTGTACAGGATTTCATAGAGTATATTTACCAAAAATGGAACAAGACTTCTTTTTACCAACATACGAGTATAAAGTTGAATATGAAAATGGTGTTCCTTACGATGATTTTTACATTGAACCATTTCCAGGTATGTCAGGATACTTTTGGTACTTTCCATTAGGAGACAAATTTGCACATATTGGTGCAGGCGATTACAATAAGAATCACGTTAAGGCAACAGATGCATTTTTAGAAAAACATGGAGGAAAAATAGTTGCAACAAAAGGACGACCAATTAGATTGGCAACTCCAGACAGATGTAAGCCATATTATTCAGGAAAAGTTGTGGGTGTTGGAGAATCAATTGGAACAGTTTATGCATTATTAGGAGAAGGAATTATTCCTTCAATGCAATGCGTTGATATTTTCTTAGAAAATATGCACGATTTCAAGGCATATGAAAAAGCAGTTGAGAAACATTACAAAGTTTATGCCAAAGTTTTCAATTTTGTAAGAGCAAAAATTCATCATGATTTCAATTTCTTGAAAGCACTACCAGACTTCATAGCAATATTCAGATATATGAAAAAGAATGAAGATAGATTTGGAATGCATATTAAAATTGCAGATTTAATGAAAGTAGCAAAAGCCTAGGACATACTAAGAGAACCAAAACCATCCTTTAAAGTTCGACTTGATTTCATATTATAATCATAAATTGTTGTAGAATAATCATCTAAGACATCTTTCATCGAATCTAGTGATTCAGAAAGATAGAATCCAGGACAATCTCCAGTGAATTGGAATGTTGCATGAACACGTGCACGTCCCTTTTCATTTTGTGCCCATGTTGAAAATGGATACATGTAACAAACACCTGGACGAGTAGGATGTATTCCACATCCACCCTCACCGTCTAAAAATCTACAAGAAATGTGTGTTCCATCATCAGCTTCAGTTTCATCCATTTTTCTTTTGAGACTAACATTAGTCATAACAGAAAATCCACCAGATGGGGTAGGTTCATCATGAGTTGCAACTAATGTTTCATTTTTTACAAAATCAGATGTTTTTTGGTATTTCAAACCTTGTCCAATTTGTATTAAATCATCAGATGTAAGAGGTAAACGTCCTTGTCTATCACAACAATTATGACAATCGGGCCAATAACATTTCCATAGAATATATTTTTTTTCTTTTGGTAAGTATGGAATATGAAATACAACATTTTTTACAATTAACGTGAAATCTGTAACATCATTATATTTTCCAAGAACAAAATCATGTAAAATTGGATCAACATCCCAATCTTTTTCAAGTAATTCTAAAGACTCTTGTATTTCTTTTTGAGACATTATTTCTTATATTCATAAAGTTTGATATTATAATGTTGAGTGAAAAAGGTAAATACGCATCAGCAACTGAGAATAGGAGATTTGTATGGAAGGAAATTGTCTGGCCACTCATTATAGAAGTTAATGATGCAGAATTCACTCTATTACAATATCAGAAAAAACGTGATAAGGTATCCGAAGAATATGGAATTTCAGTGAATATATTATCAAGAGGATTAGCATCATTAATTCAAAGAGGATTACTTTACAAAGAAAGACAATCATACTTTATTCACTTCAGATTAATTCCATACATGCGATTAAAGGCAGAAGTTGATTATGGAACTGCGCTGCATGAAATTAAGATAAGATGAGTTATACAATAATGAATATATTCAAACATTTTGTAATTTTCTATATAGCCCGGTAGTGTAGCGGCAAGCATAGGGGCCCCTGGAGCCTTTGACCTCGGTTCGAGTCCGGGCCGGGCTACTGTAATTAATTATCTAGAAGCTTGTGCAACTCTTTCTAGCTCATTCTTCTTTTTTACAGAAGGAGCAGCAGGGTCATTGTTTGCAGCCAAAATCAAATGTTCTGCAATATATTCTTCAATTGGTTTTGGGTTCGAGAATGTTGCCTCTTTAATTGCATCTGCAATGAATCTTAGTGCTAAATCAACACGACGAATTGGGGCAACATCAACTGATACATGATAAACGGTTCCACCGTAAACGATTCTGGTTGTATCTTCATTCGGTGCAGAATTTTCTACTGCACGAACTAATACCTCTACAGGATTTTGACCAGTTTTTAGATTAATTATTTCAAATGCAAGTTTGATAATGTTAAGTGAATGTTGTTTTTTACCACCTTGTCTTCCAGTATTTTTTGCATATTTTTTACCAAAATGCATTAGTTTGTTTGCTAAACGCTCTACAATATTCACATCACCTTTATTGAATCTCTTTAAAGCTGAACGACCAAAGTCTAATGGATAAACAACTTGTTTTAGAGAAATTGCAGTTTGTAAACCTAAATCTTTAATCTCTATTTCAGTCGTATCCCATTTTCTAAATAAAAGTAATTTTTGTTCAGTCATTTCTATCTTCTTGGTTTTTCTTTCTTTCCTAGAACTAATTCACGTAATGATGTATTATTAACTTTGAAAACTTTGAATCTGACACCAGGAATATCACCCATTGCACCACCTTGAGTTGCACCCATTCCTTCAACATGTACTTCATCGTGTTCATCAATGTAGTTCATTGCACCGTCACGTGGAAGAAATGCAGTTATTGATTTTCCATTTTTTATTAATTGTACCCTAACACATTTTCTTACAGCAGAGTTTGGTTGTTTTGCTTCAACACCTACTTTTTCTAAAACAATTCCTTTTGCTTGAGGAGCACCTGCAAATGGGTTTGATTTTCTATCTAACCCCAATTCTCTTCTTTTGTAAGTTGAGATAGCCCAACGTTGTTGTTTTTTCTTATTACGAAGATCTCGTCCTGCAAATAATCCTAAAGGTGATTTTGCCATTATTACCACTCGAAAGCTTGTTCCTTACTATTAATCATTACATATGTAATGTTGAAATATCTTCGTGCAAGTAATCTTGCTTTCTCGGCATTACGACCTTCTCTTCCTACTACAACCCCTTTTTTTGCACCATCAACTTCTACATTAGCTTGAAATGAACCATCCAATCTTTCAGATATTTTAATTTCAGTGATATATTTTTCATTTAAGATATTTTTTAAAAGTTTTATTGGATCTTCGTTATATTCTACAAGTTCAACATTTCTATCAATTTTGTTTTGGAGTGATTTGATATGTGCACCACCTTTGCCAATTGCAAGACCCATTTTGCCTTCATTAACAACAAAGATGATTCTATCACGTTTTTCATCTTCAATGCAATCACGAGCAGTAGCTTTAGTAATATTTTGGAATAATGACATTAACTTCATTTGATCAGTTGTTAGTTTGATTTCTTGTGTCATAGTCATTCTAATTATTCAAAAAAATTTTCAGTCTCATTTAAACCTTGATTGATTTTTGATTTTGGATAAGTTTTTATCAACATCATTTGGATTCTGTTTCTTTTTGTAGTGTTTTGATATCAGCATCAGCGATATTAGTTAGTGAAATGGCTGAAACTCTAAACTGTAATCCACAGAGTTTGCCAAGGTTAACAGAGGTGTCATTGTACGAAATTGTTGAAACTTTTGATTTTTTTGCGTCATCTTCTATTTTTTCACTGATATGACTTGGTATCGATCTTGAAAGAAGTACAAGTTTGGATTTTGAAATATTACCGGAGACTTGTTTTGTACCAAGAATGTATGCATCTTCTTTGATTGCATCCTTGAGTGTCTTTTCTAGTTGTTTTTTTATCATGTTGCTTGTACGAACAACTCAATTTTAGCGACTTATAGATTTATTGTTACTAATACCCACGACTGTTACGATCTGGCTTGTCAATATTCGGATTTCTAAATCCATGTTTTTCCATCATATGATTCAAAAATCGTATGTCGCTATCAAATTTTTCGCCACATACAGAACAGTTTACCATGTTTAGGCACATTGTGGCACTAACTTATACTTAATTGAATGAAAAGATGCCAGCACTGTTGCTTCCCAACGGCTCTCGCATGTCAGTAACACAGCAGCGACATTTGGTTTGACTTCCAAGTTCGGAATGGGATTGGGTCGCACCCAAACGCTATGGCCGGCTTACAAATTCAACAAATTATCTTTCATAATAAGCTAACTAAAAAATTGTGATTGGATTTTTTATAGATGAATTATTCATAGAAGTATAAATTAAAGCCACGGCGAATAACGATATGACACATCGTGTTGCGGTACTAGACAAAGAATTATGCCAACCCAAGAAATGTGGGCTAGAGTGTATCAAATATTGTCCTGTGAATAAATCAGGAGCAGACTGTATTGTTCTGAATGATGAGACCAAAAAGGCAAGAATAGATGAGAATATTTGTAATGGTTGTGGTATTTGTGTCAAGGTTTGTCCATTTGATGCAATTACAATTGTAAATTTGGCTAGTGAATTAAAAACAGACAAGATTCACCAGTATGGAACAAATTCTTTTAGATTATACAAACTTCCTACTCCAAAAAAAGGAGAAGTTGTAGGATTACTTGGAAGAAACGGAATGGGAAAAAGTACTGTTGTCAATATTCTTTCAGGTGTTTTAAAACCAAATCTTGGAAATTATGAACAACCACCAGAATGGGATGAGATTTTAAAATATTACAAAGGTACAGAACTAAAAGCACATTTTGAAAAAATAAAAAATGGAGATATTAAAGCATCAATCAAACCACAACAAGTTCATACAATTGCAGATGCATTTGATGGAACAGGAAAAGAGCTCTTAGACAAATTTGATCAAAGAGGAGTTTCTCGAGAACTTGTTAAACAATTAGGATTAGAAAATTCTTTAGAACAAAGTCTTAAGGAACTTAGTGGAGGTGAACTTCAAAGATTATCTGTTGCAACTGCAGCATCAAGAGATTCTGATTTTTACTTTTTTGATGAACCATCGTCTTATAATGATGTATTTCAAAGGACAGGTGTTGCAAGAGTAATTCACAAACTTGCTGAAGAAGGAAAAAGTGTGATGGTAGTAGAGCACGATCTTACATTACTAGACTATCTTAGTGACTACATCGAGGTATTGTATGGTGTACCTGCAGCATATGGAATTGTTTCAACGGTACTATCAACCAAAGTTGGAATTAATGTATTTCTTGATGGTTATTTACCAGCAGAAAATGTTAGATTTAGAGATAAAAAATTCACTTTTGATGCATCTACATCAGGAGATGAAATACTAGAAAGTGATACAATAATTTCATATCCAAGATTAGAGAAAAAATATGATTCATTTTCAGTTACAATTGAACCAGGAACTGTAAGAAAAGGAGAGTTACTTGGAATAATGGGTGCTAACGCATTAGGAAAAACAACAATGATGAAGATGATTGCAGGAGTTGAAAAACCAACAGAAGGATCAGTGGATAAAAAAATCAATATTTCATACAAACCACAATATCTTTCAAACGATATAGATATTGAAGTAATTGCAGTTTTAGAAAAATCAAATGGTTCCACAATCGAAGGTAGCGCAGAAGAAGAACAGATTTTGGACCCACTAAAATTAAAAAAATTGTATAACAAATCAGTGAAAAATTTGTCAGGAGGGGAACTTCAAAAAGTTGCAATTGCATCATGTTTGTTACAAAAGGCAGATTTGTATGCGTTAGATGAGCCATCTGCATTTTTAGATGTGGAAGATAGAATCGCAGTTGCTAAATTTTTACAGAAATTTGTTCGTTCATTTGGAAAATCTGCGATAATCATAGACCACGATTTACAATTGATGGACTTGGTATCAGATTCCATGGTAATTTTTGAAGGAACATCAAGTGTAGCAGGAGTTGCTACATCTCCAATGCCAAAAAAAGATGCCATGAATAGATTCCTAGAATCACTTGATATTTCATTTAGAAGAGATGAAAAAACAAGTAGACATCGTGTAAATAAAGAAGCAAGTAGATTAGATAAAGAACAAAAATCAACAGGCAATTACTATTTTAGAAAATGACTAAAATGCTAAAGAGAGTACTACAAAACGTTCTCTCCAAAGAAGAAAATGAACAATTAATTTCTGCATTTGATCAAATTGGAGATATCATAATAGTGAGAATTCCAGATTCATTGGTTTCAAAAAAACAGATCATTGGAAAAACACTACTAGAACAAGTTAGTACCGCGAATTCTGTTTTTTATCAGTCATCACCTGTAGGTGGTGATTTTAGAACTAGAAAATTAGAAGTAATTGCAGGAGAAGATAAAACTCAAACAGAATACAAAGAGAACGGATGTAGGTTCATAGTAGATGTAGAAAAAGCATTCTTCTCACCACGACTATCAACAGAAAGAGAAAGGATTGCAGGACTAGTAAAAGATGGAGAAGTAATAATCAACATGTTTGGAGGTGTAGGAATGTTTTCCTTACTTGCAGCAAAAAATACATCATGTACAGTATACAACATTGATCTAAATCCTGTTGCGGTACAATTATGTAAAGAAAATGTTCAGATTAACAAGCTCAAAGGAGAAGTGATTTCATTAAATGGGGATGCAACAGAAGTGATTAATGAGCAATTAATCGGAAAGGCAGATAGAGTTTTGATGTTGTTACCTGAACGTTCTGATGAATTTTTAGATTCCGCGTTAAACGGACTAAAAAATAAAGGAATAATTCATTATTACTCTCACATGCATGCTGATAAAAAACAAGATGCAGGTAAATTATCTGAAAAACATTTCATGAGCGTAAATAAAACAAATGCAGAGATAATAACTTCACGAAATGTTAGACCAGTAGGACCAAGATTTTATCAAACCGTAGTAGATGTAAAAATTTCTAAAAACTAATCATCTTCAATTAATGAAGAAGGTTTTGCGGTAGTTGTAGCCATTTGATAACCAATCCAAGAAACTATTCCTAAAACACCGCCTACAACCATCAATATTGTCAATTGTAAAACAATTGGGCTCCATTCAGAAAGCATCAAAAGATATGCGTATACAAAAAATGCAGCTATACAAGATACAAAGATGAAAACACCCATTGATTTTCGTCGTGACATGTCGATTCGAACAAAAACTGTAATTTAATTGAACTCAATTGCCATCATATAGGCATCTTCACCATCACGATAATACGACTTGAGTCTTTGTTTGATATCCATACCTAAATCTTGGTATAATTTTACAGCCTCCGTGTTGCTACAACGAACTTCAAGATACATTTCATCACATTGTTTTTCTTTAACTCCCTTGAATGCTTCAATGACAAGAATTTTCCCATATCCATTTCCACGATGTTCTTCTAGTACGGCAACAGATACAACGTGACCTTTTTTTACAAATCCAAGTTTTTTAAAGTTAGAAAATCCAAATTCAGTCTTACACATGATATATCCAACATGCTGACCGCTCTTTTCTGCTATTAGGAAGGCTTCTGGCGCTTCTGTTAAGAGACTTTCATAGAAATAATCAGAATAATGTTCAGGTAGGGTTTTCATGTTAATTTCCATTACACCAATAAGATCACTAGGCTCACAACGCCTGAATATGGCACCATTGTGCTCACGTAGTATTACTTGCATAGTAATACATGGAATTTAGCATATTTAATTTGATACTGGAAAAACAATTATGCTCAGATAATAGACGATCTTTATGATAGAGCCTACACAGGAATTTATTAGAAAAGTTGTAGAAAATCATTTTGATGTTGCAGAAATAGACATCGGATTAGTAAAAATGAAATTTTATTTTGAGGATCAAGATTTTAAAGAGAAATTTGTTCGTTTAACACAAGAATTAGAGACTAATAATCTATTATGCACACTTGAAAAAGAAGGATACAGACACATGGTAGTTGTATCCAAATTACCTAAACAGAAAAAAAGAAAGTGGTTATCAAAATCATGGACACCTAGAATCATGTTTGCTGCAACAATAACAATGGTGTTAATTGATGGTTTTTACAGAACTGCAATGCTTAACACATTTCCACTCATCAAACCAATTGGGGACCCGCTTGGAGTTGCAATTGTATATGCATGGGCATTGTTAGGAATCTTAGGAGTTCATGAAGCAGGACATCTGATTGCTGCAAAATGGCATAAAATAAAGACAACATGGCCATATTTTATTCCAGGTATTCCAATTGTGGGAATACCAACATTTGGTGCATTCATTCAATCAAGAAGTCTTACTGTAAATAGAGATATTTTGTTTGATATTGCAGTAGCTGGTCCAATAGCAGGATTAGTGGTTGCAGTAATTGTTGTAATTTTTGGTGCATGGACATCACCGGTAATTGACAGTCAGATAGCAGAAGATCTAATGATAGGTTCAACATTATTCCCTATGAATGAAAATTTGATTATGAAAGGTGCACTTGCACTGTTTGACAAGGATGGAGATGATGTCGAAGTCATAATGTCTCCGATAATGTTTGCAGCATGGCTTGGATTTTTAATTACATTTTTAAATTTACTACCGGCGTGGCAGTTGGATGGAGGTCATATGTCAAGAGTAATTTTGGGACGAAAATGGCACAAGTACGCAACATATGCAAGTCTTGGTGTTTTAGCATTACTGAACTATTGGATGATGGCAATTTTCATTTTAATTTTGAGTTCAAGAAGTAAAGATGCACAACCATTAGATGATATATCACCACTATCAAAAAATAGAAAAATTGTCTACATTGGAGTTATTGTTTTAGCAGTTTTGTGTGCACCACTACCAGCATCAATTTTCCCGTAGTAAAGTACGTGCACCATCTTCAATGACCTGCACTTTTTGTCTTGGACCTTGATTTTTTAAAATATAATCCATGGATTTTTTGATTCCATCTACTGGAATCATTCCAAGTTTCTTGATGTACAATTCTGGTAAGATAGAGGTAATTGCAATTTGAGCATTTTTCTGAATCTCTGACAAATACAGAAGATTTTCCATTCCATCCTCATATTTTGATGCATTTTTGATCTTTTCAGCCGTGATACGACCATCAATTAATTTTTGAAACGTTTCGGAACCCAATCCAGCCATACATTCAGCTACCAGTATGATTAATCCCTGATTTTTTATCGATGTATAAAAGTTCCATACAGAATTTAATGAAGAAGATAGTGTTTGATTACTTGCATCTCTTCCTGTACTAATTATCATTGTACGGAACTTTTCTTCAAAGGTTGCAGTAGATTTTAGAAGTGTTTGAGATATGGATGATGTTTTTGATGGATGTCCAACCTGTAAACCTGAAATTCCCTTTTTGTTTGCCGTAATTTCTATACATGAAACCTCAAATCCATCTGTAAACTTTTTTGCATCACCAAGTGATGGAGAATCAGTACCAGGAGTTGGTAAATTTCCTGAGCGATGTGAGAATGCCTCTAGCATTTTGTCTGCACCAAATTTACGTAACAATCTGGTTGCAACAGTTTCATATCCAAATAAACCATCAAATTGTACTTCACCAAGAAATACTAGGTTTGAATTAGACAATTCCTGTTCTTCAAACTCGTTAATACTTACAGTATCAGGATTGTTTGCTTTGATTAAAGGAAGATTTCTTTTGTCAACTAATAATTTTGGTTTTGAAAATGATTTGATTTCACATTTTTCATAAATTTTACCAAGAATTTTTTGTATCGATATACTATAATTTTGAATTACAATTTCAGTTGGTTTTGACAGGTCTAATGCGTCTAAATTTTCATTAATTACTGAATCATCTATTACAGGTTGTTCAAACTTAATTTGTTCATCTAGATTTTCAGCCATTATATCCAAAACGACCTCATTTTTTCCATAGTTCAACCAAATTTCAGGCATGATTAATGAATAAAATGAACTAAAATAAATACAGCTTTGCGAATATTTCAGATCTCTTGCAGGGTTTTCTTTTAGCTATTCTTGTGTTGTCGATAATTGTTCCAATTGGAGCAAATCATGCATTTGCAGAACTCATAGTAGTTCAAACAGCATCACAAGCAAAAGTTGCTCAACAAAATTGGTATAATGATTCATGGGAGTTTAGGAAAAACATCACACTTTCACTAAATACTGCAACAGGAGTTGACTCAGATCTGACAGACTTTCCGGTATTGATTTCATTTACAGATACTGAGTTGATTCAAACAAAAGAATCGCTAGGAAGAGACTTTGTTTTTACACAATCAGATGGAACGACAGTACTATCTCATGAGATTGAGAAATTTGACAGTACTACAGGTGAATTAATTGCATGGGTTAAAATACCAACAATGTCTGCATCATCAACAACTGACATCTATATCTACTACAAAGGAGATACTATTGGGTTTAATTCTGCAGATGTATGGAATGATGATTATGTTTTAGTGTGGCATTTGAATCAAACATCAACTGGAACCGCAGGAGAGTTTCGTGATGCAACTAGCAATGGTAATGATGGAAGAGGTGGTGGAGGTACTAAGGTTGGATATGCTGCTGGAAGAATTCCTCACGATACAGAAGGTCAAATAGGAGATGGACAACAACTCAAAGGTCCAACAACAACAAATTTCCAAGTAGAAGGATCTGGAGACCTAATTTGGACTCATGATAAGATAGAAGGAATGCCAGAACGAGATGTTACAATTGAACTTTGGGTTGGAGATGTTGTAAATGGTCCAGACAACGCAAATAATTACAAATACAATGATTTGGTCGCTTTTTGTACCACCCACAACAGTAGTGGAGCTGACAAATGGTCAAACCATTTGAATCTGATGAGAGCTGGAAATGTCAAAATGAAGGTACATAATGCATTCTATGTTAGTACAAGTGATCCTGGTCATCCAGTTGATGATGATAACCCTGCATCATTTACAGATTGGAATCACATTGTTGCAGTTTACAACACAAGAGATGCAGACGGTACAAGTGGAAAAAGTCAATTATACATTAATGGTGAATTAGTAAAAGATCAAAATCGTTCAGGAGGCCTCAATCATCCAATCAAAACAAGTGATTTGAGAATGGCTTTGGGTGCAGATCTGGATCATAGTGGAAGTAATAGTTGTGCATACGCTAACAACGAACTGAAAGGAAAGGTTGACGAATTAAGAATTTCAAGTGGATTACGTACTGCATCTTATGCAGCAGCATCTTACTTTAACCAAGGAGATCCAGATACATACACAACAGTAGATGTTGAAGAAACACAAATTGAGAAATCTCAGAAACCGCAAGGAGGTCCATGTGGTCAGTATTCTGATTGTATTAAGCCAAGCATTGTAAAGCATGGAATATCAGTAACACAAGATGGATTTTCCATTAACGATAATATTTTTGAAGAAAATCAAGAACGAATTAACAAAAATCCAACCATACAAGCAACAGTTGGAGAACCAATAACAATCAAGGTTAGAGCATGGGAGAACATGGGAACAGACAGGATTAGTTTAGCAATCACGTATCTAGGAATGCACGAGGAAAAACCTGATTGGAAAGATTCAACAGCAAACATAAAATTCAAAATTCAACAAGATGAGTTCAAGGTTTACGATAAAGATAAAATTTTTTCAGCAGTAGGAGTTGAAACTGAAAAAGTAATAGATCCATATGGAGATAATCCAGCGTTAGAGGTATTAGATATTACATTTACCATAATATTTGCAAAGCCAATGGAACCGTCTCATATTGGAATACAGACTGTTGATCTTATAACAAACTACGAATTGATATATTTTGATAATGCATTAGAGATTTTACCGAAAAAAATTGAAGAAATTCCCGAGGTGATACCTGAAGAGGTGCCAGAAGTAATACCTGAAAAACCAGAAATTGTTCCTAAGGAAATTCCTGAAGAGGTGCCAGAAGAGTTTGTTCCAGAACCTGAGCCACCAGTAAAAGAACCAGAACCTGAAGTAATACTTACTGCAACTACTGAAAAAACAGTTCTAAGTTTTGTTGATGAGAATATGCCAGCTAAACATTACGTGAAAAGATACATCACAGAAATAGACTACAAGGAATGGTTTGATGTAAACTATTCAGATTACAAGTTCTGGGAAGGAATTGGAATTACACAAGAAAGATTTGATGAATTAACATTAGAGATTGAATTAGAACCTGAACCAAGAATAATTGAAACAGGATTTGTATTAGTTCCTGATAATCAAAAGTCATTCCCATTAGTTGAAGAGATATACGAGCCTGAACCAGTAGAACTTGAGCCTGTAAAAGAAGAAGAAAAGGGATTCTTTGATTGGCTGTTTGCTCTATTTGGCTAACATATATTGAATACAATTAACAAATCTTCAGTATGGAATTTGCTAAAGAATTTTCAGCATTTCTTTATGAAAAAAAGATTATCAGATTTGGAGATTTCACTTTAGCAAGCGGAAAAAAGAGTCCATATTATATTGATCTTAGACTAGTTCCAAGTTTTCCAATTTACTATAGAAAAATGATCAAGGGATTACAAAATTTGATTGCAGAAGATATAGGATTTGAAAACTTTCACTCATTAGTTTCTGTTCCAACAGGTGGATTGGTAGTTGCAGCATCACTTGCAACTGAAATTCTAAAACCTCTAATTTATGTTAGAAAACAAGCAAAGGAACACGGAACAGGAAAAGCAGTTGAAGGTGTCACTTGTCAAGATATGAAACTGTTAATGATTGAAGATGTTGTTACAAGTGGCGGTTCAGTAATCAACGCAATAAAATCAATCAAAGAAGAAAACATGACAGTAACTGATGCATATGCAATAGTTGATAGAATGGAAGGAGCGACAGAAGCATTACAAGCTGAGGATGTCAAACTTCACAGTCTTTTAACAATAAATGATATTGCAGAAAACTTGTTTGAGCAAAAATTAATCTCACAAGATGTACTAAAACAGGTTCAAGACAGAATAAAGTAAAAGGGGCAGCTCAGTCAAATGCCTTTACATCATTAATCAGGTATAACTCTGATTCTTCATTGCAGCCAATACAGCTACAATGTAGCTGGAATTAAAATTTTAGTGGGCCCGATGGGCTTCGATCCCATGGCTCCTCGGTTATGAGCCGAGTACTCTACTAGGCTGAGTTACGGGCCCTAG